>JAAGKN010001047.1_pt1 | contig 65741 bp, 66 predicted proteins | sample 6206371 | NCBI WGS metagenome assembly JAAGKN01 (sample SAMN11533720, study PRJNA540317) | gut metagenome | isolation source: fecal pellets from male and female animal of same cohort | host: Peromyscus leucopus | place: USA:CA | collected 2017
GTATGACGGCAGTGATCGGACCAGTACGTATCCAGCACCTTAATTTCGGTAATCGTCGGCTGACGCTTTTCCTCGTCACGGAAATACTGCTGACAAAAGGCAAGGTCCTCAAAGCTCATGGCCAGACCACGGGAAGACAAAAACTCCTTCAACTGCTCTTCAGAAAAGGATGTAAATCCGTCCAGCACCTCAACATCAGCCGGTTCAACCGTCTCCATTATCAGGGTTTCAGGTTTCTCCAGGGCCGCCTCCCGGCTCTCAATCCGATTGATGAGGTAACCCTTTATTTTCCCGAGAGTCTCACTGTCAACGTTGCCAACCAGCCCGTAGACCCGGGCGGTACGGATCTCCGGCCGTTCTCCCTGAGTGATCAGCTGTATACACTGGGCCGCTGAGTCCGCCCGCTGGTCGTACTGACCCGGCAGATATTCAACGGCAAATACCTGTCCCCTGATAGCCGGCAATGTCTCCTCATAGATTACGTCTACCGGCGCCTCGGCAAATACAACATTCTTTACAGCCCTGTACTGCTCATCGGTAAGCCCTTCGACGTCATAGCGCTGGAAAATTCGCACTGCCTTCAAATCCAGGAGACGAAACGTCTCGATCAGGTCGGCGCAAAGCTGCTGGGCCGGGATATCAAAGAACCCCTGCCGCTTTTCTACAAATAGTCTTCTGACTGACATTGCTGGAAATCCTCCCTATTATCGTTCCATCAGATATTGGGCATCGGCCTTGATTACTACCTTCATCACCCTGGACGGCTCTGCTCCGTACCGGACACAGGGCCGATGAACGTCGTCGGTGGAAATGACGACCAGCGTCCCGGCTTCTACCACAACGTAGCTCTCCGGCTCCAGCGCCTTATAGAAGGTCACGTCATTGTCCCGGTCGTAATCCCCGGTTTTCTCAATATTCGGGCAGTAAGGGCACCAGCCGATCTGCTCTACGCCCTCCACCATATAAACTATATCCACATAGCGTTCATGCTTTTCCGCCTTGCACTCCTCCACCGGCTTGGAGTCATAGTACTGGATACGGGCAAAAATATTATCCCCATCGATGGGGTAATCCTCTCCCTCCACCAGCTTTTTGAAATCATAGGTCTCGAGGAATTTTATAATTTTTTCCATCGCCTGAGTTCTCGGCAGCATATTATCGTAAATCGTCTTCATGGTTGTAACATACATTGCGTTGCCCCCTCACTTTTTAGGAGAAAAAATCTCCTTGCATTCATAGCGCTGCTATGTTATATTCTATCCAAAATACATCGGATATGCAATGACCGAAACAAGCATTTTCAGACTTTTTCAGAGAAACGGTGGCTGGTGCGAACCGTTAAAGAGAAAATGCGGGCCCCTCGGGAGCATGTGGGAGAGATCTCACCGTTGGCCGCGCTGAGGCCCTTGAGTGGATGGCTGTTGAAGCCGTCTGACAAAGGTGGTACCGCGGGTTGACCTCGTCCTTTACGGGACGGGGATTTTTATTTTGGAGGAAAAATAATGACTGAACTGCTTGAACTTCTTGAAACGGACGCGCGCCGTCCGGTAAACGAGCTGGCTTCTATCCTGAAGCGCAGCGAATACGAGGTGGAAAAGGAAATCGCCCAGCTGGAAAAGGATCAGGTCATCCTTGGCTACAACACCATTATCGACCGGGAAAAAGTAGGTGATGGCGGCGTTACCGCCGTCATTGAAGTAAACCTCACCCCGGAACGGGAGGTGGGCTTCGACGCCATCGCCGAGCGCATCTATCGCTTTGAAGAGGTCCGCACCGTGTACCTTATGAGCGGCAGCTTTGACCTGCTGGTAATCATTGAGGGAAGCTCCCTGAAGGACGTATCGAATTTCATTGCTACCCGCCTGGCGGTCATTGACGGCGTTACCGGCACCCGCACCCACTTTATGCTGAAAACCTACAAGAAAGACCATATTATTCTCGGCAATAAAGAAAAAGACCGCAGACTGGTGGTGACTCCCTGATGAGTGACACCAGCAAATGGGAAAACCGCCTCTCCCCTGCCGTCCGTTCCATCGCCCCCTCCGGCATCCGTAAATTTTTTGACATCGCCGCCACCATGAAGGACGTTATCTCGCTGGGGGTGGGAGAACCTGATTTTATTACCCCCTGGACGATTCGGGAAAGCTGCGTCTACGGCCTCGAACAAGGCTATACCTCCTACACCTCTAACAAAGGTCTTCTGGAGCTTCGGGAAGAAATCATCCGCCATCACGCCGAAGTAGACGGACTGACCGGCCCCACGGCCGATGACGTTCTCGTCACGGTGGGCGTCAGCGAAGCCCTGGATATCGCCATGCGGGCAATCCTGGGGCCGGGCGATGAAATTCTCATTCCCGAGCCCTGCTACGTTTCTTATAGCGCCTGCGCCACCCTGACCGGCGGAATTCCCGTTGCCGTTCCCTCCCGGATCGAAAACGAGTTCCGGGTCACCCCGGAGGATCTGGAAGCCCACGTCACTGACCGGACGAAGGCGCTGCTCATCGGCTATCCCAACAATCCCACCGGCGCCATTATGCCCAGAGAACAGCTTCTGAAAATTGCGGACTTTGCCCGGCGTCATGATTTGATCGTAATCAGTGATGAAATATATGGGGATCTCACCTACGGCGGTCAGCCTCATACCTCTTTTGCGGCCCTTCCCGGTATGGCCGAGCGCACTATCCTCCTGAACGGCTTTTCCAAAGCCTATGCCATGACCGGCTGGCGCATCGGCTACGCCATCGCCAACCCGGCGATAATCGCCGCCATGACCAAGATTCATCAGTACACGATCCTTTGCGCCCCTATTACCGCCCAGATTGCCGCGATTGAAGCTCTCCGCCGGGGAGAAAAATACCGCCTGAAAATGCTGGCGGAATACGACCGACGCCGCAAATTCATTTACGACGGCCTCAACCAGCTTGGTCTGCCCGCCTTTGAGCCAAAAGGCGCGTTCTATATCTTCCCTGACATCCGTTCCACCGGTCTCACCAGCAACGACTTTGCTGAACAGCTTCTTACCGCCGAACACGTGGCCCTCGTTCCGGGCACTGCCTTTGGTTCCTGCGGGGAAGGATACGTCCGCTGTTCCTATGCCACCAGTCTTGACAAAATTGCCGAAGCCTTGAACCGCATTGAGAATTTCCTGAAAAAACACGCCAGGTAAGCAGTCTGCCGCTTATTACGAAGACCTGCGCAAAATTTTAATCACCCGCTATTGTCTCAGTCAGAAAGCGATATCAGGTGATTTATTGGCATCGAATGGGTACGACAAAAAGGAGGCAAAGCGAAAACGCTTTGCCTCCTTTTTGCGTCTGTTGGCGAACCATAAGACGGCCGGGCCAGGATTTTTCCAGTGTCGGCGAAGAAATCGCCAGCAAGGTGCAGGGCTGCTCTCCCTCCCGCCAGATTGTTTTCAGCGCAGCCGGAAGGCGAAGGGTATATAGACGTAGCAGCGCACCGCCCGTCCGTAGCCGTCCAGTCCCGGCTTAAAGCGAAAGCCCTCCGCCGCTTTGAGCGCGGCTCTGTCGAGGGCGTCGCTGCCCGAGGATTCCGCGATCTCTACCGTGTCGACATAGCCTTCCTTATCCAGCAAAAAGCGCACAATCGCAACTCCCTCGACGCCTTTGCTCCTGGCCGACGACGGATAGTCAGGCATCCGCGACGCCATCACGCTCGGCGGCACGACGGGCGCTTCTATCCCGTCGCTGGCGGGTGGGATACCCTCGTTCCCCGCGCCGCCGCTCCCTTCGCTTGAGCTTGCGCTTTCACCCGCCCCGCTCGCCCCCGCGCTCGCGGGGGCGGGACGGGGCGCCGTCTGCGTCGTCCGCTGCTCCGGTTCAGGTGTCTCCCGCTGCCTTTCCTCCAATATATCGTCGAGCCGCGACAGAGGCGGCGACGTTTCCTCCTGGGCCTCCGGTTCCTCCACGGAAAGCGGCGAAGCCGCCGGAGCGGGAGCTCCGCTGCTACTCATCAGCGCCACGTCGTAGACGGCCTCCTGCTTTTCCAACAGATGAGTCGTCACCGCCGCCTCCCCCATCAGCGCGCAGACGATAATATGGATAAGCGCCGAGGCGACGGCTCCCTTCCTCGTTCCGCTCGTCATGATTTCGGCTCCTTATCGGTGGCAAGCCCCACCCGGGAGACCCCCGCCTTCTTCAGCTCGTCCAGGAGACGTATCACCGCGCGGTAGGGTACGTTCTCGTCCGCGCGGATTATCACGGCGAATTTTTCGTCCCGCTTATTTTCCTCCCTCGCCCGCCTTATCAGCTCTTTTTCTGCAATCACCTGATCCCCCAGCCAATAGATTCCCTCGTCCCGAATCGTGACGTTAAACTTCGCCGCGCTCTGCATCTGCGACTGGGAGGCCACGGGCAGCTTTACGGGAACGATCCGCAGCTCGCTCATGTACATCGTGCTGACGATAAAAAAGATGAGGAGCAGAAACATCATATCGATCATCGGGCTCAGCATGATCCCCATGACGTGTTTTTCCCGGGATTTCAGTTTAATCATGGCGCTTTTCCTCCGCCGCCCTGTCCAGATCCTTCGCGATGGCCTCGAGCAGCGTGTTGCCAATTTCCTCGATACGCAGCGAAATAACCTTCAGCCGCCGCATGAAGTAGGCGTACATACAGATCGCCACGATGGAGATACAAAGGCCGAAAACCGTGGTAATCAGCGCTTCGCCGATGCCTGCGGTGACCGCCAGCGGATTGTCCAGCCGTTGGTTAAAGCTGTTGAAGGAGCCGATCATGCCCGTCACGGTGCCCAGCAGTCCCAGCACGGGAGCCAGCGTCACAATCACGTTCAGATAGTTCAGGCGCCGCTCGAATTTGTCGATCGCCCGCTCGGCTCTGACGCCGACGAAGCTTTCCAGCCGCTCGAAATTGCCGTGGCGGGCCATGACGATAGTCGCCAGCTTCGCCAGCTCGCCGTGGGTAGCGTCGGCCAGCCGCTTCGCGCTGGTCCAGTCACTCGCCTCGATATGGTTGCAAAACTCCTTGGTAAAGCCCGCTCCGCTGTCCTCCTTTTGGAAAAACAGCCACCGCTCCACAGAAATCGCGATGGCGGCGAAGGAGCAAAGGAGCAGCGGCCACATTACGGGACCGCCCTTTACGAAGAAGTCTACTCCTGCGGAAAATATATTCATACGATCTGCCTCCCGGTAAATAATAAAGGTTACGGGCGGGGAATGTCCCTTCGCCCCCGTCATGCCGTTTTATACTGCGGCAGGAAAACGATGTTTATGCGCCCCGTCGTTTCGTCTGTCTGTATGCGGCTCCTGACCTCGTACAGCTCGTAGACGAACCGCTCCGTCAAAAGCTCGCGGGGCGCGCCGACCCCCGCCACCTTCCCGTCCTTAATCGCCACGAGCCGGTCGCAATACAGCGCGGCGATATTCAAGTCATGGACGGCAGCGACGACGGTGATACCCAGGCTCTTCACCACGTCCATGAGCTGGAGCTGGTACTTTATATCGAGATGGTTCGTCGGCTCGTCCAGCACCAGGCACTCCGTCTCCTGCGTCAGGGCCCGGGCCAGGATGACCCGCTGCTGCTCGCCTCCAGACAGCGTGGAAAAGCTCCGCTTTTCAAAATCCCCCATGCCCACGGCAGCCAGCGCCCTTCGCGCGATCTCGTAGTCCCGGGGATTGTCCCGCTCCAGGACGCTCTTATGCGGCGACCGCCCCATCATCACTACGTCCAGCACGCTGAAGTCAAAGCTGTAAAAATTGTGCTGCGCCACCACCGCCAGCCGCAGCGCCGATTCCCGATAGGAAAGCTCGTCCAGCGGCCGGCCATCCAGCAGGATTCTGCCGCCGCTCGGCTTTTGCACCCGATAGACGCACTTTAAGAAAGAGCTCTTGCCGCTGCCGTTCGGCCCGATTATCCCGAGAAACTCCCTGTCGTGAAGGTGAAGATCAATGCCGCGCAAAATTTGCTTTTGACCGATAAACATTTTCACGGCCTCGGCTAAAATTTCCATCTCAATTTTCCCCAAAGCCGTAGGCACGCCTGACCATTAGGTAGACGAAGCACGGCGCGCCGATAAGCGAAATCAAAATGCCGATCGGCAGCTCCGCCCGCGGGATTATCACGCGGCACAGCCCGTCGGCCAGCACGAGGAAAATCGCCCCCGTCAGCGCCGACACGGGGATCAGGCGGCTGTGATCCGTCCCGACCAGCATGCGCACCATGTGGGGGACGATGAGCCCGATAAAGCCGATCATCCCCGCCGCGTAAACCGCGAAGCCCACGATCAGCGAGCTTATCAGCAAGTACGTCTGCCGGTAAGCGTGCAGATCCTTTCCCAGCGTGACCGCCGTCTCGTCCCCCAGCAGCATCAGGTTCAGCACCCAGCTCTGACTCCAGAAAAAGACCGTCGCCAGCAGCACGATCGGCGCAATCGCCCCGATACTCGACCAGCGGGCCCCCGCGAAGCTCCCCATCAGCCAGTAAGCCACCGTCTGCATACCCTCCCGGTCGTTGGCGAAGTAGACGATAAAGCTTGAAAAAGCCCCGCACACCGCCGACAGCGCCATCCCCGACAACAGGAGCTTGATGGAGTTGGACCGCCCGCCTACATTGGAGATAAAGACGACTCCCAGCGAAATGCCGAACGCGCCGCTGAACGCCGCCACTCCCACGAAGTTTTCCCCCAGCGACGCCCCGATGCCAAAGAGGATGGCGACCGTGGCCCCCAGCGAAGCGCCGGAGGACACCCCCAATATGTACGGATCCGCCAGCGGGTTTTTCACGATGGCCTGCATCACCACACCGCAGACCGCCAGCCCGTCACCGCGGCCAGCGCCAGCCGTGGCAACCGGAGCAGCCAGACTATATCGTGAACCGCCCCCTGCCCGATGGCCTCGATGGGCAGATCGCTCCGCAGCTGCTGGACGATAGCGCCGTAAATCTCCGTAAGGGGCAGATCCACCGTCCCGATACTCAGCCCCCAGCCCATGGCCGCCGCCAGAATCCCCGTCAAAGCGGCGCAGAGCAATAGAAAGCTCGCGTTTTGCCAATAATTTTTCATCTTAAATCTTTCTTTGCCAGCCTATTGCGCCTCATCGAGCCGCAGGTCGGGGTAAAGCCCCCTCGCGATGAGCCGGACCCCCGCCTTCGTCTTGATGGCGCTGTTATAGGTATAATTCAGCATGACTCCGTAGACCCGCCCCTCCCGGACGCATTTCAGGCTCGAGAGCGCCGGCATACCTGCCACGGCCCGCGCCGCCGCCGCTCTTCACCACGAAGAGAACGTCGGGGTTCTCCTCCAGCAGGTACTCCAGCCCGATGGCGGCGACGGGGCTTTCGGGCACCTGCGCCCCCAGCCTTACGCAAATTTCGCCCACCAGCTTCGAGCTATCGTAGGCCACCAGATTCCGCCCCAGACCCTCGACGATCATCGCCTTGGGCGGCAGCCGGTCCTTTGTGGCGGCACGGACTCTTTCGATTAACGCCCGCGTCTCGTCTACGAACCGCTCCGCCTTTTCCTCCTCGTCAAAAATGCGCCCCAGGCCGAGGATAAACGCGAATTCGTTCTCCAGGCTCTCCCGGTACTCCCGGTCGTAAGGGGAATTGGCGTTCAGCGGGAAAAAGGTATTCACCCCCCGCCGCTGCCAGAAGTCCGTGTCCCGCATCCTTTTTTCGGTAAAGCGCGACTGCCCCGACACGATGAAATCCGGCGAGAGGAAAAGCGCCGTCTCCACGTTCAGCCGGAACCCGTCCTGAAAGTCCAGCCTGGCGTAGCCCTCCGCGTTCTCCGGCTCAGGCCGGTAGAGCGGATTGCCGTAGCGGACGGAGCAGATTATCCTGTCTCCCGCCCCCAGCGCCACCAGCGTCTCGTTGATATTCTCGCCCACCGCGATCGCGCGCCGGGGCGCCCGGTCGTACAGAACGTTGTTTTCCCCGACCACGTTATAGTTGCGCACCTTTACGTTTTTCACCAGCCGCGGCGCGTATTCCGCCTCCCCCGGCTCGGCTCTCGTCTGCGCCGCCCAGTCCTTCCCGTCCGGGCGGAACCCCCAGAGGACCCCCGACAAGATGGTGACGGCGATCAGCCACAACCTGAACCCGCTCATTCTTCCCTCCGCCGCTTTTCCTCAGCCGTGGGTGCCAAAGACCAGCTCGATATTGCGCCGCTTCAGCTCGGCGGCGATGGCCGCGATCCTGTCGCACAGCTTCCCCGGCGACGGCGACCGCGTCCAGCATATCCCGATATGCACCACGTCCGTGCCGATCCTTTCGATCCGGTCTATTTTTTCCCGCAGGCCCGCCTCGTCCGCAAACGCCAGTCCCTCGCAGCCGTTGCAGCTCCAGAAGGCTACCAGCTCCGTTTTCTCCTCCCCGTAGCGGGCGAAAAAGCCCCGCTTCTGGTTAAAGGCCCTGAGGCACGCCGCCCCGGCACAATTCTCGTTTGACCGCATACAGCGGAGAATTGCGATCCGTTTCATCCAGCCCAGCCTCCGTAACGCCAATAATTTTCGATAATCTTGCCCCCGACGGCTTAAAAGTCGATGGCCGCCGACAGCATGAACGTTCTCGGCCCGCCGAGATGGATATAATTATCCGAAGCGCTCCAGTAATGCTCGTTGAACACGTTGTAACACATGGCGTTCAGCGTAAGCGGCGCCCCGCTGACCTTCGTCTTGTACTTTACCCCCAGATCCATGGTGAAATAGGCCGGGACTTTATATTTCTCATTTCGCTCGTAAGATGTGCCGACATAGCTCGCCCGCATCAGCCCGGGGAAATCGTCGTTCGCCTTGTACTCCAGACCCAGCGTGGCGCTCCAGTCCGGCACGCCGTTGGGCCGCTTGCCGTTCGTGGCTGCATCGCTGGTCTTGCGGTTCGAGTTAAGGTACATAAAGCCGCCGATAAAGTTCCACTTTTTGGCGATTGATCCCGTGGCGGTATACTCCAGGCCCCGGTGGCGCTGTTCCCCGTCGGCCACACGGAACAAATCGCCGTTGACATATTTATCCGAAGCGCTTGCCTTCGTGATGTCGAACCAGCTCAGCTTATGCAGGAAATCGCCGGTCTTCACCTTCACGCCGATTTCGTTTTGCTTCGTCTTAAACGGATCCAGCGCTTCTCCGCGGTTCTTGTATTTGGAATCGGTTACAACGGTTCCCTCGACGAATTGCTCCGTATGGTTGGCGTAAACCGCAAAGCGCGGATCGAAGGCGTAATTGATGCCGAAGGACGGCGAAACGTCGTAATAATCGCCGTTTTTCTTATTGTGCGAACCATCCTGATTATAGCTGTCCCGTTTTATGGATTTTCCGTTTACCCCCAGGAGAAGCGTCAGCTTTTCGTTCCCCGAGGTGATCGTGTCCATCAGCGACCAGCCGCTGGCGCGGGAACGGCTGGTATAATGAGCGTCCGCCTGCCCGAAGGTTGGCGGCGCAAAGCTGTCCGCATGGGGGTGGTAAATATTGCTTGCCCACCCGGACTCCGTTGTACTGTCAGGCCCGCCGTAATAGCGCCACTGGCGGTCGACGCCGAAGACGTAATTGTGCTTGAAGTCGCCGGTCTTGAAGTCCCCGCGCAGACCGATTTGCGCGTAATCTCGCTTTTCAAGTAAAGAGTAGTTATCGGATGTGGCGGTATAATCCCCCGCTTGATTGAGAAGTGTCTTGCTGAAGCCCGTATAGTAATACCAGTCCTGCTTAAAATGACCCGCGTTCAAAAAAGCGTTCAGATGCTTGCCCAGCTTCTGCTAGTGGTTCAGGGTCATGACAAAGTTATTGTTCTTATCCCGCCGCCAGACAGGGTTAAAATTGATCTCGCCGTTGGGCGCGTCGGGAAGAGCGTTGCCGGCATAGGAGGACGGCACTGACAATCCGTAGGGACGCCCCTTGCTGTCGGTATGCGTATAGCCCACCATGAAGTTCGTCTTGCTCCGGTCGCTCTTCTGGTCGAAATTCACGTAGACGCTTTCCTGCTTTAAGGTCCAGTTGTCGATGGAACGCTCCCCGCCCGTGTTGCTGGCGGTGATCCGCAGCCCGTAGCGGTTATCCTTGCCGAACCGCTGGCCGATGTCCAGAAATTCCTCGTGGGCCGCATCCGAGTGGTACTTCACCCCGAAGCGGCGAACCGGCATGTCCGTCGCCTTCTTGCTGTTGATGTTTATCGTGCCGCCGTCCGTGCTGTGATAGGATGAGCCTGTTATGCCCGTCGTCGGCCCCTCGATTACGTCGACGGAGTCGATGTAAATCGTGGACTGGCGCGTCATCGCCTGCATTCCCGGGATACCGTTCACCGTAAAGCCCCGGCCATCGTCCCCAAAGCCCCTGATCCTGACGGTATCCACAGCGGCATCGTTTGTTTTCTGTACCGAGGGTACGAGCGTCAACATCTTGCTCAGACCCTCGGTGGACGACATGAAATTATCCACCGCCTTTTCAGAGATTGAGTTGACGCTCACCGGGGAATTCATTGCGTCCACCTGGCCGAGAATGCCCAGATTATTGGTGGCCAGCATATATTCGCCCGCTATATAGCGGCGTCCCTCCACCACTACCTCCGCCAGGTTAAACTTCGGGAACTCGTACCCCGACGCGGCTCCCGCGGAAGCTACCGATTTATCGGGGGGGGGGGGAGCGCCGTATCCGCAGCTTCTGCTGAAGTCGCCGGGGCTCCTGCCGGAGCGCCCTCGGCCGCCTTAGCGGCCTCCTCCGCGTAGGCGTTCCCGTTCAGGCTCGCGCCGGCCAGCGCGCCGAGCACGGCGAACGTCAACAATTTTTTTTCGCACGATAACTACATCTCCTGACTTGATAATTTGTAATGTAAACAACAGGCTGAATAAGGGCATTTAAGCCCTTATTCAGCCTGTTGTTTCCGTGTCATTTAAGCGCTTCCACCGCCTCGGCAGCGTGCTTTACATAAAGGTTACGAACCGCCTCGTTCTCGCCCAGTCCGTGGATGTAAGTGCTGACCTTGAAGCCCGCCTTCTCGAGAATGGTCTTGTGGGAATACTCTTCGTCACCGGCCATATCATTAGTAGCATGATCCCCGGCAACCATCATCATGGGCTGGAGGGTTACGTTCTTAACCTTCTTCTCCTTAAGGATCTCGATAACGGTCTCCAGGTTTGGCCAGCCTTCAACGGTGTAGACAAACACGTTGCCTGCCTTCAAATCATCGAGGCGGTACTGGAGTACGGAATAGTACGCGTTAGCCGGATGCACTGTGCCGTGAGCCAGCAGGAGAACGGCGTCATTTTTGCCAAGGGCCGGAAGCTGGGTCCTGACTGCCTGAGCAAACTCAGCCACCTCGTCGGTCTGCTCCTCCTGGCCCATCCAGTACATGAGGGGCGTGGCCATAGACGCCTTCTTGAAGAGGCTCTTGTACTGATTGAAAACGGCTACCTTATAGGCGTATTCCATGCCCGGAAAAGTGTCGAGAGAACACATGGCCACCCGGGTGTAACCCTCATCTGCCAGCTGCTGACAGGCCTCCTCCGGCGTGGGGTACTTAATGCCTTCATTAGCCGCTATCCGATCGATGATAATGTGGGAAGTGAAAGCAGTAACGACCTTCTTGCCAGGATTGGCCGCCTTGATTGCCTCAATCGTGGCATTGATTGTCTTCTCACGGGTTTCCTTATAAGTAGTGCCAAAGCTCATGACGATAATCGCGTCCTTGTCCGCCTTAGCCTGCATCGCGCTGTCAGGATTGGTATACTTCAAGACGCCGATCTGCGCCGCCTGCTTCAAGGCGGGAGTGGCCGTCTTTACTTCAGCATTAAGTTCATAGCCTGCCGCCTGAGCCACTGCGCCAAAACCTCCAATCGCCATAGATGCTAAAGTAATTGCCATCGCCTTTTTCAAACCTCTCATCCGAAAATCGCTCCTTTGCTCCAAAATTCATTAAAAAACTTTGACTAAAAACGTACAATCAATTTTAATTATTTATGATTATACGCGAAAATAACTATGGCACAATAGTAAGATATAGTTCAATAATTGTCAATACTGTAATATAAAATAATTTATCATCCATAAAATTATTTTGATGGGCTGCTGCAAAATAAAAAAGCTCAAAACCACCAACTAATAGCTGGTTCAAATTTTGAGCTTTTGATCTTCCCCGGGCAAATATTACAACAGGGCAGCTCGAGGAAATTCCACTGGAATTTCCTCGAGCTGCCCCATTACAAATTTTTCAGTAACCAGCTCCGCCGGTTCAGTATTCGCCACGCTCTGCCCAGGGAAGAAGGGCCAGGCAGGAGGATGTGGAATTGATCACGCAGTCAAGATTATCCGAATGGTAAATATTGCCCACGCCCATAATGAACATATCCGCTCCCTGGTTCCTGATTATCTCGGCCGCTTCATCAATAGCGTACTCCATTTCCTGAGAAGCGGCAAAAGCGAGGATTTGAGCCCCGCTGCGCAGGGCGTGTTCCGCTGCCTCCGTGGCGGAAAAAAACTCCTCCCCGGAAAAAGCCAGCCCCGCCGGAGACATCACTTTCACCAGTTTTGTTTCCACTGCCTTTTCGCAGGAACTCAGCTCTGAGGACAGGCGAGCCAGGTAAATCATGGGCTTTTCCTTATAATCATTTACGAACTCCGCCACAAACCGGCGAAGCTTCAAAAACTCGGCTGCTGCCTTGTGCCGCGGCAAAGTGGAATCGATAAAGAAATCATCCTCCCCCTGATGAAGCGCGATGACCACATCGCCGATGGTAGCGCCGGAAAGATAGGCCTTCTTAACCGCCGTCAACAGCTCACGTTTTTTTAACTCTGTACGCTCCAACTCAAAAATGCTTGCCGCCTTTACCGTCTCATCAATGTCAGCCCGGTACTCGCTAATATCCCGGTCCCGCTGCCAGAGGATCCTCTGGGTATCCACCCCGTAAAGAGCCGAAGGGCGGTGAGGCGCCAACTGCTTTTCGGAATTGTCAAGGCGTTCTGCCCACCGATGGAGCCGGTCGTTCAGATCATCGGCGACACACTGCTGAACAACCCCCTCCGACAGGAGTTTCAGCATACCGCCCTTTTCCCTGACGACTTCCAGATTTGCCAGGCCAAATTCTGTCAAACTCTCCGTAACATTGGCGGCTCCGGAAACGCCCTTTATTCCACTGAGAATATATTCATCAATCACTCGTTCCTGAACAGATCCCAGAACCAGGGAGGCAGGATACATTGCTTTCTGCCGGGGCAGAATTATAAACTGTACGCCCTTTTTCCCGCCGGAAATCCTGCTGATAATGTCAGCCGCCGCCAGGATCTTTGCTTTGTCCAAATCAGCGTCTATTCCCTCGGCAAAGGAAACGGTCAGGTGACGCAGCAGCACATCGACCGAAACTCCCCGCTTACCAAGGGCCGATATATATTCCTCTACCGTTGCCGCCGCGTAGCCTATTTCCCTGGCCATGGCCGCCCCGGCTGCATGATAAGGGGCCATGTCAACCAGGACTGTCCTCAGCTCCGGCATTTGTAAATCAGCCCATAAAACGGTAGCTGCCAGCTCATCGTACAGGGCCTCGATGTCCATGGGGAGAGTTCCTTCCGCCGCCAGCACCCCCAGCGGGTCAGCCCCAATTGTCCCCCTCAGGGCTGAGTCTCCCTGACCATTGGCAAAAAGGAGGGCGGAAAACATTCCCAGAACCGGCGCTACCTCAGCGCCGGTTGATACAAACACCGGATGCTCCTCCGGACGCAGGCCGGTAAAGGCCCTGTGCAGGTCGGCAAGAGTGGACAGGGACAGCCCTCCATGGCGAACATCATCTGTGTCCAAAGCCTCAGCATCCTGTCCATGGCGGGTCGCCCGATCCAGGCGGAAATTTATCATAGCGGCCCCCCGCTCCCGCTCCCAGATGACCTGTGTGTTGAATTCCTGCGGAAGAACGGCGGTAATAGGCATCTCAGCCTTTGAAATCAGGTATTCTCCGGAAATTTTATCGGATGTTTTTTCCATGGCGGTATAACCTCACAAACATATGGCTTCAAAACGTCCCTCTCTCCAATATCCCAGACGACAGATTACTCGCCAGCCAATGCGGTGAAACTTATGTCTCCATCGCTTTCTATGCAAGGAGAAAGGGAAATATCTGCATCATTTTCATAAGCGATGGCACAAAAAATCAGCCCACTTATTAAACAACGACCCTGACCCTTGCCACGCCAAAAGCTTCCTTAAGAGCAGGGATACAATCCCGCTCAAGCATAGAACGCTCCATAAAAGAGCCGGCGACAACCATCAACGTCTCACCGCTGCGGGTGATATTAACCAGCGAAGAAATCCGCTTATTGTAGGTATCCTCCCCCAGAATATTTTGCAGTCTGATCATCCCCTCGGCTAGCTGCGGCCGTTCCGCTTTAATCCGCTCTTCGATTGGAGTAAGCCTGACCATCTTAATATTGGGATTAGGGGCCCAATCTCCCGTTGCATTATTTATGACCGGCTTTTCCGTTTCGCGCTTGCTGGTATCCACTGCCGTCCCACCCCTTCTGATTGATATCCTGCTAATTAACTTCAAAAACAGCCAGTATTAGCTGAACGGCTGTCTTTCAGTTTGCCTACATTATAATATAGTCCTTCAGAAAATTGCAACGCAATTTCTCTCTAACAGTCTCCAACGGCTCTACCTTTATAATGCCCCTTTCAGGAAAGCTCAGGGCAAATCATCGCCATATCCGTTAATTGAAAAGCCTGCTTCCACATCCTTTCTATACAACACCCGCCACCTGTAAAGGTGGCGGATATCTTTTGTCATTATGTCACGCGGTAAGCGCTCGTTGTAAAAAGTTAAGGAAGCGCCAATGAGACGATTCCTTTGGCGACGGGAAAAAAGTCCCGAAGAGCTACACAGTAGCCACCAGAAAATAATTATGAGCAATGATTCTCCACAGAAGTTGATACCATAGAGAAACTTTACGACAAAAAGAGGAGGACTCCCCGGGTCATCCCCGGGGAGAGCTGCCTTGCAGCAATACACAGGATGAAATGAAATGTATGAGCAATAACTTCTCTCTGGAAGCTGGACCACAGAGAAATATTACAGCAAATAAAAAGGCCCCTTCCCAGTCCTGACCCGCCGGGAAAGAGCAATCCATGGAAACACAAGGGATGATACAAAACCACCCACATCCAAACATCCTCTCCCCATCACTCGCAGGTCAATCGACGATGACGGCCAGGCAGTTCTCCTGACTCCGATTCATTGCTTACCTGCGCCTTCCCGATAATCAGTGGCTTGCTTCCGCTTTGCAGGCTTGCTCCTCGATACAGTGGCGGGACCGTGCCGGCTTCACCGGCTTATCTATTAAGTCTACGACACCTGGCCTTCGCTATTCTATTATCTGTCGCAGTCCCCTGCGATGTGTTCATAATAACATAAGCGTTAATCAATGTCAACAGTTATCATAAAGATTTATTATTTTATAAACATTCCCCGGATGTCCATTCACCTTTCTTATGTTATTGAAAATCATCGACGACGTTTTCCATGGGTCTTTGCCCCTGGCTTTTTCTCTCTCAGCCGCTTCTTTGCCAGCTTTTCCGCCTCATCCTCCGCTTTGAATTCTGCCTCTGCCTGCGCAATTGCTTTATTTCGCTTGCGTGCCTCTCTAAACAGTACTATTCCGCCAATAGTGGACATGACGGCTGCAACGCAGTACAGAATCATCGTTTCATCCATTGTTATTGCTCCTTCTCTCTATATTTCCACACGATAGCTGCCAAAGCCAAAAGAATACCGCCGGTAATGATAAAAAGCGGGGCTACGCCAATAGCCGCGGCGATAAAACCGGCCAGAACCGGCCCGACTACGCCGCCCAGCTGATAAAAAGTCGACGACAGGCCAAAGGCCCTACCCTGAAAATCCGCCGGGGCAGTCCTTGCCAGGAGAGCCCCTGTGGTGGGATTTGCCCCAATGAAAAACAATCCGAAAAAGAACTGCAATGCGCCAAAGGTGTAAACGTCCCGGGCAAAATACTGGGCCACCGTAAAAATTCCGGCCCCGCAAAAGGCATAGGCAAGGGTCCGCAGAAAGCCCTTCCGCTGGCCGAACTTTCCCCAGTTAGCCACCACCAGGGCTCCGGACAATCCCCCCAGACCGAACACAAAACCGGAGATAAGGGAAACGTTTTCCCTTGAGCCCAGCAGGCTGCCGATATGAAGGGCGATCATCGGCTGGAGGATATTGTTTACAAGATTAGAGCAGAAAATGAGAAAGAAAATTGCCAAAAGCCGTCTGTTGCCCAAAACGAAAGCCATATCGGTAACGATGCCCGTCTTTCTTTCTCCTGTATTTTCCTTAAACGGCGCCGGCTGCGGCAGGGGCTCCCCGTCCCGCAGGGCCTTTTCCTCCGCGGTGGGCGGCTCATCGAGCACAAACCAGTATAAGAATGAGAGAAAAACCAGCGCTCCTCCCGCCACGTAAAAGCTGTTCCTCATCCCCACCCAATAAGCGACCAGCCCGCCGATAAGGGGGCCGATAACCGTTCCGACTGTAAGTCCTGAATGGATTATTCCCAGGCCGTAACCGATTTCCGTCCGGGGAGAGAAGCAGGAACCCATGGTCATGGCCATGGGCATAAAGCCATTGGCAAAGCCCTGAATTATCCTCATTACAAAGAGCCCTTCCGGCGACGTTACAAAGCCCCCGAACAAATAGGTACCGGCCAGCATGACGATGGCCCGCATACCCATTACCTTTTTTCCGCGGACATCCGCCATTTTCCCCCAGACCGGCGCCATGACGGAAGCAATGAGGAAGGTAACTGCGTAAACAAACCCGGAGTAGATGGTCACCTCTGATTCGTCAGCCCCCAGCTCCAGAAGATATAACGGCAGGAATGGAACAATCATCGTATAGCTTGACGCTGTAAAGGAATTACAGACCGCCAGTATGTATATATTCTTACGCCAGGAATTGCGCTGCTGCTTCATTTTTGTTCCCTTCCGATTCCCTGTCGCTTTTAAGGCAGATATATTATAAGGCAGGGGCTGTGAAAAATGATCGCTCATTCTTCACAGCCCCTCGGTGTCTACCGCCGATTACTCCCCATCAATCTCGTAGTTGGCATAAACATTCTGGACATCGTCATTTTCTTCCAGAGCGTCAACCAGCGCCAGCATTTTTTCAGCATCCTTGCCTTCAAGATGAACCGTATTGTCCGGCACCATGGTCACCTCTGCGGAAGCGGTCTCGATTCCCTTTTCTTCCAAAGCGTCGGCAATGGCTTCAAAATCTTCCGGCGGGGCCGTGATCTCAAAAACCTCATCCATCGCCTCAAAGTCTTCTGCCCCAGCCTCAAGCACAAGGTTCATCAGCTCATCTTCATCGTCGTAAGCCTCCCGCTCAACGACAAAAACCGCCTTTTTCTTGAACATCCAGGCCACGCAGCCATCCTGACCCATATTGCCGCCATGCTTGGAGAAAAGGTGACGGACATCAGCCGCGGTACGGTTGCGGTTATCGGTCATAATGTCCAAAAGCACCGCAATGCCGCCGGGGCCGTAGCCCTCGTATGTAAACTCTTCGTAGTTGCTTCCGTCAGCGGCACCCTGACCCTTGGCAATAGCCCGCTGAATATTTTCCTTGGGGATATTGTTGGCCTTTGCCTTGGAAAGCGCCAGCTTGAGGCGCATATTACCGATTGGATCCGGGCCTCCCATCCGGACAGCGATCGTAATTTCCCGGCCGATCTTTGTGGTGATCTTGCCGCGGATAGCATCGTTCGCGCCTTTTTTGCGCTTTATGTTTGCCCATTTAGAATGTCCTGACATGAAAGAGATTCTCCTTTTCGGTGGGGCTTACAGCCCGCAAAGTGTTCAAAAATGATAATTTATTATACCCTGCCTGCCCTGAGCGGTCAAGAACTTGTTACCTTACTGCCGCCAAAGAGACATCAAAGGGAGGCCGCAGGATGCCCTTCTCTGTCACAAAGGCCGTGATAAGCTCTGCCTCCGTAACATCAAAAGCCGGGTTGAAAACCTTCACCGCATCCCCAGTCATCCTCGACTTATACCACATATCACTCACTTCTTCCGCCGGTCTCTCCTCAATAATAATTCCGTCGCCGGTAGCCGTATCCGGGTCGATAGTAGAAGTCGGGGCGCAGACATAGAAGGGAACGCCAAACCGTTTCGCCGCAATTGCCAGCGGCATTGTCCCTATTTTATTGGCCGTGTCTCCATTCATGGCTACCCGGTCACAACCGACGAACACGGCGTTCACCAGCCCCTTCTTCAGGACGGTGGCCGCCATGTTGTCACAGATGAGGGTAACATCCATCCCGGCGCTGCTTAGCTCCGTCGCGGTAAGTCTTGCTCCCTGAAGCAGCGGTCTCGTTTCATCACAGAAAATATGAAAACCATATCCTCTCTCATGACCAAGATACATGGGAGCCGTTGCCGTTCCATAGCGGCAGGTGGCCAGCTGACCGGCATTGCAGTGAGTCAGCAGCCCGTCCCCTGGTTTTAGAAGCTCCAGTCCGTATTCACCGATAGCCTTACAGGTTTCAATGTCCTCTTGCTGGATGTTCAGGGTCTCCTTTAAGAGCGCCGCCTTTACCTCAGCTGTACCGCTGTCCAGCTTCTCCAGCATCACCCTGGTCATTCGTTCCAGCGCCCAGGCAAGATTTACCGCTGTTGGCCGGGCGCTCTTCAGATAGTCTCTGGCCTCAAGGAATTGGGCGGCAAAATCCGCCGGATCCGCCGTCTCTATCGCCTTGGCCGCCAGATAAAGACCATGGGCCGCCGCCACGCCGATAGCCGGAGCCCCCCTTACCCGAAGCTTGTATATAGCTTCGTGAATATCCGGCTGCTCCCTGAGGGAAATTTGCTTCAGCTCACCGGGCAGAAGGGTCTGATCAATGATAAGCAATGCGCTGTTATCATCATTGAGGGTAACAGTCGGTATGTCAAAAATCGTCTTTTCCATTTTCCCACCTCAAGGAATCAAAGGCAAAAGAATTTCAGGGCACCGGCTTCAGCCGTAACTGTCAAGGGAAGCTCCGGGCCAACTTCTCCGTCAAGATCGCTCTCCACCCCATCGCTATCGGCGGCAATAACGAACCGGTCTGACTTTATATGAACTACATTTTTCGCATTGCCGATTCCCCTGCCGCCGGCCAGAGAAGCCGTCAGGCTCAGGAGCTCCGCCGGGTTGCTCCAACGGACCAGCAGCAGGTCAAGGATGCCGTCATCAACGGCAACATCCTTTGCCACATGACGGAAGCTGCCGACGGCGTCGCTGTTGATTATGACAAACAGAAACGTATCCTCCTGGTAAATCCTTCCGCCGGCTTCAATGGTCAAAGGCAACGGCTTAAGCTTCGTTATCTCTTTCAGCCCGCCCGCATAGTAGGCCAGTTTGCCAAAGGTATTTTTCAGTTTCGTATTGACCTTATGGGAAACCCCCGTGAGCATTCCGGCCGAGGCAACGTTTATGAAGTAGCGTCCATTGGCACAGCCTGCATCAACCGCCCTTATCCCGGCGGTTCCGGCCGCGATTTTTCCCACATACTCCTCAAGGCGGTTATGGACTCCGAGATAGGTGGCAAAATCATTGGAAGTGCCGCTGCCAATGATGCCTATGGGCCTGTCGATATTATTTTGCAGGAGGATATCGATAGCCTGATGAAGGGTACCGTCGCCACCGGCCGCGATTACTCCATCCGGCTCTACGTCCCGCAGGAAATCCGGCAGCTCCGGATTTTCCTTTTCAGTCCGGTAAGGAATGAGAACAGCCCCGTTCTGCTGACAAATTTTCGTTATTTCGTCCAGTTTGTACTTGAATTTCGCCTGACCGGAAACGGGATTATACATTAGAGCGATTTTTCGGCGCTTCACTATCGTCCCTCCCCGAAATTGCTGTTAGAATCCTCTGATGGTCTTTCCTTGAATACTCCTATACGGCGAAGAATTTTAATGGTATGGCGGCCGAGGATCGGCACCTGCTCCATGTCAGTCTCATCAATGCCGCCGATAACGATCATGACGGCAATGTAGACAGCGCAGCCGAAAAACACAGCCCCAAAGGTCGCTACAGTGTTTGAAGGAATTGCCCCCCATAACTGCTGGAAGCTCCACCAGGTGGCTCCGGCCATCACGAAAGAAGCCGCTATGGTCTTGACCAATTTCCCCATTTCCATCCGGTAGCCGATATATTTATTGATAAAATAAATATTGATGAAAGCCGCCACCCCCATATCTGCGGCGGTAGCATAAGCAGAACCAATGATCCCCAGCCGCGGGTCAGCCGTAAGCACCCAGTTAAGCACTACCTTTACAGCTGCGGCGATGATCATATTGATCATGGGAATATTGGTATGGCCAAGACCCTGAAGTATCCCGGTCGAAACCTGATGAAGTCCCAGAAGGACAATGCTGACGGAGCAGGCCGCCACCGCCGGTCCCGCTGCCGGAGCATTGTAAAAAAGGGTGGCGATGGGCTCGGCCAGCACAAGCACAACTACGCAGGCCGGGAAGCAGACAAAATTCGATATGCGCAAGGAGCTGGCGGTACTTTCATATACCTTCAACCCATTGCCCAGAGCCTTGGCTTCAGACAGCACGGGAATAATGCTGACGGCCAGGGATGCCGTCATAATCGTTGCCAGATTGATAAGGGGAACCGCCATGCCGGTAAGATAGCCGAAAAGCTCCGTGGATTCCGCCACGGTGTAACCAGCTGCCTCAAGGCGCTGGGGGACGATGACAAGATCAAGATTTGACACCACCGGCAGCATAATGCTGGTGACGGAAACCGGCAGGGCCAAATCGAAAATTCTCTTCAGAATTTTCAGGGCCGATGTCTCGTACTCATCCTTCCGGGGCAGCAGCTCCTCCGGAGTATATTCCCGCTCAATGTTACGGTTCAGCTTCACGTGATACCAAACGAGAACCATAAGGGCGATGACGGCTCCGGCTAAAGCGCCGAGACTGGCCCCGGCCGCCGCGTATTCCAGCCCGTAAGGCAGCAGCAGCCCCGCCAGCAGCACCATTGTTACTACCCGGAAAATCTGCTCATATATCTGAGATACCGCTGTGGGTGTCATCCATTGCCAGCCCTGAAGGTAGCCTCGGGAACTGGCGATTATCGTTACGAAGAATACTGCCGGAGCCAGGGCGATAACCGCGCTGTAGGCGCGGGGATCACGAATAAAGCGCCATTCAATGAGCCAGTCTGCCCCGAAGTAAGTCAGCGCCGAAAAAATCAGGCCGGTAATTATCATGAGTCCCATGGAAAGGCGGAAGATCCGCTTTGCGCCAAAAATGTCCCGCACCGCTACCCGCTCTGCCGTGATAATGGAAATGGCAACAGGGACGCCGGCGGTGGACACGGACAAGGCAAAAAAGTAGATGGGAAATGCCATCTGATACAGGCCGATCCCTTCGCCGCCCAAAACCCGGGACACAAACATCCAGTTCAGGGCGCCGATAACTTTTACTACTATGCCGGCCAGAGTGAGGATAAAGGTGCCCTTCATCAGCGATTCAGCCCCTACGCCGCCCTTTTCCTCTTCGATATTCTTTACTGCTTTTTCCGACACCTGTATCCCCTCCTTTCAACGAGATTTGCAACATCACTGAGAAAATATTTTATCATATTTCCCTTGCAGGGGAAACCATTACCAAGGACTATTGGAAAACGACGGCCTATTCGTGGTCTTCCTTGATTTCCCGATCGTAATCGGCTCCGTCAAACATTCTTACCCGCTGGCTGTCAAAATCCTCGTTCACGATAGAACGGTCCGGCTCATAGTCCTCCGTTTCCACATCCACCAAATCAAGCACCGTATGGATCATATCATCGGTCATGTATGGTCTTTCGGCATTACGGACAATCTGCGCCCACTTCTCCGGATATTTGGCCCGGAACTTTTCGGAAGCCCAAAAAATCAGCGGTATCTCTATCATGTGACGATTGGCGTTTTCCTCAATGTGCCCGGCAAAACCGGTCCCTTCATCGTAAACCGCCTCAGCGTGATCCGGCAGGTAAATAACCAGCGCCTCCCTGTCCCGAAATTTATTGATTATTTCCGTGACGATGAAGTCGTTATAGTACAAAGCATTATCATACTCGGCCACAATGAGCTTGTTTGCTTCATTAACGTTGAGCGTAATATCTGAAGCGGTAAATTTATGATACGAATAAGGGTACCGGTTGTAATACAAACCATGCCCCCCCATCAGATGAGCAACAATAAAACTCTTACCATCTCCCATATCGGCAATCGCGTCATCAATGAGCGGAAACAGCTCCTCGTCCAGGATACCTTCATCCTCCCGGGACTCTCTCAGCCTTGTATACCGGTGGACACTGCTGCGTTCACCGTAATATTGGGCAACATTCCCCCAGATCCCTGAGCTTTCCTGATTGGACAGCCAGTAGGTCTTATAACCGGCCGCATTCATAATATCGATGAGGTTGTTATACTTGTACCACGGCTTGTCCGACTCATTGTGACTGAAGGTAAACAGCTTTTGCAAAACGGGAATCGTGTTTGAATGGGGACTGACTACATCGGTATAAACGGCAATTTCTCCCTTTTCCTGCAATTCTTCCAGCTTTGGAGTATTGGGCAGATAATATCCATAGAGGCTCATGTGATTGCGATTAGTGGACTCCCCCAAAATAAAGACAACATTCTGTATCCGGCTGTCGTTTCTTGTCAGCTTGATATCAGTTACCGCCTCTTTTCTAAGCTCATTATAGGCAAGCATATTCTCCAGGGCGATATCCATTGCCAGAACAAACCGATGAACCGGCAGCACCGGCCGAAAAAATAGTTCATTGTACTCCGTAAACATCCTGCCGGTATAAACAGCGGCAACGAGCAGAAATACGGCTGTAAGCCTTACCGCCGCGTGGCCGCTCCAGGGTACTCCCCGCCACAGCTTCCGCCGGTGGAACAAGTAAACCAAAGCAAGCAAGGCTGTCAAATATATTATCTCACGAAGCCCTACGTACATCCTGAGAAACTCGACAGACTCATTGAGATTTGTCTCCAGCAGCGCCCCTACCACACCTGCTCCCAATATGGCATCATAATTATACACAACAAAAAGCTCCAAAATGCCTACCGGTACGGTAACAAAAAGGAGCGTGCCCTTCAGCGCTGTTCGTTTCCAGTCACTGTCTATGCAATTGATAAGTCTGGTAATAAGCATTACGGCCAAAAACAACGTGAAGCCGTAGCAAATCATCACGTCTGTCCTGTCCCGGTTCACCAGATACCAGGCAAAGGGAAGAAAAGAGGCCAGGAACAGCTCGGTGATAAAAGCAAGATTTCGCCGCAAAAACCTGTGGACGGCAGCTATACAATACAATAATCTTTTCATCTCGGTGCAAATTAGCGCAATCGTTATCTCTGACCCAGCATTATATGAGTCTGTGGTATAACGCGGACATCACAAAGGGGCCCCAGGGCCATATCCTGCGCCTTCAGCATCAAATCAGGCAGCGGCGCCTTGCAACGGCCATGAGGGGTCGCGGGCTGGAGAATGAGCGGTATGGATCGGTCAACAGAAGCAATCAGTCTGATGGCCTTGCTGATCTCCGCTGTGGAGGATTCCCGTTCAATAACCAGCTTCACATAGAGATCCTTTTCACGGGCAGTCTCCAGGAACACCCCATGCTCTCCCCACAGCTCCTGACCAACCATGCCGGGTAATTTTATATCCATTGATATTATCGAGATCAGCGGCAATACTTTTTTCAGGCGGGCCCACAGCGTCCCGTTTGTTTCCAAAAGGAGCGGCAGCCGTACCAAGGGGGCCAGCTCAGTAATGAACTTAGTGTGAAGAAGCGGCTCTCCTCCGGTAAGGGAAAGGGCCTGATGAGGAGTGATGTCCGCAAAGTTATTTACATACTCCGCTACCGCTGACGGAGTGAGGGGATTGGGAATTTCCAGCTGACGCCGGCTGCCGGGATTCAGTTCTACCCGGCAGTACCGATGGCCGCCAACCCTATGTTCGGTATCGCAATAGTCGCAGGACAGATTGCAGCCCTCAAAGCGCAGAAAGGCCTGACGATAGCCCACATACTTTCCCTCACCCTGAATGGAAGAGAAAATCTCGATTATATGCTCAGTGGTCAGCTTCTGCCCGGTTATCAAGGTGTTAATTCGATCGCTTATCATGTCCATGACTACTCTCCGCTATAGATCACGCTGGAGCCGGGAGACTCCCAAACAGTCACGCTCTTGACAGAGGCATTACCCGCAAGTCCCGCGGCTACCCGATGATAAATGGCCGCCGCTATATGTTCAGCCGTTGGATTTTTATCGGCAAAGTCTGGCAGATCATTCAAATAGCGGTGGTCATATATATTGAGTACATCTCTGACCAGTGACTTCAGATATTTGAAATCCACGACCATCCCCAGCTTATCAAGCTGACTGCCTTCAACAGAGACCTCAACAGTCCAGCAGTGACCGTGAAGCCTGCGGCATTTACCGGGGTAGCCGACGATACGATGGGCCGCGTCAAAATTTTCTTTTACTGTAAGCAAATACATCGGTTGTTCTCCCTGCGGAAAGAAGACGACCGCCTTGAGCAGTCGTCTTGAAATCATTTATTTGCACCCACAAAGTCATCAAAGCCAATGGCTCTTGTATGCTGGGTATGGCTCCACTCATGCTCATTGCGGTGAATGAAGCCCAAGAAAATAATCGGGATCCAGGAATAGATAAATACGGGATAAAGCAAAAGGTACAGCCACGCCTTCGGTTTGACATTAAGCTTCAGCAGAATGATTACCGGCAACAGATACTGTCCCAGGGTAATTATCGTGAACAGCTCGGCGGGCAGGAAAGTATATATATTTGTAAAGAACTGCCGCCCCAAACCCATCTGAACATAAGACAGAACAATGAACAGCGTGGATATTATCATAAAATGGGGCTGGATTAGATGGAGGCAGCCGTCAAGAATCCGGATATCACGACGGCGGATCCCCACCCGCAGCATTCGGGGAATATACCGGTGGGCCACATCAAACTGCCCCTGGGCCCAGCGTTTGCGCTGGTTCCAGGAAGCCTTAAACGTGAGGGGCTTCTCATCCCAGACGATGGCATCATGAGCCCAAGTAGTCTTAATGCCATCGCAAAGGGATTTCATAGTAAACTCCATATCCTCTGTCAGGCAGGTGGCTCCCCAGCCATTTTTCTTCAGCACGTCCGTAGTGATAACCATCCCCGTGCCACCGAGAACCGAAGAAAGGCCAATATTTGTCTTAGCCAAATGCCACACGTGGTCTATTACCCAAAATGCTATGGCAAATGTACCGGAAACCCATGTATCATAAGGATTCTTGGCATCGAGATAACCCTGAATTACCTTATCGCCCTTCAAAAGCCGGTTGTTCATCTCCAACAGGAAATCGGGATGAACAAGATTATCGGCATCAAACACGGCAACGGCATCATACTGCCGCTCCATCTTGAAGAGCCGGTCAAACATCCACTCCATGGCAAAGCCTTTGCCTCTACCCTCTTCACTGAAGCGCTCGTGAACTATAGCCCCATGATTTCTGGCAATTTCCGCCGTATCATCACTGCAATTATCAGCAATGACGAAAATATCATACAGCTCCCGGGGATACTTCAGCTCCCTGAGATTATCTATTAGCTGGGCAATGACCGCGCGCTCATTGTGAGCCGCAACGATCAGGGCAAAGGTCTTGGCGGGAGTGAAGATCTTATCTTCATGACGCCGCCAAAGGCCGCAAAAACCAATGACAAAATAATAGATAGTAAAAAGAAAGATGAACCCCTGCAGTGGTATCATCAAAATGTCGAGAGGAAAATTCATATCACAGTTGCTCCGTCATCAAAACAACAACAGATCATTTGTCCCCGCTAACGCTGCCGCATACAGTGTTTACTATGCCAAATACATCATAGGTGGCAAAGATAGCAAAGAGGACAGCCGGGACAATTGCCTCGCGACCGATATAGACAATGGAGGCAAACATAACCGCGGCAAACACCTTTGCCGGCAGGTAAATCTTCTCACCGGCTCCCTTAAAGTCGGGATAATGAATGGTGCTTACCATGAGAAGGCCAATGATACTCATAACAATCGGATAAACATAGCCCAGTTCATGTGGATCAAATCCCATGCCCAGAAGCAGCAGGGTGGAAGTGGCAACAAAGCAGGCTCCAGCCGGGATGGCGACCCCCATGAAGTAACCGTGAACCTCAGCCGCCATAACATTGAAACGGGCAAGGCGGAAACAGCCGCACACTGCAAAGAGCAGCGGTACAAACCAACCAATATATCCGTAATCAACCAGAACGAACTGATGGGCCAGAATACCGGGCGCAACCCCGAAAGAAACCAGGTCGCAGAGCGAATCCAGCTCCTTGCCCATCTCACCGGATACCCCGAGAGCCCGGGCAGTGCGCCCGTCAAGTCCATCGGCCGCCAAGGCCAGAAGGATACATACCGCTCCCCAGAAAATATCGCCTTTCATACTAAACATGATTGAACAGACGCCCATAATAAGGTTCGTACTCGTCAGTGCATTGGGAATCAGCGGTCTCCAGTTCATCCTTTAATCCTCCCGATGATGGTGACACCACCAATAACCTTGTCACCCTTCTTTACAGTTACCTCTACGGACTCAGGCATAACGACCTCAACGCAGGAGCCGAACTTGATCAGGCCATAGCGCTGTCCCTGCTCCAGATGGTCGTCCAGGGTGACCCATGAGACGATGCGCCTGGCCAGCAATCCGGCGATCTGGGTAACGGTGATGCGGAGGCGGCCATTGGATATTCCCAGCAAATGTCGTTCGTTTTCCGCCCCCACATTGTCGTCAAAAGCCGGATGAAAATGACCGCAGGAATACCGCTGGCAGGTGATTTCACCTGACATGGGACTGCGGTTCACGTGCGCGTCGAACACGGACATAAAAATAATAACTTTATTGGCCGGCTCTTTGACAAATTCATCGTCTTCAACCGGGACAATATCCATTACCTTTCCATCGGCCGGAGCTACCAGCACAGAATCATCCTGCGGTACCTCCCGCTCCGGATTACGAAAAAAATAAATAAAATACGAGCCCAGCACTGCCGGAAATATCGCCCAGGCATAACCCAGCCACGCTCCCAAAACCACAGCAATGGCAAAACTGCCCAAAACGAAAGGATATCCCTCACGAACTATCATGCCTGAAATTCCTTTCTGATTTTTATAAAAATACTCTGACCCGGGCATTATACCGCAAACAAAACAGCTTTGTCCAGTTGTGCCGGCAGAGCCGTCAATTGCTGATATGGAGAAAACCCCTATAGCATTTCCTCAAAGGGCGGCATTATCGGCCTTTTGACTTCTTTACCGCCAGGACAAATTTCGGCAAGGCCATCAGCCGGCCAATGCGGCTCGGCTGCATCCATATTCCCCGGTAAGCCCACTCCAGCTTTGCCTTCTGCACCCAGAGGGGGGCCCGCTTTACCCGGCCGGCCATAACGTCAAGGGTCCCTCCCACGCCAATAGCCGCGGAAACCTTCAGCTCTGGCAGATGATTTTTCAGCCAGAGCTCCTGCTTTGGCACACCGAGAGCGCAGAGGAGGAGGTCGGCGCCGGACTCGTTTATTTCTCTGATTATTTCCGGCTCATCAGCCTCTGTAAAAAAACCATTGCGGCAGCCGACTACCTCTACTCCCGGATACAGCGCCTGGGCTTTCTTCTTTGCTTCATCGGCGACCCCCGGCCCTGAACCGAAAAAAAATACCTTAAAGCCGTTTTCCTCAAGGGGCGCTATTTTCAATAGCTCCTGGACTAAATCATAACCGGCAACCCGCTCCGGCATCTCGTAGCCAAGCTCGTGGGCCGCCCAGACTGTACCAGCGCCGTCCGGCACAACAAGGTCAGCGCTCCTCAGGGTTTCCATCAGGGCTGGATTTTCCGTTGCCGCCACTATCATTTCTGCATTGGCCGTGGCAATGAGCCACGGCTTTTCCCCCGGCTCCCTGCTTTCCCTCAGCTGCCGGGCAATAACATCCCTGGCTTCCCGCATGGAATAAGCTGCCACCGGTACCCCCAGAATTTCTGCAACACTTTTTTTCATTTACGGATTACCAAAATCTCTCTTTTTATTTTTGCCGGCCTTAGAGTCTATCCGATAGACGTAAGCCAACACCTCCGCTACGGTCGTATAAAGCTCCGGCGGTATTTCCTTATCGATATCAAGAGCCATCAGCATATTCACCAGCGTCTTGTTCTGATAAACCGGCAGGGCGTTCTGCTGGGCAAGATTCAGTATATTCTCCGCTACGTAGCCCTGACCCTTTGCCACGATTTTCGGAGCGGTATTTACCTCCGGGTCATATTTCAAGGCTACTGCCTTTTGGGGAACGGTTTCATCCGTTTCAGGCTCCTCGGCCGGAGCATGCTTCATTCGCTTTCTGATGTTATCTTCCATCATTTAGCTTTTGCCACCCCCAGCTTCAATCCCACCAGCTCCAGTGGTAATTCGTCGAAGGAATGGACAAACTCCGGAATATAATCCCGGAACTCCCCTACGGCTTCAGAGGAGGAGAAAAAGACCCTTACATCGACCTTGCTTTCCTCATAAAGCCGGCAGGTTATCTCTACGGCTCCAATATTCTCGGTGAGAACGCAAAAACGAAGCCATGTTTCACGCCGTTTCTCACCGGTTTTGTCTTCCTCGCCGTTTTCATTTTCCGGATATTTTTCCTCATCAAAAACAGATACGTAGCAGGGATAACTTTTTGCTTCTTCCCCCAAGTACAGCGGGAGCATAAAGGACATTGCCCGTTGTCCGCTCTGGGACATCCTCGCCGTTCCCACCATTGATTCCTTGACCGTACCGGCAAACTCGGCAATATCACGTCCGGCGTTACGCAGGCGGCGGGACTTTGTATCCTTCAAAGTCGCCAAATCGCACAGCTGCAGAAACGCCCAAAGTCTTGGCAAAGCCGGCAGATCATGCTGGATAGCCGCCTGCTGAACCGAGGCCGGCAGGTTCTTCTGACAGAGGCGCAGCAGGAGATTCAGCTGGCGGGCATCCTTCTCATCAAGGATCTGCTCCTCTCCATTAACAAAATTGAGCAACAGCTGCCGGTCGCCCTCACTGACGGATTCATCTCTTGAGAGCAGCTGGGCCAGCCCTTTCATAGCCTCCATTGTTCTCACGGAATTCTCTATTGACGGCTGGCGGAAAAACACCTGACTGTTCATTGCCGAAGACGGGCGGTTTGCCGCAGGGCTGTTGCTGCGCCGTTCAGCCATACTCTCCGCCGCCAAACGGGCAAGCCTTGCGGCCGGGGTTTCGTTTGCCTCGATAGGACGGCCGGTTATGTCCCGAAGAACCCCGTCAAAGCTTTTCGCAAACCGGTCGGCATTCAGATTCTGGAGCCCTGTATTAGCCGATGGCCTGAAAGGTCTTCCCAAATCATTCAAAAGCTGTTGGCTCCTGTCCGGCGTCCCGTTTTTCCCTTGAACCTCCGTCCCCTTTTCTCCGGTCAGCTCATAGGGCTGACTGCCGGGGGCAGCGGACTCTTTTCCTTCGCTGTTTCGGAGGGCCGTCTGCTGGGTGGATAAATTGCTGTTCTGCCCGGAAGGAGTCTGCTCCGGCGCTCCGGGAGTTTTTTCTCCCATGACCGCAGGCGCCTGCTTCTCCAGCTGAGAAGGAAGCTTGATTCCATTCCTGTCAATTGACGGCTGTTCGCTTGACCTGACGCCTTCTCCTTCAGAGGATTGTTGTCCGGTTTGCTCCTGCCCGTTGAGATCTGGCTGACCGGCTGAATTTTCATTCTGCATCTGCGCCTCTTCCCGGGGTGTGGCCGGCATAAAGTAGGCCACCAGCTGCTTCAGGAACCCCATACTGGTATCATCCGCTGTCAGACCTTCTCCGCCGCTGATAACCGGCGGCTGCCTTAAAAGCTCCAACAGCTCCGGCGGTATTGACTCCGGATCCTTTTGATCGAGCAGCTCATAGGAAAGCTTATGCAGCAGTACAGGCTCCAGACCGCTGTTTTCCTGCGTTACAACCGTCTTGAGCTGAGAAAAAAGAGCAGTTAATGACTGAGACATTTCCCCGAAGGAGGTCTGACGGGCCAGATTGCCCATCTGAGTCAGCAGCCTGGCCAGGGTATTCAGCTGATCCATGGCGAACCGCTGGCTCTCCACCGTACTGCCAAGGCTCCTGCCCAGGGTTTCCTCCAGGGAAAAGGAATTTTTCATTATATTGTTTACGATACGCTGGACATCAGGAGTCAGGCCTTCGGCTAAATCCTCGGCCTCGCCGGAAATGCGCAGCAATACTCCGGCCATGTTTGAAATAGAGTTCCGTATACTGACATTCGTTTCCGGGGCAAAGGGAGAGCGGACAGCATCAGTCCTTGAAGATGGCTGCGAGCTGCCCGGCCGCTCTATGGGGCGTATGCCGCCAACCTGTGTGGCAGCGCTTGTTTCCATTGGCATGATAATACTCCTGACAATCCTTGTCTTTTTCATTTCGGAGAAACTGTCTGCTCCTTGCAATTTCCCCTTCAATCCCAATCTTGACAGCGTCCGACCCCTTCGTACTCGGAAACCGGAGAAAATGAACGCCGGTGAATCGGGCATGGTCCAAATTCCTTTAACGCCGCCAGGTGATCGGCAGTGCCATAGCCTTTGTGCCTGGCAAAGCCATACTCAGGATACTCCCGATCGTACTCTTCCATGAGACGGTCACGAGTCACCTTCGCCAGTACTGAAGCGGCAGCGATAGAAGCCGACCTGGCGTCTCCCTTTATCAGGGAAAGGGACGGCATTTTCAGCCTGTCCAGCGGCACGGCATCCACCAGCACCTTTTGGGGCTGGGGATCAAGCTTGCCAACGGCTTCATACATTCCGCCTACTGTAGCACGATAGATATTATCACGGTCGATGATCTTTTCATCTACTGTGGCTATGGCACAGGCAATTGCCTTTTCCTTTATAATATCGAAAAGTTCGTCACGAACCTTAGCCGAAAGTTTTTTTGAATCATTAAGCTTCGGTATATACAGCCCCACGGGAAGAATCGCCGCCGCCGCCACCACCGGCCCGGCCAAAGGCCCCCGCCCCGCTTCGTCAACCCCGGCAATATAGGCTGCGCCTTCCTGCTGAGCCTCATACTCATAATAGTACAGTTCTTTGAGCCGCTGCCGCTCCGCCAGTTCTTTGCCATAACGGTGCAGCATTCTTTGGACGGAGGCCCGGCTGTCAGCCGATAATTCCTCAAAAATTTCATTTTCAAGGGGCCGGCCGCTGTCCAGCGCCGCTTGCAGCAAATTTTCAATTGACCCTGTTTTCCTTACTGCCTGCGCCATTATCTTCTGCCTCTGTTTCCCCTGCTTCCGTTTTTTCCGGAGGCAGGTCAAGGGTGTATTTACCGATAAGACCTGCCCTGAATTCCTTCAGGAGAAGTTTTTTCGTCTTATCATGATTTACGATACCGCCCTTTTCCAAATGGCCCCGCTTTCTGCCAATAAGCTCCAGCAAAGCCACATCATCCTCAGGCAATTTCTCCCCCTCAGCCAGCTCCAGCCTGTAGCGAGTGATCAAATCCCGGGGAAAATTCTCCCGGAGCCAGCCTAAAAGGTGCAAGACTACCGGCTCCGTATCAATGGCCTCATCACTGATTGCTCCGGTGCAGGATAAGTATAGTCCCACCGTCGGGTCGTCAAACTTTGGCCAGAGAATGCCTGGCATATCCAGCAAATCGAAACCATCTTCGATATGAATCCATTGCTTGGCCCTGGTAACTCCGGGACGGTTTTCTGCTTTTGCCTTTACCTTTCCCGCCAGCCGATTGATCAGAGAGGACTTTCCCACATTCGGTATGCCCAGCACCATGGCTCTGGGAGCTCTTGCCTTTGCTCCCTTGTTTTCCAGGCGCTTCGTCCGGCCGGAAGCAAGCTTCGCCGTCAGCTTCACCAGTTCCTTTATGCCGCGGCCCCCGGGAGCATCCACGGCAACTGCGGCCAGCCCCTGGCTCCGGTAATAGCCGATCCAATCCTTCGTTACGGCAGGGGACGCCAGATCCATCTTGTTCAGGACAATAAGGCGCGGCTTTTTGCCGATAAGCTCTTTCAGCATAGGATTGGCGCTTGACGCCGGAATTCTGGCATCTACCAGCTCAATAACCACATCCACCAGCCTGAGATTTTCAGCTATAAGCCGCTTTGCTTTCGCCATGTGCCCCGGGTACCAGACAATTGCCGGCAATCCTTCCGCTGACAGGGAAAGGGCGTCGGCTGTTTCTTTTATATCCGCCATTTTATTTCACATAAACTGCAAACTCGCCGTGGCGGGCGGGCGCTTTCGGATATTCACCCTCACGATAACCGAGGATGCAGTTGCCAATCCCGGCGTAGTTTCCCTCGAGTCCCCACTCTTTCAGCAGAGCCTTGCCTTCTTCCGTCTCAAAGGTCTCTCTGGCCCGGTTGATCCAGCAGGAATCAACCCCGATGGCGTGAGCCGCATTCATGAGGTTTCCCAAAACAAGCGCGCCATCCTCAACGTAAGTGGGGCTGGTCTTATCCGCAAGGACAACCAGCACCGTAGGGGCATTGTAAAAGGGATCCGCCGCCGACCCAAGGATTTTTGCATTCATCCGAGAAAGCTTGTCCCGGATAGCTTTATCCTGAACCACAACCACCTTAACCGGCTGATAATCGTGGCCGCTGGCCGTATAACGGGCAGCTTCGATTATAGCCTCCAGCTCATCATCCTTTATCTGTTCGCTCTTATATTTTCTTATGCTGCGGCGCTCCATAAGCACCTTTACAGTTTCGTTGTTCATAAATGCTTCTTTCATTTTCTTTCCTCCTGAACCCTGCTTGACCAACATTTTATAAAGGTATTTAACCGTTAAATGCCATTGGGTAAAATTGCCTGGCAATTTCCGGAACAACTGCATCACAGCGCGTAATTTCCCGAGAAAAAACATCTCCCCGTTTTTTATTGTAAGCATGTATCTGTAGTTGTCAAGTATAAAGGTTTTCCATACAGGGAAAAACGACTCATTTATTAAAGCGAAAATAAAAAAATCTCCCCTTTAATCACAAAATGGTATATAATGTAACAGAATTCACCTGTAAGGCAGAATGTGTCAGTTATACTAATCCCTTCCAAAATAAGGAGGAATCCCTTTGCGTTCCATATCAGTTACCGACTTGAAGCCCGGCATGATTCTGGCCCGCACAATTGTCAACGACGACCTTATTGTAGTCCTGTCAGAAAATACGGAGCTTACCCCCTCCCACATCAAGCATCTCCAGACCCTTGATGTTCCATTTATCTACATAAAGGATGAATACGAACTCAGCAGTAATTTCCTTAGCGTCGCCGCCCTGTTCAATCCTGCCGATGCCTTTATCAGTGAGTACAAGGAGGTCGTGGGAACTGCCAAAGGACTGATTGAAACCCTGAGCAAGGGCGGGGATGAGCAGTCCGTATATGAGACCAAGTGCCTTGTTCACGACACTCTGTATCCCCTTGCCCATAACAGCGGCGTAATTGACCATATTTTTGAACTGAATCACCTGGCAAGTGACGTATACAACCATTCCCTCCGGGTTTCCATTCTTTCCGGTGTAATCGGAAAATGGATCAGCCTGGACCCGGCAGAAATCCAGGATCTCATTTTGGCCGGATTTCTCCATGACATTGGCAAATCAAAGCTCCCGCCCAACCTATGCGCTATGCGGAGCATTGCTGTCCCCGAAGAGCTCATCGACGACTACATGATTCATACAATGGAAGCCTCTAAAATATTGCGGGCCTGTCCGAATCTTCCTGCCGGTATCATAGAAGCGGCTGCCCAGCATCATGAATGCATGGACGGTTCCGGTTATCCTTTGGGGCTGAAGGGAGAACACCTGCATAGGTTCGCCCGGATCGTGGCTCTGGCTGACTTGTACGACAACCTTACTACTGAGGTGGAAGGAGAGCGGCGCATGACTCCCTTTGCGGCTATTGAAAAAATCGCCGTGCTCATGTGCTCAAAGCTTGACCCCAATGTCTGCATTCCCTTTATCACCAGTATAAAGCTCTCTTTCCTTGGCTCCCGGGTCCTCCTCTCCAACGGCATGATCGGTACCATCGTCCGCTATGCAAACGGGTTGGACGCCCAGCCTCTCATTCGTATAAACGAAGCCACGATCATTGATTTGAACGAATACAGGAACCTCTCGATAATCGAGTACAATCCAAAATAAAAGGAAAAGCCGCCTGTCAGACAGCTTCAATCTGCCGACAAGCAACGCAAATCACCCCTATCCGTGGTATGATGACCACAGATAGGGGTGATTTGCGTTATTTGTCAAAAAACCGGCCGGTCAATCCAACAACAACTCTACTTTATCCCATTGGAAGACCTCGTCCCTGAGGGAGTACCGGCAACCAGAAAATATGAATCATACTTTATTTGTACCGCTTACCAAGCGAGGCCATAACCTGGGGCCCCAATTCAATCATATTTTTATTCAGATATATGTGAGGGCTCAAAGAAAATAAATATGCACTACCGCCCGGCTCAGGACAGAGACATGATCTGACCAGCATCTATATGTATAATCATCGCTTCACAAGTTGACGAGCCGGAGATTGTCTGATAAGATATAAGAAATCATGATGAAAGGAGAAGATTCGCGGCTTATGGATGACGGTGACAGCAGCGCCCCCGCCAAACCTCCCTCGTATAATTATGAACAGAATCAGATGCGACATGGCCTGTGTTTTTGCTAATAACATGACAGGCTGTGTTTTTTTGCATCTTTTTTCGTAATTGTTATGATCTGAGGAGGAATTTACATTGGAGAATTCTATTTTATTTATGATTTCGCTGCAGGTCTTTCTGATCCTGCTCAATGCAGTCTTTGCCAGTGCTGAGATTGCCGTAATCTCCATCAACGATGCCAAGCTGGCTCGAATGGCTGCCGAAGGGGACAAGCGGGCCATCCGTCTGGCTCGCCTGTCCAGCCAACCGGCCCGATTTCTCGCCACCATCCAGGTAGCCATCACCCTGTCCGGCTTTCTGGGCAGCGCCTTTGCGGCCGAGAACTTTTCTGACAGATTGGTAAATTGGCTGGTAGGCCTGGGAGTTGGTGTCCCTGCCGCTACGCTGAATGCCATTTCCGTGGTCATTATCACGCTGATTTTATCCTATTTTACCCTTATCTTTGGCGAGCTGGTTCCCAAGAGGGTAGCCATGCGTAAAGCAGAACCCCTGGCTCTGGGTATCTCCGGCCTGATCTCCGCCATCGCCAAACTGTTCGCCCCCATTGTGTGGCTCCTGACCGCTTCCACCAATGCTGTCCTCCGTTTACTTGGCATTGACCCCAACGCCGAGGAAGAGACCGTCAGCGAGGAAGAGATCCGCATGATGGTAGATGTGGGTACCCAAAAAGGTACCATTGATTACGAGGAAAAACAATTTATCCAAAATGTCTTTGAATTTGACGACCTGACTGCCGGAGAGATTGCCACTCACCGTACTGATCTGACTATTCTGTGGTTGGAGGAAAGTATGGAAGAGTGGGCTGCCACCATTCATAACAGCCGCCATACCCGGTATCCTGTGTGCGGAGAATCCGCCGACGATGTGGTGGGTATCCTCAATGCAAAAAATTACTTCCGCTTGACTGACCGGAGCCGGGAGATCGTGATGGAACAAGCGGTGGAAACTCCCTATTTCGTGCCGGACAGCGTCAAGGCAGATGTACTGTTCCGCAACATGAAGGGCAGCTGCCATCCCTTAGCGGTAGTGCTGGACGAATATGGCGGCATGACGGGTATCGTCACTATCAATGATCTTGTGGAGCAGCTGGTGGGAGATCTGGGCGAGGAGGATGTATGCCGAAGTGCCCCACCCCTAATTGAAGCAATGGATTCCTGCACGTGGAAGATCCGTGGAGAGGCCCCTCTGGAGGAGATCGCCCAGGTACTGGGTATCACATTGCCCTGCGAGAATTTTGACACCTTTAACGGGCTCGTTTTTGGGGCCATAGCCGCCATTCCCGAGGATGGATCCACCATCGAAGTAGAGACCGCCGGCTTGATGATCCGGGTCACCGAGATCAGAAATCATCAAGTGGTGACCGCATTGGTTTGCCTGGCAAAGCCATCGAAAAGAGAAGGGCAGGAGCTTAGAGGTGAGCATGAGTAGATCGTTTCTCTGTGATCCGGTTCTGCTCGTCCATAGCCGGCAACATAAATTTTCTCTTCGGCTTTTCCAATCGCTCAATAAGCTGCCAATGTCAAGTTCCGGTTTCCTGCTTAGACTCTGTCTTAGATAATAGCGTGTAAAATCTGTTGTAGATTTTTGTAAAGGAAGGGATTCAAATGAAATACAATTTTGACGAAATTATCGACCGGCGGGGGACAAACGCCCTGAATACAGACGGATTCCGTGGCTACATATTCCATGCCGGCCCGGAAAAGAAATTTCCCTACGCAGACGATGAATTTGTCCGTATGTGGGTAGCTGATATGGAGTTCTCTGTCCCACCCGCCATTCTCAACGCCCTCCGAGCCAGAGTTGACCGCCGGATTTTTGGCTACACTTCCCTCTTTACTGACGATTACTACAAATCATTTTCCCAGTGGTGCCGGGACCGCTACAACTGGGATTTTCCGAAGGAACAGCTCTGTATGTCTCCCGGCATAGTTCCCGCCCTCTATGAAATTGTCGCCGATGTAACAAGTCCGGATGAAAAGGTTCTCATCGCTACCCCCGCCTACGGCAACTTCAAATATGCCACCCTTGATAACAAGCGAACCCTTGTAACCACTGCCCTTAAATGCGATAAAGGCTTCTTCAGCCTCGACCTTGAGGACTTTGCCGCCAAGGCTGCCGACCCGGCCGTCCGCCTCGTCATCTGGTGCAATCCTCACAATCCAACCGGCCGAATGTGGACGGAGGAGGAACTGCAAAGAGTTGCCGATATCATCAGAAAAAACAACCTGTGGATCGTGTCGGATGAAATTCACTGCGACCTTATCAGAACCGGGCGCAAACATATCCCTCTGGGCAAGGCAATGCCCGACTACCAACGGCTTGTCACCTGTATGGCCCCCAGCAAAACGTTCAATATCGCCGGTCTCATGTTCTCCAACATCATCATCCGTGACGAAAAACTGCGGGAAACCTTCCGGGACAACGATCGTATCGGACAGGAGGTCAATCCCCTGTCTCTGGCCGCCGCCCAGGCCGCTTATGAAGGCAGCGGCGAATGGCTTGAGGAATTGAAGCTCTACCTTGACGGCAATTTTTCCTTCCTGGTGAATTTCCTTCGGGAAAGCATCCCCAAAGCTGTCTGCCGGATCCCGGAAGCAACCTACCTTGCCTGGGTGGATTTCCGGGCCGTCCTACCAAAAGGCACGAACCTGTCGGAATTCTTCGCCAACAATGCCGGCGTCCTTTTGGAAGGCGGCGATGCCCTCTTCGTGGGAAATGCCGAAGGCTTCGTCCGGCTGAACCTGGCCATGCCCAGAAGCATCATAAAAACCGGTCTGGAACGAATGGCCGCGGCAATAAAAAAGCACAACGGGTAAACATAAAATCCTCCGCCTCGAAAGCACTCAAAGGCGGAGGATTTTCATTTATAACTTGACTCATCCCGGCTCTATTGATTTCACAACAGCCAGCGGAAAAGGCCAAAGTAAGCCAGTACGCTTAACGTTATAACGCCCAAGGCCGAAATGCCGAACATCCTGGCAAAAAGCTTCTGCTGAAATTCCGGGCTGGCCTTGGCCGCCGAGGAGTACGCCGCCAGCGCCAACGCCCCGCCGGTGGAAAGGGGGCTGATACCGGCCGTATTGGAAATCATCGTAATCGCGGTCGCCAGTTCTACCGGGCTGATATTGCCGCCTACCCCGGCTATTACATTGGGAATTGTCGGAATCAAGGTCGGCATGACAACCCCCGAGGTTGAGCTGAACCAGCTCAAAATGCCAGCGCAGAGACCAAGAATAGACGCGGCGGTGGGGGCTGTCATCATGGATACCAAAAACTCCGAAAGCATCTTGATGCCGCCCACCTTGATGATGATCTGCATCAGCATACCTACCCCCGCAATGAGGAGCAGCGTTCCCCAGGGCACGTTCTTTAACGCTTTCCCTTCATCTGCCACCCGCAACAGGGAAAATACCGCCGCAACGGCAAAGCCTACCAGCCCTACGTTAATCTTAAAGATAAGCACCAGTACAACCATCAGCACAATTCCCGTCAGGGTAATGAGCTGCTTGGTATTAAAGGCGGGAATATCACTGAGCTTCATGGGCTTTTCCACGTGCATTCTGTGCCCCCCCAGCAGAAAGTAAACCACCCCGCTGTAGACAGTAGCCGACAGCACGCCGTTCAAAAAGAAGGGCGCCTCAATCCCGGTGACGCCAAATTCAGCGCAGAGATTGAGCCCAATGATACCGGTCGCCGCCAAGGGAGAAACCCCGCCGCCTGACGCGCCAAGCACGATCAGGGCCGACAGCATCGCCGGACTGATGCCCAGCTCCGCCGCCAGCGCCATGGCAAACACCATCATAATAGCCATCGTGGGCACGGTACCCGGCCCGATGGCCGCCAGTACCGTACAGAAAATATAAATTATGATCGGAATGAGAAAGGTCCGCTTACCGGCCAGGGCCACGACTTTTTTTGCCAGGAGATCCAGGCACCCGTTGTCCTGCACCAGGCTGAACATATAGGTCACCCCCAGCAGCATGACGAACAGCGAATAATTGAATCCGGCAATGATCTGTTTATCCGAGAGGCCCGCCGCATGGCCCAGCAGGAGAGAAATGCCCATGCACAACAGGCCGACGTTCAGCTTTCGCCAAAAACCAAGGACAATTGCCGCCAGCAATGTCAAAAGAGAAATCAATGCCATACTCATCAACTTATACCTCCATCGTTCCAACTTAACATGACCTTTTGCTAACACTATACCTCATTTAGAGTTATAAGAAAAATATCTATTTTATGGCTTTTATAAATCTATAGATTATAATTTTTCGTTTCATTACAGAAGAAAATGATAATTATCCGCCAAAAAGAGGATTCTATTCATCGAAAATCGAATATACGCCCAAATAGATATAAGAAAAATTTTGTTTTAATATATCGTTAAGCTTAATCTGAGCCGTCATTATTGTCTTTACTTGGCTTCATGAGGAGTACCGGAAATGGATTTGGAGCATTATCGAAATTTTATCACCATTGTGGACTGCGGTAATCTAAGCGCCGCCTCGGAGGTACTGCATATTGCCCAGCCGGCCCTGACAATGCAGGTGAAAAATCTCCAGAAAAAATACGGCACTGAGCTGCTGCTGGTGCGGCGGGGAGCCCGCAGTATCGAGCTGACCGATGCGGGCCGCGTTCTCTATGCCAAAGCAAAATATCTCTGCAACATCGAGGCCAGCGTCCAAAGGGAGATCAACAGCACACTGAGGGGCGTACAGGGAAAGCTTGCTCTCAGTATCTCTCCTTCTACCGCTCCCTTCTTTATCAAAAAATATCTTTGCGGCTTTGCCCGGCTCAATCCGAAGGTTGAGTTTGACCTCTACGAGGGCGACAGCGCCGCCCATACTCGCGAGCTTCTAAATGGGGTAACGGAAATCAGTATTTCTCCCCTGCCTCTGGAGCAGGCCTCCCGCTTTGAGATCCTTTCCACTGACCGGGAACAGCTGGGCGCGATTTTTCACCAGTCCACCAGCTGGGTTTCACCTGATAAAACCAGCTTGGAGCTGAAAGACCTGGAGGGTGTCCCCCTCTGCCTCTCCCGGGGCTGTCTGGAATTTATTCTGTCCAACTTCGCCAACGCTCACATCTCGCCTCATGTACTCTGCGTAAACAGCACCAAGCACAGCGCTATTACCTGGGCCCGGCAGCAGTCGGGGGTGGCCATCGTTCCCATCAGCATCAGCGACGAGCTGGGGCCTGAGCTTCGCTGCCTCCATTTTCAGGATGACCGGTTCAGCCTCCGGCAAACCATATCCGTGGTGAAAAGCCGGCCCCTTTCCTCCGTTGCCCAAAATTTCCTCAAATATTATCACGAACACTAAAATTCCCTTATAAGCAAACCGGCTGCAAAATCAAACTCCCGGAAAAGCCAAAGTCCTTGGTTCGGTTGAACCAAGGACAATTTTATTTTCCCTCCAAATGACGGTTTCTCAACTGGCCGCAGGCCGCGTTAATGTCGGCCCCCATCTCTTTTCTGACGGTGGCGGTGATGTGCATACTGTGCAGAATACTGGCAAAATCTTTAATCTTCCCATCATTGGGTCGCCGCAGGTAACGCTCCACCACCGGATTTATCGGGATAAGATTTACCGACGCGTTCTGCCCCTGCAAAAGATGTCCCAGCTCCCGGGCATTCTCCCTGCTGTCATTTACCCCGTCGATAAGGATATATTCGTAGGTTACCCGGCGGCCCGTCGCATTAAAATAGACCTCACCGGCTTTGACCACATCCTTGATTGGATACTTATTGGCGATGGGCATGAGGCGGCGGCGAATTTCGTCGTTCGGCGCATGGAGGGAGATTGCCAGCCCCACCTGGAGCTTCTGATGGGCCAGGTCATATATCCGCTCCACAATCCCGCAGGTGGACAGGGTAACGTTGCGATAGCCAAAATTAAGGCAGTAGGGCTCATGGATAAGCCGCAGAAAATGAAGCACGTTGGCGTAGTTATACAGAGGCTCGCCTGAACCCATCAGGACAATGGTGTCAACCTTCTGGCCCGCCTTCATAAGATAGTCATTGATGAAGAAAACCTGCGCCAGCATTTCTCCGGCCACCAAATCCCTGGTAAGTCCTTTCAGGGTGGAGGCGCAAAAGGCGCAGCCCATGGCGCAGCCTGCCTGGGTAGAAATACAAACACTGTTTCCATAAGGCTGCCGCATGAGGACGGACTCAACCGCCACTTCATCGGGAAAGCCAAGCAGGAACTTAGTAGTTTTCCCGTCAGTGGAATCCCACCGCTCAACCTGCCTGGCCCGATCGATGGAAAACTCCCGGGCCAGCCGGTAGCGGAGATCCTGACTTATATTTGTCATTTCGTCGAAGGATTTGGCGCTTTTTCCGTACATCCAGTCAACAAGCTGACGCGCCCTGAAGGGCTCGATGTCAAAAGGGGCCATTTCCTCCCTGATCGCCTTCTCCATGAGGCCAAACAGATTCTTTTTCATGTTGTTTTTCTTTCCATTCTGGCGATGAAGAAACCATCCGTTCCATCTATATGAGGAAGGAGCTGCACAGTGCCGCCGCCCCGTTTTTTCTCCGGCAGGTACTGCCCTGTTTCCACAAGGGAGAAATCCTTATTGGCTTCCAGAAATTTCTCAATGACGCCCGCATTTTCTGCCGGTTCCATAGTACAGGTACTGTAGACCAGGATGCCTCCCTGCTTCACGCACCGGGAAGCGCTCTCCAAAATTTCCAGTTGAAGGGGCGGCAGCTTTTTCATTTCCTCAGCCGTCACCCTCCAGCGGGCATCGGGACGGCGGCGGAGAACGCCCAGACCTGAGCATGGCGCGTCGACCAGAACCCGGTCAGCCTGCCGGAAATACCGCTCTCCTATGCAACGGGCATCTCCAGCCGCTGTTTCAATAATATTTATCCCCAGCCGGCGGGCGTTTTCCGCCACCTTCTCAAGGCGGGCCGGATACAGATCCCCGGCCATTATTCTTCCCCGGTTCTCCATGAGCTGGGCAAGATGCGTGGTCTTGCCCCCCGGCGCGCTGCAAACGTCGAGGACAAATTCTCCCGGCTGCGGGTCAAGAACATGAGCCACCAGCATGGAGCTCTCGTCCTGTACCTGCCAAAGTCCCTCCTTCAGAGAGTCCAAATCCTTCATGGCCCCGTGAGCGGTTATTTTTATTCCCTCAGGGACCAGGGCGGACTTCTCCACTGTACAGCCTTCATCAGTGAGCCGGGCGATCAGCCCGTCCCGCGTTATCCTCAGGGTATTCGTCCTCACCGACAACACTGCCGGTTCATTATCAAAGCGGCATATCTTCTGAGCCGCTTCAAAGCCCATTTCCCCTATCCAGCGCTTCACCAGCCAGCGGGGATGCATTTCCTTCAGCGAGAGGTATTCGGTAGCTTTTCCCGGTCCCTGAGGAAATGCAGCCACCTCAGGCTCTCGGGCCGCCCGCCGGAGGACGGCGTTGATAAAACCGGCGCTGCTTTTCAATCTTGCGCCGTACCGGCGGGCAAGATTAACCGACTCATTGACCGCCGCCGACCGGGGGATCTTTGTCAGGTAAAAAAGCTGGTACATCCCCAGGCGGAGAATACACCTGGCCCAGGGCTCCATTTTTTTCACCGGCTTGTCGACGTAGCGGCCGATGATCCAGTCCAGAGTTTCCCCCGCCTTCACCACCCCGTAAACGAGCTCGGTAGCAAAACGGCGGTCAAGCTCGCTCAGGTCTCCCTTTTTCAGCTCTTCCGCCAGCAGGATATTGGCATAACCGCCCTTTTCACTGACGGCGTGAATGACCCGGAGAGCCGTTTCTCTTGCTTTATCCATTTTTTCCGGCTGTCCCCTCAGTCGCCTTTTCCGGCAGAATTATCAAATTCTCCAGCTCCCGGCGAAACTCTTCCAAATCCACATGAGTATTGAAGCAGGGGCCATTGGGGCGAAGATTCATCACTCCCACGGCCGGCAGCGGATATACGTCCTGTATGCCGCTGGTAAGGTCACGCTCGCAGGCTATAGCCAAAACAGCCTTCGGGCGGATTTTCCGCACCGTCTGGCGGGCGAGGGTACCGCCGGTGACAACGAAGAAATGAAAGCCCATTTCCTCGGCCATCGTCACCAGCGCTGCTATGTCACAGCGTCCGCACCGCTTGCAATTCATCGGGTCCCGGGTAATCTTGTGAGGACAGGTGTCGAGCTGCAAACAATGGGGCGTTACCACCAGCAGTCTGTCCGCGGGCACCTTTATCTTCATCCGGTGAAAAATTTTGTTGCTGACCGACACAAAGGAGCCTTCGATCTGCCGCCGCCTAAAGTCGCACAGCCGGCCAAAAAATACAACCAGCGGAAACAAAAGGTTCACAAGTCCCGTTGTCCGCCGCAGAACGGAAGGAAAAAACGGTAACCCGGCAGCGGCCGCAATCAGCCCCGCTATCCCCAGCCCCACCAGACAAAAAAATACCAGGAGAACAGCCCCCGACACGAGGGGCAGTACGTCAGAGATTTCCCTCAGCCCCGGGACACTGATCCGCCACATCAAAGCGGCAATCAGGGCCAGCGTCAGATATGAGCCGGTCAGGAGCCCGATAAACAGCCGCTTTTTACTGTAGTTTGAAGTTACGATTTTGTTTTTATCCATTTCCCTTACTCAAATTTCGCCGACAGCGCAAGGTTATGGCCCCGAAGGTAGTCAACTGCCTTCATCCGCTTTTTGGCCGGCGCCTGCATCTCAAGGACCTCGATAATGCCGTCGCCGGTTTTTACCAGCAGGCCATTTCCATCGGCCGATAGTATTTCTCCCGGCGCGTTTCCTTCTATATTTCCTCTGACCGGTTTTGTCCGCCAGATTTTGTATTTCTCCCCCGCAAGGGAAGTATAGGCTCCCGGAGCAGGATCCAAAGCTCTCACCAGATTATGTATCTCCATAGTAGAACTGCCCCAGTCGATTGCTCCCGTGTCTTTTTCGATCATTTTGGCGTAGCAGCTGAGACTGTCATCCTGCTTTGTCCGGACTGCCGTTCCGGCCAGAATCTTCCGGATTGTGGTTTCCAGCAGTTCCGCCCCCTGCTGTGACAAAGCGTCATGAAGCTCCTCCAGGTTCATGTCCTCACCGATGGCAAGCTCTGATTTCTCAAGCATATCCCCTGTATCCAGCCCTGTATCCATCAGCATGGTGGTAACGCCGGTAACCGCCTCCCCCTCCATGAGGACCCGCTGCATAGGCGCCGCCCCCCGGTATTTGGGCAGCAGGGAAGCGTGGACATTTATGCAGCCATATTTTGGTAAATCGATTACCTCAGCCGGAAGGATCTGACCAAAAGCCACAACGACAATCAGCTCCGGCGCTATTTCCTCTTTCAGCCGGTGAAGAAAGCCCTCATCACCCTTTATTCTCACCGGCTGATAAACCGGCAGGCCGTTTTTCCCGGCGCAGACCTTTATCGGGGAGGGCGTCAGCTTTTTCCCCCGCCCCCTCGGTTTATCCGGCTGGGTCACTGCCCCTACTACTGACAGCTGCTCCATAGACAGCAGCTTTTCCAGGCAGGGAACTGAAAAATCCGGCGTCCCCATGAAAAGCGTGCGGATCTTGTTTCTCCCCTCAGCCATTTTCTCTCTCCCCGGCCGCTTCCTGTCTCAGACTGGCGGCTATGTCGATAAAAAGCGTCCCGTCCAAATGATCGCACTCATGCTGAATGCAGCGGGCCATCAGACCATCCGCTTCCAGCGCGCGGCGCTTGTTGAACCGGTTAGTATACTCTACCGTCACCCGCTCCGCCCGCTCAACGTCACCAAATATTCCCGGCACCGAGAGACAGCCTTCGGAGTCGGTTACCTTTCCCTCCCGTTTGGTAATTACCGGGTTTATGAGTTCGAGCAGCCCCTCCCCCACATCGATGACCACCAGGCGGATGGACTGCCCGACCTGAGGAGCAGCCAGTCCAACCCCGTCGGCTTTATACATAGTCTCGGCCATATCGTCCATCAGGCGGCGAAGGCGGGAATCAACTTTTTTTATGGGCTTCGCAACCTGTTTCAGTACCGGATTGCCTGCCTTTATTACTTCAAGAATTGCCATAAGCGCACAATACCCCCATTTTTATTTTCACGAGCATTTTACCATAATCCCGATAGTTTTGCCATTGGACAGACCGCAAAATGAAATTGCCCAAATAAAAGATTTACGACGAATCTTTTAGCCGGATTAAGTTTTTCACTCAGGTATATTTTGTGGCAATCCTGACCCCGCAAAGTACCAGCGCCGCCCCGATGGCCTTGGCTGTCGTTATTTCGTCCCCCATGATATAATACCCCGAAATAATTCCTACAAGGGGAAGAATGTTGCTGAACATAGCCGCTGTGGCTGGCCCCACCATCTCCACGCCTTTGTTCCAAAAGAGGTTCGCCAGCAGACCGCCGCAGATAAGCACAAACAGGAAGCATACCGTACCGATCCTGGACAAAGGCATCACGTCTATCTGACCGGTGAAAAGATTAAAGAACAGGGCAAGCCAGGCGGCAATAAAAGCCGACCATCCCGTCGCCATAGGTACCGAAATATATTTAAGAACCCGGGGCGTGCTTACGGCATAAAGGCCCCAAAAGCATATGCCAACGTATACGAGCACATCACCAAAGCCAAACCGGGACTCAGTGATCACGGAAAGGTCGCCGTTGGACACCACGGTCAAAACGCCGGTAAAGGACAAAAATATTCCAATCCAGGCGAGACCGCTTATTCTTTCTCTCAAAAGCAGCCAGGAAAATATCGCTGTGTTTACGGGATTTGCCGCCGATATGAGCGTCGCGTTTACTACCGTCGTGTATTTCATTCCGGCTATCTGAATCATGTTATTCAAGACCAGACACAACGCCATCGCCAATAATGGTTTCCAGACTTCCCTTGGAGGCAGGACAGTTCCCCGCTTATGGTAATGCCAGCTGAGGATCAGACCGCCCAGCAAAAAATACCTGACAAACGTAATGGTTTGAGCTGTCCATTCCTGAAGCAAAAATTTTAACGGCACAGTCTGAAATCCCCAAAAGAAGGTGGCCATGAACAGAATACTGTAGGCGTATGTACGACTGCCGCTTTTATCAGCATTTTTGTTAATCAGCTTTTCTTCCATGTTCTATCCCTTACTTCTACAACTAAGCACCCGTCAAAATATAATTTTTGATTGTAGCATACCCTACTACAAAAATAAACCAATAATACAATCAGTTTTTACCCCTATGACAGCGAAAATATCTGACAGCCTTTCTTGTTTCAACCTGTAAAACTGTTTATAATACCATCAATCTGTGCAGAAAAGAGCCTATCCATGTTAAAAAAATCTTCAGTAAATACAGCCACCGCCAAAATCGTTACGGCCATGCTCATTTGGGGATCCATGGGAATATTTGCCGTCAGGCTGAACTGGCCCCCGCCGGTGGTCGCCTCTTTTCGGGCCATTACGGGCGCGATCTTTGCCGCTGGACTTATTCATAGAGCCGGTCTCAAGCCTGACTGGCGGGAAATCAGGCGGCATCTTCCCCGCCTTGCCGGCGCCGGCGCCTGCGTCGGCCTGAATTGGATCCTACTGTTCTATGGATATATGTATACCACAGTTCCCATTGCCACCCTTTGCTACTACATGGCGCCCATCTACATGATGCTGCTTTCCCCGCTTCTCTTTAAGGAGCGCCTGACCTCCATAAAGATTTTTTGCGCTGTACTGGCTCTTTGCGGAACCGGTCTGGTATCAGGCATCCACGAATCGATGACTTCCGGCAGCGGTCCGGACGGTCTGAAAGGCGTTTTCTGCTCCCTTTTGGGCGGGCTGCTCTACGCCTTTGTTATGCTCCTCAACAAAAGCGTAACGACGGTGGCTCCCCAGGCGAAAACCTTTGTTCAGATGATGGCCGGGGCCATGATCGTTACTCCCTTTGCCGTTTTTACCACCGATTTTTCTCCGCTGGTCTTCGATCTGCGCTCCCTCTCCCTGCTTCTTGTCCTCGGTATTTTTCACACCGGTATCGCTTTCCATCTTTTCTTCTCCGGAGTCGAGGTTCTGCCGGCCCAGACGACGGCCCTGCTCAGCTATATCGATCCCCTGTCGGCCATCGCCCTTGCCGCCCTGTTCCTGGGGCAGCCCCTCACGATAACTCAGGCAGTCGGCGGCTGTATGATCCTTGGAGCCACCCTGATCTGTGAATTGTTTCCATAACTTCCCTTCACAAGCCAAAAAGAGGCTGAGGAAAAAATGAGTCGTCATTTTTCCCCAGCCTCTTTTTATGTGCATATTTTCTGTTTTCAGTTCTCGAATTTGTTGAACAGCTTCTTGATGTAGGTAAGACCCTTTTGCATTTCCCGAACCACCGGCTCCATGATCTGCGGATTTGCCTTGACGAGCCGGGTAACCCGGCGGCGTTCCTGACGATAGTAGGAATCCATGGTCCGCAGGAAATCCTCCAGCTCCGCTTCCACTCTGACCTCGGTGATGTTGGAGGGATGTATGGTGCAGCTGCGGCCTTCTATGGTGACCACATCGCCCATGAAAGGCACGTAAGCCTCCACCCCATAGTCGTTTTCCAGCCTTTCCTTCATGGCTTCCGCTGACTGGGGTTCGCCGTGAACCACAAATACCTTCGCCGGTTTCGGACTGTCACAGCCCTGGAGCCAGGTCATGATCTGCTCCACGTCCCCGTGAGCGCTGAAGCCGTCCATCATTTTCACCTTTGCTTTGACGGCGATTTCTTCCCCCATGACCTTGACTCTCTTCAGTCCGGAAAGGAGACGGCGGCCAAGGGTTCCCTCCGCCTGATAACCGCAGAAAAGAATAGTAGATTCCGGCCGCCAGAGATTATGCTTCAAGTGATGGAGGATTCTGCCTGCATCAGCCATTCCGCTGGCGGATAAGATAATGGCAGAGCTCTCTTCACTGTTTATCGCTTTTGATTCCGCCGCCGTCTGGCAGAGGCGTATCTGAGGCATCTCCGGCAATCGCCCGTTTCTCAGCATCGCTCTGGACTCCTCATCAAATTCCTTTATATTCTGGGCAAAAGCCTGGGTGGCAGCAATTGCCATGGGGCTGTCCACGATGACTGAAACATCGTCGATCTTTTCCGCCTTCCACAGCCGGTAAATGTAGTAAAGCATCGTCTGGGTACGGCCTACCGCAAAGGCGGGGATTACCAGATTGCCCCCTCTGTCCATGGTGTCGTTGATGATGTCCGCCAAAGCGGCTTCCTTGTCATAAACCTGATGGGTGCGGTCGCCATAGGTGGATTCCAAAATCAGGTAGTCAGCGCCCTTTATCCGCTCCGGGTCACGGATTATCGGCTGATTAGGCTGGCCGATATCACCGGAAAATAATACCTTAGTCGTCTCCCCGTTTTCCGTAACAAAAAGCTCTATCATCGCCGAGCCCATTATATGACCGGCATCATGGAATACCGCCGTAATATTATTTGCCACCTGAACCTGCTGGCCATATTCCACGGGAGAAATGTGCTCCAAGGCCGCCTGGGCATCTGCCAGGGTATATATGGGCTTTACGGGCGCTTCTCCGGCCCGGGCTCCCTTTCTGGTACGCATCTCCGCATCGGACTCCTGAATATGAGCCGAATCCGGAAGCATAATTTTCAAAAGATCACAGGTTGCCTTTGTGGCAATGACATCTCCCTTGTAGCCGTCAACAAACAACTTTGGCACGAGGCCGCAGTGATCGATATGGGCGTGGGTCAGCAAAACCTTGTCGATATCTGCCGGGGTGAAGCGAAAGGGTTCACCATTCTTGTCCCGCAGAGCTCTTCCCCCCTGAAACATACCGCAGTCTATGAGGATATTCGTATCCTGAGACTGCACCAGGTAGCAGGAGCCAGTGACCGTATGGGCTGCTCCAAGGAATTCGATTTTCATATTCATTCCTCCTGTTCTTCACCGATTATTTTTATTTCCGGTTCCAAAGGAACGCCGTGATCTGCGTATATTCTGTCGCTTACGGCCTTCATCAGATTCAGGACGTCTGCCGCCGTAGCACCCCCCTTATTTATCACAAAGCCGGCGTGCTTTTCCGATACCTGCGCTCCGCCGACAGTAAAGCCCTTTAATCCGGCCTCATCGATAAGCGCCCCGGCAAAATATCCGGGAGGACGCTTGAAGGTGCTGCCGGCGGAGGGATACTCGAGGGGCTGCTTCTCCCGGCGTTTACCCTGAATATCTCTCATTTGCTGAAAACTTTTTTCCCTGTTTCCCGGGGCAAGGCGGAAATCCGCCGATACTATGATCGCTCCATTGTCCTGAAAGACGCTGCGACGGTAGCCAAAAGCAAAATCAGGGGCCGTAAATTTCTTCAGCCCCCCGTCAGGCATCAACGCCGTCACCGATTCGATAATATCCTTTATCTCTCCGCCGTAAGCCCCGGCATTCATGTAAACGGCGCCGCCGACACTCCCAGGGATTCCCACGGCAAACTCCAGACCGGTGAGCCCTGCCTCCGCCGCCCGGTTTGCGGCAACGCCGAGGATAGCCCCAGCTCCGGCTGTCAGCAACGTTCCCTCAATAGATAAATCCGCCATGGGCGCTCCCAGAGAGACAACACATCCCCGGATACCCTTATCCAGCACCAGAACATTTGAGCCATTGCCCAATACGATTACGGGCACGCCGGAATCCTTTAACAGCTTCAGCCCGGCGGCCAGCTCCCGGGTATCCTTCGGAGTCCAAAAGGCGTCAGCCTGTCCGCCAATGCGAAAGGTGGTGTGCCGGGACATAGGTTCATCCGGCAGGACACGGTTTCCCGCCAGGTCGATCAACGATTTACGCCATGCAAAATCTTTATTCATTTCCTATCCTTACAGCGCCATCAGTATTCAGCCACTATTATTATTACAAATTCTCTCTGCCCACAGTAGTCAGTCCCGGGTACTCAAGCTGACGCAGGGCTTCGTATGACACCACCGCCACAGAATTGGACAAATTCAGGGAGCGGGCTCCCGCCATCATGGGTATCCGTATGCAGAATTCCCAATTCTCCCGGAGAATTTCCTCATCTATCCCCTTCGTTTCTTTCCCGAATACCAGGAAATCGTCGGGGGAGAATTTTACCTCACTGTGACAGCGGGGCGCCTTGGTAGAGCAGTACCAGAACCTGCGCCCGCGGTACATTCCCAAGACCTCCGCAAAACAGTCATGGTAGGTGATCTTCACCAAATGCCAGTAGTCAAGTCCTGCCCGCTTCAAATACCTGTCCGATACCTCAAAACCCAGCGGCCTCACCAAATGCAGCTCCATGCCTGTAGCCGCGCAGAGGCGGGCAATATTTCCGGTATTGCCCGGGATTTCCGGCTCTATCAGAACTATATGCAATACTATCCTCCAAAAGAATCACTTACCCCTTGCAATTTCCTGCAAGGCCGCTTCTTTTACCGCCTTTAGCCGGGAAGCCAGATGAATCCGCAGTTTTTCCGCCAGGCCTTCAAGGGTATTGGAATCAAACTGGTAGCTCATGGTGGGAATCCGGCAAATTCTTGCTTCGCCGAAAAATTCATCCCGAAAAACGTTGTAGTAAATGATTACATTACTTTCCAGCTGAAAGCATTCATAATCAATGATAATGTAGGAGAAGTTTGTAATCGGCACCGGAGCCGAGGGGCGGATGTAAAGCTGGAATCCTTCAATTTCCTCCGGCAGCAGGTCGCCAAAATCATAGTCCATTATATGCTTGTTAAGGACAAAGCTGCCAATATTCTCTACCTTCTCGGCGGCCATTTTCCGGATTATTTCTTCCAGATACCGTCGAAGCAGCGTCTCAAACTCATCCCGGCTGGCGGCAATACAGTCGATCCGGCAGAACTCGGTGAGGCCGTAACCCACCTTCAGCTTGTACTCCATTGTTTCCTGATGGAAATACATTACCAGCCGGCGGTGCTTCTCCCTGTTTTCGTAGGAAAGAAACTCAAAAAAATCATCATAAATATTTTCGTACCGGGTAAGGCTAAACCCGGAGATTTCTTTGGGAAGATTATTCAAATACTCCCAGTCAGCCAATTCTTTTCTTACCTTGTCTTCGATTTCTTTTTTCATATATCCCGCAATGCAAATAAGTGAAGGCAACAGAAACCTTTGTACTATTCCATTGCCTTCATTCTATCATTTCATTATTGAGTTGTAAATTTAATTCTGTTCCTTGTCAGCGATAGCTTTCCTGATTTGCGCCAGAAACTCGTCGACACGGACGGAAATACTGTCCATGTGACCATAGCGGCGGACATTGACCGTCCCGCTTTCAGCCTCCTGCTGGCCTACTACCAGTGAATACGGCACCTTCCTGACCTGTGCCTCGCGAATCTTGTAGCCGATCTTCTCGTTGCGGGCGTCAACCTCTACCCGGATCCCGGTGTCAAAGAGCTTTTTCCTCAGCTCACAGGCATAATCCAGGAATTTGTCAGTGATGGGAAGGATCCTTACCTGAACGGGAGCCATCCATACCGGGAAGGCCCCGGCGTAGTTCTCAATGAGGATTCCGATGAACCGCTCGATGCTGCCGTACACTACGCGATGGATCATCACCGGCCGGTGCTTCTGTCCGTCCTCGCCCACATAGGTAAGGTCAAATTTCTCCGGCATGAGCATATCCAGCTGGATCGTGCCGCACTGCCAGGTACGGCCGATGGAATCGCGGAGATGGAAGTCGATCTTCGGTCCGTAGAACGCGCCGTCACCTTCATTGACGACATATTTCAAACCGCGATTTTCCATCGCCTTGCGAAGGGCATCCGTGGCCTGCTCCCAAATCTCATCGGAACCCATGGAGTCCTCGGGGCGGGTACTGAGCTCCGCAGTGTAGGTAAGGCCAAAGGTGGAATACACTTCATCAAACAGGTCGATGGTCTCCTGAATTTCCTTCTCAATCTGATCGGGCGTCATGAAGATATGGGCATCGTCCTGAGTAAAATTGCGGACCCGGAAAAGTCCGTGAAGGGCGCCGGAAAGCTCATGGCGGTGAACGAGCCCCAGCTCACCCAGCCGGAGGGGAAGTTCCCGGTAGCTGTGGGGCTGGGACTTGTACACGAGAATCCCGCCGGGACAGTTCATCGGTTTGATGGCATAATCTTCATCGTCAATGACGGTGAAATACATATTATCCTTGTAATGATCCCAATGACCGGACTGCTCCCACAGGCGGCGGTTCAAAATCATCGGGGTCTTTATTTCCTGATAGCCAAAGCGGCGGTGTACTTCACGCCAGTAGCTGATGAGCTCGTTTCTGATAACCATTCCGTTGGGATGGAAGAAGGGAAAACCGGGGCCCTCCTCCTGCAGGCTGAAAAGATCCAGCTCCCGGCCCAGGCGGCGATGGTCACGCTTGGCCGCCTCCTCCAGCATATGGAGATACTCCGCCAAATCCTCTTTTTTCTCAAAGGCAGTGCCGTAAACACGCTGGAGCATGGCATTGTCGGAATTTCCCCGCCAGTAAGCGCCGGCTACGCTCTGAAGCTTGAATGCTTTGACCTTGCCGGTACTCAGTACATGGGGGCCGGCGCAGAGATCGGTAAAATCGCCCTGCTCATAGAGGGAAATGACGGCATCCTCCGGCAGATCCTTTATCAGCTGTACCTTATAGCCTTCTCCTCTTTCCTCAAACATTTTGATGGCGGCCTCACGGCTGACCTCTTTGCGGACCAGCGGAATATTCTGCTTTACGATCCTTTCCATTTCCTTCTCGATATCCCGCAGGTCGGCGTCAGTGAGGCGCTTCTCCATATCGATATCGTAGTAGAAGCCGTTTTCAATCGCCGGACCGATGGCCAGCTGAACCCCCTGATCCCCGTAGAGATGCTTGATAGCCTGAGCCATCACATGAGAAGCGGTGTGCCGGAGAGCCCGGCGGCCCTCCGCATCCTCAAAGGTCAGAAAATCTACCTTTGCCCCATCCTTGACAACCGCCACCAGATCTATAGTCTTTCCATCGACCTTTGCCGCCAGCGCCTTTTTGGCCAGGCTGTTGCTGAGATTCTTTACAAGGTCAAGATACGTAGAGCCGTCAGATACCTGACGCCGGGAGCCATCCTTCAAAATAATTTCCGCCAAAATTCTTACCTCCTATAGATTAAACATAAGCAAAAGAAAAAGCCCCGTCCCCATAGGGACGAGGCTGTCGCTTCGCGGTTCCACCCTGATTGCCGCAAACGCGGCCACTCAATACCGGTAACGGCGGCTGCCGGTGACGGATACCAGAAAATTCCTTCCCCGTCACTGCTCAGGAGCGGTAATAACAGCATTGAAGAAAATGCTTCCAGCAAACGCATTTATCTCTGTCATCAATGGGCTCTGTCATCATGTCTCCATCGGCGCATTGGAGTCATTATAATCATCACAACGCAGACTGTCAAGAAAAATCAACGCTGGGGTTCAATAAGGCCGTACCGGTTGTCATGGCGGCGATAGACCACATTTATTTCCTCGGTCTGCATATTGCGGAACACATAGAAATCGTGGTTGACCAGATTCATCTGCATTATCGCTTCATCTACATCCATGGGCTTCACCGGGAATTTCTTCACCTTCACCGGAGCGTAATCATCATCCGTTGCCTCCACGATGGGACGATGGCGGATTTCTTCGGCAACGATCTCGGCCTTGAAACCGCCGGAACGGAATCTTCTGGCCAGGCGAGTCTTATGCTTATGGATCTGACGTTCCAGCTTATTGACAACCATATCGATGGAAGAATACATATCACCGGACATGTCCTCACCACGCAGGATGCCGCCACCCTCGATGGGCACAGTGACCTCTACCTTATGAGTCCCCTTTATGGCTGACAGCCTTACGCTTATTTCTCCGATGTTATCAAAATACTTCTCGATCTTGCTTACTCTTTTTTCCACATATTCACGGAGAGCCGGCGTAATCTCAATGTCTTTTCCTCGAATTACGAATGTTGCCATCTTAACACAACCCCTTTCACAGTTGCTTGATTTTATAAACATATTTCGCCATTGTATCCAAAATCCCTCTATTATTTTGTAACCTTTTCAAAAAATTTTCCTTGCGGATAATGGAGAGCATCAGTTGACAAACGGAAACATATATGATTATATATTCATATAATAGAGTTGGGAATACACTGATCTGCCTCAAAAATTTCATTGTCATTTCAAAATTTCCTGTTACCATGCCCTGTGTTGAATAATAAGAAGCGAGGTTAAAATGTCTATATCGAAAAAATACAAGATCAGCGGCATGACCTGTGCCGCTTGCTCTGCCAGAGTGGAACGCTTCGTAAAGAGGATTGACGGCCTGGAAAAGGCCTCGGTAAACCTTGCCACGGAAACTCTCTCCGCCACCTTTGACGAGGACAGGGTAAACGACGCGATCATCGAGAACGCCGTGGTCAAGGCAGGCTATGGAATCATCCACAAGCCCGAAGAAAATGTTACCCCTGAAGAAAAGATCTCCACCCTGAAAAAGCGGCTCATATTATCCCTGCTGTTCCTGATTCCTCTGATGGGCTTTTCCATGGGACACATGCTGGGCCACATGACGGGCCTATTCTCTGTTCCTCCCTTTATGGATCCGGGAAAAAGTCCGGTGATTGTGTCTCTTGCCGAGCTCCTGCTCACGGCTCCGATAGTGATGACCGGTCGGGCCTTCTACCGAACCGGCTTTAAGAATCTCATTTCCCTTGCCCCAAATATGGATTCTCTTATTGCGGTAAGCACCACGGCGGCGATAATATATAGTCTCTTTGCCACGGCAATGATCCTCCTTGGAGCCCACAGTTATGTAAACAGCCTTTACTATGAAAGCGCTGCCACCATTCTCGCTCTCATCACCATGGGCAAGTACCTTGAAGCCATCGCCAAGCACCGCACTTCAGATGCCATCCGGTCCCTGCTCGACCTGGCTCCCAAAACCGCCCGGGTAGAATTTGCCGACGGAGAAAAAACTCTTCCCATAGAGCTGGTAAAGGAAGGCTACCAAATAGTAGTCCGTCCCGGCGAGTCCCTCCCGGTAGACGGCATAATCACCGAGGGCGAAACTGACATCAACGAATCAATGCTTACGGGAGAATCGGTTCCCGTCAGTAAAACTGTCGGGGATGAGGTCTACGGCGCCACCATCAACACCACCGGCTTCTTCAAATACCGGGCCACAAAAATCGGCGAGGATGCCGCGCTTGCCCGCATCGTCCGCCTGGTGGAGGACGCTCAGGAGGCAAAGCTTCCCATTGCCAGGCTGGCCGACACTATATCAGGCTATTTTGTGCCAGTGGTCATCGGCCTCGCCCTGCTTGCGGCCGTTTTCTGGGGCATAAGGGGCGAAAGCTTTGAATTCGTCCTGACAATATTTGTTTCCGTGCTGGTTATCGCCTGCCCTTGCGCCCTTGGCCTGGCCACTCCTACCGCCATCATGGTTGCTACCGGAAAGGGAGCGGAGTACGGCATCCTGTTCCGCGGGGGGGACGCTTTGGAATCAGCCTGTCATATAACCTCCATCGTACTCGACAAAACCGGAACCATCACCAACGGGAAACCCGTTGTAACGGATATTTTCCCCTTGGGAATACCGGAGGACAAGCTGCTTGCCCTGGCCGCCAGCGCTGAACAGGGCTCAGAACACCCCTTGGGCAAGGCTGTCACCGACTGCGCTAAAGCTCGAAGGGTGCCGCTTCTCCCCTTGGCCGCCTTTAATGCCATTCCCGGCTGTGGGATAGAGGCCCTCGCCCTTGGCAAACCGCTGCGGGCCGGAAAACGCGGTTGGCTGGAATCAGAGGGAGTCCGCCTCCCCGCCGAGCTCCTGACAAAAGCTGACCAGTTGGCTTCCCGGGGCAAGACCCCAATATTCATCGCCCACGGCAACGTTTCCCAGGGGCTTATCGGCCTTGCGGATACCGTAAGGCCGGAGAGCATTGACGCTATCCGTTCTTTGAAGGAAAAGGGAATAAAGACGATCATGATCACCGGTGATAATCCCCGGACAGCCAAAGCAATCGCGGAGGAAATCGGCATCGATGAATATCGGGCAGGAGTAATGCCGGAAGGCAAGGCTCAGGAGGTTAAACTTCTCAAGGCGCAGGGCGAAATCGTCGCCATGGTGGGCGACGGTATAAACGACGCCCCGGCTCTTGCGGCGGCTGACATCGGCCTGGCCATCGGTACAGGGACCGACATTGCCATTGAAAGCGCCAATATCGTCCTCATGCGCTCAGATTTGCGGGACGTTGCCCGAACCATCGAGCTTTCCCAAAAGACCCTGCGAAACATCAGGGAAAATCTTGGCTGGGCCTTTGGCTACAATATTCTCGGCATACCGGTAGCCATGGGCGTGCTCCACCTTTTTGGCGGCCCTCTTCTCTCGCCCATGATCGGCGCCGCCGCCATGAGTCTTTCCTCAGTCTCGGTGCTTACCAATGCCCTGAGGCTGAAAAGAATAAAATTCAACGATTATTGATTCAATTCGTCTATGTTCCCACAGGGAGCGCTTAGAAAGGAGAATAACCATGAAAATCAAAATTGAAGGTATGTCCTGCCAGCACTGTGTAAACCATGTGACAGAAGCCCTGAAAAGCATCGCTGGGCTCTCTGACATCAAGGTCAGCCTGGAGGAAAAGTGCGCTACCGTTTCCGGCAGCGCTGACCCTAACCTCATCAAAGCCGCCATCGAAGAAGAGGGCTACGACGTAGTGGGAATTGAATAACCGGCAAAAAAGCTTAAGGGCAGTTGGTGAAAACCAACTGCCCTTATTTCGTGTTCATCCTTAAACCAACTTCTCCGCAAATACCTTCTGCAACAGTATGGCATTCTTCAACCCACTCACCGAAATAAACTCATGATAACATTTAGCAATATGCTGATGACAATACAGGTTACGATGGGAAAATGAAAGGATCCCTTCTCCCCTTCAACGTTTATATCCCCAGGCAGTCTTCCCAAAGAAAAAGGCAGTTCGCCGCCATATTCCAAAAAAGCCCCGGCTGCCAGCAGTATTCCGCCCATTATCATCAATGTTTTCCCAAAACCCTCCGGCATAATAAAACGCTCTCCTTCCGTCAGTTATTTTATTTCTCAGCCAGTATATTATTGTCCCAGTGATTTGTAAAATCAGATTTACCAATCGAAAGATTCCCTGTAACTCTTTTGGTAAAGTGAAGCTATCACGCAAAATCTACCGGGAGAAAAGCACCATGCGTCTTACCTATTCTTCCATTTCTATTGCAGTATACGGGAGACACTTCCCGCCCGTTTTGTCTCAATGTTCCCAATATGTTACCCTGTACTTTTCTGTTCCGTCCGGGGCTGTTTCCCGGCTGATCCGCCCGATTACTCTTGTTCCGCTGGTGCGGCTGCCGTCCTTTTCCCAGGCCGACAGCCGGCCCGTGCTGGCCGTGGCCTGACCATGAAAGCCTCCGGCCCCGTCCTTTTTCAAATAAATCCTGGTGGAGACATCACCTTCCGTCAAGACGGCAAAGACAACTTCTCCCGAAGCATTATTGACGGATACCACTTTGGCCGGATTCTCCGTAAGCTCCGCTGCCGCCGCGATCAATCCGCTTTCAGCGGCCACCCGCAGGTCCGTGGTCAGCACAGCTCCGGCCGCCGACTTTACTCTTTTGTTCCCCAGAGCATAGACCCCGGCCGCAAAGAACATCACCATGGACAAGAGCAATACGCCCCAGACCGCCGCAAAGCCTTTTTCCTTTTTCCTCATCTGGCCTCATTCCCTTATATTCAGGCAGGTTACTGCCGTATGGAGACGGTAGGAAAGACCATACTCGCTTATTTCGCCCCTGATGATCACCTCTACGGTGCGGGGGCCTGTCTGCCGGTAAGAAAATTCCCTTATCACTACCCGGCCGGTGTCACTGTCCCCGGTAATAGGCTGGCCTTTCCGCCGGACAGGCTTACAGGGGCTGGCGATATCCTGCGTATAGGTAACGTACCCGGGAGATTCGGTATTTTGCCTCGTTTTTACCCGCAGCCGGGCGGCAGTTACATCTATTTCTTCTCCATAGGAAAGGTCACGGCAAATTCTCTCCATGGCAAAATTCAACTCTGAAGCGAGCTCCGACTCTGCCCGCAGACGGTTATAGCTTCTCAGGGAAGATAAAGCAAGGGCCCCTATGGTCCACAACAAAACCGCCAGCAGGGGTACGGCAATGAGCAGGGACAACAGGGACAGCCCCCGCTGATTTTGGCGTTCCCTCACGGAAAGGCTCATCCGGCTCCCTCCAGCAGACGGATCAAAATTCGCTCCCCCAGCCGGCCGTCCTTTCGCCGCCAACTGACTCTAACCTCTGCCCGCCTCGTCCCGAAAGAGTCCGCCGTTATCTCCGCCGTCACGGAATAATTTACGCCGTTCTGCTGATTTTCTCCTGCCGGACCCAGCCAGCCGCAGCTGCCGGAGAAGTCCCCTGCCTCCAAATAGGCCAGCTCCTCCCTTGCCAGATAATCGGCGCAGATCATTTCCCGGCTGGAGGCGGCTCCTTTACAGACGACTGCATATACCCCGAAAGCCCCGGCCGCCAAAACTGTCAGCAGGGACAAAATCAGCGTTTCCGCCAGCAGAAACCCCCGTTCTCCTTTTCGTCCTGTCAATTTGCCCCTCCTAAGAACCCGGCTTGCTTTGAGAAATTCTGACCCGTCCCTCCCGGTCGACGATCACGTAACGGCTTATGCCCTTTCTCGTAAGCCCCACGGTGGCGGTATTGGCGCTGTTGGCGTCGTATTCCAGCCGATTGCTTGTCCGGCTGCAAGTTACAGTAACCTCCTCTGCCGCCGCAAAATCCCGGCTGCGGAGCGTCTTGCTCCCCTGAATCAACCGATAACCGCTCTTTCTTATCGAAATGTAAGGAAGCGCTTCCGAGGCGGCAGAAGGGAAGGTACTGTTCACCCGCCGGTAATTCATGGCCAGCTGCTCCATATAGCGGACATCCTCCGCCAAAAGCTGCGCCTCCTGCTCAAGCCAGAAAGTATTCAGCCTGTCCTCCACCGAGGACAGGGCCCGGGGCAGAAAATATGCCCCGGCAGCGGCCATTAACCCAACCAGGATTACCAGTTCCAGCAGGAAAAATCCCTGCTGTCCACGGCCTTTCATATCTCCCATAGGCAGCTCCAGAGAGAAAAAATCTCCCTTTCGTAAACGAAGGCCAGCCAGGCTCCCAGGGCCATAAAGGGGCCAAAGGGTATCGCCATCCGCCAGCGCCGGCAGACAACCAACAGGACCAGGGCTACCGGCATCGCCGTGATAAAGGAAAGGAGCAGGGCAGACAGGCAGCGATCCGGCCCAAGCCACCAGCCAATCACCGCCGCCAGCTTCACATCCCCCAGCCCCATACCGCCGCCGGAAAGCGTCCGCAGCAGAAGGAAGAAGCTCCCGGCGGCCACAGCGCCGATAGCGCTCCCCATCCAGCCGCCGTTTCCCAACAGCTTGAAAATCGTCACCGCCATAAAAAAAGCGGCGGAAACCCGGTCGAGAATCAACCCGAACCGCAGATCCACCGCTGCTATCACCGATAAAAATACCGCTGCCGTCACCGCTTCTGCCGTCACTATTTCCCGGCTGTACAGACACCAAAAAAGCGCCGCCATAATTGTCAGCGCCAAATAGCGGCTATGAAGGATGATTTTACTATCGCTCATTGGTATACCTTAAACAATCAAAGAGGAGTTTCCAGCTTAATATTTCCAAAAGGGCTACTGCTTCTTGCCCAGCTCATTCACCCCGTGTCCGTCAAACAAAGCTTCCGTCCCATCCCCGGACAGGGTGTAGGCCGTGGCGGAAGCAGTACCTCCGGTCTTTAGATATACCGTTCCGGAGGGAGGCTGCAACTCCTCCACATTGCTTACATAGTCGGCTAAATCAGAAATGGCGGCAGGAACCGCCCCCTTCTCCGCCATCCGCATTACGATAGCAGAATTCAAGACCTGAAGGTCCGCCTGCACCCGGGCAGTCCGGGCTGACGTCAGCGTGTCGGTGAACCGGGGAACCGCCATGGCCGCCAGCACTCCGATAATTCCCATAACCACTACCAGCTCCAACAGCATGAAGCCCCGCTGACGCTTTCTTTTGATCCGGTTCCTCTTCATGACTTCCATGATTTGCTGCCTCGCTTCTTATCGCCTTCCGGCGCTCTCGGTAAATTCCCATCCAACCGAAGACGATTCTAACATTTTTCCCCGAAATTTACAAGAAAAACTACTGGCGCCCATCTCATAAAAACAGGGCAGATTCAGACTTTGCTGAAACAAGAGATATCAAAGGCTACGATGGAAAAGGCCACAGATATGCCCACTAAAAGCTCTACTATGAACTGCAACGCGACACTGTAAAACAAATGAGGCGAAATAAAAGTTGCCTATCAGCTGGAATGGGTAAGAAGAAGTAGCTCCATCCACAATCGTGCAAAAAAATTGTATTGGCGGAACTTGTATATGCTCAATGGATCGCCCGTTATCGGCTGTGCGGCTGATAGCGGGCATAAACTTTATTTATGTGCTTCGCTAAAACGGTATTTGCCTTTTCCGTATCCTTTGACCGGTACAATTAAGCTTGCTGTTTTCAGTTTACTAATAAGATTACCAGCAGCAGTAACGGAATCACCTGTAATGGAGGAAATGTCGGAACGACCAAATATACCGTCCGTTCCCATGCTTTTATAAACCGCCTTTGCTTTACTAATCGTACCCTGGCTTGCGTTTAATCCGTCAATCGCAGCCTCAATCGCAACATAATCAGTGGTAATCGCAATGCTTTCATCCTCAATCGTAACATTAGCCGAGTTGGCTGTTGTGCCATAATTCAAGTTATACAGTGTAACTTGGAACGAAGTAACATCGGAATAGAACTTCGGTTCCAGCTCTTTTCGATAATTATACGCAGCACGGTAGGATTCCGTAATCTTCTTAAAGCCGCTTCCTTGACGCTCCATATAACCTAACCGTCCAAAAATATCGGCAAGAACGGGATTACGGCGAGTAGAGGAAATATTGGATATATCTCTTTCCTGTATCCGTGTTCCATCCGCCATGCCGCCGGGAGAGTAGATGGTAAGACGGTCATCATATATGTCAATATGAACCTCGCTACCTAAAATAAGGTAATCACGATGTATCAAGGCATTGACGAGGGCTTCAAAAACACTTCGTTCGCAGTAATCTGGCATTTCAATACGAGAGTTTGCTGTTTTCTTCCAGCGAGTTTTCATGTTCCGCTTTACAAAACTGACACCTTCATTGAGCAGGATAATTAAGCTGCCGGAATATTCTGCACTATCGAGGGCATCCACCATACCGCCGCTTTTATCCAAACCATTCCAGCGCGTACAGAACAGCCGGGAATGTTTAATTGGAGAATCATCTGCCAGCAAGGCACCTGCATTTGTTAGTTTTCCGTATTCGTTTCTTATATCGAAGGAATCAAACAATTTATCTTCCATGCTATTACCGGTCCAGACCTTGTATCTCTCTCGTAGCTTGGAAAAAGCGTAATCCTTGGAATCATATTCTGAGTTCAGAGTGTCATAGGTGCGGTTCATGCCTTTTAATATGAGTTGATTAAGGACGAAACTTGAAGCGATCACACTCTCATTTCCAATGCGGATATATGCCTCCATAACACCATCCGCTTTGTAGTAATAGGGCGTGGAGTAACCGGAAGAGACTGTCAGTATAAGAATATTTTTACCATTTTCTCGTTCTGGCACAAGAATGAAGTTGGGATATGGCGATATACGCTCCTTAATCAGGCGGCTGATTGCCTCTGCATCTGCCTGTGCATCCGCCAAACCAATTACATTCCGATTATTATCAATACCAAAAAGCAGAGTACCACCAATACCATTAGCAAATGAACTGACACTTTTCAGCCAGCTTTTAGGTTTCTTTACTTCCAAAGCAACCTTGAAATCACATTCTGTTGCTTCTGCAATCCATTTGTCAATCATTGCCTTACTTCTTTCCATCCGTAAATTGCAATTTACGATCAAAAACGCATAATACAACATTTTGATTTGTACTCTACCATCAATATCTGGTTATTTTCAAGAGCTTTTCGCAATTTTATACGAAGTTACAAAGGGAAAATAAGTATATCATAAAAAATCCGCATAGCTAAGGTCCCATAGAAAAGGAGATGTTACTAGCAGCTCACGGCGGTGTATCACTTATACTTCTTGCGTTCTCGGCGAGGTTTATTGTAAGTTTCCCTATAGTCGGCTCCACACACTGAGCACACCGCTGTAGGAATATGTCATATAGCAAACGAGCGAGTCGCTTTCTCCAAGCTTAATAAACAGCTGCGGTGTTGCCAGTCACAGGGTAACCACAATCCAAATATCCCCGACTACCTTACAGTCTACCGTCCTAATTGCTATTGCAATTTACCAATTTATAAGTTTACAAATTTACAAAAATTTATGATATTTTTCTTGCAATTTTTCAATTTCATAGGTATACTGATTCCTGTATCTTCAAAGTCGGTTTCTTTTTGTCCGGCTTGGTTGTAAGTATTACACAGGGGGAAATAACGAATGAAGAAAAATACTCTGAAGCTCTTTCTGACCGCCATGGCCCTTCTCAGCATGATGGCGCTGGCGGGCTGCGGTCTGGGAAAGTCCGAGGCGCCGAAGGATGATAAAGCGGCTGCCGGCAAGCCGGTAGAATTGAAGCTGGCCTATCAGCTGCCGGCCGAGCACTACCTGTCCAAGAACATTGAGCTCTTTGCGAAAAATGTCAACGAAAAATCCAAGGGCCAGATAAAAATCACCACCTATCCGGCCGGTCAGCTCTATAACGATAAGAGCATGAACGACGCCATCATGAACGGCGGCCTCGACATTGGATTGAATTCCACCGCCATGTGGACTACTGTCGTCCCGGAGCTGGCGGTTCTGGACGTTCCGTTCCTCATGACCACCTACGACTCCGTTACCAAGGCGATGACCGGCGATTTCGGCAGGACCCTTTCCGCCGAGCTGGAAAAGAAAGGCGTTCATCCCCTCATCTGGGCTGACTATGGTTACATTCAGGTCTGCAACAACAAGCGTCCCCTGAAGAAGCCGGAGGATTTCAAGGGTCTTCAGATCAGAGGCTACGGCCAGATTCCCGCTGAGACCATCAAGGCTCTGGGAGCTTCTCCGGTAACCATGGGCTCCAGCGAGGTTTATATGGGTATCCAGCGCGGCACCATCGACGGTCAGGTTTCCGGTACCACTGCTACCTTTAACCGTAAGATTTACGAAGTTGCCAAGTATCTTACCATGACCAACCATGCTTTCTGCGAATTCGTCGTGGCCATGAACGGTAAGACCTATGAGAAGCTGTCCGCTGACCAGAAGAAGATTCTCAGCCAGTGCGCCGAGGAGGCCCGGGCCAAGATCCACAGCGAGACAAAGTCCGCTGACCTCAAAGCCATGGAGGATCTGGCCAAGGCGGGGATGGAGGTATATCAGGTTCCAGCTGATGAAGTAGCCCTTTGGCAGGAAGCTACCAAGCAGGTTCGTGACGACTTCATAAAGAACAATCCGAAGCTGGGCAAGACGCTGGTAGACCAGTGCCTCGCCGCTAACAAATAATTTTGCAATCGAGGTTTTTCAGCCGGCCTCAGCTGGAGGCCGGCTGAATTTTTAGGAGTTTTCCGTTATGAAATCACTGTTCAGAGGACTTGAGAAGCTCCTGTCCCTTATCACCAGAACCGCGGCGACTCTTGCGGGCCTTTGTATCCTCGCCGTTGCTTTCATTGTTGTCTATGAAATCATCATGCGGGGACTTTTTGACTCGCCTACGGAATGGGTATTGGAGATTTCCACTTACCTGATTATCGTGGCTGGCTTTTTGGGCTTCGCCGTCGCTTTTCGAGACGGGGCCCATATCAGCGTGGATATTATTACCGGTCATTTCTCCCCGAAGCTGGGGGCCGGGGTGCGCTTTCTGGTGACGGCCATTTCCCTTTTCCTCTTCTTCATCTTTATGACCGAAAGTACCGACATGGTGATATCATCCTATACATATAACAAGCTGTCTCCCTCTATCCTCCGCTTCCCCCTGTATATTCCCCAGATTTCAATGGTGATTGGCTCTGCCCTTCTTATGCTGGAGCTGATTCGCCGCCTTATCCTTGACGCATGGTTTCTGATAACCGGCAAAGCCGCCGAATGTGACAGAACCCTGAAGGGAGGCCACTGAGATGCTCTTCGGATTTATCGCCATACTCATGCTGCTGCTCCTTTTGGGTATGCCAGTTGCCTTTGCCCTGGCTATGGTAGGAGCCATGGGTATGGTGGCGTTTTTAGGAGGACTGTCCGGTCTCACTCATATTCCGGTGATCGCTTACAAGACCCTTGATGATTTCGTCCTCTCAGCCGTTCCCCTGTATGTACTCATGAGCCAGATCCTGCTGAAGGGCAAAGTCGGGGCCAATCTCTTCGAGCTGGGGGCCAAGTGGCTGGGCCATTTGCCGGGCGGCCTGGGGATTGCCACGGTATTTGCCTGCGCTGTCTTTGCCGCCATCTCCGGCAGCTCCGTCGCCACGGCTGTAACTATCGGGGCAATGGCGATTCCGGAAATGCTCGCCCGGGGATATGAACGCAAGCAGGTTCTTGGCACGGTGGCCGCCGGCGGCACGCTGGGCATTCTCATTCCCCCCAGCATCCCCATGATCCTCTATGGAGCCATTACCGACGAATCAGTGGGCAAGCTGTTCATGTCTGGAATTATCCCGGGTCTCGTCCTGACCATTGCCTTTGCCGGTTACGTGATTTACCGGGCAAGGGATATGGCGCTGCAGCCATTGGCTCCCATCGAGGAACGGATGGCTATCCTGAAGGAGACCTTTTGGGGGCTGCTGCTTCCCGTTATCGTCATCGGCGGTATTTACTCCGGTATATTCACTCCTACAGAGGCGGCGGCGGTGGGTACGGTGTACAGCCTCGTCATCACCTTCTTCATTTACCGGACCGTTTCCCTCAGCGATATGAATGAGATCCTCATTGCCACCGTCCGCACCACTTCCATGATTTTTGCCATCATGATCGGCGCCATGCTGTTCGGCTTCATTCTCACCGCCTTGCAGGTACCCCAGGCTCTCATGGCCGTGGTTACCGAGGCTGACGTAAACCGCTGGGTCATTTTCGTGGGAATAAATCTTGTCCTGCTGTTCCTGGGCTGCTTCCTTGAGACGGTGTCCATCATCCTCATTACCCTTCCCATGATTTATCCCATCATGCGTCATCTTGGCTTCGACTTGATCTGGTTCAATGTCGTACTGCTCATCAACATGGAGCTGGCTCTTATCACGCCGCCTATCGGCATGAACCTGTTTGTCATCAAGGGGATAAGCCCCGATTCCCGTATGCACGAAATTATCGCCGGGTCGATGCCCTTCGTCGCTATTATGGCGGGAGAAATTCTCCTGCTGGCTGTCGTGCCGGAGCTGGCTACCTGGCTGCCTCAGGTACTCAAGTAGATTTTAATTAACCAGCCTGACATTTCATAAGCAATCAAAAAAGCTGCTGCACATAATCGTGCGGCAGCTTTTTTGATTGCTTATAAAATTTATACCTCCAGCGCTCCCACCAGCTCATTCACATGGGAAAATCCTTGCTCGTCCAGGTAAGCGGCTATACCGTCGGCAATCTTCATGGAGGCGGCGGGATCTACGAAGTTCGCCGTGCCCACCACCACCGCGGAGGCTCCCGCCAGCAAAAATTCGATGGCGTCTTCCGCCGTGGAAATCCCGCCCATACCAAGGACGGGAATCTTCACGGCCCTGGCCACCTGCCAGACCATCCGCAGGGCCACCGGCTTGACGCAGGGCCCGGAAAGGCCGCCGGTAATATTGCCAAGCACCGGCCTTTTCGTTTTTATGTCGATAGCCATGCCCATGAGGGTGTTGATAAGGGACACAGCATCGGCCCCCGCTTCCTCTACCGCCTTTGCCATCATGACAATATCCGTTACATTGGGGGAGAGCTTCAAAATGACGGGCTTCTTCGTATGAGACTTTGCCGCCCTTACGACAGCGGTTGCGGCTGCCGGGTCAGTACCGAATACAATGCCTCCCTCTTTAACGTTCGGGCAGGAAACATTCA
>JAAGKN010000593.1_pt1 | contig 65507 bp, 37 predicted proteins | sample 6206371 | NCBI WGS metagenome assembly JAAGKN01 (sample SAMN11533720, study PRJNA540317) | gut metagenome | isolation source: fecal pellets from male and female animal of same cohort | host: Peromyscus leucopus | place: USA:CA | collected 2017
CAGCGGTCTCCAAAACCGCGTGCCGGGAGTTCGAGTCTCTCTACCCCTGCCACACCAAAAGCGGCTTAAACACTGAGTTTAAGCCGCTTTTATGTTATACTTTCTACAGTTCATGGTCTTTCGTTTCACCTTATTTTCATCAAAAAGTGCATCAATCTCTCATCCGTTTGCGTCTGTTTCCAAAATTCTCGTCCGCTACAGCATCAATAAAGCATCAGTTTTCACAGCAAGTATTACTCCATTTCGCATAACTATCACGCAAATTCACAAAAATAAAATTCGCCTTTTCTTTGTTTAATGCGGCTCAATTTTTGACCCACCTTTTATATTCTTTTGCAAATATTTGCACAGCCACCTATTATATCTTTTTAATATTCGGACATTCCAGAGGTGCACGATATTCCGATTTCGCCCAGCGAACCGCGTTTTTAATTACCGTCCGCACATCAGGGATATAATAAGTCGGAAAACTTTCATGCCCCGGCTGAAAATAAAACACGTTACCATTGCCGCGGTTGTAGCAGCAACCTGACCGAAACACCTCGCCGCCCTCATATGCGCCAATCATAATCAGTCTGTCAGGTTCGGGAATGTCAAACGGCTCCGCATAGGTTTCTTCATGCGGAAGCTCAATATACCTTCCAATTCCCTGCACAATCGGATGTGAGGGACAACAAACCCATGCTCGTTCCATATCTCCGTCTTCCCGCCAGCCAAGATTGCAGGACGTTCCCATCAACATCTTAAACGGTTTGGAATGATGTGCAGAATGAAGAAAAATCGCTCCCATTCCGCTGAGTATAGCATCACGCACACGCGCCGCAATTTCATCAGGTACTTTGCTATGCGCCATATGTCCCCACCAAAGAATAACATCTGTATTATCCAAAACTTCTTGTGTCAGTCCGCACTCCGCGTCATCCAGCGTTGCTGTTTTTACTTCAATATCATCGCACCGCAAAAATTCAGCGATAGCGTTATGTATCCCATTCGGATAAATATTTCTTACAACTTCCTCTGTCTTTTCATGCACAAACTCATTCCACACTAAAACTCTTATCATATTCATAGCGCTCCTAATTTTATAATTTTTTCTCTACAATATTGTTACGCTGTCATCCGTCAATATTTTGCACACCACATTGTCCGGATGTGAAACTCTTATATTTATTCTTTCTTCATTTCTCTCCCATGCAACGCTTATTTTGCCCGCAGGCAGACAATGTTCCGCTTTGGCAAAACTTATTTGCGGTATAAAGCACGGTTTTATCGTTACCGTATTGCTATCCTCAATATTTAATCCCGCAATATATCTCATAAACCACTGCACAACATCACCCAAGAAATGGTGATTTTCAGACTTTGGATATACATGCTCAAATTTAATAAAATGCTCCGGTAGAGTGGTAAATTCTTTTTCAATCCAATAACCATATGATGGAAATTTCGTGTCGGTAATCATTTTATATGCACGTTCGCATTCACCGTATTGCGCAAGTACATGAAACAAAACTCTCGTTCCCAAAAAACCGCAGGTCATCCTATTATTATCTTGATGTAAGATTTTAAGCAGGCGTTGAAAAGCTTCATGTTTTTCGGTTTCCTCAAATATATCATAAAAAATTGCCATCGCCTGAGAGGTCTGACAACTCCCATTGACAACCATACCCTCCGTATCAATATACTGCCTGCGAATCGACGCTTTAACTTCACCGCCAAGCACTCCGGCGTATGATGCTTCGAGATGGTACCCTACCGCCTTAAACATTTCTTCCGCTTTCCTGCACATATCAAATACCATAGTACTGTCTGTAAAGCCGAGCGGAGCTTCAAAATCAGATGATTCACGGCCAACAGGAACCCAATCCCCAATTCCGATTGCGATAATACCTGCTGCATCTCGCATTTTAGCAATATACTCCAGATACGACATCATCATATGTGCATTTTCCAATATAGCTTTCGTTTCCCCTCGATATTTATATATATAATAGGGTAAATTAAAAATTACACTATCCCAGGCGGGACCGTTTTCGCGTTCATATCCCCAGCTGCCCGTTGGTATAATTCCCGGCAGCTGACCATTCGCCTTTTGTGCAAGCCTTATATTATTCAGCCATTCACACCAGCTGTTTTCCGTTCCGATAGTCATTATCATATGTTCGGCCGATGCAGATGCGTCTCCTGTCCAACCATTCTTTTCTCTTTGCGGACAATCGGTAGGAAAATAATAAAAATTGGAAATATCGCTTCTTCTTCCCGCTTCATAAATTTTGTTTGCCATTTCGTCAGAGCATTCAAAACTACCGCGGTTTTCCAAATCCGAACTCATCACAAGGTATGTAAGTAATTCTTCCGTTGCCTGTTCATCACTTATGCCCGATACATATAAATATCTAAATCCGTGATAGGTAAACATGGGCTCAAAAATTTCCTCGTTTTCACCTCCCAATATATAAATATCTCTTTGCGCATATCCATCAGGATAGAAAATCAGATTGCCGTAATCCGCCTTATTGTCTGCCAACCGCTCAGCGCATTGTATGTCAATCCGCTGACCTCTTTCGCCTCTAATCTTTAATCGGAATATTCCCGCGTTATTTTCTCCGAAATCGTATATATATCCACCCGTGCGCGCAGGCGCCGGCTCCTGACCGATTGCGGTTACAGCTTCTGCCGGAGAGTATTCGGCAAGTTCGCCCTTAAATATTCTGTTCGGCTTTATCTCCCGTGTTACGACAATCGGCTCAGCGCCGCAGGGCTTTATCACTCCGCGCGGTCTTTTCACTATAATCGGCTTATGCCATCCCTCGCTCTCCGTAAACCCAATATCATTCCATCCTTTTTCCTCAATTCTTTTGTCAAAAAATACGCCGCTTCTTAAATCGTTGAACAATACAGGACCTTTTTTACAGACAAAATCCACCGCTTCAAAACAAAATTTTTTCCCACTAAATTCAACCTCAAAATTCAAAGCAAGCTTCGGAGCCGAATTAAACACATTGTATTGAAAATCCCATATCTGCGTTTTCCCGTTTTGAAAGCCGTCACCAAGCATTATTCCGATAACATTTTCTCCATACTTCAAATGCTCCGTTAAATCATATTGGTCATAGTAAACGATATGGTCGGGATTTGAAATATACGGAGCAAGAAATCCCTTTGTTATTTTCCTCCCATTTACAAACAGGTCGTAAAACCCCGTTGCACATATAAAAATTTCCGCTCTTTTTAATTCATCCTCAATAAAAAAACTCTTCCTGAAAACCGGTGCTTGGACATGATGCTCAAATGTTGATTTTTCATAGGTTTCACTCACATAAATTTCTGATAACTCCATTAGAATATCCCTTCCCTTATTCCTTTTACGGTAATATTCACTTTCATCTTATGCACTTTCAATCGCTGTTTACATTTTTTATCACGAGCACACCGTCTTTAACATATGCGTACTCGCCGTACTCAAATAACTCAATATCCTCGCCTCTGACAGATTTTACTGTTTTCGGAGAAATAAATTTATCCGTTCTTCCTATTGGTGCAAATCCATCCTTAATCGGCACAATTATGTACAGCCTAAATTCCTCCGAAGATGCCAGACTTATTTCTATCGATTCATCATACTTAAGTATTTTCAACATTTTTGAAAAGTGCTCATATACCGCAAATTCCTCCCCTTCTATTCCGTCAATTTCACAGGGAGAAATACTTCCCGTAACAACAGCATTATTCCCATCAAGATTGAATACAGCAACTACGCCGCTGTCCCCGCAAATATTTTGCAGTTTGAAAATTCTTCCTGAAGTTGTCGGATTTACCGTCAAGCAGTCTGTGGTCGGCATCGCCGGTCTGTCACAGCGGAGAATTCTGCCGTTGTCAAGAACCAGCGGCATCAATATCTCACGATTACTTCTCTCTAATTTATCACTCACATAAATCGGACCGCCGCTGACCGCACGCAAAATACTGTTTTTTATTGCCTGCCCGTCGTCTGTCCACCACATATCCCAATCACAGTAGTAAAACTGCCCCTGTATTAAATCGTTATAGGAACATTGCAGAATATGTTTGGTAAACCAAGCGCTGTCCTCTGGCTGAAAATCATCACTGCATCGCGAAATCGGGCTGACGCTTCTGTTCCACATATCTTCGCTTGCCATACCCATACAGTTTATCATATTATTGTCAAAATGCTGACCGACTGACGCTTCCATTGCATTATGAAAATTCCGCGCGACCTCTCCTACCGGCGCAAGTCCTTTGTAAAAGCGGCGAATCATGCTTTGATTGTCTATCTTGACAAATTCCGCGCCGCTCTTTCGCAAATACTCATGAAAGGCGTTGTAAAACATATACGCCTTATCCTGCTCATAATCGGGAATAAATCTTCCGTCCTCCGTTCTAATCAGATAACTCTTATATTCGCGATATATATATCCCTCAGGGTCAATCCCCATCCAATATCCCGTTGTAGGATGCCACATCCCGACCTTTATACCGCAAGCATTCATCTTTTCAATACAGCCCTTCAAGCCATTTGGAAAACGAAGCGGATCGGCCTGAAAGGAATAAAGTTTAGCGGAATGCATCAGCCAAAACATTTCCGAACGGTTTGCGTATTCAACATCGTAAAAATCACGCACTTCCGCCCACATATCGTCAATAATTACCCATTTTACCGGTATTTTTTTATCTAGAAATTCCCCAGTCTTTTTCAGTAAATCCTTTTCATTTACACGAATTTCCATAGCATCCCAGCTGCACCAGCCAAGATATTCAAAAATTTCGGGGTATCTGCGTTCTGCGCGGATGCGTACGCCGGTGTTGAGTAAGCGCAATCCCGTCTCGGCGCACCGTTCCAAAAGGCGGTAAGGATTTTCTCCCTCCGCGTATATAAACGCCAAAGCATCACAATAGTTTAAACTGTCGTACCAACTGAATAGTTTTGCCGTAAGTCCTCCGTTTTCCGAGCCGCAGAGGACGCATTTATATTTTTCGGACACAACCGGCAGAATAACACCAAACATACCGTCTGCTTTTTCATAAATCAACCCCTGTGTTTCATCCGGCACTTCTTTTAAATTTATTCCAAATGCAGGCATACACCAATACTCACTGTGACGGAAATCAGCCATCCAGCTCTGTATATCTCCAATTTCAAAATCAATGCCGACACCGAAGTCCGCCTCCAGTTTGGTCTGCGAAAACCCCTTGACATAAACCGCGCATACATCGCCGTGTTTTTCTTGCCGAGCGGTAACGTGACAATTCTGTATACTGCCGTCTGATAATCTTAAATATGCGTTACATTCATACATCTCTTTTCCTCCAAAAAATCATTCTGCCATTTTCGCGTTTTTAAAAAATCTTGTATAGTCCTCATTTCTGTTTCCGTCCGCTGAAAGCGGATACTTCATACCGAGCATCTCATATTTCGTTCCTGCCAGCGGATTATATTTCAAAAGCTCCACCGGGCAATCTCCCGCTATTTCCGCGCAAGCGCTCAAATTTTCTTCCGTATCGGTAATATAAGGAATCAGCGGAATACGAAAGACAAATTCCTTTCCGCTTCGTTTCAGATATTCGATATTTTTCAATATTTTTTTATTGCTTACACCTGTATATTTAATATGTTTTTTCTCGTCTGCCAGTTTGATATCCTGCATAATATAGTCAAACTTATCAATCACTTTTCGATATGTTTCTTCCTCCGCGAATCCGCTCGTCTGTAAGGCAAGATGAATGCCGGAAAGCCTGTCGGCGTTTTCGCAGACAAATTCACTTTGTAAAAGCGGTTCCCCTCCGGAAAAGGTAATCCCTCCACCTGTCATAGCGAAAAAATCCGCGTTTTTCAATAGTCTTTCCGCTAACTGCTCGGAAGAAACCGACTTTCCCGAAATAGTCAAACAGCCGTTGGCGCAAGCGTGAATACACCGCTTATACGGCAGACACTCCGTGTGGACGCACGGCTGGAAGCAACGTCCGCACCGGGTACACAAATTTTCCTTCACCATAAGTTGCGGAGTCGGGAGCAATCCCTCCGGATTGTGACACCATTTGCACCGGAGAGGACACCCTTTCAAAAAAACAGTAATTCGCGCTCCCGGTCCGTCGTGAATAGAAAACTCCTTGATGTCAAATATTGTTCCGTTCACTTCTGTCACCTATACCGAATACTGCTGGCGGCGCATGACATGGTTCTGATACTCCTTGTCAAGTTCCACAAAATACGCGCTCCAGCCCCAAATCCGTACAACAAGCTGCCGATACTTTTCAGGATTTTTCTGCGCGTCCTCCATCAGCTTCGTATTCACCGCGTTAAGCTGCATCTGATGCCCGCCCATATCAATAAACGCTTTGACAAGCGCGGCGACTTTTTTGATGCTTTCCTCCCCCTCAAACATCGAGGAAGCAAATTCCAGCGTCAAAGGTCCTCCGTTAATGGCGTTTTCAAAATGCGGCTTGGTAAAGGACTTAATCACCGAAACCGGTCCGTTTATCTGTGCGAACAAACTGGCGGAAAAATTTGTCCCAAACGGCTCGCCCGCTCGTCTGCCGTCCGGCGATGCTCCGATTTCGTTCGCGTGCCAGAGATAATACATTGCCGAACCTGTCCCCGCACGGTAAATTCCGCCGCGGCAGTTTTTACGTCCTTCCAGCGCGTTAGAAAAGCTATCCAGCAAAATAACCGCCATATCGTCCGCCGCGTCGTCGTCATTGCCCATCTTTGGCGCCTCATAGCGCAACAAAGGTAAAATTTCGCTGTGCGTTTGAAAATCGCTGTCTACCGCTTCCATCAAATCCTGTTTTGAAATCCTTTGTTCCTCAAACACATATTTCCGAATAGCCGCAAGAGAATCAGCGCCGGTCGCGATTCCCGTACCATGAATGCCAAAATTGTTATATTTCGCACCATCATAAATTCCGCCGTCTATCAGCAAATTCATAAACGGAGACGGCACAAACCAAAGATTATTGATGGAATGACATATTTTATCACACTCCGTCTTAATTTCCGCCTTTACCGCGCCGAGAAAATCATCAAAGTCCGTACATGCCTGCAAGTCTCTATGCAGGCATGTATCTATCACCTTTGGAAAGGACAGTGCCGCAATGTTCGCCACGTCCGCCCCTACCTTTGGAATAATAAACTCCCAGCACGCCGCGACAACGTAATTGCGCGCGTCCCCCAAATCATACCCCAGCCGCGTCAAACCATCAATGACTACATCATCATTGGAATACTGCGGAAAGCCAAGCCCCGCTTTGGTTAGCTCACTACCCATTTCATACACTTCAAGAGGCGTGTTTTTGCCAACACGCAAATTGATTTTAGGGTCAATCAACAGCAGATTACCGCTCGCTTGCAGGCACAGCTTGGAAAGGAGATTAAAAACCTCATTACCGTTTTCGTCCATACCTCCCAAAACCATACTTTGACCGTTATCTCCCTGCTGAACGCCGACGTATAAATCACTGTCCTTGTTGAACGAAAGGAAAAAGTCCTCCAGCAGTTCCAGCGCGGTTTCCTCGGTGTACAAGTCTTTTTCCATATCCGCTTTCAAATATGGGTACATATACTTGTCAAACCTGCCAACGGTGTTGTGATAGTTGCCCTCCAGCCAAAGAGAAAAGTGCAAAATCCGAAAAAATTGCAACGCCTCATAAAAAGAGGTTGCGCCGCAACGCGGCACTCGTTCAAGCGTCTTTGCGATATCGTCTCTGCCCTGTCTGATTGCTTCCTCTTTGTATCTATCCGAAAGTTCAATGATTGCGTCGATGACGCGGACGCCATACCCATCCGCCGTTTTTCTTCTTTCAAGCAAACCGCACTTTATGGTATCTTCATAGTTTGGTGAAAGGTTTGACATATATCCAAGTTCATGGATATAGTGATTTTTCTTCACTTGTGCCCATTCATCTCCGGTAAAAATATCCGGCAGATTTTTAACTGTTCTAATGAAACAAATCTTTTCCTCAGCCAAAATCACCGGGGTTTCAGCTTTGCATACCTGCTCAAACCGATAGGTCATTCTTTCAATCGGTGACATTGACTTATCAAATGTAAGCGAAATTTCTTTTCTAAATTTGTGATGCTCTTTATTTACTATGTAATCATACAAACTCATGTTCAGTCTCCCCTTTCCTACAGATTACTCGCAGCGTTGCCCCGATAAATAATTTTCGGATTGATCCCTAACTATGGTTTGGCACAGGCTTTCACTGTCTTACTCACATAATTTCCCGCTACAATATGGTATGAATGCTCAGTAGTATACTCGTTCATATAGTCGTGCTCAAGCTGCACCGCAGTATCAAAATACTTGTCATCATACGAAAGCTGCTCGCTTGTCGCAATCCGAACGCCATCTTTATAAATTTCATAGCGATCAATTCCGTCCACCGCTTTCCAATTAAGTTTGACGCCATTATATTCTTCGGTTGCGGAAAGTTCAATGCTGTTTGAAACAGATATTACATCGCTGATAGGCGCAAGTATATCAAATCCATTCCATACAAAGAATTTAATTTTTTTATCCATTTCGGTAATCGGAATCTTTATACAAAATTTAACTTTAGACGAGCCGTCAAATACTACACTTTGATTTTTAAAATCAATCAGATTATCCGAATCATTAAAAACCGCGGCAATCACCATCCCACCCTTAACAGCGGCGCTGTTTCTTGATAAACTGCCTGTGAAAAGGTATTGCCCATTCTCCTCGGATATCGAGCTGAAATCCGCACACACCTGCTGATTTGACAAATTTTCAACTCTGATATTAGATATATACACCTTAGAGGTTTCGCCCTTTATATTGAAATCGGTCGAAAATGTTCCTGCATTTTCAAAATTTCCGCTTTCAATAATTACCTCAGCTGTTTTCCAAGTCTTTGAGTTATTCCGCATAATCTTTTTACTCATATTTTCAAACCGGCAAAGGTCATTGTCATTTTCGACACCTTTAGTATAGGTAAGTATAATCGGAAAGTATGTATTATCATAATAGTCAAAGGTAATTTTTACCGGTACGTTTACAGCATCCGCAATACTTTCATCTACATCAAGATATATGCCTTTGCCATTTAAGGCATACAGGCATTCCACACCGTCTTTAATTGTAACTGTGCTGTCACACGAAAGTTCGGCGTAATCCTTTCTTTGCTCAGTATACCTGACATTTGTCACATATTTATTAAAAGGGTATCTGCCGCCTTCTGCAAGCTCGGTATCGTCAAAATTGCTGAAATCAAACCAAGATATCCCCAAAACATCATCTATAACCATCCCCCAATTTACAATATATTTGCCGGGAGCAATCACGACATGAGGATGATACGGATGTCCTTTCACAGCGAACGGGGTGCTGCAAAGCGGAAAAACCTGATTTGTTTCCGCGCTCATAAGATAGACCCCTTTGTCATCAAGAGCCAGATATCTGCCGTCACTGCTGGCAAAGGAATGATTACTTCCGTACTTTCTTATGTCGTCATTATAATATATCTGACGATGCGAGCCATCTTTATTCACTCTGACAACTCCGTTTGGCGGGGTATCAGGGGTTCCGTCACCGCTGATATTGGTTATATACAAGTAATTTCCGTCACGCGACCAAGTCTCGTGGGTCAAAAAAATCATATGCGTCTCTTTGCCGTTTTCATCAAGCTCCGGCTGCGCCCCTTGAATAATATGAAACAACTCATTTGAGCTCAAATCAATAATATTTGAGCGGTCAAGTAAATTCTGAAAAGAAAAATCGGAATTGCCCGGCAAAGCATCATGCGAAAAAAACATTATATTCGGGTATTTCGGATTTATCTGAACATGATTTACTATATTCGACTCGCCAAAAGCGTAATATGTGTAATCATATTCACCGCTTTCCAAATCCACCCGAAAAATAACTGTAGTATTCTTCGGACGTTCATAATAGTAGCCGAAATCCTTAATTTCAAACGAAGCATACTTGCAATCAAGCGTCAAATGCGGCATACTGGGCATTATTCCTTTGGGAAATGTATACAGCTTGCGCGCCTTTTCGTCTGTCAGCGCGGAAATACTGTAAAAAGAATACACTTTCGCCTTCTGTTCGATATCATATTCATATTTTAAATAGTATACGCGATCATCAGCTCCCATGAGACAGTTCGTGTAAAAATTCGTTGTATCAAGATATTTAATCCGCTGAGTCTTGGTATCATATATATGAATCTTATATGTTTTGTCACCACTTTGCTCATTTGTTTGGTCATCGCTTAAGCATATAAACTTTTCTCCGTCATTCGTCCAATTTTGCTGCGAAACATAGGGACGGTAAAGCGTTTCTCCGTGATAATTGACATAATAAAATGTATGTCCGTCATCTCCAGCTATTTCTACAGCAGGACACGATTCCCAGGCATCTTCCGCATAAACCTTAAAAGCAGGCAGCTTGATATGCGTCCAAACAGCAAAAAGAACTGTAAATATTAAGAGAAACTGTACTGCACTTTTGCTTACGGAAATTCTATTTTTCATTATGGATTCTCCTTGTAAATTCAAAATTGATTATCATGCCGTGTCCTATCCTTCCGCTTGATTCATTTCCGCACACATAAGCAGAAACGCGCCGCCGCCATGCAAATCATTTTCAATCGTATCCCGATTTATGTAGTGCTCGTATGTCCCTGACTCAATACAAGTTCCTATACATATTTTCTCAAGAACAATTTCGCCGTTGTCTCTTGTTTTTAAAGAGTCAATAACCGCTTCATAAGCCTTTTTGGCAGAGAAAATATATTCTTTTTCGATCATTCCAAGGCGAACAGCTTTTGCCATAGAATACGCAACAAGACAAGTTCCTGAGCTTTCCTCCCAATTTCCAAAAGCGTTCGGCTTATCAATTACCTGATACCAATATCCGCTCTCACCTTGTACCTCAGCGAGAGCCTTAAAAATCTCTTTTATGTACTCACAAGCTATCTCTGCTCCCTCAAACAAGGTACCCAAGATTTCGATAATATCAACAGCTGCAACAGCAAACCACCCCATCGCGCGCCCCCATTTCTCAGCCGACAGCCCTGTCTCTTTATCTGCCCATTCAGCCGAAAAGCTGTCGTCCCAGCCATGATAAAGCAGATTGTTTTCTTTGTCGCGCATATGCTCATACATAAGGCACATCTGTTTAAGCGCCGCCTCGCCAAATTCTTTTTTTCCGCTGAGAACACAATATTTCGCGCACAAAGGTCCTGCCATATACAACCCGTCAAGCCACATTTGATTAGGCTGAGATTTCATATGCCAAAAGCCGCCATGCGAATTTTTCGGGAAATCACTCAACAGACTTTCACAAAGTTCACCGATTGATTCCAAATAACGCACATCACCGCTTTCTTCGTAAAGCCGTGCGAGAAGAATTCCCGGCATACGAAAATCAAGCGAGTTTAACGAAATCCAAAAATCGCCTTCTATTCTCCTCGCCCTTTTATTTTCATCAAGAACAATATTAAGATAATCCTTTATATACCTGTCATATTCGCTCTTTTTATTTTGAAGGTATATTTTCTCCACCCCCGAAAGGAACACCCCCTGATGGTAAGTAAACCTGCGCTCGGGAGGCAGCTTGACAGCAGGCACTCTGTTTATGTAAGAATCAATAAAGCTTTCGGCTATTGCAATCGGCCTTTTCCCTTTGTATGTATATGTCATAATTTCGCTCCTTTTCCTGCATGGCAGTTTGACTCTGTTCAATAAGGGGCTTCGCCCCGTCATTCAACGTTTCAGCGGGGGATTGCACCCCCACTGAAAAAAGTAAGTGGAACCCGCCGCCTATAGAGGCGGGGACATCTTGCTTTTAGTTATACTCAATGATTTTCAGCTAATCCAAATTAGCGTCAGTCAGATTTGAACGATATTGCGACGGCGATTGTCCGTACACCTTACTAAATACCCTATTAAATGTTCTGACATTTGTAAAACCAATCATCGACACAATATCCTTGATTTTTTTGCCTTCCGCAATATATTGCGTTGCCTTTCGAACTCGATATTCATTCAAATAGTTTATCGGTTGAATATTATACATTTTTTTGAATACATTATTGACGTGTACGGTTGAGTAACGCAGCTCATCGCTTATCATATTAAGAGATAAATTGGGGTTCTCGTAATTTTCATCAATAAACATCTTAATTTTTTGTGCCAGTTTCTCGTAGCTTGTTTGCTTGTTAAGCGTCGTCAGGTCACATATTTTCTTTGCTAATTCACTGCATTTCTTTTGTATATATTCAGGCTCGGTTTCTCTGTAAAATAGCCGGACATATTCGTCATAATCATATTTCACATTCATGCTTTCTGCAATTTTAATAAGAGAAAGGATAAATGAGCCAAGGTACAAATTTCTATTATTAAAAATATGATTTGTATCTATAACAAGGCGTATTATCCTGTTCGCCTCATCAAAATCGCCGCGTTTGAGTACATCTGAAAACTTCGACTCATCTTCTAATGTAAAAAATGTTTTATTATTTTTTTCAATATTACTGTACAGCACTATATTAGGATATGTCATATCTATTGTATCCAGAGTATTCAGCGCTTCAATATAACCCTTATACACATTTTCATATCCCTCATGTATATCCGAAACGGCTACTCCGGCAACAAAATCAAATTCATATCCTAACAATTTCACTACATATGCAAACTTTTGCGCAACATTGAGAATTATCTTTTCATCGGAATGTTCTGTACAAATAATGGTGATAACCTCATTATCTCTGAAAATATTATATGCCGCACTGGTTTCGTCATTTATTGCCTCTGCAATAAATTCTTCTATATAAAACAACAACCCATTATCATTTTGCAGCTCCTCTTCCAAATCCGTAGAGATGCTCGTTATTACAACAATAAAATTTTTAAAATCAAACTGCAAACCGTACTTATCGAATAACGAATCTTGCTTTTTTTCATAGTCGCCGATTAAAAGCTTTTCAAGAAGCATATTCCTAAATTCTATATACGAAGTTTTCTGCTTTGTATCCAATTTCTCATTCTCATTAATGAGTTTTCGTATGGGCAATGTCAAATCCATATAGCTTAATTTATCCTTCTCAACATCTAAGTCGTCTGCTATTAAGTACATGGGTTTTTGGACAAATATATACATTAAATACAAAAACAGCACAAATAAAGAAGAACAGACAATAAATGCTATCAATGCAATTAGTCCCATCATTCTAAGATCATAAAAAATCTGCTTGTTTTCAAATATGAAAATCAATTTGTATTTAAAGTTTCCAACACTTACCTCATCAACAACTATATCGTACCCATCTCTTTTTGCCAATAACTCTTTAATTTCGGGACTTTGTGATAACCCGTCAATTTTGAGCATTCCATCGTAAATACTCAATCTGTCCTTGCTGTCGTACAAATATACATTATAATGATCAATCCATTGCGCATTTGGAATTTCAGCAAATATACTTTTCTTGTTTTGTACAATAACACACTTTACTACTCCGACATCATTTGTATGCGCAATAAATTGATTTAAAGATAATATGTAATGTACATCTTCGGTCTTTACATAGCTGTAATCCCCTCTTTGATCAGATTTCAGCAGTTCTATCCATGTTTCATATGAAGATTCATCATTTTTTAAATAAATATCATAATAATACCAACTGTTATAAATCCCATTGGCAGAAATAATCAAATCACTGTCTCTCACATACAAATAAACGCTATTTGCAATCTGCGGATTGTCCTCAAAATCCTGTAATTTTTCTATCAATTCATGTACCTTTTTTGAACTGAAAAAATCACTGCGTTCTTTAAGCGTAAATATCTCACTGTCAATATCTCTCGATAACGTGACAACCACAGAGTTTAAATTCTGATGATACTTATATACGCTGTCTATAACATAATTTCTGATATACTTATTGACACTGTATGTCTGTGTCTTAAACTTTGAATAAAAAAACAAATTAACTGCCCCTATAAAAATCAATATAGCGGATAAAATCAAAATAAAAAATAAATTGATTTTTTTCATATTTGATAATATACGGTGTTTTTTAGGAAGTTTACTCATGTAAGTTACTCCTCTGAAATCATATCGCAAGAGAGAAGCCGGTCAGGTATCTCTCTTGCGCATTTTGAAGCCTTTTATTTAGAATTCTCCGTCCAAAAACGGAGGTTTAGCGGTGCAGCCGCAAACCAATCATATTGCGACCTTTCATGCAAAGAACATTTTAATTCATATACCTATCATACGCTTTTTGATAGACCTCAAGATATTTACTGACATTCATCTTATTCAAATCATTGAGAAAACTATCATAAGAATCAAATGATGCGGTACCGTTAATAAACTGCACATAGCTCTTTGCCACATATCTTGCCAGCTCGGTGCTTATATCGAGAATTTCGGAGTTTTCTTCCTCGCTCAGACATATATCGGGATACGAGTTCTTTTTAGCATTGTCATAGCCCAAAAGCCATGCGTTAAGCGCCTCCTGCTGCTGCGGTCTATAATAGAACTGATCTATATAATCTTTTTCCTGAACAAACGGACCGCTCAGGGAGGCGCGGAAGTAATTCGCCATTGCTTGCGCTGTAGTCAGTCCATCAGGATTATCATTTATTAAATCCGTGTAGATATGTCTGCCGTTCTCCATCTTATAGCTTACATTCTCTATGCCGTAATTATACAGATTTCTTCCTTCTTCACTATAACCATAATCTAAAAACCTTGCGGCAAGCGAAGGAGTTTTACAGCTTGTTGTAATTGCTACGGAGCCGTAACCGGGATAGCTTGACTCAACCTTATAGAATTCGTTCTTGCCATCCGCAGAGCTTGCGGTAAACGGCACCCCAATCATATCAAACCTTTCGCCTGTATTTTTCATATTGTCAAGGTAAGTCCCAAGTCCTCCTCCGCCGGTATTTACGGTATATCCGGTTCTGCCTGTTAAAACATTGGCATTAACCGCCGAATTATCAACTGACACAAAGTTCGGATCTAACAATCCATTTCTATACCATTTGTTCAGCGTTTCCAGCGCAAACCTAAATTCTTCAGTCATCGGGCCGTATACAACCTTTCCATCCTTGAGATAGATACTCAAGGAGGTATTGAAATTACCAAGGAATATATCCATTTGTCCCGCAACAAAACTCAATGGCACTTCCGCACCCTTTTTCTCCTTAAACGCTGTTAAAACATTTTCCAGCTCCGCAACTGTTTTGGGTATTTCAAGTCCCAAATCCTCAAGCCAGTCACGCCTAAGCATTCCGCCGACCGAGATTAACAGGCGCTGGTCACCACGAATAAACGGAAATGCATAATAATCACCCTCGTCGGTTTTTACCATTTTGTTAATCTCCTGGTTTTCACTAAGGTATTTTGTTAAATTGGGAGCATCGCTTTCCATTAAATCATTAAGCGGTAAAATAATTTCTTCCTTTATGCTTTTTGCCGCACCGCCGCCATATTTCTTCCAATTATACTCTACCATATCAGGCATCTCTCCGGATGCAATCATCAAACTGAGATCTGTCTCCTCCTGCCCTGCAACACAATGTAAATATTTAATGTTTACACCGGTTTTTTCTTTCAGCGCCTTAGCAAATTCTGTTTCTCCTGCATTCTCGTAAACAGTAGAGATTGCTGTGTTAAGTCCGCTCCAATATGTCAGCGTTTCATCGGATTGAATCGGATATCCGTTAAAACTCCCGCCTGCCTCTGTTTCGCGCGAATCTGAGCCGCAGCCGCACAATCCCAGCCCAACCATCATCACCGCTGTTAAGAACACGGTCACTCTTTTAAAGATTAACTTTCTATCTGTTTTCATACCAAAACCTCTTTTCATTAAAATTTTAATTGATAAACGGTTTACCATAAACCGCTGCCGCTTATCTTTTTGCTTATAATATTTGACGCAACCAAGAAGATTACATTGATAACAGAATTAAACATTCCGACCGCTGCACTGTAACTGTAACTCAAATCAACAAGACCTCTTCTATAAACATATGTTGAAATTACATCTGCAACATCCATAGTAGCATCATTATACAACAACAAAATCTTTTCAAAGCCCACATTAAGAATTCCGCCCATTCGCATAATCAGCAGAATTGAAATTGTCGGTAAAATCCCCGGAATGGTAATATGCCAGGTTTGTCGGAGCCGTCCCGCCCCATCCACCTTTGCTGCCTCATACAAGCTCTCGTCGATTGCCGTCAGCGCCGAAAGATATATAATGGAGCCCCAACCGATTTCCTGCCAAATATTTGATATTACATAAATTGGAATGAAATTGCGCGGCGAATTCAGCAGGGCTCCCGTTGAACCGGTGATGCCGTTACAAAGCGCGGCTATTATTCCGCTTTCTCCGGTAAATATCTTAATCAATCCACAGGCTACCACCAATGATATAAAATGAGGCATATATGTAGCGTTCTGTATCACCTTTGCCATTTTTGCGTTTCGCAGTTCGTTAATCAGCAATGCAAGCAGGATTGGAGCGGGAAATCCAAACACAAGCGTTGCAAAACTGATTTTTAATGTGTTTCTTAATATAATCCAGAAAGACGGTGAATTAAAAAACTGAATAAAGTTTTTTAATCCCACAAAGCTGCTGCCCGCAATCCCGAGCCGCGGACTATAATTCTGAAAGGCCATTAAAAGTCCGTACATAGGTACATATTTAAATATAATAAAATATGCGGCAATCGGCGCTGCCATAAGATATAGGGACTTGTTGACACTAAAATCCCTTTTTATTGTTGCACTCAAATTATTTTTCATCCCTTAACCGCTCCTATCATAACTCCTTTGACGAAATATTTTTGCAAAAATGGGTATATACACAAAATTGGTACTGTTGCAAAAACTATCGTCGCATACTTAATTGTTTCACCAACAGCAGCTTGATCCTTTGCGGACGAGTTTGCAAGACTGCTTGTATCGTTTTCTATTAGGATTTCCCGCAGGATTAGTTGTAAAGGATATTTGTCTCTGCTTTTTATAAAGATAGACGCCTCAAACCACGAGTTCCATATTCCCACCGCATAATACAATGCAATTACGGCAAGCGCTGCCTTTGAAAGCGGCACAACCATTTTGAGCATAAAAGTCCAATGTCCTCCGCCATCTATCTTTACAGATTCTTCTATCTCATTCGGAATTCCCGCAAACGATGTTCTGAGAATAATCATATTGTATACATTAATTGCGTTGGGTAAAATCAGCGCCCAAAACGAATTATTTAAATTCAGGGTTTTCGCCACCAGCAAGTATCCCGGTATCAATCCGCCGCTGAAAAACATTGTAAATAAAACCATTGCAGCAAACAGTTTGTTCCAAAATACATTCTTTCGCGAAAGTATGTATGCACACATGGTTGTAAATAGCATATTAACCGCCAATGTAGCTACAAGTATGATAAGCGTATTTAAATATGACCTTACAATAAGCGGATGCTGAATCATCAGCTTATACGCGTTTACGTTTGCTTTGATAGGAAGAAAAAGCAGTCCGTCAAATCTTTGCAGTTCGCCGACATCGCTGAAAGACGCACAGATAATATACCATACAGGATATACCATAATCAACGCCAAAATAATCAGAAGAGCAACATCGAAATATTGAAAAACTCTTTCTCCTTTTGACATAGATACACAGTTACTCTTTTTTCTCTTTTTCACTTTACCCAATTTTGCTTCATTTGCCACTTCTGTCATGTTGTCCTCTTGTCCTCTCATAACTTATTTGCCATCACAATGATAGCGCTATTATTTTCGGCAGTCAATAGACAAATACTAAACAAATCTCAAATATTACAGCGCTGCATACGCTTATCATCACACTATTCCGTCTCCGAAATCAAGCCATCCAAAAATACGACGTCTCAGCCTTCCGCATTTCTGTATTAAACTTTGCATTTCTCACACAACGGTCTCATATTGGCTATATTCTTATCCCAAATATAAATTTCAACCGTATAATCGGCAGTAAAATCCTCCGACAACTCAAATTCAAAGCTTGTTTCCCCTGTGGAGTCAATGCTGACAACCTCTGTTTGTGTTTGTACAAGTATATCGTCTTTGCGCAGCGCAAGAATAAGCGTTGCCTCTGAAATATTATTTGAGTCTGTTTTAATCGTACCGAAAACTTTGTTTCCATCCATATAAGCCGCAACAGGTTTTATGGGATTGTTTGTGACCGTGTCGGTTCTATATTTCACCACAAAATTATCATATACAGGCAAATGCCGATAAAATGTATTAAGTCTGGCGTTTGCTATAACGATATCCGGAACTCTGTCAGAGGTTCTGAGCACAAGCTTGGATGAATATATATTCTCGCTGTCTGCCTTAAAATAAATCGGTCTGCCGTCATAGCATATCTGATATGTTCCGCCTTCAATATCTATTTTCACCAAAATGCTGCGCCACTGCCGATCTTGCACAGGAGCAAATTGCTGCAGCAAAGCTGTATCGGTCAAGCTTCCCTTTGTAACCGAAGAATCCTTCGCAATATAATTTGTCGTGCCGGCGATAGCGTATTCACTTCCATCATCTGTCTTCAATTTGGTATCCGCTTTATGTCTGAATATAAAAGACTTTCTGAAATCAAATTGATCATCGCCCACAAAAAGCTCTACAGGAGTGTCATCGCCATTGAATACATTTTCGTTATCAGGAAGAGCAAAATCAAAGCTCGCATCATATTCGGTTACATTCTCCATCGACGGTTTCGGAAGAGTAAAGGATGAACCTCCGACCTCTCCGGTTACGCCTCCGGATGTATTTATTTTACCGGATTCAACATAGACATATGGTTTTACAATATCATTTTTTGTATGAAACCAGTAGTTACGAGAATTTGTGCCGGAAACATCGACACCTGTTCCGGCAGAATCAGCTCTGAACCAATATATCGTTGAGTCCCTCCCTGAGTTCACCCCTCGATAACCTATAAAATAGTCGGCGCCGTCAAATGTATACTTCTTCACGCGGTATTGAGCGCCGCTGTATTCTATAGTTATTCCGTTTGTCTTAGTATCCTCGTATTCATCAGGTGAAAGATAAATGTAGGATCTGTTTCCTGTCATGCCAAGCACACGATTATTCGGATTTGACCCGCTTACCGTATCCTCCATCACTCTGTAAACCACATTAGGATTATCGCTGGAATATGCATCGGAAATCTTTGTAAAGCCATCCAATACTCTTATACTGTCACCCGCCTTAACCTCTTCGCCGTCAAAGTTTTCTTCAAATAAAATCCTCCCCGGCAGCGTCTCAATCTCATATATACCGTCTTTTCCGGGAACAGTTACATCAAAGGATATACTTGTATCCTGCAACGATGCCGTAAGCGTAACCTTTGCATCTTTTGCCTGCCGTTTTACAGAGCCTTTTGCCGAAATCACAGCCGGATTGCTTGATGACCATACAACATCATTATATGTATAACCTGCAACGGTAAAATCACTTACAAAATTAAGATTGTTTTTTACACTGCTCATTGTCTGACCGTTTGATATCATATTCCAAATGGTTTTCTCATGCGATTCATTATAATAATAGTACTCAATATCATCAATGACATATCTATGGTCGGCAAATACCTGAAGCCGCGGTGTGATAATGGTAATTGACGGAAATTTATCGGCGGCGTATTCTGCAAGTTTAAATTCGCTGCTGTAAACCGCGTTTTGGGTCGCTGGGTGAGTTGCCGCGATGAATAACGGCTGCCCGTCAAAATAAATTCTGTAAGTCCTGAAATCCAAATTCATGTCAAACATAATCGTATGCCACTGCCCATAGGCTCTGTACGGAAAAGGGGATAATTCAGCCGAATCACTTAAAATACCGACTGTATTTGCAGTTTTCCCCAGCATACATGATTGGTTGTTGGTCGAAGCAAATGTCCCGGCATTATCTACCTGAACCTCAGAATCTTTGAACTGCATTCCGTTACGTGAAATAAGCCCTTCCTTACCTTGTACCCAAAATCCAAAGAAATCACTGCCGCTTATGTTGCCGCTGCCCTCCTGCAAAAATCGCATACTAACCTGATATCTTCCGACATGCGTTCCCCCGTCGGGCACAGGCAGTTCAATACTCGACTGCACCACCTCCGGTTTTGCCGAGGTTATGGACGGTTTGGAGCTTTCCTTATAACGATACGGTTTTATTTCGCCTTTTTCGTCATAATAAAACCACTGATTTTTGCTGTTTGTAAGCTCTGCAAGATAATTTCCACCTGCATCGCAGGCATACCACAGCCTAAAGGTTCCGTTATCTGTTATAAAGAAATACTCCGTCGTTCCGTCAACATTGAAACTGTATATTTTTCCTTTATTTGCACTTCCGCCGCCGTTAATATTATCTGTCCATGTTGCTTTTTCCTCAGCAGAAGCGGCGCTAATCATTCCCACACCCTCCCAGCTCATCGCCTTATTATTCGGATTCCCCTCCAGCGGATAGTCTTTTACCCCAAAGGTAACATTTGCATTTGACACATTACTTGCATCCTTTGCGATAAAGCCGTTATCGCGAAGCCAGTTTCCGCCTGTTGCTGTGTTAAAATCCACAGACAAAATCTTTCCGCCCGCAGACGCTTCCTCTGACGCAAAGACGGGCAACCGAACGCTGCCGTTCAAAACAATCGGCAGTATAAGCGATATCATACCTGCTAAAATTTTTTTACCTCTCATTTTCCCTTTCATTTCCACATCCCCTTAAAATATAGAATATCATTTTTTGAATTTATTCATACAGCTCAGCCTCAATCACTTTAACTTCTTTCAAAAACAGCTGATTTGCAATGGTCGGATGGAAACAAAAGTCACAGCCTGAGTTCTGTAACGACCACCTAAAGCTGGCATCCGTAATACGGATTTGTGCCGTTTTCCACAAGTTAGTGCCCCCCATGTTGCTGACAATATAAGCTGATGTTCTTCGCGTATCCTCCGTTTCCGACATTCCCTGTGCCAGAGGCGGTTTATAAATGACTTGAATATCACCTTGTGTGTCAAGATATGTTATTTCTATAGTATACTCCTTACCCTCGTTGTGATTATAGCTTTGAGGTCTTCTGCACATAACATTTTTGCTTGTAGTGCTTGCTGCGTAACATCTTTCGCCGTTTGCGTCAACAACCTCGGTAATAAACGCGTAAGCATCTCTGGCAGAATCTGAATTAAAAGGGTATACCTCCATACCTTGGGACACCTCACAGGTATCCTTACCGTAGCGAATATAGTCCATGACGATAGGAGAACATTTCATCTGCATATCGGCAGCTCCCGCCAATCCATTGGTATCTACAGCCGAAACCCTGTAGTTATATTCTGTCCCCACAACAGCGTCTCTGTCCAGATAATAATTTTCACCGCTGACAATATCTAACAGTTTGTCATCTCTGTAAATCGCATAATATTCTATCGCGTTATTATCATCCACTGCGTCCGTCCAGCTTATCCCCACACCCATTACCTTGCCTACAGCGCTGAATTCCTTAACTGCTGTAGGCGCGTTATTTATAAAAGACGTGCCGGCATCGTCCCAAATATAGTAACGCACCTTATCTGTCGGCAGTTTATTAAGTTCTTCTACGGAAAACGTAAGAGGAAAATACTTGTTATCTTCGTTAATTACTTTAGTGTCAACCTTCCTGTCCCTAATCTTTCCGTTTGAGTCTTGCGCCACCGCTACAAATGAAATATTACCTTTTTTCATCGGATATTTCACTGTTACCGATGCGCTCAGCTTACCGCCGCTTTCTCTCACACTTATGTCTCCTACCTGTGCATACACATTTTCAAGTGAAGCGACAACAAGCTCAAATTCTCTCGTAACAGTATATTTGCCAACTGTTACCGAGGCGGTAAGCGTAACAGGCATGTCGTTTTCCGCACGCATAACTCTTGCCATACCGCCATCAATAACAAGCGCATTAGAATTGCTGCTTTTCCAACTAATATTCAAATTGTTTATTGACCCCTTCAGCGGAAGCTCAAAATCATCTGTCAGTCTGCCCGAGATAGGGACCTCAAGCTTAATCCCATCTATCTCCGCCGCCGCTTTTGCATGAGCGCTGTCTTCTGCAACAGCTATTACAAAGTCTCTTGTCGCAGTGAGACCATTTACAGTAACCGATGCTGTAAGTGTAACCTTGACAGCAGCTTCCCCGCAAGCTACAACGGCAATTGCTGCATCCTCTGCGGTCTCAATCGTTATTGCGGAATTATCCGACTTCCATACAACCGGCAGTCGATTTGTATCCGAACCGCATATTACGGGAAGCGAAAAGCTTGTATTCACCTGTCCTTTAATACCAAGGCTGAGTGCGTCAAGAGCTTTTCGCGCCTCAACATACGCCTCATCTTCCTTTGTTTCAAGAACAATATTATCAATCAGCGACATCGCCGCACACGAATACGGATCATGTTTTACGGTAAGATATTTCCCGTAGAGTCTGTCACCCGCAATATTATAATTATTGACGGGAATATCCGTATCCTCGGCAATTACGGTATCTCCTTCCTGAATCAATACATGATACGTTTTATCTATCCAGTTTAACTCATATGTATATGTCAAAGTCTTATCAAGTATATTACCCGCATATAGTTCCCTTTTGGTGCAGCTGCCTGAGCTATCCGAAGAAATAGCATAAATAACCTGTGAGTTTGAGTTTGTATCAATCTCAATCGTTGCCAAATCAAGCCGGTTTTCATCCGCAAGACTGACTCTCATCGCATTATCCTGCGAATTACTATTATACTTCACGGTATTATCCTCTGCATCATTACATATCGCATCAGAAGGTAGCAGCATATCAAATTCAAGTTTTGTATTTCCCTCAATGGCGCCGTCCCAAAGCGGTAACGCAACGGTTTTATTTCTGCTTGTTTTGGAGAAATCCGCCGGATCTTTTTCTGCCTTTTTTACAGAAATACTGTTGATATAAATTTCCGTATCCTTGCTCGTAGCGTCGGAAGTAGTGAGCATCATATTGAACCAATCCGCCGTCGAACTCGACGGATCATCGGGTGTCTGAAGCTTGGTCAAATCCGTGTCCGACACCCGAAATCTCCAGGTTGCCCATTTATTTGTCTCAACTTCGCCGTCGCTTATATTTCTCGAAACAGCCATTGTACTGTCTGACGCTCTCAAACAATAAAATGATATATTCTTTCTGCTGTCGGCGGCAGTATCGTCGGTTTTATAATAATATTTTATTTCCACATCATAATTCTGAGCGCCGCCTTCAAATATATCAGATTGCACAGTGTATCTTTGAGTTGTTCTTCTGGCAACCCACTCGCCATTCTGCATTCGTGCATACCATAAAATCAATCTTCCGCCTTTTCCTTCTATTTCATCATAATATACGGATACATCTGTACCCGCCTGGAAGTGAACCATATAGTCGCCCGCCTGAAACGGTTCCCTTCTTTCGGCAAAAAATTTGTCATTGACTGTGATGCCGTGCGCGTTCGTCTTTTCTGCTTCCTTCGCTTCCGCAGGAGACGATGGCAAAACATCTACTCTGTTATAACTCATATTGTCGCTTTTTATCTCCAACGCTTCGTTTTTCACCTGTGCGCTGAAGTTGCTTGATGTTTTAATTTCAGGAATGTTTTCCTCCAAAACCGCCTCGTCCGACATACCTTCAAAGTTCTGTGTATACAATACCTTCCAGTCGCCCTCCGTGCTCGCGCTTACGTGATTTCCGATACACAACGCAGCTGCTTGAGACAATAAAAGTATATATAATACTATTTTTATTTTTTTCATATTCGTCTCCCCTATAAGCGTTTTCTCTCATTGATATTCTGCATCAATAATAAACCAAAATCAAATCGTACAAAGAATTATCATGAACTTGAATGGATATTTTGCTGACTGCATCCTCTATCGGGAAGCTGCCGTCGGCATTCGGAGTAGCAGATGCACATACATCGGTAATCTCTCCTTTATAAATACTATCATTTGCCACATCATAAATAGTAACAGGTATCGTATAACTCAGCCTCAGCCCAATAGGAAACACATTGGCGTAATCCCCGAATTGAGCCGTATCAGGTGCGACTACCGATAACGCCTTGTTACTGACTGCGTAAATATAAGAAAATATATTCCCCGAACTCTTTGGATCGCTTCCGACAAAGGTCGGCGGCATATCTTTATCCGAAAGGTTATACACTCGTTCAGCATAAATTATTTTTTGGTTCAGCAGTGCAATACTTATTAAATCTCCACGTTTTAAATCCAACGGTATAACATTTGGTAATGCCTCGGTATATTCAACATATGTGCCCCCATAAAATCCGCCGATATATTTTACCGTCTCTCCGTCTGCCACCATCTCGCCTACCTCGGATACAAGCATTTGCCAATCCATAGTCAAGCTCTTGCTGTCAATCTCTACATAAGCGGCAGTTACTGATTGATCCGCACAAATATCATACAGTTTCATCGTTCTTGACCCTGTGCCGATTCTTGTAATGTCTTCTACTCCGTAAGGGTCTTTAACATCCAAGCCTTTGTATTTCACAAATGCCGTAATGGAAGAATCCATACAATATTTATTAAACCTATATATACCGCCGTATGTATAGTACCCTTGCGTACCGCTGTAATCCATTGAAAACACAGATTCATCATAACGGTAGGGATGATTGGTTTTATCCTCCGCAAATTCAAACTCCGTAATCAACCCCTCCGCATTAAATGCCACTTTAACGACCTGCTCTGCAACTTCACCACCGGAAAAAAGGCGAGAATCAGCTAAAATATCAAGTCCGGTTTTTCCGTCAACACCATTAAGCTTTATCTTTCTTTTGGTAACCGCAGTCGTTATGTTGCCATTTTTAAGTAAAAGCTTGATTTTAGCGCTGTTATTGTCCGAAAATATCTCGTTGTTTTTCATCGCGTTTATAAGCAGTGCGTAGCTCGGAGCGTTGTCGGATAATTCTTGCAATTCCGCTATTCTGCCGTTCTTATCAAGAAAGTATTTATATTTTTTACCTACGCTCGGTTCGATTTTTATATATTTAGATGTATCAATATTTTTATAACTTTCGGAAAGCTCAAGCACCGCGTTTTCAAAACGATACAATGGCTTGCTGCCGTTATTGGAAACACTGAGCAAGGTATCCTGTGTATACGAGCCGTTTACAAACATAAAAAGATAATTTTTCTGTTTGTCTTCTACAACAGAAATAACACAATTCGGTTCTATCTCATCCAGTTTTCTCTCTATACCGTCCTTGAAAATTTTTATATTCTTGTATTCCTCAAGACGAATCGGTGCGCCGTATTTATCGGGAATATATCCTAAAGAAACCGCTATGCCCGTAGCAAAAATATTTCTGTATTCTTCAACAATTACAATATCATAGATGTTGTCGCTGTTATTATCAATTAAGCGCACAAAACCCATAGCAGGCTTTAACTGCTCAAGATTTGCATCATTATAAAGAGCGTTGTTATATACAATATCTGCATCGGGAGAAATTTTCAGTGTATCAGTGCGGTCGCCTTTTTCATAAACAATCGTTGTCATCGAGTATCTTTTATCTTCAGGCATCAGTTTCGAACTTTCTATTTCAATTATGCTATTATGTTTGCTCAGACATACCCATAACAGAGTGTTTACGTCACGCTTTGACTCATAGAAGAATTTAACCCGGCAACCTAAAAAATTCACTAAATCCACCGCGCCCGGTTTATAATATTCTCCGTCTATAATTATTGTACCATTGGCGTCGTCCCCCGAAAGAAGCGACGCTATGCCATTACTTTGCACAATTCCTTCTCTGTAATATATTTCGTTATTCAGTGAAAACAACTCTTTATCATCATCTGTACTATATGTTACGCTTCCGTTAGAGCCATATTTATATCCTTCCGCAATCTTGGTTCTTCCCGCATTATAAAGCAGCTGAATCGCCTCCTCGGCCTTAAGCGGCGCACTTGCGGATTTAACCTTCATGTTATCTGTAAGAGCAATATGCCGTCCCATCAAGAAATAGGAACTCAGATCGACGCCATACATTGCGGCTGTCAATTTACGATACCCACAGACCTCAACTATAATCTTAACCGCCTGCTGATAAGTGATAGGGTCGTCAGGCGAAAACATATTGTCCTCTGTTCCGCTTATAAAACCCGCTTTATAGAAATAACAAATTTCATCTTTATAAAGAGTGCCGGCATTTACATCAATAAACGGATTATCAGCAGTTTTATATTCAGATTTGCTGTATCCCGCTATTTTGAAAAGCGTACCTACAAACTGCGCACGTGAAATTAACGCGTCAGCTCGTAAGGCGACCACATCCTCGCTGAGCATTCCCATTGCATGCAAAGCATAAAATTCATCGGAAGAAAGCGCTTTTTCCTCGTTTAATATCTCATCGTTTGTAACGGCAGCGTCCTCTGCCGTTACAACGCAGCATATCACAATCAGCGATAATGCCAAAACTGACGCGAGCAATCGTTTCATGTTATTCATAATTTTTACCGCCCCTCCTCTGCTATCACACTAATTCCCGCAGCATATATATAATTTTTGCTGCCTGAGCGCGTGTAAGCAGCTCTTTCGGTCTAAAGGTGTTATCCTCAAACCCGTCAATAATATTAAGATGATTCAGTAAGGCTATGCTTGTCACTGCATAATCACTCACAGCCTCGGCATCAGCAAACTTACTCTCCGCATGGTCTTCATTGAATGCGTCTGCTTTTAGTATGGAAATCATACGCGCAGCAATAACGGAAACATCCTCCCGCGTGATGCTTTGCCCTGTACCAAAGACCGTCTCCGAAATACCGTTTACAATCTCAGCCGCATTTGCAGACGCCACATATTTGTAGAACCACTCCGCCTTCGGAACATCCTCAAAAGCACACTCGGCATCTTTATTGTAAAGACCCATAGCGGAAATAATCATTTTAACAAATTCCTCTCTCGTTACATTTTGCTCCGGTCTAAAGAAATTTCCTTCATAGCCTGATATGATTCCGGCTGTACTTAAAGCGTTCACATACGAAAACGCCCAATATGTTTCCGGACAATCTGCAAACGATGGCAATACCGGCTGAATCTCAGATGTCAGTATATCTTCCCCCAGAGTGACACCGCCTGTCATGCCGCCCTTACCGCTTCCGCCGCCGCTGTTCCCTCCGCCTCCGGAGGTATGATTATCATTTGTGTTCGACGTCTCGTTTACGGCTTGCGTAAAAACAAGTCTTATAGCTTCACATGTGTTAAAGGTTTCGTTGTAAATCCGACGAAAAATCTTCTGCTTTGTTTCGTTATTATAACCGATAAATTTACGATAGGTTTCATCGCTTATACCGACAGTTTTATAGTACTTGGCAATACAATCCGAAATTCCGGTCATATCAGAGCTGTTAATCGCTTCGACAGCAGTCATTTCTTTGACAGCACGTACAAACTGCCCGCAGGTTTGAATTCCTGTACCGTTATAATTGTCTTTTTCTTTCAACAACTTAGCATATACCACATCTGCGTTTGCAATATAATCTTCATCACTTGTATCAAAATTCAAAAGTCTTGCATTGAGCTCCACCTTATTCCTTAATTCGGAAGCTGAGGCGGAAGGCTCCTTTAAATATGCTATAATGCCGGCGTTCGCGTATACCTGACGCACATCATCAAGACTTGCAAAATTACCGTTATAATCAATATCTCTTGTCTTTATAAAAATCGCCATTATACTATCCATATTGGGATCGTCTTTATCAAACGAAAGCTGAAGCGCGTCCTTTCCGCTCTCCAACAAAGAAAGCATACCCTCGCTTAATGTTTCGGCATTTATATTTTCCAGCAAAGCTTTTATAGCGTTCGGACTGAGAATAGTTACATCGAGAATTGCTTTGCTCACCGATGACAAATATCCATTACCCTGGAGCCTGATTTTATAGTCACGCGCGTCAAGGTCATCGTCAATAGCTATTTTAACCAGGGCTTTCTCACCCGGAGTAACAGTAATTTCATCCATACGGCAGTAATCATAAAATGACGGCTCCGCTGTACTCGCCGGATACATTGCCATAGATAACTGCTGTATATACCGCGCCGTAGATGTAATACTTAAAGTTACCGTCATGTCAGTATAGTCGCTGTCCCATATGACCTCTAACGCATCACTATTGGCAAAAGCAGGCAATGCCGCCAGAGTGAAACATCCGAGAGCGCAAATTATGCTTATAAAAATTTTTCTCATGCTCTATTGTCCACCTTTCAAAGTTTAAATATTTCACTATTGATTTGCTCTTAAATTTTCAACCTTAATATTTGCTATATAAACATTTGCGCTACCGCCGCTGATTTTAAAGTCGGATTCAAACTTACCTATGCTTTCGCAGTTGGCGCTGTCTATCTCAACAGCCGCTCGCTTCCATTCACCGGAACCTCTTCGGCTTATACTTCGTGACGCATCATACTGAACTCTTGCATCGTTTTTGTACTTCACCCCGCTTGTATAGTTAATAACGATAGGGTCTTTGCTGTTATCAAGATAGTCAAAGGTAATTCTGATAGCGTCATCCGTCGTATCCGCTATATCCGGATTTATGGCATAAAAAATGTTTTTGCCCGCCTTCGCGTATTGACAGTTTCTTGCATCCTTTTCAACAGCAAATGATTCACATTCCAAGGTCTCATAACTGACACATTCCACATACTCATTGACATCATACCTTCCGCCTTTGGCAATTTCTTCATTTTCAATATGGTCAAAATCATACCAAGCGACCCCAAGTACGCCAAGATACTCATAGCCCCAACTAATAATGTTATGACCGCGGGCAATCTGAGCATGCGGATGATACGGGTGACTCTTGGATCCGATTATTCTGCGTGACTGAGCAATCGGAAACAACTGATGCGTTTCGGCGTTCATCAATCCGACATACGCTTCATCAAATGCAATCCATTTCATGTTAGAGCTTGCAAAGCAATGATTAAAGCTATTCTCAAAGCTGTTTGCATGATAATACTGACGGTGTGTTCCGTCCTTATTTATTCTGACAAGAGCAGGCATTGCGTATTGGTCATTCTTTGAAGCATTACCCGTCCACGAAACAAAGTAAAGATACTCCCCGTCCACTGACCACGATTCGTGAGTAGCAAGCTCTATCGGTTTGCCCCCTCTCACATTCCCCTGGTTATATGTCATTACCTCCCCCGTATCCATATTCATTATGTTCACACGGTCGCTTATATCATTATAATTTACCACTGACGTATATGCGTCATGAGCAAAAAAGAGCAAATTATCGTATACAGGATTTACTTGTCTGTGATCCAAATACCCCTTATACGCTTCCGGAAACCGATAGTACTGAACCTTATATGTCGTATCAGGAACCCCCGGCTGTGATTCCTCCGGGATATAGAATACCAGCAGCGCATTCATGCCCTCAGGTGCGTTGAAATAATTCATTGAATCCTTAATATCGCCCGCAAACCATGTACCGTCAGACGAAATAACCTCCATTTCCGAATACACACCGGGCGGGAATCTATAAATTACCTTTCCCTCGAGGTTTGGATCATCGGGGTCAACTCTGTTGAGAGTGAGCAAACTCCCCTCATAGGTATGATAATATATCATCCCGTCTTCGCCGACCAAGCCATCGGTCGAGCTGGCTCCAATATCAAGAAATCTCATCATTTGTGTCTCAATATTATAGATATATATATAATTATCCGGAGTGACACAGAGAAACCGTTTTCCGTCATGCAGCCATTGCGGCGCGGTAAGATACGGACGATTAAGCTGTGAGCCAAAAAAATTGATGTATTTAAAACTTCTGCCGGTTCCGTTATCCGTAATAGTTATATACGGATTTAGACGCTCCGACTTATAATAGTACATACTGAGCGCGGCGTTTTCCACCGCACTCGGAGGAGCATCGCCGAAAAATCCATTTTCATACATCTGCGCTATGAATGGAACGCCCTCCGCGGATTTGTATGCGAGCATATCTTCCATAACATCAACAAGATTATAATAGGTCGCAGCAGCGTCGTCAAAGAGAAATAATCCATTGTTTGCGACAAACCCTATCTCAAAAGCAAAATCAACTATACTTGCCTCCTTGCTATAATCAACCCCTGCCGCCCTCATAAAGCTTTGAAGCAATTCCCCCTGAGTGACAAGTCTTTCCTTATACTCAGTAGGAATATTCGTATTTGTCATTTTGTACTTGTTCACAATTGATGTCACATCATAAAGATTGCATTGCTTAACCATGTTTTCTACCGAAAACATTGGGGTATCGACAGAGACAATATTCTCGTGCTCTAAGTTCCTGATTTTTTCGTTTCTGAGTCCGACAATTCCTGTAATATCTTTTTTCTCTCGCCTGCATTCAGAAAGGTTAACAATTTCCACTCTTCTGAACGCATTAAATGCGCCGTTTTGAATCCTCAGCGAAGCGCCGTTACTATAATGCTTTGACAGATCGCACTCCGTTAACACTGCCGACGCATATGTCCAGCCCGGATTGCGTCCGGGCTTAATTATCTCAAACTGCTCCGTAAGTCCATCTGTTTTATAATATTCAACATAATATTTTCCCTCGGAAGGTCCGAAATCGTAATAATAAATATTTACCAAAAACTCCGTATCCTCTTCGCTGTAAAAAATTTCGTCAACATTTATATACGTTGTATTGGCATTATACTGTTTTCTTCCATCCAACCCATCAAGATTTACCAACTCATAATATAACGGATCATTTGTATCCTTTATGCCCAGACTTATGCCGTCGATAAAGGAACAATACCTGCTATTAAGTCTGCCGTAAAAATCGGTGTACGCAACGCTTCCCTGAGGAATAGTATTAGGGTCAATCGCTGCAAGCGCTTCAGTAGCAGGCATAAAATTCATCAGAGAAAAATATATTGTCATCGCTAAAGCATAAATGATACATGTAATCCTTATTTTTTTCATAATAACCTCCCCGTTCTTTCCGCCTGCGGCGAAAGCTCATTCATATTGCATTATAATACCGCGCATCACCGTTGCGTCGCAGAAAGCTGCGCTTGTTTGTCTTTGGCAAAAACACAAAGACTGCGTCCGCTTCGTCGTTGTTCCCTTTTCCCGCAACACAAAAGCTGTTTTGTGGGAACCCTATGTTCAAAAATTTTGGACAGCGCATTGTTTTCGCAGTGAATTTACTGCTATGTTTTTCCATGTTCTACCCTTCCGCTCTAAAATTTTCATTCATCATATTTCACAACAGCAACATGCATAAAAATGTTTTTTTATGCAACTATTACAAAACAAGTATAGTACATATAATCTCAAAAGTAAATAGACAATTTTTAAAGCAAAAAAGCTTGAATATATGTATAAAACTGCGATATTTATAGCTTTTTACGCCTATCTGGTCATTTATTAAAATATGTGTTTCTCAACAATTCACTTATGTATCGGAGAAATTATTTTAAAGTGTCAACACCGGTGATAATCTGTGTGCAGATAAGCTAAGCGGCATGAAGAAAGCAATCGCTTCAACATATCGCCAGACGGAATACCAGCGTTGCAGCGTCCACCAGGTATGTAGCACCTTAAAATATATGCCAGGCAAAGACAGGAAGTTGTTTGTCAATGACTTAAAGGATATCTACCAGACACCTAATGAAACAAAAGCAATAGAAGCCTTAACTCGGGTTACAGAAAAATGGTCGACCAAATACCCCAACGCGATGAAAAGCTGGGAAAAGAACTGGGACGCCATCTCGCCAATTTTCAAGTTTTCGGCTACCGTACGGAAGGTAATCTACACCACAAATGCCATTGAGAGCCTAAATGCTACATACCGAAAACTGAACCGCTAGAGAAGAGTGTTTCCCAGTGATATGGCTCCACTGAAAGCACTGTATTTATCCAACTTTGCGGCAACAAAAAAATGGACGATACCCCTCCGTAACTTGGGCATGGTTTACGGCGAGCTGACAATCATGCACGAGAGCCGACTGCCCATGTAGCTGAATTTTCCCTTGTAATCAGGCGGATTTTTGCCCACCTGTTCTTGACATGCTCAATTTTTTGAGGTAATATATATCAGGAGTTGGAGAGGCACCTCTCCAACTCCCCAAAATTATTATAGAAGTTTTTATTTACAGACCTTTATTCACTACCTCTCAATATCCTTTTCTTTGTTTAATGCAACCCAATTTTTGACCCTCCTGAGAATTATTCTCAGGAGGCAAACATATTTAAAACTCACATCTCAAATCCGTCTGTGACTCCGGCGAGTCTTGCGGTGTCCTTTTTCACATAGTACATCTCGGTTATCTGTGATGTACTGTGTCCGAGTAAGTCCGCTACTTGTTTCGGGCTTAATGCTTGTATCGTTCCGTCAGACTGTCTAACCCCGTTTACAAGATTGGTCGCGAATGTGTGGCGGAGCGAATGCAGTCCCTTGGTTTCGATTCCCGCTTGGTTTAAAATTCTGTAATACCTCTTGCGGAAGTTTACAGGTTTTGTAACTCCCCCGTGTTCGTCACATATCAGCGGCGCGTCCTCTCCGAAGTAATACGCCTTGCGCAATTCCTTTATTTCGATTGCAACGCCGTTCAGCGGAATCGTCCTTTTACTTGTCGCTGTCTTTGGTTTGCCCACCTTGGCAGTTCTACCGCCGACGGCTTTTGCTCCATCCCGTTTGTAAATTTCCTTGACCGATTTTCGTATGTACAATTGCCTTTTTTCTAAATCTATATCGCAATTCCTCAACGCAAGCGCTTCACCCGCTCTCATTCCTGTGTTCAACATCAAGATATACGCGGCGGCTTGTTGGTGTTTTCGCTCACCGTTTGAGTATGTGACAAAGGCTTCCACCTTGAACCTTTTCACCTCATCTTCATCAAATACCGTCACCGTTTCACACTCCGGCAGGTTTTCTTTACCCTGCGCTGACAGGAAGTTCGCTTTCTTTATCATCTCTACATTATCCATCGGATTTTTGTTTATCATTTCTTCTAAGTATAGGGTTCTAAAGTATTCATTCAGCAATACATAAGATTTTTTCACCGTTGAGTAGGCTAAGCCGTCATTCATCCAATGGTTTAACAAATTCTTAATATCCGCCACAGTAATATCACCAACTACTTTATCTCCAAGTATCGGATACACCTGATTCTTGGCAGAACACTCTGCTCTGTCATATGTTGTCTGTTCCACGGACGGGAACTTGAAAATCTCAAGCCAGTTTTGTAGGCTGTCACGGAGCAATTTTCTGCTCTCGTCCGTATCTGCAATTTGATTCTCAAATTCCTCTATGTAGGCGGTAATCTTTTTGTTAGCTTCCTGCTTGGTCGTTCCCGAAAAAGATTTTCGTTTGCGATACCCTTGCTCGTCCATATACCAGACCACTCCACCCCAGCGATTATCTGTTCTTTTAAACACATTTCCGTTTGTCAGTAATTTTCTTTGCATCTCATCACTCTCCTTAAACAACACAAACAATACCACAGAACAACCAGAAAGTCTACGAAGGAATTCCAAAGCTTGCACCCCTAACATGTGTGCTCTAAACGCCTGACACATCTGCATCTCACATATCGCATCGCCGAAAACCGCACCATTTTTCAAAAACTGCACCACCCCGAACGGCCTTGCCGGTCGGCGTTTGAGGCATGGTGCACGACCTTTTGCACCATTGCTTTTTCCTGCTGTATTTTATGCACCCTCTTTTTGGGTATGAAAATGAGTTATTCCATACAATCTTTCAACTTATCAATTTATTAAAACAGAGTAATATTTTAATGTCTCTCCATTTCGGTTTCTATCGTTCACAAATCGATTCTGTGCGCAAAACACTCTTGCAAAATTAGAACATTTTTCATCGCCCACCGCGTGCCTGTGTACTATCCCTACCCGCCTCCTCCACGTTAAAAAAAACACCTATTTTTTGCGAAACGATTCTCGTTAATACCTTGTCCGTATCCTTTAACTTGCCTCTTCATTTGGGGCGCTCATGTACTTCTCAAATTTCTTTTCAATTTTAGCCTTTCGGAGCTCCAATTCCTTTTTCTCAAACAGTTTTTCCAACTCATAATCTATCGCCTCTTGTATCGGCCTAATCGTATACATTAAATTTCCGTTTAATTTCTTTCCGTCTTTTGTATAAATACCGAATTCGAAAAATGGTCAAGGTTTGCATCGGAAATTCGAGACAAAGCAATCGCGGGAGAAATTCCATTTGATGAATACTACACCGAAATTCGCCGATAGCTCTTTTCTTTGTTTACTGCGGCTCATTTTTTGATACAGGGTAACAAGCATTTATAACTTGCTAAATTGATAATATCGCATTGTAATTTTTTCTGTTTTATGCTATACTATAAATATAAAAGTTTGAGAGGGTGAGATCCTATGTCAATAGATAAAGCTATCGAAAATGCAGTTGCCTCTGTAAAAATGGAAGGCTATCAGGTTGATAACGAATGCGTTCAATGGTGCAAAAAACTTTTGAACAAAGAAATTGACATGGAGCAATACATTGCTCTAGTAAAACAAAATGCGGGTGTGGTTGCACAATGAGTTATAGCATAGATGCACTTACAGATAATTGTTACGAGGGAACTTCTAATATATTTTTACAATTTTGATTTAAGTATTTGACTTTTTAGAATATTTGTGTTATAATATGAATAAAATAAAAGAGCAGTGTTAATATTGCTCTTTGGGCTGGCTGAAAAGCCCTGGTCCACCGAACGGCGGGGAATTTCCCCGCCACTTTTTGTATATACGGAAAGGAGTGTGCATATGAATAAGACTCTAAGCATTTTTATAGATGAGTCAGGTGATTTTGGTCCTTTAAGGCAGCACTCTCCCTACTACTTGGTTAGCATGATTCTTCATGACCAAAGTGTAAATATATCTGAAAATATTCAGACATTGGAAAGTCAACTACATAATTTAAATTTTGATTATAGGGCGGTTCATGTCGGTCCAATTATTCGGCGTGAAGAAATTTATAAAAATATGTTAATGGAAGAAAGAAAACGTATTTTCCACGCCCTGTTTAATTTTGCTCGGAAACTGGATTTTAACTACATTTGTACCTATACTGATAAAAACGAATGCGACGACATAATTGCAATGACCTCAAAGCTTTCCAGGGGTATTGCGAATACGATAAATAGTAATTCGGGCTTTTTCAATTCATTTGATAAAATTATTGTTTATTATGATAACGGACAAGTCGAACTTACAAAAATTATCACCTCTGTTTTTAATGTAATTTATTCTCATATTGAATTTAGGAAAGTTCAGCCCGTAGATTATAAGCTATTTCAAGTTGCAGACTTGATATGTAGTATGGAATTATTATCGTTAAAAGCGGAGGCACGAAACTTCTCAAAATCAGAAACAGAATTCTTCCGTTCAATTCGCGACTTTAAGAAAAACTATTTGAAACCACTTTTAAGGAAAAAATTATAAAAGCTTTGCAGAGAATTTTTAACATCAGCAATAAAGCATCAAACGGCACGGGGCTCAATTTGTGAAGCCTTACAAACGGTTCAACAGTGCAAAAGTTTTGAATAGTTTTCTCATTCAGAAACTGTCTCCAAAACCGCGTGCCGGGAGTTCGAGTCTCTCTACCCCTGCCACTTCGTCGGAGCAAAGTTCGCTTTGCTCCGATTCCTTTTTATAAAACAAAAAAGAAATCATCCGCCCGCTTTCTTGCTCCTCCTCTTCCCGAAAAGCCCACTGCGTTAGGACTTTTCGGGAGTATAGCACGCATCTGCCACTCAACACATCAAGGCGCAAAGCGCCGTAACCATTAGGGTTTACGGCGTTTTATATTACAAAATTCTATAAATCACGATCTTTCATTTCACCTTATTTTCATCAAAAAGCGCATTATCATCTCATCCGTTTTCATCTGTTTCTAAAAATTCCGTTCGCTACGTTTTATGTTGAAATCCTGCGGGATTTCTTTATTTGCTCGACGCTCCCGCGTCTCACTACATCCCTCCTACAAATATGCCACCGGCATATTTGTTTACGGAGCGACATCAAAAAAGCATCATTTTTTATAGCAAGTTTTACTCCATTTCGTATAACCATCACGCAAATTCCCCAAAAAGAATTTTCGCCTTTTCTTTGTTTACTGCGGCGCAAAATTTGACCCACCTGAGAGTAATTCTGGAGGCAAACATATTTGCAGTTCACATTTCAAATCCGTCTGTGACTCCGGCGAGTCTTGCGGTGTCTTTCTTCACATAGCACATCTCCGTTATCTGTGAAGCATTGTGACCCAACAAGTCCGCTACTTTTTTCGGATCTACCGCCTATAGCGTCCGCCAGATTTCTTGCCCCCATTCTTAGGCTACCCACACAATACCCCAGCATCATTTCTGTTATTTGACTTCTTTAATCATAACACAGGTATTTACACTTAGTGTCTATGTAACAGTCTGTGATTTCTTCGGCCAATTTCTGTTCTTAAAATCCTTCGATAAAAATATCCTATACTTTTAACATGATGTCCTGTTGTGTATCCTCTGTGGCAATATTATCCATTTTCTGCACTCATAATTTTAAATCTGCCTGACTTTTTTGACAAATCACATTTATCGCAAAATCATTATCCCTTTACCCCGCCAATATTAACACCTCCGAGAATTTGCTTTTGGAAAAACACAAATATAATAAACGGAGGAATACTCGCAAATACCAGCGCCATAAAATATGTGTTCATTTGCACACTTGTGTCCGACTGCAATCTATATACCTGAAGCGGAACTACTGCGTTTTTGTCAAGTACCAGAAGCGGTGTGAAGAAGTCCGACCATGCTCCGCTCAATATATTGATGGATTGAAATATTATCACCGGCGCCGCAAGCGGCAGCATAATCTTGAAGAATATTCCATAATTACTGCATCCATCCAGTTTTGCCGCCTCAACGTACGAATTGGAAAGCGCATCAAACGAGTTCTTAAAAAGCAGTACCGCAAAGGTATCCGCACCCGCGGAAAGCCACATAGGCCAATAAGTATCAAGCAAACTTACACCTATTCCAATATCCGCTGCAAAAGGAAAATGCAGCCACGAAATATAGTTTGGAACCATTCTAATCTGACCTGGCATCATCATCGTCCATACAACCAGAGCAAAGATAAACTTGGTTCCTTTTGGCTTAAGCTTTGATAAAACATAACCGCCAAAACCGCACACGATGATATGCACAACAAGATTTCCAAGCGACATGATTATCGTATTGACAAAAGAAGTGCCAAATCGCAGCGTATTCCATGACTCACTTATTCTTGTAACAATCCTGCTCCATGACATCTCTCGCGGAAAAAAGCTAAACGACGAATATATTTCCTGCGTATCTTTAAATGCGGTAAGGATTGTCCATATAGCAGGCACAACCGATATAACTGCTGTTATTATCAAAACCACAAAAAATATCCAATAGATAATCTGACCTTTTAAGGTCTTTAAATCGGAGTGACTCAATATCCCTGTTTGCTTTTCACTAAATTTTTTCATGATATCCGTCCCTCCTTAATACCGGCTTTCTACTTTTCGGTTAAGCTTGAAATAAAAAATTGTCAGTACAATCAAAATTAAAAAGATAATCACCCCAAGCGCCATAGCCTGCCCAGTGCCCTTACCACCGCTGTTAAAACCGTACTGATATAACTGATACGAAAGCGAGGTTGACGCGCCGTTAGGGCCTCCGCCTGTCATTGCGAGCGGTTCCTGCATAATCTGGAATACTCCGATAATCTGTCTTACAAGATTGAGCAGCAGCAATCCTTCCATTGCGGGACGCGTCACGTGCCACAATCTTTTAAAAGGACCCGCGCCGTCAATCAGCGCCGCCTCATAAAGTTCAACGGAAACACTTTGAAGTGATGCATAATAAAGCAGCATCGTTCCGGCAAAACCTTTCCACGTCATATAGATAACAATACCTACTATGGCAAAGTTCGGGTCATTGAGCCATTGACGCGGCTCCATTCCAAATTTGGCAAGAATCATATTTAAAAGACCTGTTTGATCCGGATAATACATAAAGTACCACATCAGCATTGCCGCAATTCCTGGAATGACTGCCGGAATGTATATAAGCACTCTGAACCCACTCTTAAAATGTATCACCTCGTTTATCATAATAGCAATAAACAGTGGAGGCAAAAAGCCGATAACAAGTGACCACAATACATATTGGACTGTATTCCACAACATAGGCAAAAACCGCGTGTGCGTTAAAACCTTAACATAATTATCAAATCCGGCAAAGTCACCCACCGTATATGCCCTCATATTAAAAAATGACCATATACCGCCCAGCACTGTCGGTCGCCACACAAACAGATACAGAATAAGCACCATAGGCAGCATTAACACCCATGCATCTATATCATTGCGCAACCTTGCTCTCTTTCTTACTCGTCTTTTTGCAGACATCTCTGCATTTTGATAACGCTTCATAGAAATCGCCATAGCCTTTCCGCCCACATTGTCACCGCAAGCTTCCTATCGTTGCCATAGTGAAAAATAAATTATGGCACGCCGTTGCGCTGCGTTTTTCTCCAAAATGAATTTATTACTCCTATTTTCAAAAATTCTATACGCCTTACCGTGGGCAGACAAGGCACATACTTTTCTCTGTTTTGAAACCTCTTTATATTCTTTCAGACCTGCACAAAATCTCTAATTATTCGTGCCATCCGGTCTTCTCCGGCTCCGAAACGAGTGCAATAAATAACCTCATCCTTTATTGAAACAATATCAAACGCAGTCTCGGTTATTGTACCGAATTCTCTTTCCGGGCTCGCCGGATCCCATTTACCTTTGCACAGTCCTGTTCCGCTCTGTGTATCTATCGCAACAATGCTACCGTCATATACAATATTATCGTAGTGCAAATGCCCCGCAATCGAAGCCAAAACGTTATCCGCCTGCTGCATTTCATGCCAAAGCCACTCTCCGTTTATCATATATTCATAGCGCTTGGTACAGTCCGGGAAATGACCTCTTACATTGATTGGAGCATGCGCAAAAACAATAACTTTTTTATCAGTTTTCACTGTTTCTTTAAACCAATGCACCTGTTCCTTCGAAACACCAACATTCATTGGATGAATCAACTCGCCGTCCTCTTTAAATCCATAATAAAAATCAGAGGTGTTGAGAAAAATAAAACGATAGCCCAAATCATCAAAATCCGTATAATAATAATTTTTATCTGTCGGATTGTATTTCATACAAATTCTATGAAGATCCTGCGGATACAAAATGTATTCCGATACATCCGGTTTTCTTTCTCCCTCAAACCGCGGAAAACTCTTCAACGGTTCAAGATATGCCGAAGTAACGCAGTCATCGTGATTGCCGATACAACAGTGAACCGGAACACTAAGCCGATACAGTTCCTCCATTATCTCTGTAATAGAGGCGTGCGCTTTTTTGGGGTCATCATGATAATCATTCCCCAAATCACCGCCGCAGACAACACACTTCAGATTAGGCAATCTATCTATAATATACTGCATGGAAACCACCGTGTCCGACGCTGACTCAAAATCACTCGGCGCATAATCCGCGCGTTTGAGACAATCCCATTCAGATAACCCATTATGCGGGTCGGTATAAAATATAAAGTTAAGCGGCGCATCAATCACCTTTACCTTTTCAATCTGTGTGTCGTAATAATCTGTTAAATATGATAAATCCTTTTTCATTTCTCGCTGCTCCTCAAGCATTATCTATATTTTAATTTTTAATCAATACAACCTGATTCGCTTTCAGTACAAACGAACACGGAGACAGTTCTGTCTCGGTCATAGTATGTCCTTCATCTATCAAATAGACTTTATAGCTGCCCTCAAGTTTAAGTTCGACATTTTTCTCCAGCTGTGCAATATTCGCAATCATGATTGCATTTTTATCTGCCCCATCTGTTGCGGCGATTGCATAAAGTTCATCGGCGTCACAATCACACTTTGCCTGTTTGCCCAAAGCATAAAGATATCCAAATGCTTGAAACGCATAATAAAGGCAAAACGGTTGATAAGTCACAGGACTGAACATTCCCGCGTACATAGAGGCACTAAAAGTTGCGTCATAATAGCACAATATATCCGCTTTTCTGTTCTGAAAAGTGAGCATCATTGCCGCCGCATTAGCGGCAGCGTAAGATGTTCCGCGAAGTTCCGGTTCATGTGCGTTGTTCCACTCATCAAGCAAAACCTCTATATCCTGAAATCCATAGTCTTGCAGTACGGTATCCAAAAATTCCGCCAGAATTTCCGATTTTTTAACCGAGTAATAACTATGCCATGAAAAGAAATCCATGGGAACGTCATTCTCCTTAATATAATCAAAAAATCGAAACATGAACTCCGTTGTATATCTGAATCTTACGAGTTCCGTCTCGCTACTGACACGCTTCTCCAGTTTCAATCCATATTTTTCCGGCTCATCAAAAATATTAGCAAAGCTGGTGGTGCCGTAACCACCTATCTTAATCGAATCACCAAAACACTTTTTTAAATGCTTTGCGGTAATTCCGTACAGTTCAAAAAACTGCTCATCAGTACCTGTCCACATTGGATTTGTACCGTGAAGATTGTTCTCCGGCTCGTTCCATATTTCCCAGTAGGTAATACCGTATTGAAATCCGTCTGCCCACCCCTCGTTGTAATGTCGAATGATATGCTCACAAATCCTCGCCCATTTCGCAAAATCTTTGGGCGGATGAATGCGGTATGCGCGAATCCCGTAAGCAGTTTCAATACTAACTCCCAGCCTGAAAATCGGCATACAATCTTTCCACATCAATTCTCTGATTAAAAAATCAGTAAACGCAAAATCATACGACTTCGGGTTGTTCTCATCTGCGTCAAAATTCCGAAAAATATTGGGAATATCTACATAACGATTGCAGCCGTATGGCCCGCCTACATCATGTAATCTGGAATACGGAATATTCGCTTCTTTCAAATAACTAAGATATGAACAATCTACACCGCTAAGCGGCGGCTGTCCGATTGCGTGCATAGGCTTTATCCTGCCTATGTGTTGATTAAAATCCACTTGAATTTTTGTCATAATAATCGCCATAGCCTTTCTGCCCACATCGTCTCCGCAGGCTTCATATCATTCGCTTACGGCTAATGCCGAAGGCGCATACGCATTTCCAAACGCTTTCCGCAAGAAAAATTTTGCATGCGCATCATTTCGCCGGGGACTTAGCGCAAGGGCTTTTCACTCTAATCTCCGTTCTGCTCTATTTAGTAACCGTCGCCTTTTTATTTCCGCTAAACGTTTTCTATGCGCCGCTTATTCTGCCGATAACAATTCTTTATATTCTCCGTAAGGAACAATCCCGAACAAATCGTCCCACAAAAACACTTTCATTAAATCAATCTTGCTCATATCCTGAGGGACAGCAACAGCAAAATTCAAACGCTTTACTTCTCCGACAGGCACTGACATCGGATTGCAAATCTGCGCATTGACCAAAACGTTATCCGAATAAAACGCGGCAATCAAAGTTGCTGTCGTTTCAGCATTGCCAGGATTTACAGCCACAGCGCCGACCTCAAGCGTTCCGCCCGGAGTAAGCATCTCAAGATTTGCCGCGGGCAGAGTGTCCACCGCTCCGACCGCCTTGCTTGCCGCAGCAGTAGTAACTTCTACGGAAACAGGTCCTGAAAAAACAATACCGGACTTGCTCAGCACAGTATCGGCAATCGTCAATTCGTAACACGTATTTGCCTTCAAAAGTTTTTCCAAATCCATGGTAACTGTCTTTCCTTCAACCGTAACGACTGCGGGAACCTTCGCGCCGTTCTTTTCTTTCAAGGCAATACCTGCCGCGGCAGTCTCCTGCGTAACTTCCGCAGTGAATTTCATAATAATTTTTTCCGTCGCTGGAGTCAATCCGTCCGTCGTCTTGCTCTCATTGCCAAAATAATCAACCGCGGTAATTCCGGTATCGGGATAAATATACGGCAAAGCAATTCTCTCAAGCTTCACATTATCAATATACGCAACACTGCCGTCACTTCCGCGGTTCCAAAAATAAAACGTGGTCGCGTTGCCGGTAATCATTTTGTTGCTCACGCTGCTTTCCAAATACGGGTGAGAATAACTGCCTACCACATTACCGGACATTCTGTCCGTCAAAGTAAATTGCATAAAGCTAATCTCTTCATTTTCACTGAACTCGACCGTCACGGTATGCCATTTATCATTTGCCTGATTAACCGCAATGGTATGCTCCGGCGCAAAATCCAGTTTGTGTGTACTCAGTCCTTTCAGCGGGTTATACACACCCAATAAGTATCCTTCTCCGGTTTCCGCCACAAGGGCAGTATTGGGAATGATACTGCCAGACATTTCAGCGCTGCTCTCACCGGACACCTTAATATCATAACTCAATTTATAAACGTCCTTGTTTGTCTTTTTCGGAACGTCAAAATATATATACGCACCTTTATGCAACTGCAAAGCGCTGTCTGCGACAGCTACTGTGCCGCCCGCATTCCCTCTCCAACCGTTTCCGTTTGCCTTTAACGCAGCAAGGTCGGCAACATCAAACGCTTCTTCAAGCAGCACATTAGAACTTTCCTCCGGCTGAACCAAAGAAATCACCAAATCATCAATAATAACCGATGAGTCCGACATATTATTCCACAGACAAATATTTGTCCCCGCAAGATTTTGAGTTACAAACCCCTCCCCGTCTGTGTATTTTTTTAATCCACCCTCTATTTTTTTAGAATATAACTCTTTTCCGCTTGCGTCCCGAATGGTCCATTTGGAATAACCCGTTGATGCGCTCTGACAAAACTCGGTTTCCACAAGATACCACTCGTTCAGTTTTTCAAACTCCGCTCCTGTAACAGTAAAATCATTCGCCCAGTCATTCCCCGCACAGGTGAATCCTTGTCCGGGTCTGTATCCAACAAAGTTAGCGCCGCCGACATCAGAGAAGGGTTTGAAAAGCGCCTGCGTACCGCTCGCATTGGTAGCTGTACCCCCTTTTATCTTATATGACAACCTGTAAGCCTTTTCTGTATTTAGACTGTCAGGCAGTTTGAAATATGGATACTGACCTGCCGCTATAGTCATAACACCTTCTGAAATAGCGCCATGCGTATTGTTCTTCCAAAGATTGCTGTCGCGGTATCCGGACGCAAAATTTTCAATCACCAGTTCACTCGGTGTTACTTCTTTTAATATAATATCATCAACATGAATATTGCCACTATTACCTGAATTCCAAAAATAAATCCTTTTAACGGCAGCCGCCGTATCAACAGGGATAACGCTTGCCTCGACTGCACCGCTATAGAGCGCCGCCCGCGCCTGAGTATCCGCTATTTTACCTGTTTCATCCAGTAATGTCCATTTGGTATAACGGTTAGCGACATCCGTACAAAATTCCACCTTGACTGTGTACCATTTGTTCAAATCCGATGCGGAATTCATAATACCATCCTTTGGCTCATTGCGCAGCCACGAAAAACCTGTACCTGGAACAGCGCTACCAAACCCCATATAAGCAGCTGCAACGTCATTGTAAACTTTCCACGCGCCGTCGGCTTGTTCAAATTTCACCTTATAGGAAAGCTCATACGATTTCTTCTCTTCCATATCCGGAAGATTGAGTAACGGATATTTACCATTTGCTATCAAAAGCTCGCCGCCCGAAACCGTACCATGACTCGCATACGTCCAGTGAGAATCCAATGCTGAATCGCCGTCAAAGTTTTCGTAGTAAAGAATATTTTCATTTTCTGTCGCTTTCACTGTCCCGCCAAGCGCCATGGCTCCGCTCAGCATACATATCGACAAAAACAGACTGATATATTTTTGCTTTTTCACGTTAATCGCCATCCTTTCCGCTATGTCTTAATAAGCGAGGTTATCCAAATAGTTGACCTGTAAATCATGGTTCGCGTTCTTAATCAGTACCGCGCAATCCGCATCCTTATTAGAAAGAACCTCCTGAATACAGCTGTCAAGAATCGTATAAAGTTCCTGTGCGCACACGGTCTCTTCCGCCTGAATATCTGCGGGACAATTTTCAACAAACTCATTATAAAGTCTGACCTGATTAGGATTTACATTGGTATATTTATCAATCAACTCATTGCGGTATTTCATCGTTTCGGTTTCAGAGTTCCAGATACTCATATTTTTTACACCGACCAAATGCCCCGCTTCTAAGGAATTTTTAATTGAATTTTCCTGCGTTGTTTTGTACTCTTCGGTTAGGTTAAAGCTATACTCTGTTTCAATCCAGCGCAGTGCAGCGTCAATCTGGTCTTCGGTATAGTCACTGTTGATATTCATAAGGGCGCCACCCAGCAAGGTTACGTGCCGTTTGGGCCCTGCGGGATATGCCATAATTCCGAACTGGTCCGGCGTCATTCCGTACTGCGCGACATACCCCGAAATCAATCCGGCAGCACACATCATTCCGGCGTCGCCGATACCGAATATCTTATACATCTCATTACCGTCAATCAGATTGTTTGCCGGAAGAACACCGTACTTCCACTTCAAATCTTTAATATATTGCAGTGCTTCCACCGCTTCCGGTGTGTCAAAGTTTGCTTTCCATTTGCCGTCCTCATCTTTATCCATAAAATCCACGCCAAATGACCACGCAAGCGGTGTGAAAATCCAACCGCCATTATTTGCCATTGTCGGGAACAAAATGCCTGCCTTACCGGTTGCCTCCTTAATCTTAACTGCAAATTCAGCCACCTCATACCAATCCTTCGGCTGTTTCGGAGTACCGTCTGCCTCAAGCAAGTCCGCCGCGGCAAACAGCTCGGTGTTATATGCCATACCAAGCACATATGCATCATACGGGAAAGAATAAACGCCCCCATCCTTTGATACCAAATCGAGAATCTGCGAATTAAATTTTCCATCATACCCGCGTTTCTTTAACACCTTTGAAATGTCCGCCGAAAAGCCACTGTTTACAATCTCCGGTATCTCTGTAAACGCAGTCATATACACCCCCGGCAACTGACCGCCTGCCGCCTTTGCATAAAATGTCTGAATGTCAAATTTCCACTGGTCGGGTTTTACAACAACATCGGGATTTGCCTGTTCAAACGCGTCCTTGCGCGCATTCATACGGTCAAGCGCAGCCCCTTCCTTCTGCGGCCAGTTTCCCACAGAAATAACGGTTCTCCCCTGCTCATCCTTATCGTTCACCTGTTTTCCGCACCCACCAAACACACTTGCTGTCAGCAGCAGTACAGTCATCAGTGCAATGACCCTACCCACTCTTTTCCCGTTGCTAAACGCAGCCTTTTTCATAAATCTCCGCCTCCTTGTGATATGATTTGTTTATACCATTTATTTATAAATAACAAACATTTTTGGAGTTCCGTAATAACTCTGCATGATGATAACAGAACGATCCTCTCCGTCATTATAATAGGTTCTCGCATCTTGGAATGTACCGGTGCGTATTGGTGTTCGCTTATCCCGACTGTCGTATATCAGTATCGGCGCCGCCTGCTTATCCGCCATTTGGTCAACAACGGCGGGGTCGGTTCTGCCTATTTTCACAATACCGTCGACCACATCATTAACATATCCTCTAACCAATCCAAACGGTTCCCCAAACTGACTGTTGGTCTGCTTATCCTCAACAATATTTTTGTTTGAATCAAGGTCGTTCTCAGGGTCAAAGAGTATCTCAATATCCTCAATTTGTTTGCTGAAATTCTGCTTAATACGCAAAAGCATCCCCTGCTTGACTGCGTCAAACGATATATTGCCGTCGCCTACAAGCGTAACTTCAGCCGTACCATTGTATCCGACTAATGCGTCTGTCGCCATACCGTCATCATCTAAAACCTTTGCGACATCTTTTACAAGAAACGGCAATTCGTTGACGTTCCATGCACTGCCGAGCTGGCTTTTTAAAATAATAAACTGTTCGTATCCGACACGCTCTTTTGTCTTATAGGTTTCAATGGTATATGAACTGTTATCAGAAAAATCAGCTTTCGTCTTGATGCTGAATTCTTTGTCCGATGCAGTCGCAGCCATTGCATCAGGAGGAACATTAAACACAACGGTATTTGACCCTATAATTACACGGCCTTCAAAAAAGCCCGTCCACTTGTATGTCAATGTGCTGGACGGCAAATGCAGCGACAGCGAATCAGCTATCGATTCCTCTGCGGCATTCACATATGCGGTATCAATTTCATTGACTTTGCCGTCGCTGTTAAGCTGTATCAAAGCCATCTGCGGCTTGAACGTCGAACTCTTGTTTCCCCAAGTTTCATTGAATACCGCGATAATGTCCTCCGCTTCCGTTTTGGAAACTCCATCGCATATGACCTTTTCCGCGCATTCCAGCACCCTAACTTCACCATTCTGATGCAAAACCTTAAACATCGGTCTACTGTCAAATACAGCGTCATGCGTCCCTGCGCGATATACATACGCCGCAAAATAATTGCCGGCACCCGTTTCAATATACGCAATATTTCCCTTATGGTCAATGTACGCCGTAACATTATCCCCTACGCTCGGAAGTAACACCGAAGATGCAGATGGCAGTAAATATACGTTATCCCCTATATAAAGACGCGTTCCCCTTGACACGGGTGAAATTCTCTCCACACGGCCGCTGGCTTTTGCAGAAGAAACAACTATTTTCATATAACCGTTATCTTGCGATACGTACACACTCAAAACCATACCTACAGCCAGTTCGCCAAAAGTCAGTCTTGTATCGCTGGTATCTCGGATAGAAAGATAGTCATATTGATTTTCTTCCAACGACAGCCGAACGTTTGGATTTGCTTTGTCGTATATCACGGTATCCGCTGTATTGACACTACCTACCACATAGGTATCTGCCTTTTGTACGATTGCAGTTGTAAATTTCCCGTTTTCCTTTGTAAATTTTACACTATATTCCGGCAGTTCCAAAACCTCATGAATATTATCGGCAACTTCCCGCCCGTTATACAGCGCTGTAATATCCCGATTTAACATAAGTTTCCGAACCTTGTCATTTTTATCATAATAGGAGAACGTAAAGCTGTTTCTGTCAAATCCTGCAATTGCCTCTTCCTCTATCTCCAAAACCTCAATGCGCCCCGTAGACTTTGCCCAAAGAATTTTTCTTTCCTCTTTTGCCTTATCATAGTGATAAAAGAACTCTACCTCTTCTCCCAGTTCCTCTATCAACGCAACTTCTGAGTCGTATGTAACGCCGTCAATTTTCACCTCATCGGGGCCGGCAAGAACAACCCCATCAACAGACGACATTTCAGCCGCTTTTACAACGCCTGTGTCATAATATATATCATGATAAATAGAAAGCAGTGTTTCCTCATCGGAAATTTGATACTTGACACCTTTCCCGCTGCCGGAGAAAGAAGAGGGCAGAAAAACATTCGTCTTCATTGCTCTGTAAATCGTTGATAACATACCGCCTCTGGTCATACTGTCGGCGGCAGAGCTACCGTCATATATACGAAGACTGCGCGCGGTTTGTATATATCCTGCCGGATAACCTCCGTCGCTTTCCGCGCGGCGGTCATACCCCATCAAAGTCAAAAGAATTTTGTATGCCGCTCCAACGCTTATCGGTTCTTCCGGCTCAAAGCGATTTGCCCCGACACCGTTGATGACTCCCATCTCAGTCAATACGCAAATACTTTTATAAGCATAATGGTTTTTGGGAACATCGTAATAGTACAAACTGTCATCCGTATATTCCGTGACATTGACAAGTTTTGCAACAGTATTTGCAAAATCAGCACGTGTGACCTTTTCGGACATCAGCGTATTATAATCGTAGTAATCGGTAATAAATCCGAACAACCGCAAAACTTCCATTCCGTTCTGCATTTCGTCTGACACAGTATTCAACTCTGACGCACCTGCACAGAAACTGCTGAAGCCGAGCAATACTGCCAGAATACTGCTGCAAACGCATTTTGTCATTTTATTCATAATTGTCTGCCTCTCTTTCCAAGAATTATTGCAAATACTTTAAGAACCCGTAGACAACCTTTGCCGCCTGCGCTCTTGTCGCAGTTCCCAAAGCATCAAATTTCGTCTCGCTGACACCGTTAATAATTCCCATTTCATAAAGTGACTCTACCGGTTTTACCGCGTAATCCGCAATTTCATCCTTATCTTCAAAGGTAACAGTCCCTCTCGGCACGACAATACCGAAACTGCGTAATGCGTTATACAGCATTACTACCATGTCCTGCCTGGTAATAACTTCCCCTACCCCAAATTTTCCATCGCCAACGCCTTTCATCAAACCTTTACAATATCCAATATTTACATACGGGCAAAACCAATCGTCCTCATTCACATCAGAAAACATATTATCTCCATACTTTTCTTCCTGATATTTCAACGTGCAAACAAGAATCTTTGCAAATTCTTCTCTTGTAATGCAATCATTCGGCTTAAAGTAGCCCTCGCTTTTTCCATTGATAATTTTCATATCAGCCAAAGCCAGGATAGACTCTGTCGCCCACTCAACACCGTCTATATCATGAAAATAAGTATGAAATTTGGCTGGCATATCAGTTTGCGTCTCATTTGGATAAGTGGCATTCATACTCGTAGGCAATTTACTTCCTCCTCCGTTTGAGGAACCGCCACTTGGCCGCGCGGAGGATTCATTCAATTTGTTATATGCTGTCAAAAGAGCAGATGCGTCTTTGTATGACTCCCCGCACATCGCTTTGTAAACATCTGCCGACGCCGTACCTGTAATCCCTACAACCGCTCCATATTTGGTCAAAACATTTTTCACGCCGCCATATCCCGAGGCAAAACGTATCTCGCCGAGAATCAGTCCCTCTTTTAATGCGTCTTCAAATGCAGAAAATGTTTCCATTGTCTTATTCACCATTTTGGAAGTAACATATTCCTGTTTCTCGACAGTATCTGCCAATTCAACAAAATCAGCTGCAACTTCACTTTCTCCAACGGACGCTTTAGCCATATACGGTTTTATATTGGCGGTCTTATTCTCTTCCAACGCCGCCATTAACACAAAAGATATAAAATCTCTAATCACAGCATTGCCCTGCTCCGGCAACAAATTTTGACCGCGCACATAATTCATATAAGGCTTAAGCGCATCTTCTGTATCGGAAAGGTTACGATACAGCGAAAGGTCAAATCCAAGCTCGTTGCTCTGAGTCTCAATACACTTTTTAAATCCGACAACATCCTGCGCATCCGCACATTTTTTTAAGTCGGAAAGCGCAGAAGAATATGCTTCTCCGCTGACGAGCTTAACTCCAAATACAGTCGCGTCTTCCACACCGTCCGTTACAAGCTTCGCCGCATAAGTATCAGCTCGAATCGCATCATATCCAACCGTGAACGAAAATGTTCCGTCAGTAATATCTTGCTGATAGCGATATAAAACCTGTGTACTGTCGGCAGGATTTGCTGCCAAATCTTCAAAGTTCTTCCCCTCTGCAAGCACCTGCAACATCACATGGGCTGCCGACTTGTCTACCGTTCCGCTGATTGTTACCGCATTATTCGTATAATCATATGATATCATGTACGGAATCTCCGCCGCAAAAACTGTACTGCACAGAGCAGTAATCCCCACAACCGCAATTACAATTTTGGTTAAAAACTTTTTCATTTTGATATTTTCTCCTTTCGGCGCTGCATTTCAAACGGGGAAGTAACCGGCATCATCGTTTCATTCCAAAGGAAAATTTTCATTTCCTTTGCCTCGGATACATTTTCCGCCTTCAATTCAATCTCAGCCATACCGTTTGCGGAATCCCACATAACACTCTGAGCGTCTACCGCAAGAACAACATCTGTTTCACCATAGATAACACCGTAAAATCTCAAATTCTCCGCATTTGTACCGGCGTTATTTAGCGTCAGTTTTGCCCGAATAGTATCATTAAAGTTAATATCATCTAAACTGTCCGTCCAAACACCATTTACAAAATATTGAATTTTCAAATCCGAAAACTCAGCTCTCTGCCCTGCCATGCTTTTTGCGTTACCGTCGAAAACATAAACCGAATACTGTGCATTTTCTTCCGGCAAAGAAAACATAAAGTCATATTCCGATAAACTATTGGCCACTGTCTGCTCAAAAGCAATATATGCAGGTGCAAGCGAATTTTCTTTCACCGCCAACAGAGTTGCTTTTTCTCCGGGAGCATCTGCTCTGCCGCTGACATAAATTTGACGGCCTTGTTGCCTCATTTTTATCGCATCCGCACTTCGGATGGTTGCAACAACATATATAGGCTCGCTCCCTAAAGCATACGAAGCGTTCGGCGGAAGTTCATTTCCAACCATATCATAAACTTTAACCTCAGCGTCATTCGCAGCAGTGACCGTCGGATTTTCCGAATCAGCTATCGTTGATGCCGAACCGTCAACTCCGCTTTTGTTAATTGTCAACATAGCATTTTTCCCAGTGTGTCCCCAAACAACATAGGTATACTGCCTTGTCAGCTCAGTTTCTCTCTTAAATCCATAAGCGCTGAACGTTCGCGTTCCCGAATAGGAATGTTCAAACAGACCATCCTGATATTCTGCGCCCGCCAACCGCAAATTCATATGAGAAAGTGCGGAATATGCAGGTTTGACCGCGGTATAATTCTTTTTGATAATGCCGAAACGGTTTTCTCCATCGGAAAGGTCAGCGCCCTTGCTCACCAAATTATAAATATTCATTGTCTGCATCGACGGCTCCGCTCTTGACATAACCATCGTGCGCACATCTATCGCCGCTTGTTTCCAATCGTCGTCGGCAACCTTTGACCCAAATTCCGTTGCCCACAAGGTAATGCCCGATGTGCCGTCACGTTCCATGGCAGCTTGTAACTGCGCTTTTGCAAAATCTACCTGAGCATAAAACGCCGCGTTTCCTGCAGAAATTTCATCAGTATAGTGTTCGGTATACGGATAAGGATGAAATCCAAGACCGTCTATATAATTCGTTATCCCTTCTACCGAAAGAAACTCCTCCAAAAAACCTTTTGAATTGTTATTCGCCAGCGCACATGTCCCCGCAGAAATCACGGTTGCCTCCGCATCTACAGCCTTAATTGCCTGATAAGCAGCTTTTACAAGTTCCGCATAATCCTGCCCCGTAAAATTAAAATATCGGGAGGAATCCGGATACGCTCTGTCAAGTTCAGGCTCATTGCCCAGTTCAAAAACCGGTTTTGTTCCTTTCAACTCCTCTGCCATATAGCCGCAAAATCTAGCGTACGCTGCTACCTGCTCCTCAAAGGTATAGGGATTTCCTTCGCAATCACTGTGCTTGGCACAAACCGTCTCATTGTATTCGTGCGGACACAAACCTCCCGTATATGTAAAATGTTCTATTCCGAGAATATAAATCGGGGAACACTGTCCGCTGTCCAAGACTTTCTCAATAACATTTTTGCGCCACTGGGGCAACCGAGGATTTCCTATCACCGTTTCACTTCTGTACCAACGCACGTCATCGCGGTTTCTCGCAAATCCGGCTTTCGCAGCAAGCGCAAGATTTTTTTCCAAATCCTCATAATTCGGGTCATCGCCGAGATGGAACGTTACCGACGCCCACTCGTTCACTTCCTGATTCTCAACAGCGACCGCAAACTCAAGACTTTTAGAAAATGTATTGGAAAAACTGCTGCTGACTTCAACACATAGGTCATACATTCCGTACGGGAGGTTTTTATCCCCTATCGCAATACCGATTACCGCCGTCTCCTTTGGGGCAAGCGTTACAGTCTTGCTGCCATTCCATACGGCGGCATCATCTCTTCCGTCAACTTGTGAGTCCATGGTGACTGTAAGCTCGCGCTGATACGGATTTTGCAATTTCACCCGAAAACGTGGCGCTGCATCGCCGAAAAACACATTTGCCGGCACATCTGTATAAAGAGAAACGAACTCTTCGGCAAAGACACCGCTAACTGCATGAACTGTATTCCCCAAAAACAAAGTGGAAATGCACAAAACGGCTATGAGCATTATAGCCTGCACTTTTATATATCTGCTTTTCATTTGCTCCCCCTCCTATTCAGCTCCCCATGTCATCTGCTCAACAGCATGCTATTGCAGTAAGGAAGCATTTCTGTCGCACTGTTCCAGAATACGATTTGCATAGTGTCAACTCCTGCCATATCCGACGGAGTAGTAAATTCTTTTTCAAGCAGGGCGCCCGATTGGGCTGCAATATTTTCCAACGCAAGCGAAGTGGCAACCATCTTATTGCCCTTGAAATATGTGATACAAATTGCCACCTGCTTTGCAGCAGAAGTGGCATTAAGCACCTTTGCTTTAACATTCACAGGCGCACCCGCGCCGATTTCTTCTGCTGAAGTAATTTTGGCGTCTCCCACATAGAGACCTTCCCCTGCAATTGCGCAGGACGCCTTTCCTGTTTGAAATTCAACCACGCAATCATTGGATAAACCATCTCCGTTTTCGGTCTTTATTGTCTTTGAAATCTTAATGATATATTTTGTGTTTTCTTTTAACAAATCGCTGAATGATAAAATATACTTGGAGCCGTCAACCACGCCGCTCACATCCATAAGTGTTTCGCTTCCGTCCGAGCCGCATTCCGCCACTGATACTCCGGATTCCGCGCTTTCCTGCGTAACCTCCGCCGAAAAATCAAGGACAATCTCTGCGATTCCGGGAGTAATCGGAGCAGCAAGGTCTGTAATCTCGTTGCCCGCAATATCCCTTATCACAACATTATCCGCTTGGAATACAGGTTTTTCCCCCTGTACTTCCAGTTTTATATTGTCAATATAGTAAATCTCGTCGGCTCCGTCCCTGTTCCAGATACAGAAATGCGTGTGGTTGCCCGAAACAATACTTGCGGAATCCATTGCCTCAAATTTTTGAGGAGTATACGTTCCAAGTACTTTCTGCGTATCCCGGTCAATCAGTGTATATATGACATAACCCGCGGACGCATTTTCACAAAATTCCACTTTTACTGTGTACCATTTTCCGGCAGTTGTTCCGGATATAACATGAGATTTATCATCATATCCATGCTTTATACCGCTCAAACCTTCCACAGAGTTAAAGAATCCCAGTGACCAAGACGTGCCGCCTTCAGCAAAAACATTTAAACCGCCTTTACCGTTTCCCTTTGACGGAGTCATGATATCATAACTCATCTTATATGCAGTATAGCTGTTCTTGTTTTTTATATCAAAATAAATATATCCATTTGCCGAAACCTCTAAAGCGCCGTCAACAATATCTACCCCGACAGGGCGCGTCCATATTCCGTCCGACGTTAATCCTTTAATATCCCCCACGCCGTCAAAGTTCTGTTCATATATCGTACTCGTTTGAACCTCCGATTCCGTAATTTTCTCCAGCGTCACATCATCAACATAAATATCCAAAGCAGTGCTCCCCGCGTTATTGTAGAACCAAATTTTTCCGCCCGATACGCTTGCGGCGGTCGCTGTGGCGGAATTTGCATTCCATAAACTGTTTACCGTATCGGTATATAATTCATTTCCCACAGCGTCTTTCACCGTCCATTTTGTGTACTGAGCGCCATCTATTTCGCAAAATTCCGTTTCTACGATATACCACACATTATTTGCGGTAACGTTTGAACCGCTATATCCCAAATCGTTAGCCCAGTTTAAACTTTTAAAGGTAAACCCGTACCCCGGACGATATGAGCCAAAACTCCTCCCGTTATTTGCCGCATCGCTGTGCATCACTTTAAGCAACTCGTGCGCTCCTGCTCCGCCCGTCCCTGCGGCCATAACCTTATACGAAAACCGATATGCACTGTCCGTCTCCAATACCGGCATTTTCAGCGTTGGCCAATCGCCGTTTGATACCAGCATAGTACCGTCGACAAGTGATTCGCCATGAGATTCCCACAAGGATGTATTCAGAGTTGCTGCGGAAAAGTCATCTTGAAAAATCACCTCAGACTTTGTCTCCGCTGCAACAGTAACCGTTACAACCGACACAGAAGTTCCAATCACCAAACACACGGACAAAAGTGCGCTGAAGAATTTTTTTAATTTCATATATTTCCCTCCGTTTTTTAATTTCGCCAAATTGTTCTGCTGATTATCCAAAACATCTATTTTTTCAAATTCATGGGACCAAACAATTCAGCGGATTTTTCAAGACCAATCCCTGACATATACTCAATCCATCCCCGACCGTCGCCAATCCATGAACCATCACCCGCGTCGTCACGGTCATTGGCAATCACGGAAAATTTATAATTTTTCTCTTTTCCGTCAGGATCAACTACATAATCTTCATAAAAAAGTTCATCCCATGGAATGCTGCACTCATACACAGTGTAGCTCTCATACCGCTTTACCGCAACCTCACAATTTTCCATAATTCCGTTAGGTTTGTCATAATATGAATTAGAGCGATAGATTACCGCCTCGCCGTTCGGAAGCGCTGTAATGGTAAATTCCTCAAATTCGGTTTTCTCTGCCGTATTGATTTGAAACCTGTCATCAAAAGCTACCTGCAAACTGTCTGCCGACCACGCCATTGACGGGTCATCACCGCGATAGATATAATGCACATCATCATTTACGACCGCCAAAAAGTACAGGTTATCTTCATCCCACATAAGATTTCCGCTGAACGAAAGATCTTTCGGCCCGCCCCAGTTTTTCGTATTTTTAACATCTTTTTCCTCATCCGCTCCAATCCAGCTACCCGTCCACTCTTCCGAATTTAACATACCATCAATAACAGGTTTATTCTCCGTATACACCGCAGAAGTGAAGTTGGCTAACGTTGTGTCTTCTTCCCGATACCCGCTTTCAAGGCTCGCCGCCGATACAATGTTGACCGCGCTCTTACTTACCTTTTCGGGTAACGAGAACAGATATACAACTTCCTCCTGCGGCGAAAGAGTAAACACTCGCTCCGTATTGATGCCCGCAACCGAACTCGGTTCCTCTATCTTATAAGTGCCACTCAGCGCCTGACTGTAACACAAATTCTTTACTGTCGCCTTCACTCTCCAGTGATTACTGCTGATTTCCGAAGCAGGCTCTGCCTCAACGGCAATCTGCAAGGGATGCGTAATATTTAAAGTGTGCTCCGCCGCATAATACGCCTTGCCATTCTGATCTACCGCACATACATCAAATAAAATTTTCTGATCAAATCGGTCGGGAACCTTAATTTTAATTTCTGCCGTGTTGCCGACAAAACCCTTGTTCTCTATTACATCTACCGTGTTTTCAACTTTAAGCGTCAGTTCCCGCTCTGTCGTCTTAGAAAATCTCATACTCACCACGTCACCGCCCGCGCCGTCAATCGTCAATCCCTCCGGCATCACAGGGGAATCATATTCGCACTCTGTAAAATCCGAGAAATTTCCGACCGCATACTGCGGCTCGCCCAAAACAATAAAGTTGTATTTTCCGTTATCCGAATATACGGTATCTATTTTATTGCCGTATGCATCATACACTTCTACAGAAGAGCAGCCGAGCTGATATGCCTTTTTTATGCCCCCTGTTCCGTTGATGTCGGAATTATTGCACTGAAGATACAAAATATCTTTTTCCAGTTTATTCTGATAAAAATTTATTGCATACACACTGTCACTTTCAATTATGTCCTTTGTCTCCGTATGCTGATTGATAAAATAACTGAATGCCGCCATTGCCACAAAACTCTCTTTGGCTGCATATGGATTTTCCTCCGCCTGATACCAGTCGATAATTCCCCAGTTCTCCTCCAAATTATCCCGTCTGGCTCTGTCCGCAAGACAGTAAAAACCATATGCGTCATAAAGATTATACGCCTTAGCGATTGCCCTTGCCATTGTATGATTTTGATACTGCTCCTGACGGGTATATCCCAAATTATTTCCTCCGGTATAAGTAGAAAAACCAAACTCGGTAATCCAGACTTCCTTATTCTGAAGTCCGTACTCCGCCATCAATTCATGCAGCAAAGAAGCGCTCTTAATCCATAACTTATCGCGGAAAGTACCCGACCATTCATACGGGTGAATACTAAACGCATCCATCCCCTCACCGCCGCCCGCCGCAAATACGCGTTTTGTCCATTCATAGTCAATATTCAGGCCGTCCATCGCGGCAGTACCCAAACCAAGCACCGTGCAATCCGGATTTATCTCTTTAATAATACGATAGGTACGCTTTGCCATTTCCGCATAATGCTCCGGCGTTGCGCCATTTTTGTTAAAAGCGGAAATATTTGCCTCATTCCAGATTTCAAGAATATCCACAACGCCTTTCAGTTGCGTCGCGTAATCACGCACCCATTTCTCCCACTCTTTCAAATCCTCCTCTGTCACAGGCAACCCCTGCTCGGAATGCGGTCCAAACAAAATACCGATAACATTCACACCTTGTTCCCTCAAAGTTTTCCAACCATCAATACATTCTTGCTTTACCACCCAATTTGTCCCGTCAAAGCTCCCTGTTCCTCCGTTCAGGTCATCCCGCAGGAAAGTAATCCCTCCACGCCTGCAAACCTCTGCAATCTTCGCGGGGTCACCCATGCCATATGCCATAAGCTGATGTGCCGTTCCGTATTCCGTACTCCCCTCACCCGGCTCAAAAATGTGAGATATTGAAAATTTCATCTCAAACGGCTGATTGATAATCTCACCTTTGCTCCGATAATCAATCTCAATATTACCCTGCATTTTATAAAGGCCGTACTTGCCGGGATTGGCAAACGGAATTTTAATCGTTTCTTCTTTCAAAGGCTCAAGTTCAAAGTTGAAAGGCGCAAGCTCTTCCACAAATCTGTCATAAGTATCATAAATAACAGCCGTAACCTTGGCAGAAAGCGAATTTTTTGTATCTTTATTCTTTGAATCAATATGCAGCACCGTTTCGTCTGTCGCTGACATCAGATTACCCGGCACACCAAGACCTATTTCTGATTTTAACGGATTCAGATACTCACTGCGGCAAATTTTAATGGAACCAAACAAAACATCCTCCGCGCTCTGCCCGTATCTCGGACTCCATGTTGATAACCGAAGGTCACCGTTATAAATTCTGTTTGCCGCCCTCAGATCTTCTATATGAAAGGTGTAGCTTTTCCATTCTTTCGTATCTTGCAGATATACCATCTCGGTTTGTTTATAAATCAGGTTTGTTCCAACAATTCCCGACCATTCAAGGTCTGGATTGTGTGAATCATAATGAACATTAAAAGCCCCTTTTCCGCCGTCGAAATATTCAACAATGATATCAATCGGTGTATCCGGCGGCAAATCGTACATAAAATCATCGTTAATCCCCAGCCACATACTGTCTCCGCCGGCAGCTTTTGCGGACTTCAATCCTGTCCTTCCCTGTTCTGTTGCCGGCGCCATATAGTTTGCATAATCTTCATGCATATTCACATACTTGGTTACCGCCCCAAACACCGCCCCAGCATAATCTGCGGTCTCTTCCTCTGCCATGGCAAAACCCGGCACGGCTACCGCTAAAATAAAAAATACTAAAACCGCAGAAAGCGCTTTTTGTCTCTTTAGAACAAAACTACACTTTGTCATCCCTCTTCCTCCTTTTATGGTCTCTCAAGTTTCGCCGATTATTTCGCCACCAAAGTTCATTAAATATTCTGCATATTCGAATATATCCGGTAAAAACTTGTTCAATTTTCATAATAATTGTTTCGCTTTCGACCAGTTTATATTTTAATATTATCAAATATATATTGACAAATCAATTCATTTGTTATAATATTATAGTCATAAATTTGGATTCGGAGATGTAATTTATGTATCATCAGGAATATAATTCTATCGGCTCACATTTATACAACGGAATTGTATATACAAACTTTGACTATCAATCTTCTAATTTTCATGACAGCTATGAACTTTTATATATCATGGACGGCGAACTTTTTGTAACCGCAAGTACAACAGAAATATATCTTACAAAGGGAGATTTAATGTTGATTGCGCCGAATACTTTGCACAGCTGGCGAAAAACAGGGGAGAATAAAATTTTCTGTGCCGTTTTCTCAAGCGATTTTATATCCGAATTTTTTAAAAAGGATATTATTCACACATTCCTAAAGTTTAAAATCAGCAAAGATGTGGAAGATTTTCTCTGCAAAAACCTATTTTATACCGGCACACCTGAATTCTATATGCTGAAAGGCTGTCTTTATACAATTTGCTCGCAATGCATTCTTCACACGAACAAAAACAATTTTTCAAATAAAACAGATACCAACTTTGTGTTTCAGGTAAATAATTATATTCTACAAAATCTAAATACCAATTTTACTCAAAAAGATATTGCAGAAGCACTTAACTATGAATATCATTACTTCAGCACACTTTTCAACAAATGTTTCCGAGTCGGTTTGAAAAAATATACCAATCACTTCCGTTTTAAAACAGCCTGCCGACTGCTTTCCACAACCGATATCAAAATTGCTCAAATCGCTAATGATTGCGGTTTTTCAAGCATACGCAGCTTTAACCGAAGTTTCAAAGAACTCAGCGGCATTACTCCAAATGAATACAGAAGTTCAAAAACTCTTACAAAAGTCAGCGAAGAGATTCTGGAATCATATCAAAAGTGGCAATAATACTGCACGTTTTATTTTTATCCGAAAATTTCATTGATACAATTCAGCCTGAACGCGCATACCCATGCCACAAGCCAATCATTGATATTCCCCCGCGCCGAGTCCGCCGAGTAGCTTACTCTTTCTCCATGCCACCAGCGGCATTGGAACACTGCTTCATTTTGCGCCCCTCGCGGTCTGATTCGTCCATGAATTTTATCCTCTCCATCGCTAATGTTTTGCATCACAGCGCCCAGCATCATTTCCGCCCGCTTATTCCATCTGACATCCCCGCTATATGCCGCTAGTTTTTTTAGATAAGGCACAACGAGACCGGCATAGGAATCTACATGGTGATGCTGCACCGAAACCGCAGTATAACCCGTTATGTCTATACCCATTTTTGCTATATCCCTATCTGTTTCATAAAACGGCGTATAATGATACATCCATGATGTAAAATAGTATGCCGCTTTTTTTGCATACTCCATATATTTTTCCTCCCCTGTAATTTCATAAAGCATTATTGCGGAAAAAAGCAAGGGCGCTGACGTTTCCTTGTCAACACAGCAGGTATCCAGCGCACCTGCCGTACACACAAATTTGTCAAGATCTCCGCAATAATATTCCATTGCTTTCTTTGCGGTTACAAGGTACTTCTCCTCACTTGTAAGTTCATAAATCTTACACATGGGAAGTATCAAAAACGCTCCGATTGTGCCGCCGGTTTCCGTACACTCTCCGGTAATATCCCACACTTTTCCAAACGCAAAATCCGTAGAATAATGCTCTGCAAAAAAGTCACATATTCCTTTTGCGGCATTAAAATACTCCGCCTTCTCAATCCCCAACTCCCGCAAAAGTTCATACACCTTAAGAATTTCAAAAGCGCCATGTCCCAAATTGCAAGTATCGGACTTCGCTTTATCCAGATTGGGATAATCCTGCAGCTGCACCGCCATCAATCCGCTGATGCCAATGCAATTACCGACCCAGTTATCCATAATCTCTATTGCCGTTTCCATACTGTCTTTATTCCCGTATTTTATGTAATCGGAAATCAACATTCTGCATAGCATTACATTCTGTCCGCACCATGCAAGTTGAAAATGCCTGTCCTCTCTGTACTCAAAACCATTTTTATCGTCAGGTAAATATCCTATAATAAAACCCTTCTTGCCTTTACACTCCGTAATCAGTCCTTTGGCAAAAGCAATGCCGTCACGCCATATTTTCTCATACTCCGGTTGCTTTGCATAATTGTTCTCTGTCATCTCAAGAACTTCATCCAAAAGACCCGCAACGCCAAAATTTTTCCACATCGGAGTTCCTATATAAATATACATTTCCAATTCAAATTCCTGTCCGGGCAAAAGCTCCGCATATCTGTTGTACTCCCTTTCGTACAAATCCTTGGAGGAATACGTATATGGGTACTCCTTTTCGGGATGGATAACCCTTTGGATATATCTGCCCTCTCTGTATAAAACACTGCAAGACGAACGCATAGAGTTACAGTCTGTTGACGAGACAAACAAAGCGGCAGCATATTTCTTATTTTCGGTTACGGAACACGACGGAATGGATATTCTATCATACGCAAATATCCATGGCTTCCCCTCGCATTCCACTCCTTTCGGTTCTTTGCCGTTTCCAAACTCATTCCCGTTAAAACTTACACAAGGAATCAGATATCTGTCCGCATGGTACAATTCTTCCATTTCAAAAACGGTTTGAAGATTTATTCTCTCTGCACTCTTGTTTTTCCACATACTTGTGACCTTAAACAGATGCTCCGTCTCTTTCAAGAAAGTAAGTCTAACATCAAATGATTCGTCAGAATATTTCGTCACATTGTCACAATGGCTGATTTTATGTCCCACTTCATATATTTTATCCAATACATAATACTTCGGACTGTTTACCTTCAACACAGCTCCGCAGCTATCTTCAGAAAACTTAAACACTCCGTTATCATCAATGATATACATATCCTTTTCACCTCAAGTACAATTTTAGTTTATTGTCATTAAAGAAATCAAGCGATAAATTTCAAATATATAGTCAAAAGTTTGGTTCTGCTGAAATAACACTTGAAAAACAATAACTTCAAGAGTAAAATATGGCTGTAATTATTCAAAAAATCCTGTACCAAAATATACGAAGCAGGCGAAAGGAGAAAATTATGATTCAGTTTAATCGCTTTAAAGAGGGAAAAAAGCACTGTTTAACTTTTAGTTATGACGATGGCGGTACGCCGGACGAAAAGTTAGTGGAAATCTTTAACCGATACGGTATGAAAGGAACCTTTCATCTGAACAGCGGACTTTTAAACACAGAAAATCGCATACGTTCCAATCAGGTGCGCGATTTGTATCAAGGACATGAGGTTTCCTGTCATTCGCTCACACATCCTTTCCCCGACAGAATTCCGATCATCGCGTGGACGCGGGAGGTTTGGGAAGACAGATTAAATCTTGAGCAGTTATCAGGCAATATAGTCAGAGGTTTGTCCTATCCTAACGGCGTCTGTAACGGCGAAGTGATTGCGGCAGCCAAAAACTGCGGCATTGTTTACAGCCGTACAACAAAATCAACCGGGAATTTCAAACTTCCCGAAGACTTCATGCTTTGGCATCCAACCTGCCACCACTCGGCTTGTATGGAATGTGCAGACCACTTTTTTCAACCGTGGGGCTGGAATAATTGCAGCCAGTTATTCTATGTTTGGGGACACAGCTATGAATTTGCGAGAGAAAACAACTGGAGTCTGATTGAAGAATTTTGCCAAAAAATGGCGCGGAGAGAAGAGATTTGGTACGCGACCAATATTGAAATCTATGAGTATATACAAGCTTTAAAGCTTCTGCAAATCTCGGCAAACCAAAAGCAAATTTATAATCCGAGTGTACAAGAGCTTTGGATAACCTGCAAGGAAGAAACAATCAAAATCGGCAGTGGCGAAACAGTGAATTTACCCTAAGCCACAGGAGGCAAAGCCATGGGAAACTTATACATTGGTATTATCATGCTGTGCAGAGTCGCGCAGCATCTGTGCAACAAAAGAAGCAGCGATGAAATCCGAAGCATGGTAACATTTGTTCATTATGGAGCGTTTCGTCAAATTCTGTCTACCATTTTGGCATTTTTTCTCATTTTAATAGCACGCAACGGGTTTCACTGCGACTTTCCTACAATTATGATTGCCGGAATTTCCGGGCTAATGCTGATCGCAAGCATGGGATGCAGTATTATGGTACTAAAAAGCGGAACTGTCGCATTATCCTCTCTCTTCAGCACAGCCGGACTTTTGGTTCCCTGCATCGCGGGAATCTTCCTGTTTGAGCAGCCGATGACCGTCGGGCAATGGGCAGGAGTAGCCTTGTTTCTTATTGCTGCATATTTTCTGATAAGCAGTTCGGGAAAAATTTACCACGGATTTTCTTGGAAAACATTTCTCCTTTTGCTCGGCGTCATGCTGACCAACGGAGTCACTATGTTAGCACAGCAAATGTTTTCCTATCATGTACCAAATGGAGATGTGAGCGTTTTTTCCTTATTCTCTTTCGGCATCGGCGGATTTCTGATGCTTTTTCTTCTACCGTTTATTGCCCGCGTTGAAAAAGAGCCTGTACAGATACTTTCCGGCAAACTAGTCAGATACGGTGTGGTTTTATCAGCTGCAGTATTTATCATCAATCAATTAGCAACACTTGCAACCGCACTAGTCCCTCCCGCAATTCTGTTCTCCTTCATCAATGGCGGCAGCACAGTAATCGGAACAGTTGTTGCGGCAATCTGCTTTAAGGAAAAGCTCACATTCAAAAGTGTCACAGGCGTTGTGTTGGGAGTTGTTTCACTGATTATTATTAAAATGTTGTAACGAAATTAAAATACCTAACCCGGAAAATATGTCACCAAGCCGATGAACACAAAATTTATATCGGAGCGTTCTTGCGGAACGTTCGTCAAACAGAACCTTTAATTATAAGCGACAACCCCGGATACACTTTAACATTCTTCGGAAAAGATATGATTGGGTAGTATAGCTTGCTATTCTGTTTGATTAACTAACAATGAACGAATGCCAAAAACACAGGTTACAAAATCCATTTCTATTCTTTTTATCTGCACCAACACAATTTCACACCGCCTGAGAATAATTCTCAGGCGGCAAACATATTTAAAAACTCACAGCTCAAATCCGTCTGTGACTCCTGCAAGGCGGGAGGTGTCCTTTTTCACATAGTACATCTCAGTTATCTGTGAAGTGCTGTGCCCGAGCAGGTCTGCCACTTGTTTCGGACTTAATGCTTGTATCGTTCCGTCAGGCTGTTTAACCCCATTTACTAAGTTAGTCGCGAATGTGTGGCGGAGCGAATGCAGACCCTTGGTTTCGATTCCGGCTTTGTTCAAAATTCTGTAGCATCTATTGCGGAAATTTACAGGTTTTGTAAATCCCCCGTGTTCGTCACATATCAGCGGTGCGTCCGCTCCGAAATAGAACTCTCTGCGTAATTCCTTTATCATTTCGATTGCAACGCTGTTCAGCGGAATCGTCCTTTTACTTGTCGCCGTCTTTGGTTTGCCCACTTTTGCTGTTCTTCCGCCAACGGCTTTTGCTCCGTCCCGTTTGTAAACTTCCTTGACCGATTTTCGTATGTACAGTTGCCTTTTTTCTAAATCTATATCGCAATTCCTCAACGCAAGCGCTTCGCCGGAGCGCATCCCCGTGTTAAGCATCAAGATATACGCGGCGGCTTGTTGGTGTTTTCTTTCCCCATTTGAGTATGTGGTAAAGGCTTCCGCCTTGAACCTTTTCACCTCATCTTCATCAAATATCGTCACAGTCTCACATTCCGGCAGGTCTTCCTTGCCCTGCGCTGACAAGAAGTTCGCTTTCTTTATCATCTCTACATTATCCATAGGATTCTTGTTTATCATTTCTTCAAGGTACAAGGTTCTGAAATATTCGTTCAGCAGTACATAGGATTTCTTGACTGTTGAAAAGGCTAAGCCTTCGTTCATCCAATGTTTCAGCAGATTTTTTACATCTGCCGCAGTGATATCGCCAACCACTTTATCTCCCAACATCGGATACACCTGATTTTTGGCAGTACATTCGGCTCTGTCATATGTTGTCTGTTCCACAGACGGAAACTTGAACTTCAAGCCAGTTTTGTAGGCTGTCACGGAGCAATTTTTTGCTCTCGTCCGTATCTACAATTTGGTTTTCAAATTTCTCTATGTAGGCGGTAATCTTTTTATTTGCCTCCTGCTTGGTCGTTCCTGAAAAGGATTTTCGTTTTCGAGTTCCTTGTTCGTCCATATACCAGACCACTCCGCCCCAGCGGTTGTCCGTCCGTTTAAACACATTTCCGTTTGTCAGCAACTTTCTTTGCATTTCATCACTTCCTTATCCAACACAAACAATACCACAAAACAGACAGAAAGTCTACGAAGGAATTCCAAAGCTTGCACCCCTAACATGTGCGCTCTAAACGCCTGCCACATCTGCCTCTCACATATCGCATCGCCGAAAACCGCACCAATTTTCAAAAACTGCACCACCCCGAACGGCTCTGCCGGTCGGCGTTTGAGGCTTGGTGCGCGCCCTTTTGCACCATTGCTTTATCCTGCTGTAATTTATGCACCCTCTTTTTGGGTATGAAAATGAGTTATTCCATACAATCTTTCAACCTGATAATTTATTAAAACAGAGTAATATTTTAATGTTTCTCCGTTTCAGTTTCTATCGTTCACAAATCGATTCTGTGCGCAAAACACTCTTGCAAAATTAGAACATTTTTCGCCGCCCACCGCGAGCCTGTGTGTTATCCCTATCCACGTCATCCGTGTTGAAAAAAATGCCTGTCTTTGGGGGAAACAATTCTCGTTAATGCCCTATCTGTATCCTTTAGCTTGCCTCTTCGTTTGAGGCGCTCATGTACTTCTCAAATTTCTTTTCAATTTTAGCCTTTGAAAAAGAAAATGACAGTTTCCGAGTTTGAAAAATGGTCAATGTTTGCATCTGAAATCCGTGATAAAACCATTGCAGAAGATATTCCATTTGACGCGTACTACACCGAAATTCGCCGATAGTTCTTTTCTTTGTTTACTGCGGCTCAATTTTTGATACAGTGTGATGAGAATTTATAAATATAAATTTTCATCAAAAGACGAACCCGAGATTTCTTTTGTTTTCTCAGCTCCGCCTTTTCTCTGGTTAATATATATCAAATTTTACGTGTTATATATTCGTTTGTAAGTTCTACTGCAGTTTTGTATGATGCAATATCAAAATTAGTATTTCTAATCATCTCATCCGCCAAGATAAATAGATTCATATTAAATGTATGTACCATAAACGCATATAACATTCAATGATTTGCGAATAAAACTTTGTTTTTGTGCAATAATGCACTTGATATAATCTCAATTTCGTGATATAATGCTATTGTATAAATCTCGTTTCTGTGCAGGAGGCAGATATGAAAAGAAAAATTTATAACAAATTATTAAACTGGAGAAACACCTCAAATGGCGACACAGCACTTTTGATTGATGGCGCACGGCGTGTGGGCAAAAGTTATATTGCAGAAGATTTTGCAAAAGAAAATTATAAATCATATATTCTTATTGACTTTAACAAGGTGAATGAAGATGTATGCAATTTGTTCGTTAATTATCTTGATGATTTGAATACCCTTTTTATGTATCTATCAAGTTACTATAATATTAAGCTATACGACCGTGAAAGTGTGATTATATTTGATGAAGTGCAAATGTTCCCCAAGGCAAGAGCAGCTATAAAATATTTAGTAGCAGACGGAAGATATGATTATATTGAAACAGGTTC
>JAAGKN010000830.1_pt1 | contig 65500 bp, 57 predicted proteins | sample 6206371 | NCBI WGS metagenome assembly JAAGKN01 (sample SAMN11533720, study PRJNA540317) | gut metagenome | isolation source: fecal pellets from male and female animal of same cohort | host: Peromyscus leucopus | place: USA:CA | collected 2017
AAAAGGAGATTTCCCAGGCGGTAATCGGGCGGCTGCCCAGATATTTGAGGTATCTTGGGGATCTGAAGGACGAAGGTATGGAAAGGGTCTCCTCACAGGAACTCAGTGAGAGAATGAAAGTGACGGCCTCACAGATCCGGCAGGATCTCAATAACTTTGGCGGCTTTGGACAGCAGGGATACGGATATAATGTGGAGTATCTGTACCAGGAGATCAGCAAAATACTGGGACTGGACCGAACCCATCGCTTTATCATTATCGGTGCGGGCAATCTGGGGCAGGCGCTGGGAGGATATCTGAACTTTGAACGAAGAGGCTTTCTGTTCAGTGGAATTTTCGACCAGAATCCGGCGCTGACAGGCAGAGAGGTCAGGGGAATCCGGGTGCAGCCCATGGAGGAGATGGAGCAGTTTATCAGGGATAACGACGTGGACATAGCGGTGCTGGCGATTCCCAAGACCAGTGCGGTGGAGGTGGCGGAGTGTCTGGTTCGCAATGGAATCAAGGCTATCTGGAATTTTGCCCATGTGGATCTGAATGTGCCGGAGGGAATCCAGGTGGAAAATGTACATCTGTCGGACAGTCTGATGAAATTGTCCTACAATATCAACAGGTATCTCCAGGAAAATGGTCATTGACGGTTGCGGGACTTTAAACGGGATATTAAATTTAAGAGAGGACGGATGCGCAGTGGGAGACAAGGCGGAGCTATATGAGCAGGCATTGGCTGGGAAGAAAGTGCCGGTGCTGACGTTGGACAACAAGTGGTATAAGCTGTTCAAGGATCTGGCCGAGCTGCCGAGGATTCAGGAGCAGGAGAAAAAGCTCAACGAACTGATACAGCGGCAGGGCCAGCTGAACGTGGACTCCAAGAACATCAAAAAGTTGAAAAAGAAACTGATGGATGAGATTGTACCCATGGCGAACGAGCTGGAGCAGGGGCGCAGCAAGACATTGGAGAAAAAGCTGGATGAACACAAGCGCCTGATTGAAGAGTGCAACGAGAAACTGGAGGAGTATCAGGATGAACTGCTGGATTTGCCCAGACAGATTGAGCAGGTCAATCATGCTCTCATGTTGTCTACCATGAATTACTGCTATGAGAGTATGCAGGAGAACACGCAGCGGATTGTGGAGATAGCCCAGTGGGTGAAATATATTCGTATTGAATTGAAAAAGAATCTTGTCCGCAAGCAGGAGATGGAGTATCAGAATCGGCAGATATATTCTTATATGCACGATCTTTTCGGCGCGGACGTCATCGACTTGTTTGACATGCAGTATGATCCTTTGGCCACCGAGCAGCAGAAGAAGGCGGCCGGGAGCGGATCGAAAACCGGTAAGGAATAAGAATCGAAAAGGAGGACCGCCATGCCGTGACGGTCCTCTTTTTGAGGAGATTGGGAAAGAGGAAAATATGAAATACGTTGTGGATGCCCGTGAGATGAAACAGTATGAGGAGACTGTCATAGACAGCGTGGGGATTCCGTCGCTGGTGCTGCAGGAGAGGGCTGCAATGGCGGTGGTGGAAGAGATTCGGTCCTATGCTGGGAACAGGGGACTGCAGACAGCGGAAAAAAAGGTCCTGGTGGTGGTGGGCAGCGGCAATAATGGCGCGGACGGCCTGGCGGCTGCCCGAATCCTGTCTCTGGAGGGATGGCAGGTGACGGTGTATCAGACAGGTCCGTCCGGGCACAGCACCCGTGAGTGGGAGCAGCAATATAAAATTATCGGATATTATCCGGTGAGAATGGTCAGCAACTGGCCCCAGGAGGAATATACTGTAATGGTGGATGCCCTTTTTGGCATAGGACTGTCCAGACAGATACAGGGTGAGTATGCCGAGATCGTGAAGGAGTTTAACCGCAGGCCGGGATATAAGCTGTCGGTGGATGTGCCCAGCGGCGTGCACGCGGCATCGGGAAAGCTCATGGGAGAGGCTGTGAGGGCGGACTTGACCGTGACTTTTGGATGGGCCAAGAAAGGTTTACTCTACTACCCCGGCGCGGAGTATGCCGGACAGGTGGCCGTCAGGGACATCGGCATTAATGAGACTTGCTTTGACGCCGCAGGGAAACGGCCGGGAATGTTCTATTATGATGAGCCAGTGTGGGAGCTTATGCCTCCCCGGAAAGCGGACGGACACAAGGGGACTTTCGGAAAGGTGCTGCTGATCGCAGGTTTCGAGCAGATGCCGGGGGCGGCGGTGCTGGCCGCGCGGGCGGCGTACTATGCCGGCGCGGGTATGGTGAAAGTGGTATGTCCCGGGGAAAATCGGGGAATTGTGCAGACGGCCGTGCCGGAGGCGCTGTGGACGGAGCCGGAAAACTGGCGGCAGGGCTGTGAGTGGGCAGACGTGGTGGTCATTGGTCCGGGACTGGGAAAAAACAGCCGGGTAAAAGAGATTCTGGCGGGAGTTTTGGCGGAAAGCAGTCTGCCGCTGGTGCTGGACGCAGATGCGCTGAATCTGATTGCCGGGGACATGGGTCTACAGATTTTGACCGCCGATCAGGGCAAGACGGGGAGAGACATGGTTTTGACCCCTCACGAGGGAGAACTGGCCCGGCTCAGCGGCAAGTCGGTGGATCAGGTGCAGGAGGACAGGGAACATGCTGCCAGGATTCTGGCCAGGGATTTACACTGCGTGTTGGTGTGTAAGGGAGCAAGGACCTTGATCTGCAGGGAGCAGGGGGAGAACTGTGTGAATCTGACAGGGGACGATGGCATGGGAACCGCAGGCAGCGGTGACGTGTTAAGCGGCGTCATAGCCGCATTACTGGCCCAGGGGGCGGACGCCTTCAGAGCGGCCAGTGTGGGAGTGTATCTGCACGGCCTGGCCGGGGAGCTGGCAGCCCGGCGCTACAGCAGCTATGGGCTGACAGCCGGAAGGCTGGCGGAGGCTATAGGAGAGGTGGTTGAGCTTGATGGATAGCAGAGAGTGGGAATACAGCAGAGTGTACGCACAGATAGACCTGGACGCCATAAGGGCCAATCTGAGGCATATCGGTGAGCGGATGGGGGAGGCGAAGGTGCTGGCGGTGGTGAAATGCGACGGCTACGGTCACGGCAGCGTCCCCATCGCCAGGGCCATAGAGGATATGGAGACAGTGGGCGGATTTGCCACCGCCACGGCGGAGGAGGCTTTGGAACTGCGCCAGGCGGGAATCCAAAAGCCCATATTGATTCTGGGCTATACTTTTCCCTATGCCTATGAAGAATTGATACGGCAGGACGTGCGGATGACGGTCTTTCGGGATGACACGGTAGAGCAGCTGGAGCGTGCGGCGCAGAGCGTGGGCAAAAAGGCCCTTGTGCATGTCAAGGTGGACACGGGGATGGGCAGAATAGGCATACAGCCCGGAAAGGAAAACCTGGTCTTTTTTGACAGGATTGTCCAATCTGCCTGGCTGGAGCTGGAGGGCGTTTTCACGCACTTTGCCAAGGCGGATGAGAGAGACCGCGCTTACACCCAGGGGCAGATAGAGTGTTTTAGGAAATATGTAGATGATATTGAGACGCATTTGGATAGGAGGATTCCCTGTCGTCATGCCGCCAACAGCGCGGGAATTATTCAGTTCAGGGAAGCCTATCTGGATATGGTGCGGGCGGGAATCATTCTGTACGGTATGTATCCGTCCGAAGAGCTGAAAGAGGAGGCATACTGGCTGCAGTCGGCTCTGTCTCTGCACAGCCGTCTGGTCTATGTCAAGGAGGTACAGCCGGGACAGAGCATCAGCTATGGAGGCGTCTTTACGGCGACGGAGCGCATGCGGGTGGGAACTGTGCCCGTGGGATATGGAGACGGCTACCCCAGGAGCCTTTCCCAGAAAGGCAGTGTCCTGATTAAGGGGAGAAGGGTTCCCATACTGGGCCGGGTGTGCATGGACCAGCTTATGGTGGACCTCACCGCCCTGCCTGATGTGAAGGAAGGGGAGCCTGTGGTGCTGCTGGGCAAAAGCGGCGATGAGGAGATAACGGCCCAGGAGCTGGGAGAGCTGTCCGGAAGATTCAACTATGAGCTGGTGTGCGATCTAAGTCCCAGAGTTCCCCGGGTCTATCTTAGGGAAGGGCAGCTGCAGCCCCAGTGATGCATTGCCTGCGAGAAGTTCTCGCGACACTTGAATACCTTGAGAAGAAATGGAAATACTCAGAGTAAATGAATAATTCGAGAGGTATCAGGAAATGAGAAGAGGAGATATTTTTTATGCGGATCTGCGGCCGGTGATAGGATCGGAACAGGGGGGGATCAGGCCGGTGCTGATTATTCAGAATGATGTGGGAAACCGGCACAGCCCCACGGTGATCTGCGCTGCCATTACCTCCAAGATGAACAAGGCAAAACTGCCCACCCATATAGAGCTGAGCGCAAGCGAGTACGACATGGATAAAGACTCCGTGATTTTGTTGGAGCAGCTGCGTACCATCGACAAAAAGCGGCTCAAGACCAAGGTATGTCATCTGGAGGGGGATATCATGCGGAAGGTCAACAGGGCGTTGATGATCAGTCTGGAACTGGATACATAATAAGTGACTGTTCCTTGACGAATAGAGCTAATGATGGTATGATTAACAGCATCTGATATTAAATAGGACAAAGGAGTGATTGAAAAATGGACGACAGTGGTCCCACTGCCAGTATAATTTTTGTGATTCTTGTTTTGATTGATATGTTTTTTCACGGCTTTGGCGCGGCGGTAGAACAGCTCAACGCCAAGGAAGTGGAGAAAAGGGCCAGGGAGGAGAAAGATCGCCGTTCCCAGCGGCTGCTGAAGATTCTGGAGGACCCTACCAAGTATGTGAATTCCATGCAGCTTGTCATCACCCTGAACAATGTGGTGGTGGGCGGAGTCTATTTGGGAATCTGCCTTGGCGCGGTGCGGGACTTTCTGGCAGGCTTTGCGGAGCGCAGTCTCGCCGACATTGTGTCGGTTCCGCTGTTTGTGATCACCGTTCTATCGGCGGTCGTCACCATGGTTTTTCTGCTGTACATATTGCTGACATTCGGAGTGCTTTTACCCAAGAAAATTGCCAGGCGTCTGCCGGAGAGGTGGGCTTATGCCAGCATTAATGTGGTTTATGTGGTGATGAAACTGCTGACGCCCTTCACCGGGCTGGTGACAGTATCCGCCAATCTGCTGCTGAGACTTTTCGGCGCCAGAAATGTGGGAGACGAGGCGGACGTGACCGAGGAAGAGATTATCAACATGGTCAACGAGGGCCATGAGCAGGGCATTATTCAGGCCAGTGAGGCGGAGATGATATCTAATATCTTTGAGTTTGGAGATAAGGAAGCGCACGATATCATGACGCACCGCAACAATATTGTGGCCCTGGACGGCGCCATGCTGCTCAAGGACGCGCTGGATTTTCTGGCGGAGAGCAAGAACAGCCGCTATCCGGTGTACGCGGAGAATGTGGACCATATTGTAGGTATTCTCTATCTGAAGGACGCTCTGCGATATCATCATACGGAGGACAAGCTGTACTGCAGTATCGGACAGCTAAGCGATCTGCTGCGGGAGCCGGTGTACATTCCCCAGACCAGAAATATTGACGAACTGTTTCGTCAAATGCAGTCAAACAAACTGCAGATGGTGATAGTGGTGGATGAGTACGGCCAGACTGCCGGACTGGTTACCATGGAGGATATTCTGGAGGAGATCGTGGGCAATATTCTGGACGAGTACGACGAGGAGGAGGATTTCATCGAGGAAAAAGGAAATGACGAGTATGTCATCGAAGGAAAGACCCCTCTGGAGGATCTGGAAGAGCGATTCCATATTTCTTTCCAGGAGACGGATTTTGAAACCCTCAACGGTTTTCTGATTGCCAAGATGGACAAGATACCGGACGAGGACGAGGAGTTTGAAATTTCCGTGGACGGTTATCATTTCAAGGTTCTGTCCGTGGAGAACAAGATGATTCACAGCGTGCTGGTGACCAAGCTGCCGGAGGAGACTGCGGCAGGGGGGGAAGAAAGCGTTTCGGAGGAAGAGACGCAATAGTATAAGACGATAAAGGATAAGGAGAAAAAGTATGTCAGGACATTCCAAATTTGCAAATATCAAGCATAAGAAAGAGAAAAATGACGCGGCAAAGGGCAAGATTTTTACTATCATTGGACGTGAAATCGCCGTGGCGGTGAAGGAGGGCGGACCCGACCCGAACAACAATTTCAAGCTGGCAACGGTCATTGCCAAGGCAAAAGCTAACAATATGCCCAACGACACCATTGAGCGGGGAATCAAGAAGGCGGCCGGAGATGTGGGCAATGTGAATTATGAATATATCACCTATGAGGGCTACGGACCGGGCGGCACGGCGATTATCGTAGATACGCTGACGGACAACAAGAACCGCACCGCCGCCAACGTGAGAAGCGCTTTTACCAAGGGGCAGGGAAACATTGGAACTCCCGGCTGCGTGTCCTTTATGTTTGACAAAAAAGGGCAGATTATTATTGACAGGGAAGAGTGCGATATGGAGTTCGATGATCTGATGATGGTGGCGCTGGATGCGGGAGCGGACGATATCTCCGAGGAGGAGGACAGCTTTGAGGTGCTCACTGATCCGGACGCGCTGGAGACGGTGCGCAAGGGTCTGGAGGAGGCAGGTGTGCCCATGATCAGTGCGGAGGTTACTATGCTGCCCCAGAACTATGTATCGCTGACGGACGAGACTGCCATCAAGAATCTCACTAGAATCCTGGACATTCTGGATGATGACGACGATGTGCAGAACGTATACCACAACTGGGACGAGTAAATTAGAGGGAAACTGCGGAACTTAAAACAGCAGATTCCCGGAAAGCGCACTGGTAGGGAATATGCGGAACTCTTAATGGGAGGACAAGTGATGGACAGATTGGCAATCGTAGTCCCTTGCTATAACGAGGAAGAAGTGCTGAAAATTGCCTCCAAGGCTTTGCGGGAGGTGCTGGATGATCTGACAGCCAAAGAAAAAATTGCCCCGGACAGCTTTATCCTGTTTGTCAACGATGGCAGCAGGGACAGGACATGGGAACTGATCGAGGAGGAACATGGTCTGTATCCCGACCAGGTCCGCGGGGTGAAACTGGCGGGCAATGTGGGTCATCAATTTGCGCTGACGGCGGGACTTCTGACGGCCATGGAGCGCAGCGATGTGACAGTTTCCATAGACGCGGACTTACAGGACGATGTGGCGGTGATCGAGGAGATGATAGACAAGTTCCATGAGGGAAATGACATCGTGTACGGCGTTCGCAGGGAGAGAAAAACAGACACCTTTTTCAAGCGCACCACAGCGCAGGCGTTCTACAAGCTGATGGCTGTGATGGGTGTGAAAACCGTATACAATCATGCGGATTTCAGGCTGATGTCCAAGCGGGCAGTGGAACAGTTCTCTCAGTACAAGGAAACCAATCTTTTTCTGCGGGGAATGATGCCGTTGATCGGCTATCAGACCGACAGCGTCTACTATGACAGAAAGGAAAGAGTGGCGGGAGAATCCAAGTATCCGCTGAAAAAAATGCTGGCTCTGGCATTCAACGGTATTTCCTCCTTCAGCGTAAAGCCCATCAGCATGATTCTGGGACTTGGCCTGTTCATTATCATCTGTTCCGCGCTGGCGGCCGTGTACGCGCTTATTTCTTATTTTACCGGAAGAGTGGTGCCAGGCTGGACTTCCCTGATTCTCTCCATCTGGTTTCTGGGCGGCCTACAGCTGATGGCTGTGGGCATGGTGGGACAGTATATCGGCAAGATTTACATGGAGGTGAAACAGCGTCCCCGTTACAATATCGAGAAGATATTGGAGTGAGGGCCTGGTAAAGAAACAGGAGCAGGAAACGTAGGATGATTTATAAGAAGAATGCGATAAGCTATGGAATATGGGCGCTGTATCTGATGGTGGTGGGCATTGTGCTGTCCTTTATGGGCATGGTGGTCGGCGGTCAGGATACAGGAGTCCCCTATATGGCCCTGATCCTCCTGGCACTGGCGTTCGGAATACTTTTTCTGATCTACTTTGTGGCGAAAAAGATTGTGGACAGCATGAAGGTCAGGCAGATGACTTCCGGCAGAGCCGCTCTGATAGAGGGGATATTGGTGGTTCTGTTTTTGGTGGCGGGAATTGTGCTGCGAGTCCTGATGATCGGCGGCGCGGGGGAGGAGGCAGCCTACTATGAGGTGGCCAAAGTGACGGAGGATGGGATGCAGGTCCAACTGGTGCAGGGCAGCATCTATTATTACCTCTGTCTGCTGAACGGGCTCTTCCGCCTGGTGGGAAACAAGTGGATGGCGGGAATTGTACTGCAGATTGTGCTGCAGATTGTGGGGATCGTGATTGCCTATTTTGCAGTCAGGCGTCTCTCAGGCAAGGGACCGGCCCTTGTGTCTCTGGTATTTCTGACAGTGGCCCCCTGCTCTGTCAGGGACGGAATGACCTATTCCCCCAAAATGCTGTATTTTTGTATGTATGCGCTGATCCTGCTGATTATCGCGCAGTATCTGTGGAGGAGTACCCGCCCCGGCGGCAGAGTTCTCACATGGATATTGGCGATATTGTGCGGCGCGCTGGTAGCTTTTGCCGGATACACGGATATTGTAGGTTTCACTCTGGCAATTCCGCTGTGCGGTCTGCCGACGTTGAAACGGGAGCAGAGAGGTAAGCTGCTGTGGGTGGCGCAGTTTTTGCTCTCCATACTGACGATAGCGGGGGTTTTCTGTCTGCTGGTGCAGCTTGACAGCGCCATGAGCGGCTCTGACTTTAAGCGGGTGCTGGGGGCGTGGGGAGCCACCTACAGTCTCAAGGGAGCGGATTATGATTTCTTTTTCCGCGAGAGCGGTTATGAGACGATCTTTTTGATGGTACTGATAGCGCTGGGCTTATTCACTTTTATGCGCCGCAAGAACGAAGAAATGTTTTCTCCGTGGGTGATGACGGTGTTGTCAATTACGCTGATGAGGATACTGGGGGTTGTGACTCCCAACATGAACGGCAGTTATCAAATGTATTTTGCCATGGCGGGACTGGCTGGTGTGTCGCTGAGTGAGCTGTTTGTCAGAGACGGCGGCGTTGCCGTAGAGACGACCGGCGTGCCCGATGCGGTGGTGGAGGACCTGGATCAGGAGTATGCAGAGCCTGTGGTAAAGGAGCCGAAAAGGCTTGAGGAGTCAGAAGAGTCTGAGCCGCCGCAGGTGGAGACATGGCTGCCCGTGGAACCGGAGGTCGCTGCAGCAGCGGTAACCGCTGCGGAAAGAGAACCGGAAAGGCCTGGGAATTATGTCTCCCGGGAATCTGCTGGAGAGCGGGACGATCAGGAGGAGACGGATGTGCCGGTATGGGCGTCTTTGACCCAGGAGCCTGCGGCGGAACAAGCCAGATCGGAAACCACTTTTGCAGAGCAGAACAAACCAAAGACCCATGCGGCGGAGGTGAAGGAAGATATGACGGCGAAAAAGCAGGAGGAAACTCCAAGCCAGGTGCAGTTTATAGAGAATCCGCTGCCCCTGCCCAAAAAGCATGTGAAAAAGGTTATGGACTATCCTATACAGCCAGATGCGTCCCAGATGCACTATGATATTGAGGTGGACCCTAAGGACAATTTTGATTTTTAACCGGAAAGTTTTGACGCAAAACGAATGGTACTTCGTTTCGGAAGAATGAAAACCGCATATCTGGTTACGATAAGAGAAGAACCGTGACAGGTTCTTCTCTTAAGTTATCCAAAGATTGGGGGATCATTATGAGCGATGAAAACAAACGCATTGCCGAGGAAGAACATCGGGATGAGCGTGTTGAGAAGATAGGGCAGTTGACTCTGAACCAGAACGCAGACCACAAAAATATTCATCTGTTGTCCATAATCGGTGAGATTGAAGGACATGACAGCCTTTCCGGCAATTCCAAAACCACAAAGTATGAACATATTCTGCCCCAACTGGCGGCTATTGAAGACAGTCGGGAGATTGACGGTGTGCTGGTAATTTTGAACACCATGGGCGGAGATGTGGAGGCGGGGCTAGCCATAGCGGAGATGCTGGCCTCCCTGAGCAAGCCCACGGTGTCCCTGGTGTTGGGCGGCAGTCATTCCATCGGCGTTCCCATCGCCGTCAGCACCAGATATTCCTTTATCGTGCCCACGGGAACCATGGTGATTCATCCGGTGCGCATGAACGGCACAGTTATTGGAGTGCCTCAGACCTTCGATTATTTCAAACAGATTCAGGACCGCATTACCGGATTTGTATGCAGTCATTGCCGGATCGGCCAGAAACGACTGGAGGAACTGATGATGGAGACGGGAATGCTCACCAAGGACGTGGGAACCATACTTGTCGGACAGGAGGCAGTCAAAATGGGGATTATCAACGAGGTGGGCGGCATAGACCGGGCGGTGGCTAAGCTGCATGAACTGATGAGGTGTGAGGACGACCAAAACGAAGAGAAGAAATGAGTCGGGAAATAAGTCGAGAAATAAAGATGAGACAAATTAAAGGATGACAAGCGGGGTAGAAAATGCTATAATATTATTTAATTGTTCGGAGCCGGAAACGCAGGCTCCGGACCCCCGACAGAAAAAGGAGTATGATGAGATGGCAAATTCATCAGGCAGGAGGGCCTCCTCTTCAGCGGGTGGACGTGGCGGAAAAAAGACGTCCGGCTCCGGCAGAAAGGGAAAAGCCCCTACATATGATTATGAGAAGGAAAGCGAACTGCTGCATGAGATAGGTCTGATTGTTTTTTTCATCGCTATGGTGATTTTGTTTTTGTGTAATTTTGGAATTATAGGTCCGGTTGGCAATGCGGTCAGCGGGGTCTTATTTGGCATGTTTGGCCTGACGGCCTATGCGGTGCCGGTGCTTTTGTTTGTGGCGGTTTCTTTTTGGTATGCCAACTCTGGCAATCCCAACGCTCTGCGTAAGCTGATTTCAGGCGTTGTGCTGTTTTTGATGATCGGTGTGGTGTGTGAGCTTTTCGCGAAGAATATTTTGGTCATGGAGAAATATGACATAAAGCAGATTTATGAGACGGCGCACGCGGACAGAGTAGGCGGCGGCGTCATCGGCGGCAGCCTGGCCTATCTGCTGCACCACTATCTGGAAACCATAGGCACGGTGCTGGTGGTGCTGCTCTGCGGCGCAATCAGCTTTATTCTGATGACGGAGCGATCCCTGATCAGCGGCGTGAGGAGCGGCGGTTCCAGAATGCTGGAGCGTACCAGAGAGGACAGCGAGCGTAGAAGGGAGTATGCAAAGCAGCGGCGTGAGGAACAGGAGGAGGCTTATCTCAGCCGCAGGGAGCAGCGCCAGGAGGCGGACAGGCTCCGCCGTGAGCAGCAGGAAGAGGCCAGAGCCAGACGCGAGGAGGAGCGGCGTCAGAAAGCGCTGGAGAAGGAGAGCGGCAGGCAGCAGCGCCGGGAGGAGAGAGAGACAGAAAAAATCCTGCGTATGGACAGAAAGGTGTCCGGCGTGATTTTGGATACGGCCATCTCCCGCGAATGCGAGGAGCGCAGGCGAGACGATATCCATGAGATCATGTGGAACGAGGACGCGGAGGCGTATGATTTTTCGCAGATAGACGATGGTGTGCAGCAGCCGGAGGAGACAGAGAAAAAGCCTGCCGGCAGCGTTTTTGACTTTGACAATATCCGCATTCGCAGCGCGCATCAGCTGACTATTGATGAGACGGCGGAGGAAGAGGAGCCGGAGCAGTATTATTCCACTCTGGAGCCTGAACCGGCGGCGCCGGTGAATCCTCTTCGCAGTGATTTTCAGGATACGGTCAATCCTTTGCAGAGTGTGGAGGAGAGAGAGACGGCGCGGCAGGACATCAAGATTCACCGGGAGGACATTCCTGAGCCGCCCGTCCGGCAAAGCAGGCCCGCAGCCCGTCTGAATGAGGCAGCAGAGAGCCGGGAAGGTGGGGCGCAGCAGATGAATCAAAACAAGCCCCCCAAAAAATATATGTTCCCTCCTCTGTCTATGCTGCAGAAAGGCAAGGGGGGCAGCGGAGATTCCACCCAGGAACTGAAAGAGACAGCCATGCGCCTGCAGCAGACATTGGAGAATTTCGGCGTCAGAGTCACCATTACCGACATCAGTCAGGGACCCAGCGTGACCAGATACGAACTGCAGCCGGAACAGGGGGTCAAGGTCAGCAAGATCGTGGGACTCACCGACGATATCAAGCTGAATCTGGCGGCTACGGACATTCGTATTGAAGCGCCGATTCCGGGCAAGGCGGCCATCGGCATTGAGGTGCCTAACAAGGAGAATATGGCGGTGGCGCTGCGGGATTTGCTGGAGAGTAAGGAGTTCAAGGACTTCCCCTCCAACCTGGCTTTCGCCGTGGGCAAGGATATCGGCGGGCAGACGGTGGTGTCCGACATAGCCAAGATGCCTCACATGCTGATCGCGGGAGCTACCGGATCGGGAAAATCCGTGTGTATCAATACGTTGATCATGAGTATTCTGTACAAGGCCCACCCGGACGATGTGAAACTGATTATGGTCGATCCCAAGGTAGTGGAGCTGAGTGTGTACAACGGCATTCCTCATCTGCTGATTCCGGTGGTAACGGACCCCAAAAAGGCATCCGCCGCTCTGCACTGGGGCGTGGCGGAGATGACGGAGCGCTACAAAAAGTTTGCGGATTACAATGTCCGTGACCTGAAAGGGTACAATAAAAAGGTAGAGTCCATGCGGGAGGGCCAAGATGCGGAGGCACCGGCCAAGATGCCGCAGATTGTGATTATTGTGGATGAGCTGGCAGATCTGATGATGGTGTCTCCGGGCGAGGTGGAAGAGTCCATCTGCCGTCTGGCGCAGCTTGCCAGAGCAGCGGGTATTCATTTGATTATAGCTACTCAGCGGCCCAGCGTGGACGTTATCACTGGCCTGATCAAGGCCAATATGCCCAGCAGGGTGGCGTTCTCCGTGTCAAGCGGTGTGGATTCCCGCACTATACTGGATATGAACGGAGCTGAAAAACTGCTGGGCAAGGGGGACATGCTCTTTTATCCCCAGGGCTATTCCAAGCCCGCCCGAATCCAGGGAGCTTTCGTGTCTGACAAGGAAGTGTCGGATGTGGTGGATTTTCTGAAGAATCAGGCGCTGGGCAACACCTACGCGTCAGATGTGGAGGAACAGTTAAAAAGCATGGGCTCCTCCGGCACAGCCGCAGGCGGCGGAGACGAGAGGGACGAGTACTTTGAGGAGGCGGGGCGTTTTATTATTGACAAGGACAAGGCCTCCATCGGTATGCTGCAGCGGGCTTTCAAGATCGGATTTAACCGCGCTGCCCGAATAATGGAACAGCTTCACGACTACGGCGTTGTGGGCGAGGAGGAGGGCACCAAGCCCCGAAAGATTCTGATGAGCGCAGAGGAGTTTGAGCAGCTGCTGGAAGAGTAGCGGAGCATGCGCCACAGCAAAAGGAGACAGATTATGAAAACAGATATTCAGATTGCGCAGGAGGCGGCGCTGGAACCCATCACCGCAGTGGCGGAGCGCATGGGCATTCCGGCGGATGAGCTGGAGCTGTACGGCAAATACAAGGCCAAGATTTCTGATACATATTTAAATGAGCTTCAGAAACGGCCAAGCGGCAAGTTGATTCTGGTGACAGCAATTAATCCCACACCTGCGGGGGAAGGGAAAACCACCGTCACGGTGGGGCTGGGGGAGGCCTTCGGACAGCTGGGTAAAAAAGCAGTGATCGCTCTGCGCGAGCCGTCCCTGGGACCCTGCTTTGGCATCAAGGGCGGCGCCGCTGGCGGGGGCTATGCCCAGGTGGTGCCTATGGAGGACTTGAATCTGCATTTCACCGGAGATTTCCATGCCATTACCAGCGCCAACAATCTGCTGGCGGCGCTGCTGGACAACCATATCCAGCAGGGCAACGAATTGCAGATCGACACTCGTCAGGTGGTGTGGAAACGCTGTCTGGATATGAATGACAGGGTGCTGCGCAATATTGTGGTGGGAATGGGCGCCAAGGCGGACGGCGTGGTCAGAGAGGATCACTTCGTGATCACGGTGGCTTCGGAGATTATGGCCATCCTCTGCCTGGCCTCGGATATGAGAGATTTGAAGGAGAGGCTTTCCCAAATCGTGGTGGCCTACAACTACGCGGGAGAGCCGGTGACGGCGGGGCAGCTGCAGGCTGTAGGAGCCATGGCAGCGCTGCTGAAGGATGCTCTCAAGCCCAATTTGATTCAGACGCTGGAGCATACGCCCGCGCTGGTACACGGCGGCCCTTTTGCCAACATTGCCCATGGGTGTAATTCTATTATCGCCACAAAAGCGGCGCTCAAGATGGCGGACTACTGTATTACGGAGGCCGGGTTTGGCGCGGATCTGGGCGCGGAGAAATTCTTTGATATCAAATGCCGCAAGGCGAATCTGACGCCGGACGCGGTGGTGCTGGTAGCCACTGTCAGGGCGCTGAAATACAACGGCGGTGTTCCCAAGAGCGAGCTTTCCACAGAGAATCTGGAGGCTCTGGAAAAGGGGATCGTCAATCTGGAGAAACATATCGAAAATCTGCAGAAATACGGTGTTCCTGTGGTGGTAGCCCTGAATGCCTTCACGGCGGATACCAAGGCGGAGACAGATTATGTAGAGCGGTTCTGCCGGGAGAGGGGCTGCGAGTTTGCCATGGCCAGAGTGTGGGAGCAGGGCGGCAGAGGCGGTGTGGAACTGGCGGAAAAGGTTTTGCAGACTTTGGAACAGCGAGAGAGCCATTTCCATGTACTCTATGAGGACAGTCTGTCCTTGCAGGATAAGGTTGTCTGTGTGGCGAAGGAGATTTATGGAGCGGGCAAGGTGAATTTTGCCCCCGCTGCGGTAAAGCAGCTTAGACGCCTGGAGGAGCTGGGCTACGGGCAACTGCCCGTATGCATGGCAAAGACCCAGTACTCTCTGTCTGACGACGCTGCTCTGCTGGGAAGACCGGAGGGATTTGAGATGAATGTCAGGGAGGCATATGTGTCTGCCGGGGCAGGATTTGTGGTGGTGCTGACAGGGACGGTGGTGACTATGCCGGGACTGTCTAAGAGTCCCGCGGCCTATGGGATCGATGTGAGTGACGAGGGCATGATTACCGGTCTGTTTTAGGGGATAGCGTATATTGATTGGTATGCGTGCTAAAGCACGCAGGGGGTGTAAGGATGACACAGATTATCGATGGAAAAAAGATTAGCGCAGAGATTAAGGATGAGCTGAAGGAGCAGGTGGCGGCCTACAGGGCCCAGGGAAAAGAAATTTGCCTGGCGGTGATACAGGTGGGAGACGACCCGGCTTCCAGCGTCTATGTGCGCAACAAGAAAAAGGCGTGCGAGTATATAGGAATCCATTCGCTGTCCTATGAGTTGCCTGCCAAGACAACGGAGGAGGAATTGCTTTCCCTGGTGGAGCAACTGAATGCCAGAGCGGATGTGAACGGTATTTTGGTACAGCTTCCCCTGCCGGAGCAGATCAATGAGGAAAAGGTATTGAATGCCATCAGTCCGCTGAAGGATGTGGATGGTTTTCACCCCATGAACGTGGGCGCTCTGTGTATCGGCAAAAAGGGTTTTGTATCCTGCACTCCCGCAGGAGTGATACAACTGCTGAAACGCTCCGGCATTTCCGTAAGCGGAAAGGAGTGTGTAGTGGTGGGCCGCAGCAATATTGTGGGAAAGCCCATGGCATTGCTGCTCCTGCGTGAGAACGGCACTGTGACAGTGGCCCACAGCCGGACCGAGGATTTAAGGGAAGTTACCCGCAGAGCGGATATTCTGGTAGTGGCGGTGGGCAGACCGCAAATGATCACGGCAGACTATGTGAAAGAGGGCGCTGTGGTCATTGATGTGGGCATACACAGGGATGAAAACAATAAGCTGTGTGGAGATGTGGATTATGTTTCCGTAGCGCCCCATTGCAGTGCCATCACTCCGGTTCCCGGCGGCGTAGGTCCCATGACCATCGCCATGCTGATGAAAAACTGTGTGGAAAGCGTGTCGATTCAGGAAACTTCATTTGTTGAAAGGGCGGAGTAATTTTTATGAACTGTCCGAAATGCGGAACGGAAATAGAAGAGGGTTCGCTCTATTGTACGGTTTGCGGAGAAGATATCCATATAGTCCCCGATTTTGAATCAGAGGTGGAGCAAAGTATGCAGGACGCTCTGGAACAGATAGCGGAGGAATTGCAGGATACGCAGCAGACCCGTCAAAAAGAGGAATCAAAATCAAAAAGCTATCTGGGATGGCTGATAGGAGCTTTTTTCCTGGTTATCGTTGTTCTGGCAGGCGTGATTATCGGCGCATGGTATCACATGGAGCACTCTGTGGAATATCAATTGTCCAGAGCGGCGCAGTGTGTTCAGGAACAGCAGTATGAGCAGGCGGTGAACTACTATCTGCGCGCGCTGGAGTTGGGGAGCATGGACCAGGAGGTAGGCTTTGCTCTGGCGGACTGCTATTATGCCATGGACAATGTGGGCGGCTATGAGAACCAGCTGCTGTCGCTGATCGATGGCGGACTGCTGAATCAGAATCAGCTGGAGAGAGCATATGAGGGATTGATACAGTCCTACCGGACTAGAAATGATTACCAGACGATTGACAGTCTGCTGAATAACTGTGATAATGATGTTATCCGGAGCAGCTACCAGAATCTCCAGGCCAAGCCTCCGGAATTTGGATTTGAGGAGGGATATTATCAGGAGATTATTCCTTTGAAACTCAGTTCCAACACAGCGGGCACGATCTACTACACCATGGATGGGTCCGAGCCGGATGAGAGCAGTACGGTTTACACAGCACCGATTTTTCTGGACAATGGCGACTACACCATCAAGGCAGTGTTCGTGAATCAGTATGGTCTGGTCAGCGATGTGGTGACCAAGGAATATCAGATTGAGCTGAAGATTCCCATTGCGCCGGATGTGGAGACCGCCAGCGGTGCGTACAGCAGACCCACCATGATACGAGTCAATCGTGAGGACGGTGAAACGGTCTACTACACCATGGACGGCACGACTCCCACGGAAAAATCCGCCAGATATGCGGGAGAGATTCCCATGCCATTAGGCGATTCCGTGTACTCCTTTGCGATTATAGAGGAGGATGGAATTGTGGGCGAGGTGACACAGTGCAGTTACAGCCTGCAGTTAGACACGGATATCACGGTGGACATAGCCCTGGTCACGGTGTACAGTGAGATGCTGCGGACCGGGAGAATCCAGACTCCTGAGGGATATGCAGGTGAGAGCGGCATATATCAGTATGGTTTCCAGTATCCTCTGACTATAGAGGAGGAGGACTATTATATTTTCGCGGAGCTGCATGTGGACGAGAGTGGAGCTGGCATTCGGACGGGCAGCTATTATGCGGTTCATGCCTACAACGGCGTCTGTTACAAGCTGCTGATTGACGAGAGTGGCAGTTACAGCGTAGCTGAGATTCCATAAATCGCATCAAAGGATGCAAAAAATAAAAGCAGTCTCGAAGCACTGCAGCGGCGGGACGGAACAAAAATTAGGAGGAAAGTATGTACAAAATTGTGAGAGCAGAGGAACTTACCACCAACATCTATCTGATGAAAGTGGAGGCGGAGCGGGTGGCAAAATACTGTCAGCCCGGCCAGTTTGTGATTGTACGGATGGATGCAGAGGGGGAGAGAATTCCGCTGACGATCTGTGACTATGACAGGGAAGAGGGTACTGTGACTATTGTGTTCCAGATTGTGGGGGCGTCTACCCAGATGATGTCCGAACTTAAGACGGGGGATAGTTTTCACGATTTTGTCGGACCTCTGGGATGCGCGTCCGAGTTTGTAAGCGAGGATATAGAGAGTCTGAAAAATAAAAAGATTCTGTTTGTGGCGGGGGGCGTCGGCGCGGCACCGGTGTATCCTCAGGTAAAATGGCTCCATGAGCACGGTGTGGATGTGGATGTGATCGTGGGCAGCAAGACCAAGGATATGCTGATTCTGGAGAAGGAAATGGAGGCCGTGGCAGGTAATCTGTATGTGACCACCGATGACGGCTCTTATGGCCGAAGCGGCATGGTGACCCAGACCATCAAGGATTTGGTGGCAGAGGGAAAACAGTATGACCAGTGCGTGGCCATCGGTCCCATGATTATGATGAAATTTGTCTGCCTTCTGACCAAGGAACTGCATATTCCCACGATTGTCAGCCTGAATCCCATCATGGTGGACGGCACAGGCATGTGCGGCGCCTGCCGTGTGACTGTGGGCGGCAAGGTGAAATTTGCCTGTGTGGACGGACCGGAGTTTGACGGACATCAGGTGAATTTTGACGAGGCCATGAGCCGCCAGCAGATCTACAAGACGGAGGAGGGCAGAGCTTTCCTGCGGGCTAAAGAGGGCGCGACTCACCACGGCGGCTGCGGCAACTGTGACGGATAAAAAGGAGAGTTTTATAATAAGATAATGGAACACTGAGACAGTGTATGCAGAACGCTAATATAAGGAGAATGAGAATGGATGTATTGAAGAAAGTGCCTGTCAGAGAGCAGGACGCACAGGAGCGCGCAAAGAATTTTGAGGAAGTATGTCTGGGATATAACATAGAGGAGGCCATGTCGGAGGCCAGCCGCTGCATCAACTGCAAGAATGCGCAGTGTGTCAAGGGTTGTCCCGTGGCAATCAATATTCCGGGCTTTGTGGAGCAGGTGAAAAACGGCGATATCGAGGGGGCTTACCAGACCATCAGTCAGGCCAGCGCCCTGCCTGCCGTGTGCGGGCGGGTATGCCCTCAGGAGAGTCAGTGCGAGGGAAAATGTATCCGGGGCATCAAGGGAGAGCCTGTGTCCATCGGCAAGCTGGAGCGTTTTGTGGCGGACTATGCCCGGGAGCAGGGCATTAAGCCCGAGGGAGCCAAGGAGAAAAAAGGCAAAAAGGTGGCAGTGATCGGTTCCGGCCCCGCAGGCCTTACCTGCGCCGGAGACTTGGCTAAGATGGGCTATGAGGTCACGATTTTCGAGGCTCTGCATGAGCCTGGCGGCGTGCTGGTGTACGGTATTCCTGAGTTTCGTCTGCCCAAGGAGGCTGTGGTGGCCAAGGAGATTGAGAATGTGAAAGCCCTGGGTGTAAAGATTGAGACCAATGTGGTGGTGGGCAAATCCGTGACCATCGACCAGTTGTTGTCCGAGGAGGGATTTTCCGCAGTGTTTATCGGTTCCGGCGCGGGACTTCCCAAGTTTATGGGTATTCCCGGCGAGAACAGCAACGGCGTATTTTCCGCCAATGAATATCTGACCAGAAGTAATCTGATGAAAGCTTTTGATGAAAACAGCAACACACCCATTATGCGGGGTAAAAAAGTGGCCGTGGTGGGCGGCGGCAATGTGGCAATGGATGCGGCCCGTACCGCGCTGCGCCTGGGAGCGGAGGTGCATATCGTGTACCGCCGCAGCGAGGAGGAACTGCCTGCCCGTGTGGAGGAGGTGCACCATGCCAAGGAGGAGGGCATCATCTTTGACCTGCTCACCAATCCCACCGAGATTTTGGCGGATGAAAAGGGCTGGGTGACCGGCATGAAGTGTATCCGCATGGAACTGGGCGAGCCGGATGAGTCCGGCAGGAGAAGACCGGTGGAGGTGCCGGATTCTGAGTTCGTGCTGGATGTGGACACGGTGATTATGTCCCTGGGAACCTCCCCCAATCCGCTGATTTCTTCTACCACGGAGGGCTTGGAGATCAATAAGTGGAAGTGCATCGTGGCCGAGGAGGACAATGGCAAGACCACCAAGGAGGGCGTGTATGCCGGAGGCGACGCCGTGACCGGAGCGGCGACAGTGATTCTGGCTATGGGCGCGGGAAAAGCGGCTGCCAGGGGAATTGACGAATATCTGTCCAGCATGGGATGAAAAAGATCTGACAGGATCAAACAGAGAGCAAATGATTAATGAGGGCGTTGCATCTGGCAGACATGGTCTGCCGGGTGCGGAAAGAGGTAAGTATGTTGATATGTCCTAAGTGCAGGAATGAGTACAGAGACGGGATTGCCAAATGTGCGGATTGTGGCTGCGACCTGGTGCCGGAGAAAGAGATTATCAATAAAATTCAGTTTATTTTTGGAGACGAGGAAGAACTGACCCGGCTGAAAGAGTATCTGGAGTATAATGGTCTGCGGGATATGGAGATCGTCTATGACGAGAAGGAGGCGGTACACGAGCTGCTGATCAATGAGAAGGACAGGCAGAAGGCCGTCAAGCTGGGTTCTGTGTACATGCAGCAGGAGCAGGTGCGCCAGGCAGAAGAGGTCGTACGAATGCAGGAGGAGCAGGCCCGGCAGGAGGCGGAGAAACCTCAGCCCCAGTGGTTTGGCATGGGAACCGAGGAACAGAAGGAAACTCCCAGACCTCAGGCTCAGCCTGTGCGCAGGTCCTCGAAGGGCTATCAGAATAAATCAGAGCAGGCGGCTGAGAACAGGTCTTCCGCCTGGACGCTGCTCATCGTGGGCGGTGTGGGCCTGGTGGGGTTGGCGCTGCTATTGACGGGAGTGCTGCCCTTCCAGCTACAGGGGAGCAACCGCTTTATGATCGGCGGCATTATGGGCGCGTTGTTCGTGATTTTTATTGTGATGGGTTTTGTCTCCCTGAAGAATTCCAAGCAGTACGCCAAAGAGGCGGATTCTGAGAACTCCCTCAAGAGTACCATGGAGAAATGGTGTAAGGAGAATCTGGACGGCGCCAAGATCGACGCCGGCCTGCAGTTATCCACTGTACCTGAAGAGGAGTGGTATTTCCGCCGCGTCGCCTTGCTCAAGGCTGTGCTGAACCGTCAGTTTGTGAATCTGGACCAGGAATTTCTGGATCACTTTGTGGATGACATGTACGATTCCATTTTCCCGGAAACATGAAGATTACCATACTTTGCGTGGGAAAAATAAAAGAGAGTTTTTATCGGGAGGCCATAGGCGAGTACGCGAAGCGTCTGAGCAGATACTGTAAGCTGGAGATCGTGGAGGTGACGGATGAGAAGACGCCGGATAAAGCCTCTGCGGCGCTGGAGGAGCAGATCAAGGAGAGAGAGGCCGACCGCCTGCTGGCCCGCATGGAAGAGGGGGCCTATGTCTGCACCCTGGAGATACAGGGCAGACGCTATACCTCGGAGGGATTTGCAGAGCTTATTAACCGGACAGGCCTGGGCGGGCAGAGCCATATCATCTTTGTGATTGGTGGTTCGCTGGGACTCCATGAGAAGGTGCGAAAGCGTTCCTGCCAGACTGTCAGCTTTTCAGATATGACCTTTCCGCATCAGCTGATGCGGGTGATTTTATGTGAGCAGATTTACCGGGCGTACCGGATTATCAGTGGAGAGCCGTATCACAAGTAAGGGCGAAAGTATTAACAAATATAAGAAAAGTAACAAGAATAAATTGAAGTTTATGGAGGAAAACATGGCTGAATATTGGGATATATATGATATGGATAGAAAACTCACGGGAAAGACAATAAAAAGAGGCGAACCGTTTGGTGAAAATGAATTTTATGTGTGCTGTGAAGTGTGGATAGTGAACTCAAAAAATCAAATGTTAGTTACACAAAGGCATCCGGATAAAAAGGCTGGAAGTCAGTGGGAGTTCACGGGCGGCGGAGTTCTGTCGGGTGAAACAACTCTATTAGCGGCAACTCGAGAAGTGAAAGAAGAATTAGGTGTTTATTTAGACGAAACAGAGCTAGAATTGCTTGAAGTATATAAAAATAAAAATTATTTTATGGACATCTATGTGGTAAAAAAGGACCTTGGTGATGAAGAAATTGTATTGGACAAAAATGAAGTAATCGACTGGACATGGTTGTCGGAACGTGAAATAGAACAATTTATTGATGAGGGGAAGATGGTTCGTTCTGTTGGAGTAAGATATAAGATGTTTGGAAAGAACATGAGGGAAAAGGATATAACACAAGGGAAAGTCTAAGGGCAAACTCACTTGCTATAAATTTAGCATTTTCAAGGGTTTGCGGACTTTTTGAAGATAAGATATAACAGTTAATAAATGCTATAAAAAGTGTCTTATCAGAATTCACGTTTGAAGAATTGCTGGGTAAATGCAAATTCATCAATAACCATATGAAAAATATGCAGTATATTTCGAATTTTAAGCAGTGGGAACACTTTTCCGAAAAGAGACTTATTATATTGCACCGTTGCCATTATTTGCTTGGGACTTTTGCGGGAAAGAGGCCGGAGGATTCCTATGTGGAGAAGCTTGAAGAAGCTGTAAGGGAAGCCAGGAAGAACAGAGAATGGAGGCATGAGTATATGACGTTATTGATGAGAGATCAGGAAAATGTGGAAAAAGGCAGGGAACAAGGCAGGGAACAAGGAATTTTGGGAATGATATCAGCTTTGAGAGACTTAAATATACCAGACAGTACGATACTGCAAAAGCTACAGGAAAAGTTTATGTTGACCAAAGAGGAATCACAGAAATATATGAAATGTTGACTGGTGGAACAGGCAGAGCATATAAAGTGCTTTGCCTTATGTGTATTTGCCAAAATTTGAGTATTTTTCGCATTTAGATATGTTATGGAGAGCCGCATCATAAGTAAGGGAAAAAGGGCGGATTCTGTCAGAAAATAGAACAGATGCAAAAACAGTATTCTTTTCTGAGAATTTAACGTAAGTATATTTAAGTATTCACAGAATAAAACAGGAGTAAGAACATGAAAAGCTTTCGATGGATATTTACGGGGTTTATCATAATCTGCCTGATTGGTATGACCGGCTGCAGTATGTTAGGCGATCAGGAAATCCGGGAGATTGGGGATTATCTGGAGTCTCGGTACGGTTCCCGTGACTTTGAGATTCTAAAAGAGGAGACTGACGGGACTGTATCTTACAAAGTAACGCCTGTAGCATATCCAGAGGCCGCATTTACTGTGGAAGAGGGAAAAATAGAGGAGAGCATGGACTGGAGATATCACGATGACTATGCTGCCCAGATGCTTTACGGAGGTGCGGAACGTCTGGGACTTTCCTATGAAAAGGGAGAAAATGGATATAATACATTTATTTATTATGAGGACTACAGTTCTCTGGACTCTCTGGCGGAGCAGATAGTGAAGCTGGTGTCAGACTGTGTGGAAAGCAGGGCTTTTGAAAAGCTGAGAACGACATGTCTGCTGGAGATTAAGCCGAAGAATGAGACAAATCCTGATTTCCCGGGCTATCAGGTACGGATAGAGACCTTGTATACATACCCGGTGGATAAAAAATTTGGCGTCATGGCCTCCAAAATGACTCTGGAGCAATTGAAAGAAGATTTGAGGCTGTGCCATCTTTACAATGCGTATAGTTATACGATTTTAAAGGATGACTATTTGTTTTCCGAGGCTGATGTGGAGCGGTATCGAACAATGTGTACCGGAGCCATGGGAGAAGGGAAGGATAAGAGCATAACGGTATATGATATGGTTGACGGGGATAGCCATAGCCTGAGCTTTGGCGGGGCTTATCAGATTCTGGCCGCGGAGGGACTTGTAGAAGAGACCGCAGAGGAAAGTTTTATTGCTACCGGAAACGGAATGACAGTAAAATTCACCAGAGAATTTGTGGATGGAGAACCGGCGGTCTCTTATGAGCTTTTAAGCGGAGAAGGGGAAATTGAGGAACAGTATTCGAAGAAAGATTCCAGGCATGCTGTAGGAGCCTTGACAGGTAAGGTGATCAGTTTTTCCACACCGGAAAAGAAGGAGGCGGCGAAGGAGGAAGAGCGCCTGAAGAGACTTCCGGAGATACAAGCGGCATTTGAAAACGGGGCAGCGCCGGGACAGGCGAAGACAGCGGGCGGAATAGAAGTCACGCTGCTGGAGATGGAGCTTTACGAGCAGCTTCAGGGAAACAATTCCGGTTTTGTACAGTCCAATGAGGAGATGGTATGGACCCGAATCAGACTCAGGCTGAAAAACACCGGCGACATGGATATGTGGCTCTTTACTGTCACGGCGTATTCTGATTCCGAGGATCGTTTTGTGGGAGTCATTGCTGACAAAGAAGGTAATCTTTACCGCCCTACGGACATTATCAATCTGGGACTGGAAGACATATATAGTGAGGAGCTTTTGGCAGGGGAAACTGTTGAGGGAAATATTTATTTTAAGCTGCCGAGAGAGCTGGCTGCCAGTGAAGATTCCCTGGTTTTGTATTGTTTTTGCGGAAACGATACAGCCTCTCTTTTATTGCCTGCCGGGCAATGAAATTCCGGCAAGTGGTGAGAATGTAAAAGAAACTGTTTATTTGCATAAATTTTGTGTCATGCGAATATGTGCCAATCAGAAAATGACAAAGTGGGTAGTATCTGTACTTCGGGAGTATTGCCAGAACAAAGGAATTTCCTGTGTAAGATTTGATACAGCATCAGATGAAACGATTGTAAAGGCAATTTACCGGGATGCAGGATTTCAAATTGTAAAACCATTAAGTATGAGAATGGGCGTTCAATGGATTTATACGAATTGATAGTATAGTTAGCTGCTTATTGTAATTTGACGGATGGATGTGTATAATAAAAGTATAAGAAGAAATTTTGGGAATGATACAGCTTTAAGAGACTTAAATATACCAGACAGTACGATACTGCAAAAGCTACAAGAAAAGTTTATGTTGACCAAAGAGGAATCACAGAAGTATTTGAAATGTTGATTGGTGGAACAGGCAGAGCATATAAAGGGTTCTGCCTTATGTGTATTTGCCAAAATTTGAGTATTTTTCGCACTTAAGATTCTTATGGAGAGCCGTATCACAAGTAAGGGCGAAGGTATAGAAGTGGAGGGACATTGATAAAATGAAAATTGCAGCATATCAGTTTGCTGTATCAGGTAATATAATTCAAAATTTGGATATAATCGAAAAGGCAATAGGAAAAGCAAAAAATCAAAATATAGACTTGATTATTTTTCCCGAGTGCTGTATAACGGGATACCCCCCCAGGGATATTTCAAAATCATCGGATGCTGATTTTGAAATGGTAAACAAAGCTTGCGTGAAACTACAAAGAATTGCGGATGATGAAGATATCTCATTTATTGTTGGAACAATATATAAGGAAAATGACAACATTTTTAATCGTGCGATTTTATTTCAACCTAATAAAATTCAAGAAACATATGATAAGAGAGCCCTTTGGGGATGGGATAAAGAAAATTTTGTTTTGGGAAACAGCAAGGGAATATTTACATTTAAGGGTATTATTATTGGAGTGAGAATTTGTTTTGAGGTAAGATTTCCTGAGTTTTTTAGAGAGTTGTATTATGAAAAAACGGATTTAAATATTATCTTATTTTATGATGTGCTAGATAACGATGATATTGAACGATATCACATGATAAAAGGGCATATTCAAACCAGAGCTGTCGAAAATGTTTGTACAACTATTTCAGTAAATTCAATATTACCTTTTCAAACTGCACCTACAGCCATATTTGGAAAATCGGGGCAGATATACGGAGAATGCGAGCGAAATAAAGAGGGTTTTATTGTATATGATTTTTATGCACAAGATTTGAATTTTGGCGAACGAGGACGAAAGGAATTAACAGATTCTTTGTTAAGTGGAAATAGTTCGTTTGGCAAGTAAGGAAGTGATAAGCTACAACAAAGCTAATTTTATAGCAAACATGCAGAACAATGAAAAACATAGAAGCAAAGCAGTTAAAATGGGAGGAATTAAGTATATCCAATGATTTTCTGTTTGAAAAGGTCATGCAAATTCCTATGTGGAGAAATTTGAAGAAGCTGTAAGGGAAGCTAGGAAGAACAGAGAATGGAGGCATGAGTATATGACATTGTTGATGTGAGATCAGGAGAATGTGGAAAAAGGCAGGGAACAGGGGCTGTAAAAAAAGTCCCTTATGTGTATTTGGCAAAATTTGAGTATTGGGATGCAAGCACTTTAACAAGAGAGTTTTTGGCTTATTGTAATTTGTCAAAGGACTGTGTATAATAGAGTTAAAGAAGATAGCAGAGGGAAACATGAAGAAACATATAATAATAGCGGGGTGCCGCGTGCCGGAAAAAGTACTGTTTCACAGATCATAGCGAAACAATTCGGATATCAGCACATCAGTATGGATTCTGTCATTGCAGGCATTGAAAAAATATTTTCCAAAACGGGAATTGATACAGATGCAGCTGTAGAACCGCATACGAATCTGGAATAAATCAGTTCAAAAATGGCGCCCTTTATAAGAGCCATGATGGATAGTGGAGAATATAATGAATGTGATTACGGGATGGTAATAGATATTTTAAAAATATATGATACGCCAAATGATTATACATATTTTCATTCGGATGAAGATAACTATAGGGATTGCATGGAAATAGCAGTTCTCAGTAAAATGATAAAGGGGCAGTGTATCTCGTACGATATACCGTATTATGAGACTGCATATAATAGAGAGACGTTATTGAGAGATTTTGTGTCAAAGCTGATAAGAGAAGTATGAAACTTTACGGGGATCGTATCATAGGAAAAGCGAAGGGTATACGGCTATGGGAAAAGACGCTTATCTGATCAACATATATCTCAAAATACACAATAAAAGGACGCTCACCATGGATGATTTGGCCTATCTGGCAGAGTACGATCCGGAGTGTTTTGAGAAGACATGCAAAAATGTCGTATATAACATTCCCGAGATAAAGTCCATCATGGAGCCGGAAATCCCGGAACATTCGGCAGATGAATCGGAACCGGAGTTTGCCGAGTGGCAGAGCATAGAGCGGATTTTGGAGAATTTAAAGCGCCTGGAGATCAGTGAGTTCCCGATAGCGGATGTCGATACCGACCAGGTAAAGAGCCTGCTGGGAAATCTGTACATGGAATTACTGTTTCCGCACAATGATAAATATGCTTTCATGAATTTGGCGGATGGCGGCGACGCCTCTCTGTTTGACGCAAGGATATAAGCCGGCCCTTCTATAATGCGGAATACTTGCGCATTCCTAAAGAGTATGCTACCATGATTACAGCAAGGTTCGGGAGATATCTTTATGAAAAACAGGATTATGATAAGTGCGTTATGCATTTATATGCTATTGACAGGATCGGGATGTGGTACAGGCGCGGGGAACGAAACGCTGCCCGATGAGAATATGGAATCAGTCACTTTAACAGAAAGCGAACAGGAAGAATCTGAGGATTCCGATTCCGGCAGCGCTGTGCCAGAATCAGAATCCGAAACGAACACAGAAAGCGAAATTTCGTCCGATGAGGACATGGAGCAGGCCGCTTTAACGGAAAGTAATCAGGAGGAACCAAAACCCCGTAATTATGAGGAGCTGATAGCTGCCGCGAGAGAATGTGTCGAAGGGAAGGTTGAAGAGGAACAGGAAGTCTATTACGATTTCAGCTATATCATATACCAGTTTGGCCCCTATTACGGTGCGTCCATGGGACTGGGATATCTGATTGAAGATATAGATGGAAATGGAACCGATGAACTGATTTTCGGGCAAAACAGTGAACCGGGCACCGCAGCGGATGGCATTATCTATGATCTCTACACCATCTCCGAAGGGGAGGTGGTTCATGTGTGTAGCGGAGGAGAGCGGGACTTCTATATGCTCTGCGAAAATGGAATGCTGGCGCGTGACGCGAGCGATGGCGCTCCTACGGGCCTGTACGCGTATTATACCTTGGAGGGAACAGAACTTCATTTAGTGGAAGCGGTCATCTATAACGGGTGGAGGGATGAACGAGACGAACCATGGTTCTATTCAACGCAGTATGACTCGATCTATGAAGAAAACACGGAGCCTATCAGCGCAGAGCAGGCGCAGACGATCATGGAGAAGTATGTATATGAACACCCCGTATTCACTCCGTTTGTGGAGGAATAACGCATAGCTGCTATATGGGAAAGGATCACAGGGCAGAGCGCTTTAGGTGTTCTGCCTTATCGCGTATAAATGTAAGGATAAGGATGAAAGGAGAGGAGAATATGCGCATTTTACATGAACAGGACAGGGAAGAAATCCTTTGCTATGTGGGGAAAGAGCCGGAGATGAATCTGTTTTTTATCGGGGATATAGAGAGTTTCGGAGTGGAGAGTGAGACGGTCAACATTTATCTTCATGAGGAGAGGGACCGATGGGATTTTCTGATATTGAGATTCCATCAATATTACCTTTTGTACAGCCAGTACGAGGATTATAATGCGCAGGAGGCGATCGGGTTTTTTAGGGAACAGCGGCCGGACTGTATCAGCGGAAAGACCGTGCTGCTGGAGAAGATTGCTCCGGCATTCCCGCAGTGGACGATTGAGTCTACCTATATGAGCCGCTGCGACCGTGTGAAGGATTGTTTTTCCAGGCCGGATGATCTGGTGGTCCGGCGGTTGGAAAAGGAAGACGTGGCGGAGGCCATTGATCTGCTGTCGAATATTCAGGAGTTTAGCAGGACATACAGAAAGGCGGAGCGGGAGGAACAGATCAGGCGCATGGTGGAAGAGATGGACCAGGGCAGCAAGGCTGCTGTGGGAGGTTTCCAGGATGGTCGTTTGATCGCCACTGCCTCCACCAGCGCGGAGAATTCGGAGAGCGCGATGATCGTGGGAGTTGCCACTGCCGGAGAATGCAGAGGAAAAGGTTATGCCTCCGCAGTGGTCTCGGCGCTGTGCCGGGACTGCTTTGAGAGGGGAAAAAAGTATCTCTGCCTGTTTTATGATAATCCTGTGGCAGGGAGAATATATAACAGAATAGGGTTCCAGGAACTGGGGGAGTATGGGATGCTCAGATAAATGTCAGAAAGAGGAGGATAAAGAGCATGTATGAATTTAAAGAGGAGTTTTTAACAGGAATTGAGCAGATTGACAGAGAGCACAGGCGGCTCTTTGAGATCGCCGGTGAATTGTATGAACTGAAATGCGAGGAATTCATTCCCGACAAGTACGATAATATCCGGCATATTTTGGAGGAATTGCGGGATTATACCCTCACGCATTTTGAGCATGAGGAAGAGTACATGAAGTCCATCGGTTATAAGAAAATGTTCACCCAGGTAAGCCAGCATAACGCCTTGAAGGAAACCATCAGCGGCTGGGACTTAGACGCTATCGACGAGGATCAGGACGAGGCCATAGAGGAGATGCTGCGCCTTGTTACAGACTGGCTTGTAAACCATATTTTGAACGAGGATAAGCTGATCGGGAAATAGATAAGTCCTTCTAAAACGCGGAATACTTGTAAATCATGTGCGGTTGGTTAAAGAATTGCCTTCGCGGCAAAAAGAGATGGAGAACCCTGATAATATGCGGCATGGCTGCCATAGTGGCAGTCTATTTGTGTCTGTGCTTTTCCCTGCGCCTTTCTGTGCGCGACACTTCCCTTGACCGGGAGGAGTGTATGCTGTACTATATTGTGAACGCGGACGGCATGAAAGGACTGGGACACAGCATTTTGCTTGTGGTGGACGCGGAGGGCTGCGGAAGGGTGTTTAGTTTCAACGGAATGCAGAGAACACTGGGAGAAAGCCTGCTGGGAAAAAGCGGAATCGGAAAAATGAGTGTGGGCGAGATGAATGCGGAAGAGACAGAGGCATTTCTGCAGACCGGGGACTTGCGGTTGGACGGCGACCAGTTGGCGGACAACTATGATGTGGCGCTGTACAGGCCGATTACAGAGGAGGAATACGGCGTAATCCTGGAACAGCTTACACCCTATTTGGAGGCGGAGGAGCGGTTTGCAAAGCTGTATGAAAAATGGGTCATTGAGGAGGACGGCGACAGGCGGCAGGAATACAAGCAGGCATTGGAGCAGTTGGGACGGGAGGAGAGTCTGGCTTATCAGATATACACCCATAACTGCGACCATGGGGCCAGGCGGCTGGCAGCGTCGGTTGACCGGGTGCTATGGGATTACACACAGCATTCGCGGCGCATGACGCCCAACGGCAATCTGAAAGCATTTGGGAGACTGGCGGAGAACTGGGGCGTTATGACGCTGGGCCGACAATCTTTTACAGAAAAAATATTGTTTTTTCTGGTGATTTTCTGAGTGCTGTAAAAGCTATTGGAGGTTATGGAAGGACTGGGAGAGTGGGCAGTGGCAAACAAAAGAAATAGAACAGGGTTATATATTTTTTTCCTATGGGCGATGGTGTCAGCAAGCCTGACAGGGTGCGGGCGGGATGTTATGCCGCCGGAGCAGGCGGACAGCGCTGAACAGACTGTGGAAATCGAATCCGCAGAGGAAGAGACGCGCACGGAGGAGGAACGGCAGGAAGAGAACCTGGGCAGTATAGAACCAGAACTTCCGGCCACAGGAACGCAGCTTTCTGATTTCGCGGCGGCGGGCTGGGAGATCATGGACAGTGTGGAACTGGACTTTAATCAGGATGGAATCGTGGACTATGTGGGCGTGCAGGAAGTGCCCCCGGACAGGGAAAAGGATGAGTGGTGGGACGAATTTGGTCTGCGTGTTTTGTTTGCCATAGCCAGTGAGGGCAAGGGTCAGTATCGGCTTGACTTCCAGGATGTCAATTTGATTCTCGCAAGGACAGAAGGCGACTTTGGCGGACTGGAAGGGAGTGGAACGTCCTTTACCACCCATGCCTCAGGGGGCGGTAAAGATGGGTGGTCGGAGTCCTATACTTATACTTACAGGGATGGGACATGGTATCTCACTGCATCGGAAGAGTGCAGCGGATATGCGCAGAATGTGGACGATTATCAAAAGGACGACTGGGACAGCGGTGTCCGCACTTGCAAAACCAGAGGGAGGACCGGCAATGGTCCCTGGGAAACCGTTCATGACCCGGGGGTATATGAACTGGAGTATACGATGCGTCTGGACGAACCGCTCACTCTCTATCAGGCAAGCAGGCGATGCAGGTTTGCGCAGGACAGGATAACAGACTGGGAGGTCAGGAATATTGTATTTGCGGAGGGAATAGAACTGCCGGAGGACAGGATAAGAAAACCGAAAGGCGAATATTATTATTCCGGGTGTATGGATGAGAATTATGCCCTCTATACTTTTTTGGATGAGGAGAGTGAGAAGGATTATCTTGCCTTGTATAGCTGGCAGGACAGAAGTCTGACAGTGCTGTCAGCGGAAGAGAATCTGTTAAACGGCTATGAGATGATGAAGGCTATCGGAATCTATCAGGATAAGGTATATTATAGTACAGCTATTATTGATCTGATCCGCTATCAGGCGACATATGAAGGGGAGATGCGCATAATAGAAACCAGAGACGTGATCGGTCAGAAGGTGGTTCGGATGAACCTTGACGGAACGGAAAAAGAGACCATATTTACCTATATGTATCCGGGGACGGAACAGCCGGTTTTGGAAAAAGCGCCTCCCTATCTGAGTATCGGCAACACCCAGATCAGCGGTGGCGAGATTGTGCTGGGAGTGTATATTGGCATAGGTGAAGACTATGATCTCTATTACCGAATGAATGTGGATGGCAGCGAGCTGCGGGAAATGGGAAAGGTCTCCCGTGATTTTCCCTGGGAGGAAGAATACGGCCCTGTCCTTATACCCCTGTCTGCGGAAGAAGAAATCGAGTGGGCATTTTACGCAGAGGGCTGTTACTGGTATTACAATGGCAAGCTCTACGGGTATCTGGCGGAGGATGGAAAGGAGATCGCTCCCTGCATATACAGTGAGGCGACACCCTTTTCTGAGGGACTGGCCTGCGTGTGTCTGGACGGCAAATACGGCTATATCGACAAAAACGGGGAGATTGCGCTGCCCTTTATTTATGATCAGGCCTCGCCCTTTCGGGAGGGGCTGGCCTACTTTTCCCGCGGGGAGGAATATGGGCTGATGGACCGGGAGGGAGCGGTGGTTCTGCGGCTGGAGGACTGCGACAGCATCAGTTCCTTCCGGGAGGGGCTGGCGTACTTTTGCCGGGACGGTCTCTACGGATATATGGACCAGAGCGGCAGGGTTGCCATTGCGCCGGTCTATGATGACGCCGGATATTTTTATGACGGACTTGCCAGCGTGAGGAAAGGCGGTTTCTTCGGGCTGATCGACAAGGACGGCAGAGAGGTGCTGGCGCCGCAGTACAGCAGCATCCGTCGGGAGGAGACTTATATCATTGCCGAGAGAGAGGGTACCTATTACTGTATTGACGGAGAGGGAAGAGAGTTTTCACTGGGCGCATGGGACAGCGTCAGGGAAGAGCAGGGAATGCTTTTGGTGTGCCGGAATGATCTGTACGGTCTTATGGATGGAGACGGTAAACAGATTCTGGAGCCGGTATATAAGTATATCGTTCCCATAGCTGGAAAAGAACTGGCTATAGCGTATAATGATAACGGGGAAGCCGGTGTATTGGACTATACGGGGCAGGTCAGAGTGCCGTTTATCTACAGCAGAATCTATGCGGACGGCGGAGGCGGCCTGTGCGTTACAGACAAGGATACGGGAAAGGAAGGATATCTGGACGGGGAGGATTTTTCGGTGAAGATACCGATCGTCTATGACAGTCTGCGGTACTTTACCGGGGGCAGGACAGTTGCCGCGCTGCATGGGAAATACGGGCTGCTTAGAGACGACGGGACGATGGAGCTGCCTGCTGTATATGATGGGATCCAACTGTTTTCCGATGGTTCCCTGGCGGTCTGGACCGGGGAGACGGTCCAACTGACGGACAGATGGGGCAATCTGATTCTCACCGGAGAGTATAGCGCGATACAAGAGCTGGGAAATGTCTATGAGACAGAGAAACGCAGTGGAAACAGCGGAATACGGAAAGACTATTGGGACAGGCAGGGACAGAAGATTGTCTATGGTTATTGGCGGCGGTACGAGACGGTAGAGGGAGTGAAGGATACCTATATTCTGCGTGATGCTGACGGAAACAATATTCTGCTGAAAGCGGGGGAGGAGGATGGGCAGAGCACAGAGAAGGAGTTTCTGACCAATTGGATCACGCCGGAAACCGGACCCTTTGCGGAGTATTTGAAAAACGGAGCCATCGCGGTCTCGCATGCGTATGTTGAAGGGTATATGGATAGATTTGAGGATTTGAGAAAGGAAGGCTGGTGTTTCAGCAAGCTGTACCGAATAGAGGGGCAGGATGTGCTGTACTTTTATGCCGAGCCTTGGAAAAGAATAAATATTGAATGCAGCAGCGCATTGTTTATTGTCAGAGACGGTCAGGTGGAACAGCTGATCGATGGGTATACAGGCAGCGGTACGCTCAAGGGGGACGAGGTGCGCTTTTTATATGACAGCCAGGAGGACGTCTGGAAGGTGGGCACTATGGGAAGCTGGGGCGGTTTTGGAGGCTATGCGTACGGCGGGGAAGTGTATTCCCTGAGAGAGGGCCGGGCGGTGCCCGAAATTTCCTTCATGAGCTATAACCAGACAACGGGAAACTACAGTGATGATGAGTTGCTGGAAAACGCAGAGCTATTTTATGACCATGAAGGCAATCCTTACACTAGGGAGACCATTCTGGAGGCAGGATATGTGAGGGAATATTTGATTGAGGATCAGCGGGTGACGGTGGAAGAGTTTCATGCGCTGGAGGAGCGCTACCAGTATCAGTATTATTTGGAGCCGACGTGGTAGGAGATGTACCCGTGGGCTGGCAAGGGACATGCGGAACTTACATTAGGAGGTAAAACAATGGGCAGACGGAGAAGTGGGAGAAATAGGAGAGCAATATTGAGCCTGATCATGGCATGTGGTCTACTGCTGGCAGGATGTGGCCTGGGAGAGATTTCGGCGCAAAATGTGTCGGGGGGATGGGTGCGCTTTGACGGGAGTGTGGATTACACAGTTCTGGAGACATTTATCCACAACAGTCTGGAGAACCTGCAGGAGTTGGGGATTGACGTCACGGAGGCACAGGAGGATATCACAGATCAGTTTCTTTCCATGCCGGAGGAAATCTTGCGGGGCATGGACGCGAATATGGAGTGGACTGTGGGGATGCTACTGAGTTGGATAGAGTCGGGGCATTTTCCCGGAACGGAACAGGCCGCCGGGGAAATATACAGCTTTGACCTGGAGGTGCCGGACATTCAGCAGATGTACACAAGCTTTTTGGAGGGCGTTGTCCGGATATCCGGGGGCGAGCTGGAGGTCACGGACATAGAGGAGGAAATATCGGACGAGGTCCTTGAGCGAGGGACAGGAACGGAGATTGTGCGCTTTTGCTGCAATGGGAAAGACTATACATATAAGGCCAAGTATCAGCACGACTGGTTTGACACGGGGATGCTGACTTTTATGAATAAGGTGCTGAAGGAGCAGGATACGGGGAGTTATCTGTATGTCACCAGCGACGGATTTCAGGAATGCATTGTGTTTTACTGCACGCAGGAGTGGGCGGAGCAGTTTCACAGTCTGCTCGGCGTGAAACTGGAACGGCCTTGAGAAGATGGAGAAGGAATTATGTATGGTGGAAAAATCGCGCTGCGGATTGTGACACTGATAATGGGTGCCGTTTTGTTTGCCGGAGCGGGGCAGTCTGTGCTGATGGGTGGGTCAGAAAGGCTTGAGAAGGATTGCGCCGCTGCCGAAAGCGGAGCAAGGATAGGGAGAATCTTCCGCGTGTGGAGAGGGATGGTCTTGGCGGCGGGGGAAGAGGATTGGCTGATGGAACAGACTGCCCCCGGCAGATATCGAATGTATATAGATAGATTTGGGGGCTGGATAGATTATTTTCTGGAGGTACATTATGCCAGTGATCAGGAGCGCTATGAAGCTTTGTCCAGGGCTGTGGACCAGCTGATAGACCATGATGGAGGACTCTATTTTGGTGGCTTTAAGGAGGGGGAGGTGCGTATATTTGCCGATATGGTCTATGACAGGGAGGGGCAGCATTATGATGCCTTTACCTTCTTTTTGCCGGACAACACATACCCTGCAGCCAGATTGTATGTGAATGAGAAAACTTTTTATGCCAGTGACGGCGTCCGGTTTTGGAGCAGCGATCCCCGGATGGCGCAGATGCCGGAGCTGTATTCTCCCGTGGAGAGGGCCAGGCAGCGGATTGGGGAGTATCTAAACGCCGTGGGCCAGGCAAAAGAGTATGAGATCACCTACAGGGGAATGGTACGGCGAGACGATCTGGAGCGGTACATGAACGCGTTTTACTATGCCGTGCGGGAAAGAGACGCCGATGGCGCAGAGACGGTGTGGGACGCCTATGTGGATGATATGCTGTATTACTCGGATGCCTTTTACGCGCAGCTGGCGGACAACCGCTATGAGAAGAGACAGCTCTGCGAGTGGACGTCCGGAGAGGGGGATACCTATCAGTTCGCTTTTGCCAATGGGTTCTGTCTGGCGGATGGCAGTGTCTGTTATGATGGGGACACAAAAGTGGTGGTCCGCAGGGACGGCGTGGTCCAGGGGCATTTTTCATATGAATTCAACGAATGGCGGCGGCCGAGCGGATTCTGGAGGGTAGGCGATTACACCTTTGACGATATCCCTGATATTGCAGTGGTAAAGGGCAATATAACAAACTGGGGAGGACGGAGCGCGGAGCTCTATGTGGGTGACGGACGGGGGCAGTATCACTATGGCGGTTACTTTGATGATATTCCTGTGGTGGACTATCCCACCCAGACCCTGCGCGTCCATGCTCCGCTGGGAAATGGATACTATGTGTATTTTGCCTATCGCTACAGGGATGGGCGTTTTGTGGAGACGGCCCTTCTGGAGGAGAGATATCTGGATGACGACCCGCGTTCCGTGGTGGCGTCAGGAGTTGTATATACCCTGACGGACGAGAACGGAAATGTGGAGACTTACGAGGACGAGCTGCCGGAAAAATGGGCGGAGTTCTGGGGGATATGAATGGGCGCTGCCAGGAGGACATAGATATATGAGAAAAGCATGTACAGGATTGTGTCGGATCATACTGTGCGGACTGCTGCTGACCGGATGCGGATTGAATGGCGCGGATGGAGAGCCTGCGGCAGTAAGTGACGCCCGCCGGGAGACAGAGTCTGCCGCGAACAGCCGCTTTGCCGGAGAGATATTGCCGGAGCTGCTGCCGGATGAGGGTCTCCGGGAGAGGGTGCGAAACGCTGCGGGAATAGCATGGGAGGATGAGGAGGAGGCGCTGTGGCAGAAACTAAAGCAGTGCGAGAGCCTGGTGTTGAAACAGGAGCCGATTCATAGTCTGGAGGGACTGGGGGAGGCTCTGCCCAATCTTCAGAGTCTGGTAATTGACTACGGCGCCTTGGAGGATTGTGAGATTTTGGATTTCGCCCCGATTGCGGAGCTTCCCTGCCTGAGACAGCTGTATATCAAATATCCTGCGGGAAGAGAACTGGACTTTTCCTTTCTGGCGAAGATGGATACGGTGACGGAGCTTTTTCTGGTAAATTGTGACCTTAGGGACGCCTTCTTTTTGACAGAAATGTCCCAGCTGGAGTGTCTCTCCCTGTATCAGACGCCTGTGGAGGACCTGGCGGCACTGGAAAATATGACGAGGTTGGTGGAGCTGGCCCTCTACGGCAACGGGGAGGCCCAAAATATGGAAACCGTCGGGAAACTGCTGAACATGCGAGAGCTGGGACTGCAGGACTGCGGAATTGAGGACATCCGCTTTCTCCGTGGGCTGACCGAGCTGCGGAGTGTCAACCTGAATTACAATTCCGTTACCGATCTGACGCCTCTGGCAGAGCTGACTAAGCTGGAACGTCTGGGGCTTGTGGAGAATGCCGTCAGTGATATCAGCGCCATTGCGGGCCTGGAGAACCTTTTTGATCTGGCGTTGGACGGAAATTGCGTCAGCGATATCTCAGCTCTGCAAAATTTGTCCCATTTAAACCAGGTCGGGTTGTCGGACAACCGGATTGGGGATTTTTCTCCCTTGAAAGATAAGCGGGAACTGCTGTATGTATCTGTTTTTGGCAATCCCTGCACAGACCTGGAGCCGGTGCTGACGGTTCCTTTTCTGTATTTTGCGAATGGGAGTGCGCCGGATTCGGAGGAGCATTTGCGGACAGTGGCGGACTGGATGGAAAAGTACAGGCCGGATATGGAGGAATATGAATGCTCCGACTATAGGGAGGCGGACTTGGATGGGGACGGTCTGCCGGACGCCGCCTTTGTGGTTGACGGGGAGTTTATGGAAGGAGATGTATATTCTTATGATAATGAACACCGTCTGTTTATATTACTGAGAAATGAGGATGGCTCCTGGAGAGAAGTGGAGCATGACATTCATATCGGAGATTCGATTTCCGGTGGTATGCGCGGAGACCCTTACCGGGGAATGTGGATGGGAGGGGGATATGTGCTGGTAAAGGAGGAGCACGGCAGCAGCCTGGGCTCTGCGGCGACGGAGATTTATCGCTATGGACAGGGACGACTGGAGCGGGTGCTGGCAGTAGCTGTGGATGATTGCAGATGGGCGGAAGGCTATAATGTAAGAGAGTACAATGAGGAGGAGGGAACCTGGGTCAAGTACGCCATCGCCATGGATGGTTACCGCATGGTCAGGGTGGACCTGGCCGACAACGAGTATCCGGCCGCTCACGGGGCGTTTCCGAATCTGGGGATCGACTCCTCCTATTACATTTATGCAGACAGATTGCCTACCCGCATGGACGGTGCGGCGGCCCTGGAATGTTTTCGGGATTTTCAGGAGGGGGACTGGGGACAGGAAATGCTGCCCTACGCTCCCTGGCAGAAGGAGAACTATGAGCTGTTGATGGGGGTGGAGCTGCCGGATTACTATTATGTGGCCGAAGACGCTTATTTCTATTATCGGGAGCTGGAATACGACGGGGGAGAGTATACGCATGTGATACGTTATGTGTGGGATGGAAAATATCACCAGGATTACAGGATAAAGGATTCCACCGGAGAGTTAATTATTTACACATGTAATCCGATATATGAATAGAAGGTATACACGGAAAGCATGCACGATTGTAAAGAGGTGACATGGGATATGGGAATCAATATCGGATCGGATTATGGAAACACAACCACCAGGACCATTCTGCGGCGGATGGACGGAACGTATGTAGGGGCTATATCTGTGACAAAATCAGTCCAGAAAAAGACCAAGCGGCTCAACTATAATTTCAAGGAGATATCGGCCATGATCCTCCAGACCAAGACCTCCGGCAGCGCCCGGCAGGTGGCAGCGCGCGCCAGAGGCAAGGTTGCCTTGCTCAGACAGCGGCAGGGGGGCGGGGAGTATGATGACAAGGAGCTGGAGAGCGCCATTATTCATGCGGAGAAGATGGAGCGTATTGCCAGGAAGAGGATGCGTCATCTGCAGGAGGAGGAGATGGCTAAGCGGGGCGGTCCCTGCTTTGGAGAGCTGGAGGAGGAATGCGAGGACTTTCAGCCGCAGCAGGAAGAGGCGCAGAAGGATGAGGATGCGGAACTTGACCGCAGGCAGCAGGAGGCCATACTGGAAAAGCGCCAGCAGGAGATTCAGCGGGAAATGCAGCGCATGATGCGGGAGATGGAGCAGGCCCAGCGGGAATTTGAGCGGGAGATGGCAGAGCTTTCGGATCTGGATGAATTGTCTGACGCTCTGGGGGGAGGCGGCGCCAGAGACCTGGATCCCGAGGAGCTGGATGAACTTAAGAAAAAGCACCGCCTGGACGAACAGAGGGAGATCATGGAGGCGGACATGGTTTACCTGAAAGCGCTCTTCTACAAGCTGGCTCAGGAAAAGCAGCAGGGGAGCAGCGGCTCCGGCACTGGCGGCAGTGACAGCAGCGTGGGCGGCGGCAGTTATGACGGCAGCGGCGGCGTGTCACTGGAGCTGGGCGGCATGGAGATGCCTGTGGAGACCGCGGAAGCTCCCGCTATGCCGGAGGGCGGAAATATAGATGCCATGGTATAACCCCTATAGTTTGATCTGGGACAACACTTCTCTGTTTACATAGAGCGTGTTGTCCTTTCTGGTATCACAGGCCCATTTTACCAGAGTGATTTTGTCTCCCGCGATCTCCAGGCAGGTGATGCAGCGGGGATGGATGCAGCTTCCTGTGTTGAAATAGGGGGTGTCCGCGCTGAGCCTGGGGCGGTGGGTGTGGCCGGTGATCAAAATGTGGCCGGTCTTCTGGGCATAGTCTGTCAGACGCTGTTCCACCCGGTCCTTGTGGGTGTAGTTCTTGGCGGCGCTGGTGGGGTCAAGCACCCCGAAATGTTCCAGAGGCTGCCAGAAATACCGAACCAGAAAGCGAGCCAGTTTCCAGAAGGTGGAGTTCAGCGGGTCTGCCTGATGACCGTGGGTCAGGTATAGGCGCTGCCCCTGTCCGCACTGCTCCAGAATGACGCCCTCATAAAAGGTCAGACCTGGGAAGAGAGGTTGGTGGCACTGGGAATCCGTGCAAAAATAGGAGCTGCAGACCTGGTCGGAATAACCAGGTCTTTTTTTCTCCATATCGTGATTGCCATACAACAGGTAAAGTCGTCCCTGCTGATAGAACAGGGAGAGCAGCCAGAACACATTGCTGTGAATTTCGATGATCTGGCCCATGCGCCTGTTTTCCCACAATTCATCCCCATCCCCCAGCTCGATATAGGTGTACCCCTGGGCGTAATAGTGCTTTAAGGCCGTGAAATACAGGTTTTGGTTTTTCAGAAAATTGTCTCCCCAGGTGCCGTTTCCCCTGTGGCAGTCACTGACAAGGACATAGCGGCTGCAGGGGCCCAGCGGCAGGACGGGCGCATTCTGAAAGGCGCGGGAAAGACGGGAAGAGCAGCTCATGTGCGGATAACTCCTTTCAGTCGCCGCAGCATACGGCGCAGAATAAAGGGCAATAATTCATACAGATAGAGAATCCGGTCCAGCGTACAGTCAAAGGGGCGGGTGATGCGGCAGTACAGCCGGCAGAAAAAGCGGTTGCAAAGCTGCGCCCAGCGAATCCGCAGTCTTCTGAAACAGGAGATGCGCTCGGGACAGATGGGAGATGCGGGGCATCCGCAGCTATAGCGGATGTGCACCTGCATGTCATGGCAGCAACGGGAAAACCGTAAGGATTCATTTTCCTGTCCAAGTCGGTCGAGAGCCTCCAAAAATTGATTCTGCATCTCCGGGCAGGGGAAACCGATGGTCACTTCCAGGATTAAGCGGCTGGGCTTTGTGAACATGCCCACCAGGAAGGCGGTGAGCCACCAGGTGGTGTGGGACATGGTAGCCAGCAGATTTTCTCCATGAAACAGATGAAAGGTGACGGGCAGCCTTTCCGTGTCGGACACAGCCTGGAAATGGGCGGTGGCGTACTCTTCCGGAGACAGCAGGCGGTTGGCGTGATAGATACCTACCTCTGCGCCGGTATTGATGCCATACTGCCCCTTCCACAGTTCGATAAGCCAGGTGCGGCCGCAATAGTCAAAGTAGATGGGCAGCGCGTCAAAAACCATGTGGAAAGCCAGCGCCGCTTTGTCAAATAGAGCCGTGTAGCCCGCCTGACGCTGCCAGGCGTCATTGCGAGTGGAGATTAGATCCTGGTCGCGGACATAGCAATAGCCGAAAGGCTCCAGGATTGTGTCCAGCAGCTCCTGTTTTTCACAGCAGGGCATGCAGCAGACCTTTTTGAGCGCCCTGCGTCTGCGCCAGATGAAGAGCCCCAGACACAGAACCAGCAAGAGTAGAAAACCGATGAAAAAATACATAATTGAGAAATTCCTGTCATTTTTCTTAATTTATTGTATGTTGAGAGCGAAAATTGTGTGCGGGTTGCTTTGGGAATTAACCAGTTGGCGAATGCCGATTGTTTCTTGTCCTGCCGCTCAAAATATGCTATAGTTAACTATATATTATGAGATTAGGGCGGAGACTGAGATGGCGGCGAAGAAGGTATATGCGGTGCGCAGGGGAAAAGTCATAGGAATATTGGACAACTGGGACGCCTGCAGGGAATCCGTGGATGGCTACCCAGGTGCAGAGTACAGGGGATTTAAGACACTGGAGGAGGCCAGGGCTTACATGGAGGGGATACCATATGTGACAGAGCCTGACGAAGATGAAGTTTCCGACAGACGCGAAATATCCGGAAAAGCCGCCCGCAAAAAGAAGGCGGAACTGCCAGAGCGGCCCAGAGGGGTGGGGGATACATCCGGCGGATTGGTGGCCTATGTGGACGGCAGCTATGAACATTCCCTGGGGAGGTATGCTTTTGGCTGCGTGTTTATTCTGCCTGATGATACGGTCTATGTGGAGAATGGCAGCGGGGACAATCCCGACACAGCCCAGCTCCGCAATGTGTCCGGGGAGATGCTGGGGGCCATGTATGCTGTGAGATGGGCTATTAAAAACGGATTTTCACGGATTGAGCTGCGCTATGACTATGAGGGCATTGAAAAGTGGGTGACCGGGGCGTGGAAGAGCAAGACGGAGCTGACCCGGAAATATGCGGAGTCCATGAGGCGCTGGATGGGAAACATACAGATGCGCTTTACCAAGGTGGCGGCTCATACCCATGTATACTACAACGAGCTGGCGGACCGGCTGGCCAAAGACGGTCTGACTGGGAGAGAAGGAATTCCCGAGGTGTGGCTGACGCAGGATAGGGAGCCTTGGGCCAAATAGAGCAGCACCTGAGAGAGTGCGGATACGCAGGGAGGGTAGGATTGGATACCGTTTGGATAAGGCTGAACAAATATCTGGCAGACTGCGGCGTGTGTTCCCGGCGGGAGGCGGACCTGCTGATTGAGCAGGGAAGGGTCACTGTGAACGGCCAGCGGGCGTCCACCGGCAGCAAGGTCACGGAACAGGACAGCGTTGCGGTGAACGGCAAGCGTTTACAGGGCAGGCCTCAAAAAGTGGTGCTGGCCTTTTACAAGCCAGTGGGGGTGACCTGCACGGAGCAGGATAAACACGCGGAGAAAATTATCAATGATTATGTGAAGTACCCGGTGCGAGTCACTTATGCAGGGCGTCTTGACAAAGACTCCGAGGGGCTGCTGCTGCTCACCAACGACGGCGATTTGATTGAGGCTGTCATGCGGGGAGCACATAGGCATGAGAAGGAGTACATTGTCAAGGTAAATAAGGAGATTGACCCCATATTTCTGGAAAAAATGGCAGCAGGCGTATATCTGCCGGAGCTGAAACAGACCACCAGGCCCTGTGAAATCCGGCAGATCGGTAAATATACATTCCAGATTATCCTGACCCAGGGGCTTAACAGACAGATCAGACGGATGTGTAAAGTCTGCGGCTATGAGGTGAAACAGCTTAAGCGCATCAGGGTCATGCATATACAACTGGAAAATCTGGCGCCTGGAAAGTACCGGGAAGTGCAGGGACGGGAGCTTAAGCAGCTGTACCGGGACGCGGGGCTGGATTTGCCGGAGGGAGATTCAGAAGGAAATAGAAAACGCAGAAAGGAAACATATCATGGCAGCAGAAAAGCTGGATCGCATTAAGGAACTGACGGAGCTTTTAGGGAGGGCATCCAAGGCCTACTATGCCCAGGATCAGGAGATCATGAGCAATTATGAGTACGACAGGCTCTATGATGAGCTGGAGCAGTTGGAGCAGGAAACAGGGATCATCCTGGCTGGCAGTCCCACACAACATGTAGGGTATGAGGCGGTGGATGAACTTCCCAAGGAGGCTCACGAATCGCCGATGCTCTCTCTGGACAAGACCAAGGAGCGGGAGGAACTGCGCTCCTGGCTGCAAGGACAGTCTGCAATTTTGAGTTGGAAATTGGACGGACTTACGATTGTATTGACATATCGTGACGGAAAACTTGCAAAAGCGGTGACACGGGGTAACGGGGAGATCGGCGAGGTCATCACCGGCAATGCCAGAACCTTTACCAACCTGCCACTAAATATAGGGTTTCGTGGAGAACTGGTGCTGCGGGGAGAGGCGGTGATCAGCTACCCGGACTTTGAGCGGATCAACAGCCGGATTGAGGATGTGGACGCCAGATACAAGAATCCCCGGAATCTGTGCAGCGGCTCGGTGCGGCAGCTAAACAGCGAGATCACCGCCCAGAGAAAGGTGCAGTTCATTGCCTTCAATCTGGTGCGGGCGGAGGGTGTGGACTTTGCCAATTCCAAGGAGGCCCAGTTTGCGTTCCTGGAGGAGCAGGGCTTTGAGGTGGTGCAGCGGATCATGGTGACGGAGGATACGATTCTGGACGCCATCGAAGATTTTGCCCGCCGGGTGGAGACCTATGAGATTCCCTCGGATGGACTGGTGCTGACCTATGAGGATATCGCGTTCGGACAGTCACTGGGGCGGACGGCCAAATTTCCCCGGCATTCCATTGCCTTTAAATGGGCGGATGAGCTGCGGGAGACTACGCTGAAGGAGATCGAGTGGAGTCCCAGCCGGACAGGGCTGATCAATCCGGTGGCGATCTTTGAGCCGGTGGAGCTGGAGGGCACCACGGTGAGCCGGGCCTCGGTACACAATATCAGTATTCTGCGGGGATTAAAGCTGGGAATCGGGGATAGAATCACCGTGTATAAGGCTAACATGATAATCCCTCAGATTGCGGAGAATCTGACGGGAAGCGACAATGTGGAGATTCCGAAGGTCTGTCCCGTCTGCGGCGGCAGGACGGAGATTCGCCAGGTGGCGGACGCCCAGAGCCTGTACTGCGTCAACGAGGACTGCGACGCCAAGAAGATCAAGGCTTTCACCCTGTTTGTAAGCCGGGACGCCATGAATATAGACGGCATGTCCGAGGCCACGTTGGAAAAGTTTTTGGGCAGCGGATTTTTGCATGAGTTTGCAGACCTGTATCATTTGGACCGCTACCATGAGGAGATTACATCCATGGAGGGCTTTGGAGAGAAATCTTATCAAAATCTGCTCGCCAGCATTGAGAAATCCCGGGAGGTCACGCTGCCCCAGGTAGTCTATGCCCTGGGAATCGCCAATATCGGTGTGGCCAACGCCAAGATGTTGTGCAGACATTTTGATTACGATCTGGAGCAGATGATACAGGCGGACGCAGAGGAGCTGAGCGCCATAGAAGGGGTGGGAGAGGTGATCGCCACTGCTTTTGTGGAGTACATGCATAGTGAGGAGAACGTGCGCAGGATTCAGAATTTGATGAGGGAACTGCGAGTGCAGGCGGTGCAGGTAGCGGCGGAGCAGAACCTGGCGGGAAAGGGTTTCTGTATCACGGGAAGTCTGAACCACTACGGCAGCCGCAATGAGCTGAAGGACGTGATAGAGCAGCGGGGCGGCAAGGTCACCGGCAGCGTAACCTCCAAGACAGAGTGCCTGATCAACAACGATATAGCCTCCAACTCCTCCAAGAACAAAAAAGCGAAGGAGCTGGGAATCCCCATCCTGACAGAAGAGGATTTTATGGCAAAATATTTGTAGAGTTTCATCTGCGGATAAGTAACCTTCAATTGTCAACATCTATGGTAAAAACGGAAGGACATCGGAGGCGAAAAAATTTATTAATGGGTATGAGAAAAATTGTAGTTATAGTTGTATTTGTCTGTTTTTGCATATGCGGCTGTAAAAAAGGCGTTAGTACACCTGGTGAATCTGATGACAAATCAATGCAAGAGGCAGGCATAGAGGAAACGAAAACTTTATACGGAGAATGGCTGATTGACCGGGCCGCACTGGAATCAAATATGTACACGGGAACATCCTTGGACGGCGATTTTGAGAATACCCTGTTCGACCCGGAAGATTATGTGGGATATACTTTAAGGTATTCAGCGGAAAGCTTTTTTCTGGGAGATGTGGAATACACGGCCCCCTGCTATTCGGCGAGAGAAATAACGGTCGGGAAATATAATGACGGGGGAGTGTTCAGGAATCCGGATTTATTTACTTTAATAGCAGACGAAGAAATAGAAGTGGAAAGTGAGCTGATGTGGGTAGATGTCACCTTTGACTATGAAACAAATTATTTAGAGTATTCTTTTGTACCAGTGGGAACGCAGGTTGTACTTCTTAATAATGATACCATGTTGATTGGAGTTTGGGGGAAAATATTGTTGGCATATAGAGTACAATAGAAATTTGGTGATGTGTATTGAATTCTGTATCCAGGTATGTTATATTATACGCAAAGGGAAAGCCAGAGAAGCGGCTCTACCCTCAAATGTATGTCCAGCCTCTAAAAGAGGTCAGCCGTCACTAGTTGGGTAGTGGCGGCTATTTTCTTTTTCCCTTGAAGATTTTGTAACACAACCTGTTTCTATTTTTTGATTTGACAACGAATCCATAAGATAGTAGACTATACAATATGCAAAGCCAGTGTATAAATCTATTTTACAATATCATTAAACAAATTGAAGCAGAGAGGAGTGTGGGACCATGCCCATTAAAACACAGAGCGATCTCCCCGCAAAGGAGATACTGGAAAATGAAAATATATTTGTGATGGATGAAAGCCGGGCCATGCATCAGGATATCCGGCCGTTGCAGGTCATGATTTTAAATATCATGCCGGTGAAACAGGATACGGAGCTGCAGCTGCTGCGAGCCTTGTCCAATACGCCGCTGCAGGTAGATGTGACCTTTCTGAATGTGAAGAGCCATATCTCTGTCAACACCCCAGCCAACCACTTGAACAAGTTCTATACTTCTCTGGACGAGGTGCGGGATCGGAAGTTTGACGGTCTTATTATCACCGGCGCCCCGGTGGAGGATATCACCTTTGAGGAGGTGGACTACTGGGATGAAATCTGCGAGATTATGGATTGGGCGGAGAGCCATGTAACCTCCACCCTGCATATCTGCTGGGGGGCGCAGGCCGGATTTTATCACTATTATGGCATCAATAAGCAAAAGCTTTCGGAAAAGCTTTTCGGCGTGTATGCTCACAAGGTATCCAATCGGAAGATTCCGCTGGTCAGAGGTTTTGACGATATTTTTCTGGCGCCCCACAGCCGCCATACAGAGACGCCCGCAGACGCCATTCATGCCTGTCCGGAGCTGACGGTGCTGGCGGAGAGCCAGGAGGCGGGGGTATTTCTGGCCATTGCCGAGGGCGGAAAAAAGATATTTGTCAATGGCCACCCCGAATATGACCGCTATACCTTAAACAATGAGTATCACCGGGACCTGGACAAAGGTTTACCGATCCATGTGCCCTACAATTATTATCCTGATGACGATCCTGACCAGAGACCGCTGCTGCAGTGGAGGTCCCACAGTAACAATCTGTACAGTAACTGGCTGAATTATTATGTGTATCAGGTTACTCCGTACAACCTGTAAGGGAGAACATCATCATGAAGATTTTTTTATCCCATTCTTCCAGAGATGCCGCCGTTGCCGGACAGATTTGCGGGCAGCTTGAGAAAAGCGGCATAAAATGCTTTATCGCGCCGAGGGATATCCGGCCGGGAAAAGAATACGCGGAGGAGATTATCAACGGTCTGGACGAGTCGGCGGCGATGGTTCTGCTGATGTCGCAAAACGCCAACAGTTCCCCTCATGTACTGCGGGAGGTGGAGCATGCGGTCAGCAGCGGTACGCCGATTCTGGTATATAAGCTGGAGGAAGTGGCGCTCTCCAAATCCATGGAATATTTTCTGATGACCCATCAGTGGGTCAGCGCAAAGCCCCGGGAGGATTACGCCGATATCGTAGCGTTTGCCCGGAACCTGGCTGAAGAGAAAAACAGAAAACAGGATACGGATGCTGGAGAAAGCAGAAAGTGGAGCCTGGCGGCAGGGGAGAGCAGAGAGCGGAACGGGGCAGACGGGAATAATGATGCGTATGCGTCCGGCAGGAAAGGTGGAAAAGCTGCCGGACAGAAAGCGGGAATTTTTGCCGTGTGTGCCGCTCTTTTTGTTGCTGCACTTGTCTGTGCCTGTTTTTTGAAATTTGGGTTGCAGGAGAGCATGGCGGATCCGGTTTCTGTTCATGCAGGAGATACCGTGTTCTTTGGAAGTTATCTGAACCAGGACATTGAGTGGCGCGTGTTACGGGTTTCCGAGGACGGAACCCAGGCGGTTTTGGTCGCCGCCCATATTTTGTCCATGAAGGCGTATGACGCGGCGGAGAGCGGACGCTATAATTATGATGGGGACAGGGATTACTGGACCAGGGAGTCCGAGGCGGACACTGACATGGCGCTCCAGGCGCGGGTGCGAGGCAACAGTGACTGGAGTGTTTCCAATCTGAGGACATGGCTGAATGCCGACACCGAGGTCGTCGCTTACACCGATCAGCCGCCCACAGCGACAGCCATGGCGGAAAAGAAAAACGGCTATCAGAATGAAAGGGGCTTTCTCTGTGGCTTTACCCAGGAGGAGCGAGACGCCATCGTGGAGACGGAACTTGTGACGAAGGGGAACGCGCTTGCGGGGACGGACAGTGTGACCACCTATGACAGAGTGTGGCTGCTGTCCCTGGACGAGCTTGCGTGGTTCGACCAGGCGGGCATGAGCAAATTCGCGACGCCTACAGAGACGGCCGTTGAACAGGACCAAAGCGACTGGTACAGTTTGGACTATGACACATATGGAGCTGCGTATTGCAGCTGGTGGCTCCGGGAGCCGGCGCCTGGAACGGCAAGTCTCTGCTATCTGGTGAACAACGGCTATACGGAGGAAGTCACCAGACAGGAAAATGTGGGCTTGGAGGGATTTGGCGTGCGTCCGGCGCTGACCGTTGACTTGCGTCTTGTTACGTTCCGCGGCGCGGAGTAGGGGAATAAATGTGAATCTTTAGGATATCATGGATAGTATTAGAGTTTGCATGACAGCAGGAGGTCTTGAAAAACATGTGTACAGCGGCAACCTATCTGACAAAGGATTTTTATTTCGGACGTACTTTGGATTATGAGTTTTCATATGGCGAGGAGGTGGTGATAACTCCCCGCAATTTTCCGCTGGTTTTTCGTTTTCAGGATACCATGGCGAGCCACTATGCCATGATTGGCATAGCCCATGTGGCGCAGGGACATCCCCTGTATTACGAGGCGGTAAACGAGAAAGGGCTGGGAATGGCCGGGCTGAATTTTGTGGGAAATGCCAAGTACCGCCCAGAGGAGCCGGGATGTGATAATGTGGCCACTTTTGAATTTATTCCCTGGATTCTTGGGCAGTGTGCCACGGTGAGGGAGGCCAGGGCATTGCTTGAGCGGATCAACCTGACAGACACGGCCTTCGACACCCGGCTCCCTCTGGCGCAGCTCCACTGGCTGATCGCCGACCGCAGTGAGTCCATAACGGTGGAGTCTGTGGAGGGCGGCGTCAGAGTTTATGACAATCCTGTGGGAGTGCTGACCAACAATCCGCCCTTTGATAAGCAGATGTTTGCGCTGAACAATTATATGCGTCTGTCGCCCAGGGAACCCCGGAATCTTTTTTCGGACAAGCTGCATCTGCAAAACTACAGCCGGGGAATGGGCGCGCTGGGATTGCCGGGGGATTTGTCATCCCAGTCCCGTTTTGTCAGAGCGGCCTTTGTGAAGATGAATTCGGTCTCCGGCGACGGGGAGGCGGAGAGCGTCAGCCAGTTTTTCCATATCCTGGGTTCGGTGGACCAGCAGAGAGGATGTTGTGAGCTGGAGGAGGAAAAATACGAGATTACCATTTATACCTGCTGCTGCAATGCGGACAAGGGCATATTCTATTATACCACTTATGACAATCACCAGATCACGGCGGTGGACATGAGACTGGAGAATCTGGACGCCGCAGAGCTGATTTCCTACCCCATGCTCAGAGAGGAGCAGATTCGCGTGCAGAATGGGAGATAAGCGGCAGGGCAAAACCTACAGTAGAATAAATCGACTCCTTATCCTTTGACTGTGAAGAACTTATCCATTATGCTTGTAACAGGAGTAAAAAGTCAAAAGCCCCGCAAGGGCAGAAGGGAGTCTGTATGGAATATCACAGAATTTATATGGGAAAAAGAATCTGTTCACTCAGAATGGCGAAGGGGATGACACAGGAGCAGTTGGCGTCGGTGCTGTGTGTGAGTCCCGCGGCGGTATCCAAGTGGGAGAGAAATCTGGCAGTTCCCAGTGTGGAGCTGCTGTGGATGCTGGCAGATTATTTTGGCTGTACGATGGACGAGCTGGTGGGGCGCAGGGAGGAGCAGCTTGAGAGAGTGGGCGTCTATGATGAGGAACATCTTCGGCTGGTTGCCATAGCGGACGATCTGCTGCGCTGTGGGGAGATCAGCAGGCAGCAGGGACTTCTTGCCATGGAGCAGTTGATTCCTGACTTTCAGGGAGACAGCGAGTTCCTGCCCTTTGCCATCCGGTATATCCTGCAGGCGTTCATGAAACAGATGCCGGTGGACAGAGTTGTGGCTCTGCTGCATAACTACGCAGGGACTCTGCCGCAAGAACAGATGGAGGGTTCCATGGTAGTGGCGGCCCTGGCCGCCATTGTCTCAGGGGAATCTGAGGAGCTGATCAAAGAAACCATCGCCTCCTATGTGGGCATGCATTACTGGGAAAAGATTGTGGGAGATAAATCTCTGCAATGCAGGCGGGAGGAGATTATGGAGCGGTATCGGAACAAGAGGCAGTATTCCGCGGCCACAGGACTTCTGGAAGACTTTGCAAAGCTGGGAGACTTTGAATTGCAGACGATTCTGCGCAATCTGGACAATGATACCTTTACGGCGGCCATGTGTGGTGTTTCAGGGACGGTGCTAGTGGCATTTATGGCCAATCTGGCTGACCGTCTGCTGGCCGTTATCGGTGAGGATATTGACAGATGGAATGGGACAGAGGAAGAGATTGTAGCTGCGCAGAGGCAAGTAATGGAAATCAGGAAACGCTGCTGCCAGACGGACGTGATAAAATAGAGGATTGTACATGAAAAGAAACCTGACGTCAAAACTGATCAGCAGTCTGAAAATGGCCCTGGCAGCCCTGCTGGCCATTGTCCTGGCCCGGGAGCTGGGGCTGCAATATCCCACCACAGCGGGCATCATCACCATACTCAGCATTCAGGGTACTAAGCTGGAGACGCTTAAAACCGCGGGAAAAAGGGCGCTGGCTTTTCTGTGCGCGCTGCTTCTGGCGGGGGGCTGTTATGGGCTGATGGGATATACGGTGTGGGCCTTTGGCGTCTACCTTTTTCTGTTCGTTCTGCTTTGCCTGGTCCTGAGATGGCAGGAGGCCATCGCCATGGACTCCGTACTGGTCAGCCACTTTCTGAGTGAGGGCTGTTTTTTTCCACTGCTTGGCAATGAGATATTCCTGTTTGTGGTGGGCACAGGCTTTGGAATTCTGGTAAACCTGCATTTGCGGAGCCGCCGGGAGCAGTTTACGTTTCTCTCCGACCAGGTGGATGGACAGATCAAGGAGATTCTGGGACAGATGGCCCGGTGGCTGGCACAGGAGGATAAGTCCGGCTATGAGGAATCCGGCTTTGACATGTTGAAAAAAGCGCTGCAGCAGGCGGAGGACTGCGCGGTGTCCAACTACGGCAACGCTCCCTTTTCCAGAGATACCTACGAGCTGGATTATGTGCGGATGCGGCAGCAGCAGGCGGTGATTTTGCAGGCGGTCTGTGACAATATACGGGGAATTACCTATCTGCCCCGCCAGGCGGGACAGGTGGCGGAGCTGCTTGAGCGGATCAGGCAGGAATACCACCGCTACAACAATGTGGAGGGCTTGCTGGCGCAGCTTGGGGAGCTGCTGGCAGACATGCAGACCCAGCCGCTGCCCCAGAGCCGGGAGGAATTCGAGGCCCGGGCAGTGCTGTTCTATATTCTCAAGCAGATGGAGGAATTGCTGGAGGTCAAGAAACAGTTTGTCAGAAATCAGCATCCGGAGACGGGAAAAGGATAAATGATATTATGAAACAAAATTACAGATTTATCATTATGTATGACGGCAGCAGATATTATGGCTGGCAGCGGCAGCCTGATCATGACACGATACAGGGTAAGCTTGAGAGCGTGCTGGAGCGGCTGTGCGGAGAGCCGGTGGAGATCATCGGCGCAGGGCGCACGGACGCCGGAGTCCATGCCCGGAATATGGTGGCTAACGCCGCGCTGGATGTATCTCTTGCCCCGGAGGAAATCAGAGATTATCTGAACCGCTATCTGCCGGAGGACATCGGAGTCAAAGAGGTCAAGGCGGCAGGTCCCCGGTTTCACGCCAGATACAATGCCACCGGTAAAACTTATTGCTATACCTGTTTTGACGGGCCTGTCAAACCGGTTTTTGACAGAAAATACATGTATGTGCTGGATGAAACCCCGGATATTGAGGCCATGCGGGCGGCGGCGGAGGTGCTTTTAGGGGAGCATGATTTCCGCAATTTCTGCGTGAATCCCCGGATGAAAAAATCCACAGTGCGCAGAGTGAACCGAATCAACATAGAGCGGGAGGGAGCGTATATCCGCTTTACCTTCCATGGCAATGGGTTTTTGCAGAATATGGTCCGCATTCTGGTGGGCACGCTGCTGGAGGTGGGCTGCGGGCGCATGAGTCTTAAGCAGGTTGAGCAGGTACTAGGGTCCCGGGAGCGGCAGAAGGCGGGGCCCACGGCTCCGGCCCAGGGGCTGTGTCTGATGCAGGTGGACTACGACTAGAGGGGGAGAAAAAATGCTGCAGGATTTCATGGAACAGTACCGGCGCAAGCTGCGCACACCTCAGGACGCGGTGGCGGTGGTAAAGAGCGGGGACTGGGTGGACTATACCAGTTGTCTGGGCAAGCCGACGCTGCTGGACCAGGCGCTGGCACAGCGCAGGGACGAACTTAAAGATGTGAAGGTGAGGGGCAATCTGATAGACGGTCCTATATGTGTGGCGGAGTGCGATGAGAGCCAGGAGCATTTCACCTATCATAGCTGGCATTGCTCCTCTTATGAGAGGGGACTGTGCGATCGGGGGCTGTGCTACTATATTCCCATGGTGTTCCACAACAATGCGGCCTATTATGAATTTTTTCTGGATGTGAACGTGGTTATGGTCAGTGTATCGCCCATGGACAAGCACGGCTATTTTAATTTTTCTGTCAATACAGGAGTGGCGGCGCCCATCGCCCGGATGGCGGATATTGTGATTGTGGAGGTCAATGAACATATGCCCAAGATTCACGGCGGCTATGACGAGTGTATCCACATCTCTGAGGTGGACTATATCGTGGAGGGCGCTCATGCTCCCTTTGAGAGCAGCAAAGCGTTTGTGCCCAGAGAGGTGGACCGCCGGATCGCGGAGCATATTATCCCCTATATTGTGGACGGAGCCACCTTGCAGCTGGGCATCGGCAGCATGCCCAATGCCCTGGGAGAGCTGATCGCCCGGTCAGATATAAAAGACCTGGGTATGCATACGGAGCTTTGCTCCGACGCCTATCTCAGTATGTACCGGGCGGGCAAGCTGACCAACCGGAAGAAAAACATTGACAGGGGCAAGGGCGTCTTTGGCTGCGCGCTGGGCAGCCTGGAGCTGTACCAGTGGCTGGATGACAACCACGGCATAGCCGCTTACCCTCTGGAGTATGTGAACCGTCCCAGCGTGATCGCCCAGATTGACAATATGGTGTCCATCAATAGCTGTGTGGCGGTGGATCTCTACGGACAGGTGGCGGCGGAGAGCGCAGGGGCCAGACAGATCAGCGGCACGGGAGGACAGTTGGACTTTCTGATCGGCGCCTCTGCCTCCCGGGGAGGCAAGGCCTTTATCTGCATGAGCTCCGTACATACGGATCGGCACGGGGTCAAGCATTCCCGCATCAAGCCCCAGTTTGACGGGGACATCATCACCTCTCCCCGCAGCCAGGTGTATTTTCTGGCCACAGAGTACGGCGTAATCAATCTGGAGGGCCGTTCCACCTGGGAGCGGGCGGAGGCGCTGATTTCCATCGCCCACCCGGACTTTAGGGATATGCTGGTCAGGGAGGCGCAGAAGAGGAAGATATGGAGACGTTCTAATAAAAAATAAAAATTTCATACAGGTAACGAACCAATCGGTTTTTTTGTGCGACTATATAGTGAAAGCTTTCAAGGAGTGGACCGGATGTGTTGAACGGTCCCAGAGTGCAGAACTGCATAATGAGGAAACTATGGACAGAGAAGATTTGATTGGATATGCGGATGACCTGCTGAGGGCGGCCATGTACAGACTGGATGGGCCGGACGCGGAGGATCTGGTGCAGGAGACCATGCTGGCGGCGCTGCTTGCCATAGAGCAGGGTAGAGAGATCTCGAATCCCAAGGCCTGGCTCCAGGGGATACTGCGCCGGAAATACTATGACTTTCTCCGGCAGAAGTATCGGCGCCCCACAGTCAGCATAGACATGCTGGAGGATGGACAATACCGGCAGGAGCTGCAGCGGGAGGACGAGCAGCTGCGGCGGCTGGAACGATCCGAGGAGGGCGAGGCGCTGCGGCGGGAGCTGGCCTACCAGGTCAGAATCTACCGGGAGGTGTTGGCCCGCCACTACATGCGCGGAGAGAGTGTGGGGCAGATCGCCCGGGCGATGGGGGTTCCGGAGAACACCGTGAAGTCCCGTCTGAGCGCAGGCCGAGCGCATATCAGAAAGGATTTCACTATGGAAAAGTACACGAAACAGAGTTATGCCCCGGAGACGCTGTGTATTGGAATATCGGGAGAATGCGGAGCGAATGGGGAGCCTTTCAGCCTGGGATTGGATGACAGGATCAAGATGAACCTGATGATATTGGCCTATGACAAGCCTGTGACGCTGCGGGAACTGGCGGAATCCATCGGCATTGCGGTGGCCTATATAGAGCCCATCGTGGAGCAGCTGGTGGACGGCGAGCTGATGAAACGCGTCGGCAACAAGGTCTATACGGATTTCATTATCTACCGGGAGAAGGATCGGCGGGCAACGGTGGAACTACAGAAGGAATTGGTGGACAAATGCTACCGGGAGATATGGGAGTTGGTGGAGCAGGGCCTGCAAAAACTGCGGGAGCAGGATTTCTATCAAAGGCAGCGGGAAGAGTCCCGTCGAAAGCTGGAGAGCCAGTCGGTTATCTATATGCTCGAGAAAGCGGATTTGTCCGTGCGCAGCGCGGTCACAGGGGAACTTGCTTACAGCTCTTATCCGGAACGTCCAAACGGCGGCAAATGGTTCGCGCTGGGAGAGCATTTTGAGGCGGGCTATGACTATCAAAAAAGTAAGCAGGAGTACCAGAAATACTGGATAGACGGGGAGAGCAGCCGGACGATGGGAGAGTATGACGGCCGGGGAAATGTGATGATGTACGCCTACGACTGTCTGTTGGGAGGCACCTATTTGAGCTGCAGTCACAGGGGGATCCAGGAGGATGAACTGCTGAAGATACTGTACCTGGTGGCTTACCGCCGTGAGGAGGAGCTGGCGCTGTTAAATTCCCGTGTGTTGGAGCAGGTGGAGGTGCTGTTGGAGCTGGGTCTTCTTGCCCGGGGAGAAGGCGGATGTCTGGAATGTCTGGTCCCGGTGATCTCCAGAAAGGAGCGAGACTGTCAGCGGGAGCTGGCCTGGCAATATGGAGAGCGGATCGGGGAACAGTTCCGTGACGAATTGCTGGAGCTGGAAAAATATCCGGTGAAACTGCCGTCTCATCTGAAATCCGTGACGGACTGGTACCGCTATTTCCAGTGCGGCCATTGCTTTACCATGATGGTGGTTCAGCGGGCCAGAGAATCCGGGCTGTTCCTGCCGGGTTATGACGGGCCTGCGCCGGCCATTTGTCTGGTGGAGGAGTCGTAGAGAGAGTCTTTTTGGCAATGTGTCTTAGGAAATGTTATAGAATGGGTATACAAGCGGGAAGAACTGTTATATAATTAAGCAGCATGAAATGCGCAAAACGCAGAAGACATAGGGGGACTTTGCCATGACAGACAGGAGAAAGCATATTGTTGCAGCGGCGGGATTGCTGCTGATATTCGGGGGACTTTTGGCGCTGGCCACGACCTTTGACCTGCAGATCAGCTTTTTCCTGGCGTCTCCCAATCTGATTGAGGGGAGATATTTTTCCACCAGCTTTCTCTGCAATCTGGTGGAAGTGGTGGCTATGGCGCCTATCTGGGGGTTCGCGACCTTTGCCGCCTGCGTCCTGACGGTCTATTTTCGACACAGGACAGGAACTATCCGGTATGTGAGCATTCCGTTCTTCGGTCTGTCTGTTTTTACAGGCGCGTTTTTCCTGCGGGATATGATGAAATATCTGCTGCAGATTTTGGGCAGGGAGACCGTTATGGAGCAGATATGGTTTAAGCTGCTGATGGCGGCGTTCGGTTTGCTGGCCGCGGGGCTGATTCTTTCGCTGGCGGGGGGCTGGATACAGGCGCATATGCGCCAGCTGCTGCCCTTTGCGCTGGCCATTGTCTGCTCCTGCTGTTGTTTTCTCTTTGTGGAACTGATCAAAAATCCTGTGGGACGGATGCGCTTTCGAGCCATGCATTACATAGGGGACTACTCCTATTATACGCCCTGGTATCAGATAAGCGATGCCAGGGCGCAGCTGGGCAGTCTGGGGTTTGACAGGGATTATTTTAAATCCTTTCCCTCCGGACATACCTTTTCCGGCTCTATGGCTTATCTGGTAATATTGCTGCCGGATTTGTTCAAGGGGCTGCAGACCCGAAAGTGGAAAATACTGTCCTATGTGGTTCCCATCGCCTACACGGGCGTCGTGGCCTTCTTCCGGGTGGCGGCGGGGGCGCATTTTTTCAGCGACGTGTTGGTGGGCGGAACCATGGGTTACCTGGCGGTGCAGTTTTTCCGGTATCTTTTTCTGCATCGGCTGTGGGAAAAATTTGGGCAATAGAAATTACAATAGAAATTTTTTTATAAAAAATATTTTCATGCGGAGAATTTAGTGATATACTGATTAGGGAATTGTTTTATAAATGGGGGTACAGAAGAAAAGATTTAAGAGAGGTATTTGTATGACGGGGTTGATAAATTTGATGGAAGAGACGGTACTGAGCAAGATAGACCAACTGCTGCCGGGCACGGACTACTGCAAGTGTGACAGTTGCCGAATGGATATAGCTGCCTATGCGTTAAACCGTCTTCCGCCGCAGTATGTACAGTCGATAAAGGGGAAGGTGCTGTATCGCTTTGCGTCAAGTCAGGTACAGAGAGATATCGAAGTTACTGTGGCTGTGAGTCAGGCAATCGAGGTTGTGGGAAAAGCGCCGCATAAAAATGCCAGTAACGCTGAGAAGAGCAGTCAATAAATGCGATCATTGGAAGAGGAGGGTGTTATCACCCTCTGTTTTCTGTTGTGGAGAGGATGGCTAAAAAATGGAAAAAACTAGATGTGTGACCTCTGCGGAGGCGGCAAAAATGCTGCGGAAGTTAAATGAGGAGCTGGAGCATGTTTTGATGATGGAGCAGCAGAGCAGAGAGTTCTCCGCCGCCATGGAGGAGGATGTGGAGTCGGTGCGCCCGGCTTACAACTATGTACAGACACAGGAACAGATCAGGAGATTGGAGAAACGGATACGTCAGGTCAAACATGCCATCAGCGCTTTCAATTTGACCCAGGAGGTGCCGGGCTTTGACATGACGATAGATCAGATGCTGGTGTATATCCCACAGCTTGGCCGCCGTAAGGCCAAGCTGGCCCATATGCAGCAGCGTCTGCCCAAACAGCGGGAGAAGGTCAGTTATGGCGGCCGTGGTCAGATCATAGACTACAGTTATGCCAACTATGACATAGAGACGGTTAGGGCGGACTATGAGAAAACTGCCGAGGAGCTTTCCAGGGCACAGACGGCACTGGATCTGGTCAATACTACGGCGAAACTGGATATCCCTGTGTGGGACGAATAACAGGCTGAACTTTCCGGCCGCCGGCTTTTCCCGTTGGGACTCCCAGAATGTGTTATGGTGTAAGGTCAGGGTTAGGTGTTATTTTTTTGTTATCCGTTATAGGTACAGGTTTATGGTTGATTAACTCAAAATAATGACACAGGCGGCGAAAACCTGTGGCGAACGTCCTACGGGACGTTCCCATGCGGCGGAGGTATTCGGTTACAGGCCGCAGGAGGGGCTGTTGCGGAGAGGAAATATTCCTCAAGGCAGCAGCCTTTTTTAGTGGCAACATATCTGCCTGAAACGGCAGCTTACCGACGGGCCGCTTGCGCAGGCGAAACGATCTGTTATACTGAATCAGGAAGGGAGGGATGGCCTTGCGGATTAATGTCAGGATTGAAGAGGAGTCAGAGGACACTGTCATCACCATAAAGTGCAGAGAAAGGTCGGCCTATATAGACAGACTGGTGGCGGCGCTCTATATGGTGGACCGCCAGATTATGGTAACCCGGGGAAGAGAAATACTGCCGCTGGATCTGGAAAAGGTTCTGTATATGGAGTCGGTGGACGGCAGGTGCTTTATCTACACGCGGGAGGAGGTCTACGAGTCCGACAGCAGACTGTACGAGCTGGAACAGCAACTGGGTCCGTATCTGTTTGCGCGGGCCAATAAGTCGGGCATTGTGAATCTGAAAAAAGTTGCGTCTATTCGGACATATGTGAACAGGCGGCTTTTGCTGACCATGGAAAACGGGGAACAGCTGATTGTTTCCAGACAGTATGCGGACAATATCAAGAGACTGCTGGGAGTGAGTAAAAAGTAAGGCGGTATGCTGGAAAGAGGTAATTATGGAAGAGAGAAAACATTTGTTGACGTATGTAGAACAGGTTTTTCAGGTTATGGGTATCAGTCTGCTTGTCATCGCGACGGTTTGTGCCATTGTGGGCGAGGAGTCACAGGAGTATTCCACTATGTTTTCACTGGGAGGAGCGGGCATCCCCATAAACACAGTGTGGGAGTTTCTGCTGTCCTCTGTGTGCATTACGGCTCTGCGATTTGTCTTTTTTACGGATACGCTGATTAAGCGGTGGTCCATAACCGGAAGAACCATTGCCATGGTGGGGACGGTGATTGTGCTGAGCGGGGTGTTTGCCTATAGCTTTGGGTGGTTTCCGGTGGATAATCCCATGTGCTGGGCGGCATTTTTTGTCAGCTTTGGCATCTGTTTTCTGGTCAGCGCCGTGCTGTCAGCCAAGAGAGAACAGACGGAGAACAGGCAGTTGGAAAGAGCGCTGCGGCAGATGAAAGGGGAGGAGTAAGTGGAAAAGACAGTTATGATACAGGCCGAACATATCACCCATTCGTTTGGAGAGAAAAAGATTTTAGATGATATTTCCTTCACGGTGGAGCGGGGAGAGGTAATCGGACTTTTAGGGCCTTCCGGCGCGGGGAAGACAACTCTGGTCAATATTCTGACCGGACAGCTTGCGGCGTCCGGAGGTGTCATCAGGGGAGGGGACGACAGTGGAAAATGCCCTGAAACGGGCATTATGATGGACAGTTTCGGACTTTACGAGAGGTTGTCGGTGTGGGATAATCTGCGTATTTTCGCGGAGATTTATCGAGTGCCGGATGCGCGCATTGAAAAGCTTTTGGACAGGACAGGGCTGCGCCCCGCCAAAAATAAGATGGTAAGCAAGTTGTCCAAGGGAATGAGGGGGAGGGTCAATCTGTGCAGGGCGCTGCTGAAGGAGGCGGATATTCTGTATCTGGATGAGCCGACCTCAGGGCTGGACCCCGCCACTACTCGGAAAATTCACCAGTTGATTGAAGAGGAGAGCCAGTCGGGAACCACGGTTTTTTTGACAACTCATAATATGCATGAGGCGGAGGAATTGTGTGATCGGGTTATGCTGCTCAATGAGGGAAAAATAATGGAACAGGGAACTTGCGAAGAGATCCGCGCCAGATACAATACCCGCAGCGAGATTGAGGTGACGCTCACAGACGGAGAGAAACGAGTGATACGAAACAGTGGGGAGAGCGAGGAGATTTTGGCCCAATGGATTCGCGAAGAGCGTATTTTGACCATACATTCTTCCGAACCGGACCTGGAAAAAGTGTTTCTTGACATTACAGGAAGGAGGCTTAGTGACTGATGCGGCATATTTTGACAATTTTCAAAAAGCAAGTGAAGGATACGCTGCGCAATAAGATGGTGTTGATACAGTTTGTGATGTTTCCGGTTCTTGCGGTGGTTATGACAAAATCCGTGCGGATTGAGGGGATGCCCCACAATTTTTTCGTGAAAATGTTTGCCGCCATGTATGTGGGCATGGCGCCGCTTACCGCTATGGCGGCTATCATTTCCGAGGAGAAGGAAAAGAACACTCTGCGGGTGCTGCTGATGGCCAGGGTTACCCCCTGGCAGTATCTGGCGGGAGTGGGGAGCTATGTGTTTATCGGCTGCATGCTTGGTTCGGGGGTATTCTGCGGGCTGGGCGGATATACCTGGCGGGAGCGGGGCCTGTTTTTGCTCATTATGGCGGCGGGCATTTTGACCTCCCTGCTGCTGGGGGCAGCTATCGGCGCGGGAGGCAGCAGTCAAATGGAGGCAACCTCCGTGACGGTTCCTGTTATGATGCTCTTTTCCTTTCTGCCCATGTTATCTATGTTCAACGCTACACTGTCTAAAGTGGCAGGATTCACCTATACGGAGCAGATCAGAAGACTGCTGGAAACTCTGGAGACAGGGGGAAACGCTCTGACAGGCGTTGCAGTCATAGCCGGAAATATGCTGCTGTTTGGTGCTGTCTTTGCGGCTCTGTATCGCAATTTGGCGTGCTGCGGCGCGGGCCTGGCACGGAGAAGTTGAGCGATTGTTGTTGCATAATCCACACAAAGAGATTATAATGAAAAAGATTAAGATGGGAGATTGATACGGGAAAGAGGGTGCAAAGCATGAGGACGGGACTTGTACTGGAAGGCGGTGCCATGCGTGGGATGTACACTGCCGGGGTGCTGGATGTGCTGATGGAGCATGGGATACAGGCGGACGGCGTGGTGGGCGTGTCGGCTGGCGCTGTGTTTGGCTGCAATTATATTTCTCACCAGATCGGCAGAACCATTCGATACAATACAAAATATTGCAAAGACCCCAGGTACGGAGATTTCCGGTCTTTGTTTAGGAGCGGCAATATTTACGAGGAAGAATTCTGTTATCATGAATTGCCGGAGCGGCTGGACCCTTTTGACTGGGAGACTTATAGAAACAGTCCGGTGGAGTTCTATGTAACCTGTACGGATGTGGATACAGGGAGGGCAGTGTATCACAGATGTACGGGGCAGAGAGAGGACCTGCGCTGGATGCAGGCGTCGGCGTCCATGCCTTTCGTATCCCGGATTGTGGAGATCGGCGGACGGCGGCTATTGGACGGCGGTATTTCAGATTCCATTCCGGTGGACTGGTTTCGCAGCATAGGATTTGAGAAAAATCTGGTGGTGCTGACCAGGCCCAGGGGATATCGGAAAAGACCTCCCAAGGCAATGCCGATTCTGCGGTATATGATTCGACGGTATCCGGCCCTGGTGGCGGCGATGAAGACACGGCATATCCGCTACAATCGGACGCTTAAACGGCTGTCTGAGCTGGAAAAGGCGGGGCTTGCGCTGGTGCTGCGTCCCAGCAGAACTATCAGGGTATCCAAGCTGGAACGGCATCCGGGGAAACTTAAGGCATTGTATAAGCTGGGCAGGAAAGATACAGAGCGGAGGCTGAAAGAGATACAAAGCTTTTTCGCCTGACGGTGGATGCAGTATGGAAGCAATATTGCGGAAAAGTTTCGCAGTATGCGGGAAGAGGTGAAAATGCAGTATCGTAAAGACAAATATGGCAATGATATATCCGTGCTGGGCTATGGCTGTATGCGTTTTACGCAGACGGCGGGCAGGATTGATATGAAAAAGGCTGAGGAGGAGATTATGACCGCCTTTCGGGGGGGCGTGAACTACTACGACACAGCATATATTTACGGAGGCAGTGAGGCAGCGCTGGGAGAGATTCTGGAGCGTAATGGTATACGGGACCAGGTGTATATCGCGACCAAGCTGCCTCATTATCTGATTCAGAACGGGGACAGCCTGGACAAATATTTCGAGGAACAGCTACGGCGGCTGCGGACGGATCATGTGGATTATTATCTGATGCACATGCTGACGGACGTTCATACATGGGAGAGACTGAAGGAGCTGGGAATTCTGGAGTGGCTTAGGGAGAAACAGGAGAGCGGCACCATCCGGCAGGTGGGATTTTCCTACCATGGCAATTCGGATATATTCTGTCAGTTGGTGGATGCCTACGAGTGGGATTTCTGTCAGATTCAGTACAATAATATGGATGAGAACAGCCAGGCCGGACGGCGTGGGCTGCAATATGCCTATGAAAAAGGACTGCCTGTGATCATTATGGAACCTCTCCGGGGCGGGAAACTGGTGAGCAGGCTGCCGGAAACCGCTACAAAAATATTTGCTGATTATAAAGTGGCCAATCCCCATGATTCGGAATCGGTCGCCGTGGCAGAACCTGTGGGTTACACGCCGGTGCAGTGGGCGCTGAAATGGCTCTGGAACCAGCCCCAGGTGACCTGTGTGCTGTCAGGAATGAATTCTGTGGAGATGGTGCAGGACAACATTCATACGGCGGAGAATACCCGGGTCGGGGAACTGACCGAGGCGGATGAGCGCATGCTGCAGCAGGTGGTGCAGGCTATCAACGCCAGGATGAAAGTTGGCTGTACCGGCTGCGGTTATTGTATGCCCTGTCCCAAAGGCGTGGATATCCCCGGCACCTTTGCCGCATACAACCGGCGCTACAGTGAGGGCTGGGTGGCGGCCATGAAGGATTATTTTATGTGTACTGCCATGAGGAAAAATACCTCCGGGGCATCCAACTGCGTGGAGTGCGGTAAATGTGAGCAGCACTGTCCGCAGCATATTCAGATTCGGCAGGAGTTGAAGGCAGCCGGGAAAGTGCTGGAGAACCCTGTCTATCGGTTCGCCAGATGGCTGGTGAAAAGGATGAAAGCCTATTGAGCCGCGCAGATGTGCTGCCTGACCTCATCAAAGGAAATGGGAGTGTAGTCAAGCCTTTCCGCAGAGACACAGTAGTGCTGGCTGCTGAAGGTTCGGTACAGGGGTGAGGCATGCACATGACCGAAGAGATTGGCATAAGGCATGTTTTCACAGACATACAGAGGTTCGTGAGACAGAACCCAAAATCCTTCCAGTATCACAGGCAGATCATACACCTCTGTAAAGCCCATGTCTCGATAAGCCTGATTATCCAGCGTGTCGTGATTGCCCTTGACCAGATATTTCGTGCCGTGAAGAGCAGAAGGGTCCATCCGGCCCCAATCTCCCAGCACATAGACGGTATCCTCTGATGATACCGTCTCATTCCAGCGCCGTATCAGTTCCCGGTCCATATCCTGAACAGTATCAAAGGGACGGTTTTCATAGCGTCTGATTCGTTCATCTCCAAAATGAGTATCCGCAATAAAATAAATCATAATGTATCCTCCATAGTTAATTTAGTTGTAAAATAGTTATTTGTCAAATGAATTTTGAACGGTTTACTTGTTTGAAAGAAAAGGAAGTGTGAAAATGAAATTAAGTAAAGTGAATTATTTTCCCCTGCTCTGCGTACTGTTTCTGGCGTTATCCATAGCGTTGGGCGGCTGCGGGGCAGGGGAGGGGGCGCCGGATGCCGCGGCGCTGCCTGCCGGGGAATCGGCGCAAATCCGTATATTTTATTATTCTACACCTGGAGAATCGAAGTTTGAGGAATATGTCGCCAGATACTGTGAAAAGTATCCGGGGCTGGAGTTTGTGATTGAGACCAGCAAGCCGGGGGAAGACCGGGATATGATTTTAAACCGGCTGCTGGCTGATATATCTCAGGGAAATGGTCCGGACATTCTGGTGCTGAGCAGAAGAACGCTGGAGATTTTTCAGGAAAATGGGGCCCTTGCGGAATTGTCCGGGGCGCTGCCGGAAGAACTTACAGGGCAAATTTTTGACAGCGTGCTGGGGCAGGGCCGCATAGGGGACGGGCTGTACGGAGTCGCATGGGAGGCGAGTGTGCAGACGCTTCTGGTACCCGAAAAAGCGTGGGCGGAAGAGACATGGCGAGTTGAGGATGTGCTGTCTCTTTTGGAAGAACGTGAGGAACAGGGAGAACCCTATGAGCGTTGGCTCAGTATATCTTATAGTCTGACGGCGGAGCAGATGCTTTTTGACCTTACCCTTCAAGGCATAGAGGGAAGAGTTCCCTCACTGGTGGATATGGAGCAGGGGAAATGCTTTTTTGACACTTCGGAATTTATCCGTCTGCTGGAAATCTGTAAGAAGTATGGGGAGGTTCCCGGCAGCAGGGCGTTAATGAGTGAGGAAGAATGCTATACGGAGGTTGAGAGCGAAAAAGCTCTGGCACTGTTGTGCGATGGGGATCTGAAAGAATTCAGCAGAATCATGACCATGTGCGAAGAAGGCTATCATTGCGTGGGGTATCCTACCGAGGACGTCTGCGGCAGCTATGTGAACTGCTCCCGCTTTATGGCGGTGAATGCCGGGACAAAGAATTATGACATTGCCGTTGGCTTTTTAAAGGAGATGCTTGGCGAAAGTGTACAAAGAAAAGACTTTGGAATCTCAAGTGTCAGAAGAGATGTTCTGATGGAAAATATTGTGGAACATCCTTCGTTTTGCGAAACGCCTGTATTTATGCATGAAGAAAAGCAGTATACCTCTTTGGAGGGAAAAAAGGATGGAAGTTCCTGGGTGCGTGAATATGTGGAGCTGTTGGATAAAGGAGTTCCCGGCAGTTGGGAATTGTCAGAAATCCAAAAGATTGTTATGGAGGAGGCCACGGCATATTTTAATGGTGATAAGAGTGCGGGGGCTGTGGCTGAGGTGATTCAGAGCAGAGTCAGTCTGTACCTTGACGAGAGACAGGGTAGATAGCGTATAAAAAGGAGAGGGGAGTCCGCAAAGGATACCCCTTTCTTTTTTTCTTGTATCGGAAAACATGATAAATACAGGTTTTTTGCAGTTGGTTAAAATGTTCCTGATTGACACCCCGTGAGAGATGGATTAAGATTATGGCGTACAACAGACGAAATTTTAGATATGCAAATAGGTTACAGTTGCAGGGCTGTGATATAAATGAAGGAAAAAGCTGTGAAAGAAAAGATAAAATTTGTCCTGAAATTTGCAAAACCCCATAAATGGAAATTTATTATCATGTTGCTTAGTATCATTTTGGCTACCATAACGCTTATGATATTGCCATTTATTATTGGATGGTTGGTCGATGAGGTACTCAATTCTCAAAATATGTCGCGTTTTATTTACATTGTAAGTATATATGGAGTGGTATATATTTTTAATCAGGCGATGTATACGATAGTGAATATTATGGAAAAAGTAACCAGCACAACATTTCTATTCGATATAAGAGCGGAACTGTATTCCAGAATTTTAAGATTCAAGGGCAGCTGTTTAGCAAGTATGTATAGCGGCGATACGATCAGCAGAATGGGATATGATGTTGATCAGATCATGACCATGATAAGTATTAATTTATTTGGATTGGTATCAAATTTCATTAATATGGTTATTGCTCTTGTATTTATATATTGTGCAAATATATGGATGGGGGTTTTTACTACAGTCGCAACTCCCATAATCATATATGTATCAAGAATTTTTTTCGGAAAAGCGAAAAGAGAGAATTCTCGTATTATCAAAAAAAAGGGAATATTGTCATCCTGGACATTCGAAATTTTAGGTGGAATGCAGGAAATAAAGCTTTTACATGCTTCCAGACAGATCCTTTCGGAATTCCTTCGAAGGAATATTGAAATAGCCAGAATGAGTATTGGTTTAAATAGAATAGAAGTGAAGGCAGAGCGGCTTAACGCTGGAATATTGGTGATAGCGCAGATGTGTATGTTTACAATTGCAGCTTTTCTGGTAAAAGCTGGTAAGCTTACGATAGGTGGGGTTACAGCCTGTTTCGCTTATTATACGAACTGCATCACAACGTTTAACAGTATTAACTCAAAAATACTGTCTCTCTCGTCCAATATGGTTTCCTGTGACAGGATTATGGAGTTATTTGATGCCCCGTTGGAAGAAGAAGGAGCAGAACATTTAAATAAGCAACAAATTGCAGGAAGCATCGAGTTTAAAAATGTTTCATTTTATTATAATGAGGAACGGAATGTATTTAAAGATCTGTCATTTCGCATCAATCCATGTGAGAAAATCGCTATAGTAGGGAACAGTGGAGTGGGAAAAAGTACTTTAGTGAATTTGTTGTGCAGGATTTATGATGTCAATGACGGAAATATATTTGTGGACGGTAAGGATATCATGGAATATGATATCAAATATTTGCGTGAGCAAATAGGAGTCGTTCATCAAAACAGCATTATTTTTAACGGTTCTATAAGATTTAATTTGCAGTTTGCCTGGGACAAGTTTCAGGATGATTTATTGTGGGAAGCACTTAAAATGGCAGACTTGTATGATTTTGTGAGCAGTTTGGAGGATGGTCTGGATACCATTGTTGGAACGGGAGGTCTGAATTTTTCAGGAGGTCAGAAACAGAGAATTGCAATTGCAAGAGCATTTGTTAAAAATTCTCCAATCATGATTTTTGATGAATCTACCAGCGCGTTAGATAGTGAGTCCGAAATGACAATAAAGAATTCATGGGAATTACTTGGAAAAGATCACACATTGCTTATTATCGCTCACAGACTGTCTACAATAATTAATTCGGACAGGATCATTGTTTTTGAAGATGGAAAAGTCGCAGGTTTTG
>JAAGKN010000119.1_pt1 | contig 65497 bp, 88 predicted proteins | sample 6206371 | NCBI WGS metagenome assembly JAAGKN01 (sample SAMN11533720, study PRJNA540317) | gut metagenome | isolation source: fecal pellets from male and female animal of same cohort | host: Peromyscus leucopus | place: USA:CA | collected 2017
TAAAGGAGAAAATGACGATGAAAAACATAAAAAAAGTTTTAATTTCTTTAACGGCAGCTGCGGTTTCTGCTGCTTCGTTCTGTGCTATTCCATCAGCTTCGGCTGCGTCCGGTAAATACAAAACTTACAGCTACTATTTTGACATTCCCGAAAACACATACGTTAAAACGTGTAATGCAAATGTATCATACAATCCCAACAACGTTGAATTCGTAAGGAGCAGTAATGGCAATCTCGGAGGTACATTTTCAGTAAGCAATATCGGAATAACCGACACGTCGAAAAAGACTTATGTGGAATACAGCAATGCATCTCCCTCAAGCCAATCCGGAAGTCTCGGTTTCGTTACCCTGAAAACAACATCGTCCGCTCCGAATTTCAATGTGACTCTGATCAAAAATGACCGTAATAATACTCTTGTAACAAGTACTGTTAAAGTAAATCGAGTTTTAATGGGTGATGTTAATCTGGATGGGGTTGTAAATGAGGATGATGCGTCACTTATAAATAGAAATCTTATGGTTGGTGCCGTAATCCCAGAGCCAAGAGCCGCAGATGTTAATGGTGATGGCAAAATAGATTCTATTGATTCTTTAAATATTGTTAAATATACTGCCGGTGTGTTTGATTCTGTTTGCGATTAAAAATGTATAATAAAAGCGGCTGAATTTATTTTCAGTCGCTTTTGTTTTTTTATTGTTGTTTTCATATTATCATAACTGATTTACTTAATAGAGTGTTTTCATGTATTATATGGATTCTTTCTTCAGTTGCCAATAAACCTATTTCATCAATAATATCTGAAAAAAAGCCTTGAACAAATGAAGATGTAATCAATTTAACATTTGTGGGAATTTCAATATTACAGTTTTTGCTTATATCAATGTTTCCTTTTACTTGGCTACAATAAATACTTTTACCAAAATGATAGCCTGATAGACAGACAATATCTTTATCGATATTTAAAGTCACTTTATTTTTCATTATTAATTTCTCCTTTTTATAGTATATACCCCTCCCCATCCGCAGACAGGAAGGAGTAGTAAATCAGAAAAACGAAACAAGACAAAAATCACATAACCTTACTCTCACTAAGAGCGAATCTGTAATGCTGTTTAAGTTCTTTCTGGAACTGGTCGTGGAATGAGAGCGGATCGGGAGTTTTGATTTCCATGTGGTCGATATTGATGCTGGTGTTGGTATTGTTGGTGGAGTTATGATTAGTGATGGGATTATTTCTGAGTAAATGACCATATTGTTTTTCCATCATCATGTCAACAAATGAGGAATCGTGAATCATGTCGTAGAGTTTAGCAGCATCGGTATTATTGAGAACTAATTCAGGTCTGGACTTCGTACCGTGAAGCATTGCAAGACCTGTGCTGTCGTTGACTCCTCCGTTAGCAAAACGTGGTACTCCAACTCCTAAATTGATAGAACCAAGCAATCCTGTGCCGGGGGAGAGAAGATCGGTTATAGCCGATTCAAGAGCATCTTTTATGCCCTCAGCAAATCCTTGAACGCCCGAAATAAAGCCTCCGAAATCAACAGAGCCGACATTTTCCATAGCGTTTGCCAGTTCATTCATCTGATTAGTTGCCGTTGCAAGCTCGTTATTTTTAGCAATAATTTCATCCATGTAGGACTTATAATTTGCCGTAAAATTGGCAAGATTCGCTTCTCTTTCCTCAAGACTGGAGTTCTCGTCAAGCACAATTCCGTCAAGGTACTGCATATAGTCCTCGTTGGCATTTTTGATGTCATTGACTGCTTTTTGAACTTCCGATTTGTAGTTTTTCCACTGGTCAATAAGTTCCTGTTTAGCCTTAATTTCCTCGTTTTTGGCTTCGATACTCTTTTTCAGATTAGCCCTTTCGCCGTTGACAAGACTTGAAAGCTGTGAGTTGTAATTGCGGAACTCAGACCTGTAATTGTTGAGGATCAAAGCGTCCCTTTCCTTGATTTTCTCACGCCAATCAGAACCGAGAATTTCCTGTGCAAGACGTTCATTTTCAGCATTCGTCTGCTCTTCAAGAATCTCCTTCCACTCCTTGACGTAATTTTCGTACGTTTCAATCTGCAAGTCATAATTTTCAAGAACGGAATCACGTTCATCCTCCAAAGCCTTGATTTCGGCTTCGTAAGCTCTTTCGGCAAGGATATCGTCAATGTCTTTCTGAGCGTTATCAGCTTCCTTCTGAGCCGCAAGAAGTTCCTCCTTATCAATATCGTAATGCCAGCCACGTTCGGAAGAATAGGTCATGACCTTATTTTGCTTTGCATTTTCAAGTGCCTGTAATTTCTCCTGCAAAGCGATCTGTTTTTCGGTCAGTTCGTTTTCCTCTTCCTGCTGTTCATGAGCTTCTTTGAGAGCATTAATGCGTTCGTTATAGGCATCTTCCTGGGACTTTCGCTGTTCTTCAAGAAGTTCCTTTTCCTTATCGACCGCATCGCTTACGATATCAGCGACCTGTTTGTAGTTGTCAATAATTTCGTCAAGCTCGTCCTTTTGCTTTTCAAGCACATCAAGCTGTTCATTGAGTGAATCAAGTTCATCATCGAGAATTTCTTTTTCGTCCTCAAGGCTATCGATCACGTTGTCAACCTTTTGCGTGAACGCTTTTTCGTAATTGTCGGCTTTGGACTGGAGGTCGTTTATATCCTCCTGAATTTTCTTGATTTTTTCTTCGGAAGTTATTGTTTCTCCGAGCCTTGAATTGAGGTAGCCAACAAGCAGTTCATTTCTTTGGATATCGTCGCCCCATGCTTGAATCTGCTTGCGGAGTTCAACTTGTTTAGCTTCAAGACCGGGAAGTTCTGCTTGTTTTACCATCTGATTGGCGATTTTTGCCTGTTTTACAGCAAGACTATCACTGGACTTGATATTTCCCTGAGATGCCGACTTGATGTCTGCTTCTACTGTAGCCAATTCCCTTTGTGCGTTTTCTCTTTCCTGCTGTGCAGTTTTAATTGAAAGCTGCAATTTTTCCTGTTCCTGCTGAATAAGATAGTCCTTTAAACGTGCCAACTCCTTGTAATCAATCTTGAGTTGGTCGTTTTCGTCAAGATATGTATGGAGTATTCCTGTTTTATCAAGCCCCCATACCTCCCATGCGTCCTTAAAATCAAGATCTTCTCCGTTAGCTAAAGTCTGCATTGCCTGTTCGATTAAATCAACGTTAGCAAGAGTGCCTTTTTGCATTTCATCAAGAGTCTCAAAGAATGATGTTCTGAGGTCGGTCGTACTTGCGATAGTTCCGTCAATATTTAATCCCATATTCTTGAATGCACGTTCCGCTTCGTCAGAAAGTACGGGAAATTTAGCCGTTAAATCCGAAAGATCATCTTGGACTTTGTTTAATTCAAGCTGTTTCGCATATGTGATCGCCGGTGTATTGTTTGGATCGTTTATTTCTTGTGAGAGCGTTTGGGCTTGATTGATGAGTTCCTCATATTCGGACTTGATTTTCTTGCCCTCGTCAGTATCAAAGAACCCAAAGGCATCAATTTCAGCAGTTCTTTTTACTGCTTCGCTGAGTGTGGTGAAATTATCAGAAGTGATTTCAACTCTTTCGTTTAACTGATCAAGTCTATCGTCCCAAAGATTAAAATAGTCATTAACCGCAACATTCGATTTTAACATTTCGTTGTAAACTTCATCGATTGCATTTGTCACTTTATTTTGCTGTTCAGGAGTTAAACCGTCAGCGAGCTCAATTGCATATCTGTGTCTCTCAGTGTTTGCAGCCTTAGTATTGGAATCATAAGTATATTCATCAATTAATTTAATGTAATCTGATACGCCTTTTTCTTCAAGAGCTTGTTTCAAATAATCAACATATGCTTGTGCTTCCGCTTCTGCTCTTTCATAGCCAAGTTTGCCAGTATCTCCGTTGAACCAAGTGCCGTTCTCAAGCATAAAGTCGCTTTTCTTAGCAACAAAACTGAGCAGCAAAGAATCCTGATTCTTAAAATATTCCTCTGCTTCATGAATATTCTGGTTATTATCCCTCAGCCATTTTTCATTCTCTTTCTTTTCAAACTCCATCATCAAGTCAAGATTTTCGCTAAGCTTACCATTAACAATATCAATTCCGTCAGCTTCTTTGCCGTATTTGTCGATTATTTCGTCCTGAAGGCTTGACAAATCACCCTTGATTGTGGTAATATCATTTGTAGAGGAGACTAATTTAACGTACTGCTCCGTAAGGTCGTTTATCGCTTCAATTTCTTCGTTGCTCGTTTTTATGCTCTCTATTGCTGCTTTTCTTCTCGTTTCTTGCTCTTGTTTGAGTTGGGCGGCTTTCTCTTCCTTGTGAATCCATTCGTCAAGAGCGTTAAGTCCTTTACTAATAAGGAGTGAAATACCGAATGCCAAACTGGCATTAAGAGCGGAGACTGCAATATTTGCGACAACTGCTTTTGCCTTTATGCCGGCAAGAGAACTAATATATCCCTTAATGCTGCCCTGTGCTCCGTTGAGATTTGTGATATATTTTCCAAGACTGCTGTTGCTTTGCATAATTGCATTGGTTATAGCAGCTTGGCTTCCGTCAGTCTTTGCAAGGGAAGAATTATACGCTGAAATAGCCTTAGATACGCCTTCATATCCACGAGCATTACCAATGAGCGATTGAGTTACTGATGTTGTGAGTCCGTCTACTGTGGCTCTGGCTTGTGTGCCTTGCGATTGGATTTGTTTGAAAACTGAAACTACATTTTTGTCTGCACCGTCATCTTGGATAGTATTATAAAAATCTTTATAAGATTTTGTAGTTGAATCGGTACTGGATTGAATTAAATTAAATTCATCCACCCATGCTGACGAAAATTTATTAGTTTTGGAAATTAATTCTGCTATAGAATCGCTCGTCGTTTTAACTTCTTGTGAAGTCGCATTTAACCCCTTAACAAAATTTATTAATCCTGAGTCACCAAATACCATAAAATAAATACACACGTTTTGAATATGTAAATATTAAGGAGGATAATAATATGTCAGAAATTGTTTTTTATGTTTGTCCACAATGTTCAACTTTGACGGGCGATTTATCAAACGAAAAGGTTAACTGCCATTTTTGTCACACACCCATGATAGAAACAGAAGTAATATACAAAGATGCATTTTCAAACAAAGAAATTAGGCAATCACTCAAAGAAAAATACGCTTATAGCAATCCTTTATACAATGAGGAATTGGATAAACAAATTAGAGAACAGGTTAGAAAAGAAGTAGATAATATTAAGCCAGCATCACAAAACAGTAACGTTCCCAAATGTCCAACTTGTGGCTCAACCGACATAAAAAGAATTTCTACCGCTAACAGGGCAGTATCAATAGGCTTATTCGGCTTATTATCGGGCAAGATTGGCAAGAACTATGAGTGCAGAAATTGTAAGGCGAAGTGGTGAGAAGACAAGTTAGGATTCATCATCAAATATAAAATCCTCATAAGTAAAAACTTTTCCAAAATCACTGACCGGTATATTGTCTGCATTTCGTTGCTTTTTGCGAACAAGATAATTATCAATAGTGTCATATTCTGCAAATTTTCTTGATTCATTTACCATGCTTCGAACTACACCAAGGACTTGTTCTGCTTCTTTATGAGTGCATTCTTCTGTGTATAATATGTTAAAAATGCGAGAAAAAACAACTGGTATTTTTCCAATTTTTTGATTCATTTTACTACCTCCAATAGAAAGGAATAATTTATTATGGCTAAACTTAATTATGAATGTATGAGAGATACACTTATATTTCTCGAAAACAATTTAGATTACATAGACGATTCAACCGCTTTCAAAGAGTTGAATTGGTTTGAAATAACCAAGTCATCAGAGTTATTAACAAAGTATACCGAAAAAGAGATACTGTATGTTCTTGAATTGCTTAGAGACGGCGGGTTTATAGAAGTTCCAACTTTTAGAAGATTACCCGATGGAAATATTTTGCATTTTATAATTACGAATATCACGTGGAATGGGCACGAATTTTTAGCTACTATTAAAAATGACACTGTTTGGAAACGAACTAAAGAAAAATTAAAAGAGGCGGGTTCAGTGGCAATGGATACATTCTTATTTGTGGCTAAAAATTGTGCTACATCTTATTTTAAAGAAAAGTTAGGATTGAAATAAAATAGACCCAAAACTCATCCCAATATTCCTTCAATGCCTTCCTTAAATTCCTTAATTTTTCACTTTTCTGAGGATAAAACTTATCCAAATCGGGAATAAAAAGTGAAACAACATCACCCATGCGCTCACTCTTTTCATTCTCATCAGCTATTTGCTTGAGAATTTTATCGACTCCCTTTTTGTAAACTAAAAACATAACATCAGAATAATCCTCATTAGTAAACTCTAAATTACTCATTTTGACCTCCTTATAAATAAATCAACTTTCACTATTAATTTTCTCAACAAACCTGTTATCAACAGGATTTATCTCATGTTCAATCTTATAGCGCCAGTTTTCACCTGTATGAAGCTGCTCATTATCTAATTCAATAGCGAATGATTTTACGTCCTCAATTCTTTTTCCATTAATAGTCACAAAGAAAGCAGGAGAGTGACGATCAAATTTCTTTTCGGTAGGGTAATACCATTCAGGGTTACTCTCTATTACAATTTTCATAGGATTCAATTTATATTTATCCATGTTAACCTTCTTTCTAACAACAAAAACCTTGACTTCAATTTAAAGAAGTCAAGGTTTTAAATTAAAAATCTTTAATTTCTTCAGCATAGCTGAAAGTAATTATATCCCTATTCTGCGTATTAAGATAAGCTGTTTCTTTGTGCATATATTCAGCTATTTGTTTGCCAGTAAAGTGTTTGAACTTATCATAAACCCTACTAAGAATATTAATTTCCGATTTTGACAAATGAGAAGTTAAACTTCCTTCTTTTGAAGGAAGAATAGTATATATGGGATAATTAAAATCTGGGGAATACTTTTCTTGAACGTTAATTTCACTAAGCTCCAGTATTGCATTATGTCCAAGAGGCAGAGCACCCATATCCTTATGTTCATAAACTAATCCGGTTATAGCAACTCCGTTTTCTTTAAATGACAGGGAATCAGTATACCAAAGCAATTTCATAATAAGAACTTTATTTAGTACATCTACTCGTTTAGCAAAGTAATTAACAACTTGCACTAATTTATCAATATTAAGAATAGTATAACCATTCTCTATTGATGGTTCAGAATAAACAGCATAAATATTATTAAGATTGCGCCGGTTGACTATTTCATTATTATGTGATCGAATGACGTTAACAATTTTACTTCTTATCAACTCGTAACGATGATTTTCAAACTGTTCTTTATTTTTTTCAAGGAGTTTAAGCAATTCAAGCGGATTATCAATAACAATACGAAGCATATTATCGTGTGCTTCATCTTGTATTGCTTTTGACTCATATCTTGAAATAGTTGCTTCGCCAAAATCCATTATTTTAGAAAGTTCTACTTGAGAAATATCGTATATTTTTCTGAAATTAACGATTTCTTTTGAGGTAAGCAAACCTTTTTTTATTCTGTAAGCATTGCGAGCATTCAAAAGATTTTTATTCAATATGTCAGAAGGAACATAATAAGCCTCATCTTCATCACAGTTACAACAATAATATACAGTTTCCTCATATTCTACCAATTCGCCTTTAATATATGTCGTGGCTTTTTCTTTAATAATATCAACTGGATGCTCCATACCGCACATTTGACATTTAATATTTTTTTCCATGACATAACCTCCTTTTGCAAATCATATTATGTATACGGAAACGTGTTTACCTCATGCTCGGCAAAATGAAATGAAATACAGACAACCTTTTCATCATTATTCGTCTCTTTAAGTCTCAATTTTATGTAAACCTGTCTTTTTTGTATTTCCTTTATAAATACGAACAACGGTTTTGTATCTCTGCCTTTGTCGTCAAAAATGGTGGTAGTATAATGTAATAATGAAAGTGAACAGATTTCATTTATAACATCTTGATCGTCATATTCTAATTCCAACATACATGTTTCAGTGGTATATTTTGGGTTTGATTTTTCTGTAAATCGTTTTTTTATTAAGATAAACTTGGAAGTATTTTGCAATAAAAAACGCACTTTACTAAGAAAGTTTTCTACATCAGCACGAGAAGAACGGATATCTATATAAGACACCTCATTTCTATTTGGTATCAATTGATAGTGTTTTCTTTTCTATATTATATACTATCAATTGATAGAATGTCAATAGATTAATAAAATTTTGATGTTTTAACAATTTTGAGAATGCCCTCACTCCACCAAAAGTCTAATCTTTTCAGAGATAAGACCGATCAATTCAGAATTCCGAGGCTTACCGATGGGATAACCGAAGAAATTATCAAAGCGTTTTGAATTTGTGTAATAAATAGATTCAATAACTGTTCTTATGGAGCGTTCAACACAGCGAACGTTAGTGTTACATCTTTCGGCGACTTCTGCATAGAGATTCATGATTTCTTTTCGGAATAAGTTCTCGTTTTTAACTGCCAGTTCTATTGATATTTTCAGATATTCATAGCCTTTTAAATTTGCCGGAGCGCCTAATTCCAATAAAAATTTTGTGGCATATTTGCTGATTTGAGAATCTTTGTCTGATCTTTTAAGATGATATTTTAAAAGTTCGCAGATACAATCTTCACCAAGATATTTTGAAAGATATAAAATCCCGTCTTTTTCGATTATGTATCTATTAGGATCTGAACGATCGGTTAAGATTACAGGAGTTGTAGTACAACATGAATCAATATTTGTACTGCTGTCGTATAAAGTTATGCAATAATTCTCGTATTCACGTATATTGTACGAAATCTTTATATAATTGCCTTGGGAAACGGCATAATATCCTAATTCGGACATACGTGAAGCTATTTTTATAAGTGGATTGATGGTAGTTGTTGCTATGTTAGTTTTCGTGTTTATCATGATTGTACCTCATTTATTTTAATATAATATTTTTATTATACTAAACAAAGGTACGAATGCAATACGTTATTTGAAGATTTTTGTCGTATAATGTCGAAATTCAACAATGTGCAGCAAATATGTATGCCATTTCAAAATATAAAATAATCCCTTCATTGATTTAAATGAAGGGATTATTTTTTCTTTATACTAAATATTGTAAAGAGCGAGTGATAAAATTGAGTCGCAATTCTTTAAATGAAACATTTATTTTTTGGGAGATATAATTTATTAATATTGAATCTAACTTTGTATTTGATTCAATAGCTTTCTTAATTGCATTTTCGCCCAAGAGTTTCCCAACACAATCATAAACAAGTGCACTATAGCCATTCATAAAGGCTATTTGTTCTTGTCTGCTTATATTTTCGTCTACGTATTTAATACTTGATTTAAATTCAGGATCTCTTCTTAAAATACATTGATCAAAATATTCATCTAAGATTTCTATTGCCAAATTGACATTTTCACTAACTATATTTCTAATTATAGAAAACGCATCATATACTAATAATGTTTTTCTTACCAAATTGTTTATTGATTCTTTTATTGAATCAGAATAATTTCCTTCAAATTGATAAAAATCGTTGTTATTAATATAATAATTACGAAGCTCTTCTACTATGTTATCAATGTCCTCGGCAATATCCTCTATGCTACGTTCATTATCAGGGAAATCTTTCAATATTGCTACAATATCAATATCTTTATTTTCACATGATGATATTATTAGCTTTATTTTTTTTTCAATATTGTCAATCATAGTTTTCCTCCAAACTTAAAAATATATAACTACTTCTTTCTTTTTTTTCTAATGGATTCGCTATTATATTGCGACCACTGTATAATGTATGTTTTTTTGATAAATCAACATAAATGTGTAAGTTTCTAATAGACATGGCATCTTGAACCAAGATAGAAGACTCATATATTTTGCGTCCAGTAATACTTAATTTTACCGTAAATTCTTTGAATTTAATTATATTAATAATATTAGCTGATTCAAGCCAATCCAAATTTTTTTTAATTAGTTGATTTTCAAGAAATTTAAATTTACATTTTCCATTATAATACGCTTCATCAATAATTTTTCTGATTTCATAACAATTCTCATAAATTGCTAAAAAGTTGGAACGTTGAAACGAGGTTTCATACATCATTTTTATAGCAGAAAATTTTCCTTGATATAACCTTATTAATGGGGATTTTTTACTTTTATATAAATCCCTATAAAAATCATACAAAGTCGAAATTTTAGATATAAATTCAGGAGATGCAATTAAATGATCCAATAATAATAAATTTAACAAATCCCTGTACAACCTTTCTGAAGAGATCTTAAATTCTTGTTCAGATACGTCATTGTATTTGCTATTAAGAAGTTTATCAATAAATGATAAAATAGAACTATCCTGTTTATTATTTATGCTATCTTTATTTTTTTTATCAAGATAATTAAAATCTAAATAATTAATATCTTCTTTTGGCATCAATAGTTTTTTTATACTCATATTATCAACCTCTTTAATTTGCAATAAATGATGCAATACACTCTTCACAAACCTTATCGCAGAAACATGAATTATTATATTCTAAACCAACATTTTTTGAATGAGCATAAATAGAATAAGTTTTAGACTGATTGCAGGAATTTATCCAAAATACATTACATTCGAATGAAGTGTATGCTTTAATTATTCTTTCAAAACATGTATAACTGTGATTTATAGAAAATGAACGTGTTATTACAAGATTAGCTCTGATAACTCGACAAATTTGTGTGTATTTCTCAACTAACATATCTTTACATATGGGGAACATTACTCTTCCAACTCCATTTATATGAAGGATATGTATTTGCTTATTCTTATTTAACATTTCTTTTTGTTTTAAGTCTGTGATAAAAGAAAAACTTTTGAACTGGCGAATGATAATTGATTTTGTTTCAGTAAAATATATTTCTCCAACATTTTGTTTAGTTTCTGAGTCATAATACGTAGGCAAAATTATAAGTTTTATGTTGGTAAAGATAAGATTATTTATCCTACTCAAGATTTTAGAATTAATGGGCTTGGTTGAAATCATTTCTGGAAATGCAAAGCAAGAAACGTATTTAGTATCTGCCAATTTTAACATATTTATTACCTGTTCTATAAATTTTTGTTCATTTGTATACTTAATATCAAATATAACATTTTTACAATTATTTTCTGATGACTCTTGTTGTTCTATTATGATTTCTGAGGTTACTGGAGAACCTCCTACCACGAAATTTCTATTCGAATAATTACTACTTACAAAATGATTTATTAAATTATATCCGTTTAGTCTTTTAGTATCTACTATAAGTATATTTGTTAACAACGAATTAAGAGTTCCAGAAAGTTCATCAATGTTAGTACTCCAGTTTGTATGGTTATATAACTTTGGCAAAATTATGACTTCTTCCAAAAAAGAACTATTAAGGGGATCAAAAGATACAACTTTTTCATCGTCATCAAAATACGTTGCATTATCGCCATTAATTAATGTATCCAATTTTGATAAAACCTTTATTAATGATATATAATCATTATCCAATTTTAGTTTTTCTATGTAATCAATAATCCAATCAAAGTTTTCTGATAAAGTTAAAAAACTGCCTTCTTCAATTAAATTGTCTAAAATTATATCTTCTTTTGTTTCAGAATCTTCATTTGGTAAACGGCAATTAAAATTCGTGATATATTCATACTCATCATCACAATTTAATATATAAACAGAAATATTTGCAATAACGTCATATATTGTCACATAATCACCTCTTATGCACAATTATTTTATATTATTATACAATATTTAAATAGCAAAGTCAAGCAATTACTAATATCACGAATGTTACAATTTGGAAAAAATATATTTGAAAACACAAAACCTCTCCATCCGACAGGGAAAGAGAGGTTTATTTTTTATGAAATTTAATTTCAATCGTTGATTTTATTTTTTGCCATATTCTTGAGTATATATTGTAGATTGTCGTTGGTGGATCGCCATCAAGCTTCCAAGATTCAACTTTATTTTCATTATTAGCATAAGAAATCCAAATGTCTTGAAATTTAGAAGTATCTATAAGAACAGTTTCACCTGGGTTATCTGTATTGTCTATTTGTGTTTTTTCAGTCTCATACTTGTATTCGGTAATTAAAATTTTAGGTTCTCTTTCATAACTTTCTATCAAAACGACTTTTCCATAATAAAATATTTCTTTGTCATGATCAATGGCAGTTATCCATATGGGTGTATCTCCTAAAATATCCTGCCAAATAAATTGAGACTTTGTTTGCCTTATATCAAAAAAAGTTAAAATCTTATTGAAGAGTTTACTTGAAAATATTTTTGCAGCAAAGAATCCTATAATGATACTGGATATAATCATTCCCAAAATATCTATATAAAAATTAACGGATGGAAATAAATCATAAATACATTTTAGAACAAACCCAGCTATTAGACTTTCAATGAGAGTTTCTGAAATATTTTTAATTGTTGGCACAATAGAGGTAAATTTGTAAACTTTTAAATAAACGAAGCCAATTGCTAAGTATAAAATGATATTCGGCAATAAGTCGTATAATTCTTTCAATAAATCACCTTTTATTTTCTTTCTTATCTTCTTTAAATGGATTTGGTGAAGGTTTAGGTTTTTGCTCAGTTTTGCATTTGGATATGAGAGTAAAAGTATTAATTTCCGATATACATTTTTCCCTTTCTATCTTATCCTTATTTTTTGCATCAGCCATATGTAGAACTTCCTTTAAGTTATATAAATTACAAAATAATTCTACCATAAACCGACTGATTTGTCAATAAAAAGCATGAATTTTATTTTTCTCTCAATCCCACCCCTGAGACGGGGCAAAACACATACGAGGGCAGGGGATAGTCTGTCCTTTGAAACCAACTGCGTATGTTGCAGTATCATATATTTCTATACGACATTGGACTATATCTTTATTGAGCTGCTCAATAGTTTCTTTTAAGTCTCTGAACCTTTCCTTTCGGACTTGGCTGCTGATTGTCCAATCTGAATAATTTTCAAACATTCACGCCGTTACCTGAACGATAATACGTTGTAGTTTATTCAGCTCTAAGGAGTTTCCAGCAATTGAAAAACTCATTTTATTTTTAAAAGGTGTGAATCATCATGCATGTTTATTTTGCAGCAATGCATGATTAGGCATATTCGGTTTTTGGTCTACCTACACCTTTGAACGATAATCCTCCGGCTATTGCTCCGGTAAGAGTTGGAAGTACGCCGAAATTATCAGATACATTTCCAATTAATTTTATAATTCCGGTGAGCATATCAGCAATAGTACCAAGCGCTCCGGTCATTTTCGAATCTGTTAGGTCTTGAATAACCTTATTAAGCGATTGAACTATTTCAATTGCATTGTCAGATTCAATGAATCGATTTACCAATTCTGACCAACTGTTTGAAAGCTTGTTGAGAGAACCAGACCAGTTATTCGCTGATTTCTCTGCTTCTTCCATAGCTGAACCAACTGCTTGATCCGAGTTGAATTCTGACAACATTTTTTCGTATGTTTCCCAATTATTTAATAATGCGATCAATTGGTTTCCACGGAACTTTCCTCCAACAGCATTTATAAGATTTGCAACCTTAATTGATCCTTGCGATTCCTTGCTGACTGCTTCAGATAATTCTTTGAGAATTTGCATGGGATCACGGAGTTCCCATACTCCATTTTTAACTTCCTTTAAAGATACACCAAGAGCTTTTGTGGCTTCTTCATACTTGGAAAGTGATTCTTCTGTTATTGATTCTCCACCATCACCAATTTCGCTTGCATCAGCCTTAACTTGCTGTAGATTCATAAGTATTCCTTTAAAAGCTCTTCCGGCAACATCACCGCCTTGCTGAGTTGTTGCGACCATAGTACCAACAGCGGCTGAAAGTTCATCTATTGCTATACCTGATTCACTTGCCTGAGATGCTGCAACCTTAGTTGCCTGAGAAAGGTTTTCCATACTAAGAGCGTTTCTATTGGTAATATAGTTTTGTCCATCCAAAACTGCATTTAGTTTTTCTACGCTTCCTTCTAATCCATAAGCCGCATCTGTTGCAACAATATATTCATTAGACATTTCTGCTGTCATATCACCGGCAGCCTGTGCAAGTATAGATAATTCAGCTAAATTCTCAGATTGTTGATCTCCAAAACCGGCACGGCTCATTTCCTGCACTCCAAGTAAGTAATCGCTTGCTTTTCTTCCGTACTTGTTTGCTGTGTCATATGATGTATCGCCAAGTTTTTTCAAGCTTTCTGTTGTACGATCAGATGTTTTTGATATTTCAGTTAATATATCGTCAATCCGTTTTAACTCTTCTGTTGTGTTGCGTACTGCTCCAATCACAGCATTAAGTGAAATCCACTGGGTAACAACTAACCTGATCTGATCACTCATTTTACGGAAGAATGCTCCGCTGTCCAATCCGGCAGCTTTGACTTCCTGTTTGAATGTAGCCAGTTCTTCGTTGATATGCTTAAACTCGTCAGCACTGAGATTTCCGGAATTCATTCTGGAGGTTAATTCATCCCATTTTTCAGCGAAAGTCGTAACTCCGTCGGACATCAGCTTTGTGGAAGATATCGCTTTCTTGTTGGCATTGGCGTAGACATCAAGAGCAGCAGATGCTCTGGCGATTTTGTTTTTTAAAGTTTGATCCTGACTGAAAGCTTTTTCTTCCTTTTGTGCTGCTTTCAGATCATTCGTAATAGTTTGAATTAATACACTCAACTCACCATAGGTATTAGACCAAGCTTTATCACGTCCGGTTTTTGCTTCCAATGCTTGAAGTTCACTCAATTTAGAAGATGCAGATTCTATCTCTGTTATTAACTGAGTTTTAAATGACGCTGTAGTAAGATTATTTATATCAGTCGTTAGAGCTTTGATAATATTGTCAAAATTTTGAGACTTGTTAACTGCGTTATCAAAAATATTAAAAGAAGAGCCTGTTGACTTGAGAGAAGTGCCTATTGCGGCTGCTTCTGCTTTAAGATTATTTAGTGCTTTTTCTGCTGCTTCAATAGAACCTGTACCGTTTGCAAGAGATTCAATAGCAGATTTAGCTTCTGCCAGAGGTTCAACAAGACCAGATTGTATTGACGTATGACTTTGCTCAAAATTTGCTAATTCCTTACGAAGTTTGGCAATAGTCTGAGGTAAAGCTGCGCTTCCCTTATCACTGAAACTGCCGCCGATATATTCAAATTTAGTACCCGTATCATCAAGTAAAAAATTAAGAGTTCTTACCTCACCGTTTACAGCCTTAACCGTTGCAGTTAAACCATTCAATGATTCAGTACTTTTATCATCGCCATCTGTTTTATTAATATATTTTCCAGTTACCGTTACTGTGCCTAATGAAGATAACTGATTTTTTAATTTTGAAATAATAGCTTCTGCATCTGCCAACTCGACTATCTTAATAGGCTTAGTAAATTTACTATCAAGATCAGCTAACTTTTTCTTAGTTTCGGCAATTTTCTCGTTTGCTTTTTCAGCGGAATCAGATATCGCATCAAAGTTTTTAATCGCATTGCTGGTTGAAGTGTTCAAATCAATATTTCCGATCTTAATGCTAAAATCCTTGCTTATTGTGTTCAACTGAGACTGAATACGTGTAATTGTCTTTGAGATATTAATATTGCATACTATTTTTAATGCTCTGCTGGCATTAAGCTTGTCGCTGACCTGTTTCAAGTCTTTGGATATATCTTCTGTTGTTTGATCTGTATTCAGACCGGCGGTTATAATCAATTCGTTATCTCTTGCCATTTTACCACCTTTCTTTTTGGCTTATTGACAGATTTATACATTTATGTTATACTAAGATAAAATTCAAAGGGAGTGTTTTTATGAAAAAATTTAAATTAAACGAAGAAGATATGAAACAAATTGCTCATTTGTTTGCTAAAGATACTGTATCTACTATACCACCTAATATGCGCAATGAGCGTTTGAAGAAATATATAGAATCTTACAATAATACGATGAACGACCTTATTTTGTATAATCAATCTTTGGACGAAAGTGAACAATCATAAGCAAGTTTATTGCACACATCATTAAATACACCTAATGTCTCTGCTAAAGATAAATGATTGTTCAGTATCAGCTTACTGATTTGTTGTACAAGTTCATTTTGCTTTTGAATATCTTCCATATCCGTAGGCAATATGTTCATATTCTCCCTCCTAAAAGTAATTAAATCTTCTACCGTTGTAAATAGAAGTCACATCAATAGTTATACCGAGCTTATTCTGACGATTCCAGTCACGGATTCCATTTTCGACGAAAAATACTCCATTAAATCGTGTAAACCTGTCAACGGGATGTCCGATATATTTCTCCAATTTTGGAGCATTCCAGCCATAGTTCATGAGGATAGGGACATAGCTTTCGTGAGAATTATTGAAGTTAGGATGATATGCAAATGAATCATGAAAACGTACAGATAATTTAATCTGATTTCCGTCTACATATGCATCAACCAAATCTTCAGCATACATGGATTTCCGAAAACGATATGTCCTATGGTAGAAATCAGGCTTATACGAATCGTAATAATCATCTATTCTGCGTTGTATGCAGTCATAAAGACGGCGAACCTCACGAGATAATTGTTCTTGTAAGGTTTCGCCGTTACTCATTTTCATTTTGCTTGCAACTAATTTTTGAAGTTGCTTCTGAATATTAGCTTTTCCCATAGATTCGTCTTATTTAAGTCTTTTCAACATATTCGATTTTGTCGTTTTTATGCTCGTCAACAATCGTTTTGATAATTTCTTTATTGCTGAGTCCATTGAGACGGTCGGTAAGATTCTTGATAACGTCCATATCAATACTGTTCGTGTTTGCAGACATTTCCGCAGTTATAGCCTTTAGAGAGTCGCATAATTCATCGAATGAGGTTTTGCGTGATCTAATTTTGTAATCGATCAGTGCGTTTGCAGATGACTCAATATTAATCCAAACTGATAATGAAGTTATCTCCTTTTCAATTTTAGAGAACCATGTTCCGCTTTGAGTAATTTTGAAGATCTCTTTCACCATATCGTCCGAAACGTCAATGTTTGTGAAATATTTGAGTATTACGTATTTACGTACAAGCTCACGGTTTTCAGGGCAATATGTACCATGCTGAAAGCAAGTGTCTGCAATAACCTTGATGGCAGCCATATATGTGTCTGCGTCAAGATAAGTCTTAATTTCAACTTCCGTTCCATTAATTTTTACGGTTTTATTTTTAAGAGCAAAGTTCTTTCCGATAACATCAGTAAGTTTAATTTTATCCATGATTATTTCTCCTTTAAAATTTTTATATTGACATAAAAATGCTCCGGTGATATAATTAAGAAAATATCAATCGGAGGTTTATTTTATGTTTAAGAGTTTACAAGAGCAGTTAAAAGCCTTGAATAATAAAATTCAAAAAGACTCTCAAAGGTCTTATAATGTTTATGAATTGTTTTCAGATGACTTCTTAAATTCTGTAAATATATCAGAAAATATTGATTCCATATTCAAATATGCCAATGTGGATATTGACGTATTTCCTAAAATTGTGGATTTAAATTATCTCAAATTGAGTAATATCGTTCTAAGATATGGTTTCAAATCATGGGATGATTTTCTTGAATCAGCAAAGAAATATCAGTCTTTAAAACAATTAAAAGCCAAAGGGTATAATATTACATAATGATCTCCTGTACGCTTATCTACCTTATGGCGTGTATAGCTTGACCATATTATATCTGTAGGTTCTATGTCCCTGTCAAGAGAAAGGATTTTGTCTTTATTTTTATAAAATAACTTTCTTAATGCACGTCTGTTTGGTTTTGCAATAAGAGTCATATTCTTACTTTAAGTGCTCCTTTTTATTTTTCCTGCGTAAATTTCTCTGCTGTTTTACATACTCGTAACTGCACCAGCCTCCGTCGATTTTTGACCATGTTACCCAGATATATTTGATATCAGGATAAACATACCAAAACATTTTACGTTTTATGATCGCCGTACTGTCAGGGATTCCCTTGGTGTCAATTACCTCGGAGCTGCCGTCGGCGTATTCTATGTAAAAATCAGCGACATACTTTATCGGCTGTACAATTTTACCGTCGTGAACAAATTTAGGCTGAAGTTCATACGGTTTTTGCAGTTCGTAATATTTAATACGACCGCTTTCCACTCCCGGCAGAACCACGTCACGATAGTATTTCATTTCCAATTCCGAATCAAATACGATTCCATTACAAGTACGTTTGGCTTTATCTTTGTCAACGTTAAATTTACTTCTTTCCATTATCAACCTCATTAAAAAATAGAGAGCGGCTAACATTTGTTAACCGCTCTGGTTATTTTTATTTAATTTTTGTCGTTGGATTTCTTTTTCTTGTGGATTTTGGCTCTTTAGCTGATTTTTCACCTATGATCTCACGGATATTCTTTTCTACATTAGGAAGCATCCATGATAAATCATCGGATGCTTTTATACCATGAATTTCATTTAAATAAGATTTAGCTTCTTCCTTAGTGATAACACCATCATTGTAGTCCTCGATAGTTAAATATATCTGATAATGTTCCGGAGTATCAGCAACATATTTCCATCCGTGGTAAGCAGCACAATGCGAGCAATACTCATGAGGTTTACCGCAAATCCAGCACTCGATTAAATTCGCCACTATTTTCTCCTTTCATTTATTACCAAGAGAAGGTCTTGTCAGCAATAGAAATATCGTAGAAAGACTTATCCGAATCGCAGTAATCATAAGCACAATTAAGTGTTACTGATATCGTGTCCTCAAGAGAGAATCCAACGGTATTGGAAACACTTGGTTTTGCATTTTTTGCAGTTAACCAAAGAGCACGAACACGAGTCTGGTCGCAAAGATCAACAGCAAGTACGAGGAATCTGACTTTAGAAGCATCAGGGAATTTGTCGGCTGCGTTTACTACCTGAACTCCTGCTGTCACCTGATATTCATAAATGATCTCAATTTTACAGCCCTCTTTAAACACATCAGAATTAGTAGGGAAGTAGATTCTGTTGTTTGCCGAATCATAGTAAAATTTCGTTGAAGTCGCAGCGGAAGCAACTTGCTCGTAATTGTCCTCGAGAGAATTGTCTGCTGTCAGAGTATGGAACGAAATTCTATGGAATCCGCTTGTTGCGATTGGCGCTTCGTTGAGTGAAACATAACCGTTTGTTACATCAGCCGTTTTTAGTGTAAATCTTTCGATATTAGGAACATTTATAGGATGATCAGAGTCAGCATCTATTCTCGTCGTTCCATTAAGAGCTGCTACAAGAGATAAATCAAGTACAGAAGAATCAAATGTGATCTGACAGGATTTAGCAAGATCAATGCTAAAAATAGTTGAACCCTGGGCATCCTTCTTTTCAGTTGTCTGTCCATCTTGATTGATTTTAAGATTTTCAGCCTGGGAACACATCCATTTTATCTTGTCTGCACTGTCAAAAGCCCAAGCACCAACGATCTGTTTAATTGCAATACTGTTAATAGCCATATGCTACCACCTTTCATTATAATGTTTTGTTTTTTATCGGACGCATCCAGTCCAAATCCTTTTTGTTTATATCCTTGGGAGAAAGATTTCCGGAATATATTCCTGTATAAAGATTTTGCGAATTTAATTTATATCCCAGCCTGACAAGTGAATCAAAAAATTGACCTACTGTTAAATCCAGTACCTTGTCATAACTTTGCCATTCGCAAGCAAGAGATGATATTAAAGCAGCGTAACTTGAATTTTCACCAAACATTTTTCTTCTGCGTTCTGCTCGGTCGATTTCTTTCTTTTGCTGTTGAATTAACAAATCGTGAGTGAAATCGTTTTCACAGGAAGTTATTATATTCTTGGGCAAAGAATGCATCCGTCGTATGTTATCTGCGAGTATTTCTCTTGTCAGAGAGTTTATTTTAATTCCGTTATTATCCATCAATAACATTTCACCGTTTTGCTGAGTTACCCTGAAGTCAGACAGATTCAGATCGCCCAGCAGTAGCCTTGTTGATTCTTTCGGCAATCCTTTCGATAAATAGCAAAATAACTCAAATGGCGTTATCTTGGCAAAATCAATTCCTGCACGGCTTAAATGATATGGCATATCAAAAGGCTCTGCCGTTAACATCTGTACAACGGACAAATATTCTTTTTCTCCAAATTTTGCTATGTCTCGCATGGTTGGCTGATATAAAGTTACTCCTTTGGTAATTTCAATGCATTTACCAGTCAACAATCTCATTTCATCAACAACATTCATATATTCACCCACATAAACTATCACTGAAATCGACAGTCTGGAAAGTAAGCTGTCTGATACGATAAGTGTCATTTAAATTTCCGGCAATATTGCTTGTCAGCTGTAATCTGCCAAGTCCGAAACCGTCAGCACCGTTATACTTTTTATCGAGCAGCATGGATATGTAGTCAATTCTTGTAGCTGAGACGCCAGCCATTTTCATCTCCATATCTTTCTGATGTGAAAGAACAGTAAATGTTATCGTAGGATAAGCGTATAAATCATATTTCATCGGTTCATATCTGCTTCTGTTTGACTGAACATCAATTTCAACCATTATATAAGTCTTAACAGCTTCCTGAGTATCAGGTATATAATAATGGGGGAACAATCTGCTCCAAACAAGATCATCGTGATCGTCATCTTCGTGAAGATTTAAAGCTTCAATAATTTCATTGTCATTTTGCAGATCAGAAAGTATCTGATTTTTCCAGTTGCTAACACAACTTGAATTAGCCATATTAAACACCTCCAATCACTTTAACAAGCAGTTCGCTTGTCTGAGTTTCACTTTTTGCTATAATTTTGATATTTGCGCCCACCATTGCAGATTCATTATCCGCAGTAATTTTGCATGAACGGTCATTTATCTGAGTAAGCAATATTTTGTCCTTCCACATATCGGCAGAGATCAATGAAAATGTGACAGGCACATCAGTACTGAACGTTTTTCGTCCGCCTATTCTGATTTCAGGACTGCCCGAATAAGTTATTTCTATCGGAGACGAAGGGCGAGGGAGACTTTCCGGGGCGATGTAGTCGCAGAGCCATTCTTCGACACTATCAGTTTTGGGATTAAACTCATCTTCCGTGAATGTAATACGCATAACACGCATATCATCGCCGTAAGAATAAGCAACAGTACTCTTACTTGTTATTACATATGGAGTAGGGGAGGTTTTATCAACGTCGATAAACATACGCATATCACGTTCAAGTCCGGCAGTAATTTCGTCAAGAGATACCCAAGCCATAAGCTGAACATAACCGTTATGAATTTCTTTTGTTCCTTCAATACCGGTATTGTACTGAGTCGCATCCTGTATACTCGCAGGATAATAGTAAATCATGCCTCTTTTATCCTGCCATTTCAAGGTGTAGTTACATAAATGAATTACACATTTATTGTATATCTGATTATCTGAGGGCATAGTCATAATTACCCAAATATGATCGTCATACCTGATATACTTGTAATCCTGAACTTTGTCTGAGATTCTTGTGAGTAATTGTCTTTGCCAGCCTTGCGTATAAGCGTCCTGAGTTTCAGACTGTACTATTCCGTCAACAGAAATTTCAGTTTTAAATTTATTGCCGTCAAACTGCCCTCTGCACAAGTATATCTGTCTGCCGAGCTGTGTTTCCGCAAGAGTTTCATTAAAAGCATCAGATGCAAATTCGTCCCATTCGTTTCGTTCAAATCCGCTGTTTAATGTGGGCTGCGAATTGATCATATACCATTCTTTCATCAGCATCACCCATAGCTCACGGTTTTCTGTTTGTGAATCCAATCTCTTGTAATTTCAAGCTGTCTTTCAAGATTTTCAGCGGTTGTTCTTTTGGATTCGTCTGAACCTGTAAGATGTATGTCCTTACCGTAAAATCCGTTCAACTGTTCCAATCGGTCAAGAGTCCTGACAAGATAGGAACAATACATCATCTGCCCAAGTGTAGCAATTACAGCTTGTGGCAGATACGAATCAAATTCTTTGGCAGAAGTATCATAAAACAGGGGAGCGATAGATAAACTATAATCGGCGACAGCATCAAGCAGCCATTGTTCCTCAAGACCATCAGGAATGGGATATTTTGTCAGAGGATGAGAGTGAAAGCTGTTAAATATATCCTCATTTGTCGTATTCTTTAATGTATCGCCCATTATTTCACCGCCTTAAAATTTGTACCCCGATATTTTTTCAATAGCCGACACTTTATAAGACTGAACATCGTCAATACCGGCTTTTATCGCCATAGGAATGATTATTCTCTTATCGCCTTCGGTAACTACAAGTTTTTCAAGAGCGTCCTCAAACTCTGATCTGTCAGATATAGCAAGAAGCCGCTTTACACTGTTAAGATTAAGAATAATTCTGCCTCCGTTATCATTTTCATCAAAATGAAATACAAAATTTCTGACATCATCATCTTCAATTTCAATATAAGCATTGTTTCCTTCGCCGTCTGCTCCTACAAAGAAGAAGTTTCCTGTCTGAATCTGTCCCTCTATTTCAGCGACTGTGAGTTTGCTCCAGTGCTTTGCCCCTGCCGGAATAACAATATCTCTGCCTGTTTCGGTAGACGTAAAATTCAGATTCCATGAACGTGTATTTGTAATGACAACTCTGTCTGTGTACGAAATTTCTCTTTTGGATTTAGCAGGAATTTCCTCTGTAATATTATCAACAATTGTCTCTTCTGCTGCGCTTTCGGTTTCAGTCTTTGTGTTCTTTTTAACCGGCATAGTATTTACCTCCTTAAAAACATAAGAGGGGAGTATTTCATCCCCTCAGAATAAAATAATTTTCAATTACGCCTGAGCTTTGGCAAGCATACCGATCTCGTACTCTCTGCCCTTAGTTACGTCAGCGCCGATTTCCATATCGAAACGTGTCATGACCGCACCGTTATCAACGCTGTTGCCGGACATACTCATAATACCTCCTCTGCGGAAGATATTAAGAGGCGAATTTGTTCCGGCAGCAAGGAAGTAAAGCTTGTCCGCATCATAATAAGTCTCAAAACCGGACTTATCGGCAAGCGGTTTTGTCAGATTATATGGGTTTGGAAGCTCCACAAGAGCAGCGCCCTTATACCAGCCGTTCAGTCCTGTGTGGGCTATTTCCGTAACCTGAGCGTCGTTATAGAAAGGAACCGACTCCGAACCTACTGTCTTGTATCCATTAAAATCAGAAATAGCGGACAAAACAGAATAATCGCCGGCGATAGTCACCTTGCCGAGTCGTCTGATATTTTTTATCATATTATCAACAGCAGACTTTGTCGGAACAGTGTCGTATTCCTCATAAAACTTGACATATTCCGTGTTGCTCTTGAGTGCGTTATGGAGTACAGAAAGAACATAAGCCACAGCTTTATTATTCATATCGATCTGAACCTGAGAAATTTCCTCGCCCATAGTGCCGTCAAAATTACCGCTTGCAAGCTCTCTGTAATCAATAGCCATACCGGAAGAAATTGTCTGAGTAGTTATAGGGTACTGCTTCCATACCTTTGTACCAAAAGTCACATCGCCGTGAGCAGCCTGCCAGCGAGCGTCAATTCCTTCGTAAGAGTATGTTTTTACAACAGCCTGTTCATTATATCCGATCTTATGATAATTTCCAAGCTTAGAGAATATTTCCGTAGACTTCAGGAGATTTGGCTGGACGATAAACTTTACAATCGTGTTAAGTTCAGCGATTGCTTTGGAGTTATTGTCCGCAGCAGCACGACCAAGAGACTTAAGCTTCGCCGCAACAATATCGACATTATTGCCGTATTTAGAAGTATCCTCGCCCTTAAAAAGTGCAGAACAAATCTCTGCCGTTTTCTTCATAACTGCCTGAGATTTTACTTCACACTCAGAATGATGTACATTATTAAGTTCAACAGTTGTATTCATTTGTTTTTACCTCCGTTCCTATAGATCAGGCATGAACCTTGACAAGCAGTCCGTTTCCGCAGAAACTTGTCTTTTCAATTACTTCAAGATATGCAGAATAATCGTCTACAGAAGCAGACTTAGACCATTTTCCGTCAGTACCGGCAACAAGTTTATCACCAACAGCAACACTTGCATAAGCAGTATTCAGAGCAAGATCATTCATATCAAGCATTCTGTTTGCAAGAGAATCAAGTCTGAAAAGTCTTGCATATTCGCCGGCATCAACAACATAATCGTCAGGAGATTTGAGTTCAGGCTTGTCAAGAACATTCATAACAATAGTAAGATCGCTGCCCTTAGCCGTTGTCGCAGTAGGAAGTGAAACGGTCTTAGTTGTTTCAGAATAAGTTACCGCATATCCGTTTTTTACTCCGTCTGTAATCGTATCGGAGACTTTGCAATAAGGAATATTTACTGCATTCTTATACATTCCTATTTCATGAAATTTAATCATTTTATTACCTCTCTTTCTTAATTAAAAAGTTCGTTCATATTAAGAGAATCTGTACTTTCATTTTCCGGGAAGTCCACACCTCCGAAAATCGCTTCTGTTAAAAAATCATTCTGCATTGAGTTGATTTCAGCAGTTCTTGCAGGCGTCTTGGATTTGCTTGCATCATAGCTGTGTATCTTAATAGATTCTACGATAGAGTTGATTTCAATTCCGCAGTTTATAGGATCTTTACGGAATTTATCAATACTGTCTTTAGCTGCATTTGTTTCATCATCAGTAAACTGTTCAAGGGCGGTATTAAGCTCTGCAATTCTTTTTGCAGCTCTCAGTTCTCCCAGTTCCTTTTCGATCGCGTCTCTTTCAGCCCACATAGCCGCCTGTTCTTTATTAACCTTTTCAAGAGCGGCAGTCAACTCGGCAATATTTTTATTAAGCGTGGATATTTCTTCATCCTTCTTCTCAACAATAGAATTGAGTTCAGAAATTTTTGTCTCATATACACAAGACTTATTTGCCGCCTCAGCAATGCCGGATCTTATTGTTTCTGTGATCTGATTTATGGTTTTCTCATCCATTTTGTTAACCTCCGTTTTCTTTGAATTTAATTCCAGTAATCGGCTTGATTTATCTGCCGGACGACAGCAGTCAAGCATAGCAAAGCCTGAATACATAAACTCAGCAGGGACTCTGCCGGTCGCTTCACCGTTATGTCCTTTAAGATATACAATGCCCTTATTACCCGGTTTTTTGAAAATTTCTATACTGCCAAATACCGATTCGCCGTCATTTATTTTCTCTTCAAGCCAATGTACAAAATTCGGGTAGCACATTTCATCCAATATGCCTTCGCCTACGCACACTCTTTTGGTAATACCGTCTATTTCAGTATTGGTAATGTAACCTTTTTCAAAATGACCTACAACAGTAGCGTCCTCAAACAAAGCCAGTCCGTCGGATTTAGTTCCGGTAAGATCTGTAGCTCCGTGACCGAATATCTGAGTACGCTCTTCGTCAAGAAACTGAACCCGAATGCTCATACCGGAAATGGTACTTAACGCATTATTGCAATATTTTTCAATCCATGTAATGCCATTATCCTGATATTTCGTACCCAGTCCATCTTCACCCACACAGTTGTCACTGAAAATTTCGTGAAGAACGGCTTTGAATTTTCTTCTGCCGTTTTTATCCTGTTTCTTACAAATTTCAATAATGTTAAAAATCTTGTATCACCTCGCTTTTTTACGTTAATGGTTTGGGATTCGCATTCGAGTTGTTGGATTTGCTTTGCACAGTGTTTGAATTATTTGAATCAGTGCTCGGTCGCCCATTCTTTGAACTTTGGGTGTACATGGACTGATGAGGAGGATAACGATCATCAAAACCACTGTCCTTTTCTTCGTCAAGCAGACTCAGGTAAGATTCAACATCCATACCGCTTGCGGCAATAACAGCTTGCAATGAACCTCCGCACTCAGCATACAGAGTTTTCATTTCCGAGAAGAATTTGTCTCTGTTTACATATGTAGTTGGCAAAATATAACATGAAACAACGCATCTTCTGTCCTGAATTATGTTTGCATTAATGCATTTATTCAGCTCGTTCATGAAGTTCTCGATCCATGAATAAATATTCGCCGCAATCATTTCAAGATTGAGCGTTGCAGTTGCGTAGTTTCCGCTGTCAGTACCGTTCAAAAGAGCTGCTGCAATACCCAGTGATTTTGGAACTGCATTTTCGATTGCCTTTTGGTTTTTCTCATCAAGCAGTGAAACGTCAGTCTTGATAGAATCAAGTTTAGTTCCGGAAGCAAGAGAGAAGAAAGCAACTCCATTGCTGTGCTTTTTATGCGTTACAGCGTCTTTAACAATATCATGCTGATCTTTTTGCTGGATGTTTGTAAGAGAGCATTTCCCTTTGTCTTTACCTTCAGGAAATATCTCATAAATTATCTGATTATTAACACTGTCAAGAACTGTTCTTTTGGTTTTAGTAAAGTAGTTCTCGTACAAGATATCGTCAAGAGCGCAAATTGCAAACGGTATGCCATAAGGCTTATTATCAGGAGTCTTGCACTTATCAACGATTGTATTATTATTATTGAGTACAAGCCATGAGTTCAACGAAAAATCTGACTTTTTGTATGCCGTCCAACCCTTTTGGATTTCTTTCGGGAACGTCAGAAGCCGCCTTTTTAATTCATCTTCATTAAATTTCTGAAAATATTTCAGATCAAAAGCGATTACCAGACTGCTGTCTTTTCGTCCTACGATCTTGCAATGATCAACAGGAAGTGAAATAATACTTGCATTAACTCCAAGCTCGTTTATGTCAACAATATTTGCAACATCAACGTCGCTAATGTATTTTCGCTTAAAAGGATTGGATTGCCTGACTTCAAAATAGTAAAAATAAATACCATCATTACACTTTTTCAGAATTGCATCCCTGATACGTTCTTTGTACTTGATACAATCCAAAACCGACAGCATTTTTTTCTTATTCTTTTGAAACGACACGGGTTTCTTTCCAAATAAATTTCTCGATTTGCATACAACTACCTTATCCAGCGTGTGCATGGTACGCAGATACTCTACCGCTGCACTGACTGAGCCGTTAGTATTGTACGCCCACCACGCAAGTTCACGAAGTATTTTCTGATGTTCATACGGATGCTTGATATATTCATTTATCATTGATATATCACAGGGAGTTTCCCATAGCCAATCACAGCTCATGTAGTATCCGACATCAAGGGCGGTGTTAAAACTAAAATCAAACGACTCCACCTCGGATATTTTTTCATCTGTACTCAATTTTGCCACCGCCTTTCTTAGTTATATAGTGGTACAAAGTCGTAATTGTTATCTTCCGATAAAAGATCCTGTTCAAGCAGCGAAGCAAAATAATTACCGTAGCTCAGACTTGAATATCTGTCCTTACGATTGCTGCCTTGTTCACTGATTATAATCGCTCCGGTTTGTTCCTTTCTTTCATAAGTTAAGTTGATCGTTTCGCTTATAAGCTCCTGCGTTTCAAAATAAGGTTTTTCAAAGAAGAGCTGTGAATCAATGCTTTCTGCAACAGCTTTCTGATAATCCGGTATATTAGGCAGAATTTCTTCTGAAGCTGTGTTATAACTGACAAGCAGATCGATCATACCGGAAGTCAAAACGTTTTTAAAAGACAGAGCTATATCGCTGTTAAGTTTTTGTGAAGCTGAAATTACAAAAATAACAGGATTTGCGTCAACCGATTTGACTCTGTTTGCAATATTATCGTCGTTCATACAGCACAATGGAGCATATTCAACATCTCTCTCATCATCGTACATTACCTTTGCAAGCTTGTCATAAATAGAAATTCCGGCGTTACGCAGATCAAGCACAATATAATCTGCTCCGAAATCTTCGTATAACTGACGTATTCTTAAAGCCTGTTTATCGACATCTCCGCCTTGTACAGATTCCATGTAAGGCAATTGTCTGCGGTAGCCGTTTTTTATTTCTACAGTTTTACTTTCCGTCTGATAGTTAGTCGACTCAGGAAGAAGTCTGATGCACGAAAAAATAGAATTATCATTTGCCTTGTTGGTGACGAAAGCCATATCGCAGCTTACAATGCGTATTTCGCCGGATTGTCTGGGAATTTCATAGGGATTCTTTTGGTGCATTTTTACATCTTCAGTTCTGCGAGGATAAAATGCTTTTTTGAGGATCTGATTTTTTGCAAGAATATCGTAACTGAAAAACGCATGAGTATTTTCTTTAACTCTTTCGTTAAGGTACTCGATACGCCATGTAAGCGGATCTTGCTTTTTCTTTTCACGTTTGAGCTGATTCATAGTTTTGATATTATGCTTTAAAACTATGCTTTCATCAAAAGCCAGCAGACAAAGAGGTTTATCTTTAATCATGCCGTCAAAAGCCTGTTGTACAATACCCCACATCCAATGACCATCGTCAAGCCAGCTTGAACTGATATAAATATCAACGGATTCCTCCTGAAGCTCGGGGACGTTTTTATAAAAATCATCAGTCATATAATTAGCTTGACGAATGACCTGGAAAGGGGACAATACACTGTCATCAACGCTCTTTTTGATTTGTCTGAATTCTTCTCTTGCCAGACAAGTAGATCTGTTTCCTCTTGCCGTATCAAGGGCAGCTACCACAATAATCTGACTGTTATTTCTGAATCTGATAATTATTTCATTCTGATTATCCTTAATGCTTTCGATTTCTTTACGCAAAGCAGGGGAGCGAGCCATAAAAATACCTTGTATTTTCTGCGTAACAAGCAGTTTGGCTTGCCCCTTTGTACTGGATGCCAAAACGAATAATGTCTCTGGACGAGTTATACATCTGCAACAAGCGTACAAAGCAAGTATCAGCGATTTTGCGGCAGAACGTGTTGCAATAGTCACGAAAAATTGACATATACCCATGAAATACAGCATAATTGCTTGATAAAAATGGAGTTTGATGCCAAGATAATCAATAGCAAATCTATGTAGATTTCTTCTGAAAAACGTATTCCACAGCAGAACATGGTCAACGTTTTTAGGATTGCTCAGATAGTGGGTAGAGGGAAACTTTTTGTAAAGCTGTGATTGTTTTTCATCTGCATATTTAATTTTGTTCATTATCATCGTCCTTTACATAGTATTCTTCGTCCCTTTCCTTACTTCCAAACATAAGGTTTTTAATTGGTCTTAACACAAACCTTTTGAAATAATCTCCGATATTATCAAAATCTTTATAAAGAGATTTGTCCTTGTAGTATTCTTCCGGAGTATATTGAGATATAACAGCCAAAGTAACACCGAATGTTTCTTCATTGCTTGCGTCCGATTCCTGTACCGTTTTCAATCCGGCTTGTTTAAATGTATCTCTGTACAGTTTGGTATACTTTTCAAAGTCAGTACTGTTGCTGTCCCTGAACGCTTTAAGCTGAAGAAGTTTTGTATAGCACAGATCCTTAATAAATATTTCTTGATTATTGTCACAATTGGGATTTTGCTTTTTCAGCATTTTGTAATGATCTTCAAGAGCAACAATATCTTCAGGGGAAACTTGCCCCCATCTTTCAAACATGACTTTAGTTATATTAACTTGTCCTTCAGCTTTAATTTCTTCCAGATCTTCAATACTGCTTATTACGTTATTCGCTCTATCGGCAATAGTGTCAGCGTAAGTCTTGTTTTTGGCTTCATATTGAGGCAAATTTGCTTTAGCAGGATATGCGCATACTCTTGATCTGTCAGCAGATATTTTGCGTGTGGCTGCAAATATTTCATCCGAGTAGTACCAGTCAAAAAGCTGGCACATTCTATCCATAGCCTTTTCTTCATTGTCGCTGAAAAAATCCACCAAATTATAATAATGCTTATCTGTGCATTTTTTACATATATGAACAAAACCGTTATTATTTATAAATAACGGCGACTGGGATTTACAAAAATTCGCTTCTTGTTTTTTGAATGATTTTCCGCAGGCAGTACAATAAAAGAGTCGTTTTTCAGGATCGTCATAAGTTAATTTACTTATTTCAACATCGTTATTGATTTTGGGTGCGGATTGACTTGATTTTTGAGTAGCTTTTAAATTACCGCTGTTGCTTATTCGTGGTCTTGCCACTCCGATCATCTCCTTTACTATTATTTATCTCCTTAAAAACAAAACAGCAGGGCAGGAGAGATAAAACCCTGCTGTATAGGAGCTGACTTTGAGTCATTACCTCATTGTCAGCATAATAGCGGTGCAGTTTTCCGCACCGCCGAAATTCATGCACAATATTTCTTGAGCATTTTCACTATTCCGATTTGTCCCTTTGGCTTAACCAAAGGTTTCTTGGTTATTTTAATTTCGCCATTTGACAAAACGACTGTATTTTCAATTAATTCAAGCCAATCGTTGTCTATGTATTTTTGATAAGGCTCGTTATCAACCATTATCACATTCTTTTCTCGAAGGAACTTAAAGAGATTATTTCTGCCTATTTTAACACCGTTTTTGCTGGCGAATTTAGCCATTTCCTTCATGTCGATGCTATCTTCGGACTGCTTGATATGATCCGCAAATTCCACCATAGGCTTGTCTCTTTCAATTTGTTCAACAAGAGGTTTGGTCTCCAGATCAACAAGTTTTCTGGAAGCAACAACACCCTCAACTCCGCCGCCATAAATTGTAAGGAGAAGATTCGCTTTCATTTGCTCATTTGAGTTTATTATCGCTCTCATGGCAAAATATTCACGTCTGAGTTTCTTGCGTATCTCCTTTGCTTTTTCGGTCTTCATTAATTGTACTAAAGACATATATCCCTGTTCTGATAATAAGTAAACATTATTGGAGTTGCCATATTCGGCTTTTGTCAAAATGCCGAATTCTAAAACAGGTTCTTTGAAATCACCTGTTTTTAAGTCAAGAATATCAACTCCGAATTCAAATTCATCAATATTATTGTTAATCAGTTTGTTAAGTTCTTTCACTTTAACATTATGGATTTCTGCTATAGTCTTGACGAGAATAACCTTACACCCCTCGCCAAATCCTCCCTCAATAATTGGAATGTCATATCCCATAAAATTTTGAGTTCCGTTGATTTTGATTTCGTTTGTCATTTTTTTTACTCTCCTTTATTTTTAATGTAGCAGGGTACAACATTTCGCTGCACCCATTTCGGAGAGAACAAAATACAGTTGTTCTCAAAAGAGCCTTGTCTTAAATAGTGCCGGTAAACGGCTTTGTTTAATGCTCATTACTGCAAACAAGTAAACAGCTTGCCGCAGGTTTGATCATCAGGAGCATACCCTGATATATATTAATCATTTACAGGAGCTACTAACGTGCGCATCGCTTTCACTCCTTATATCCTCTCTTTTTTGCCTGGGACACTTGCATCAGAGGTGCAGCAACTTATTGCGTGGAGGTATTACCCCTTAAAGTTTAGGCACGCATTTGGCGTTTGCGGTAAGATTCGAACTTACGCTCCTACGGTTAACAGCCGTATGCTTTTCCAACTAAGCTACGCAAACATAATAGGGTGTACTTGATTAAATCGCCCACCCACGGCGATATTATCTCACTGCACAACTTTTGCCATACAGACAATAATCGTCGGAACACAGAATAAATCCCGTGTTGCTTTCTACATCATCTCCAACGGATCAAAGTCGGTCTCAAAAAGAGAGAAGTGTTCCGGATTCAGATTGTGTATGCGGTCACGATATTTTACATCAATAAAATACCACATATCAGTATAAGCATCTGAATTGTATTCACTGTGAAATCTTTCAGTCAGAACAACTCCGTCTTTCATAACAGATATCATAAATGGCTCGTTTAATTCCTCGGAATTTTGAAGATCATCAAACAATACGTCCTCGCAAGATGTCTCAATACAAAATTCCACACCATTCACTTTACAACTCAGCAACTTTTTAAGAAATGGCATTACAGTATGAGTGTCAATAATAACGGCGATTTCTTTTGCTTCCATATAAGAAACAATTACTGAACTCATCAATATTGTCATAAACTTTTGCATTCATTACGATTCACCTTTTACAGCATCTTTGAGAGACTTTCCAGCCTTGAAAACAGGGGACTTGCTCTCAGGAACGAGCATCTTTTCCTTTGTTCGAGGATTTACACAAGTCCTTTCCTTGCGTTCATGTACTTCAAATGCGCCGAACCCGGTGAATTTGACACTCTCTCCGTCAGCAAGACAAGCTGTGATCGAATCAAGAACTGCATTTACAAATTTCTCGCAGTCTTTCTTTGTAACTGTTGTATCGTATTTCTCAGCAAGAGTAGTCTGGACTACTCCTGCGAACTTCTTCGTATTAATTGCCATATATTTTCTCCTTTGGTTTTTATTTATGTTTTCACGCAATATCTACGCTTTCATTAATTGAAATGCTTACCTCCGAACCGTCATATTCCTGTGCCAGGTCGGCAAGTTCAAGAGTTTCGCCATCTTCGATTTCCACAAGTATCGTATTTTCATCCTTATTGACATTAAGCACGCCTTTGATTGAGAGACTTTTCTTTTTTACAACTTTTGACATATGCTCCCCCCCTTACTGAACCGGATATGTTTCACTGACTATAAGCGATTTGCGATAATCTTCAAGCAGATCAAGAATTCTGCGTTCCTCGGCAGCGTAGAATTTCTTTCTTTTGCTTTTGGTACACATGGTCGCTGCAAGTCCCTCCGTTACTCCGTGTTCTCTGAGATATTTCGCTTCACCTTTGGTGATTTTGAACATGAATATGCACTTCTTTCGTTTTGAATTTTGGTTTATATCACACATTGATTTTTGACAAATGGTATGATATAATGTAAAATGGTATATTTTAAGGTTGTTGAATCGAAAGGGCGTTGGTATTACGCCCTTATGACTCTAAGCAGAAAGGATATGTTGCTTACATTTCTTGAACCTTTCTCATATAGTGGCGAAAATTTCCGTGAAAAAGTCTTGAAATGACGGTATATAGGTAAAAATCAAGCGGTTTTGTTTGTACAGAATTTTTTTATTGAACTATAATATGCCTTTTGTTTTTGCGCATTATACCTCTTTCTATATACCTCCTGACATTTTTTACACCGACACTGATTTTTATTTTTCTTTTCAATAGCAATACCACAGTCACGGCAAACGTAACCATATTTGACCTTGTTTTTTACGATGTTGTCATAAATTATATCCCCGTATGTCTGAAATAAAAATTCTTTTCTCCGATCATTTTTAAACACTGTATGCTCCTTGAACATATCTTTAATGAGCATATCGCATATCTCAATATAAGTATAATCAAAGCTGCTCATCCTGCATATGATGTCGTTAACGATAATATTGTTATTTTTATTATCAGAGTTGTGTTTGAGCTTAATATCGGAAACTGTACTGCTGTACATATTTAAGACGTCGGCATCAATCGTTATATCAGGATCATTCATAAGAATTTTATAATCAAATCTACGTTTATCTGTAAAAGTCATTTTGAATCTGTTGCGAGGATAAAGCTTAAAGATCTTGTCTACAATACAATCCGTGAGCGGTTCTACCTGATCTTCAGTTTTGTCTTTGGCGTATATAAAGAAGTGCGGAAGTTTACGGTTTGCATATTTCTTTAATATATCAGTAACTTTTTTGGGTGGATTACTTTTGTATAAAGTTTTAGCAAGATCAATCGTTTCATTATTGATCAGGCAATTCCACTTCAAACAATTCATTGCTTCATCATGATTTTCAGGAGTCAGTATCTCAGAACTATTCTTTATTTTGCTGATATTATTGCTTATGACTCCGATGTTGCCACCTGTGAAAGCAACACTTAATCCTTTGTATCGGCTTTCAGGAGTCACAGCTTCTTTCTCGGCTTTGTGCATATTGTAATATAAAGGAACAATTCCATTTTGATTCCGTTTCGCAACGTTTATAATATTTTCATCTTGAACAATAAGAGTAGTGTCTCCGTCGACATCAAACATGAGTTCCTTTGAAATTGTATCATGCGTGCTTGTATAACAACCGTTGGTTATGAACCATTTTTCGATTTCCGGATTATTAACATTATTTTGAATGGAATGTTCTTGATAAAGATGAGGACTTCTGAGACAATCTACCTCTTGTCCGAATTTATGTAATTTACAATGAACTTCTCTTTTGCTTAATAAACCATTGGGAATTTTTATATCTTGAAACAGCCATTCACAAAATGCATACAAATCGGGAAGCAGGAATGTGTAATAGCCATTGACTTTGAATTTTGCAGAATACAAATCCTTGATCATTTTGTTTCGCAAATCTCTTAGTTGTTCTCTGCAATATGAATCCCTGATCAAGCCATTGTACTCATTTAAGCATTTCTGAAATCCGTTATATTTCAAGGGATCTTTTTTATCCGATATGCCAAACATTTCAAGCTGCTTTTCTTTGTCGGAGCATATGCCATTAATGAAATCCACACTGTCCTTGCACATTTTTTTCAATTCATCATCGGTGTAGTCTATAAAAGATGAAATCATTTGATAATTGATATTAGCTCTCTTGAAATGATCTTCCTCTACATTGCATTTGCCGGCACAGCAATGATACTTCTTGAAGTTGTTCTTGTAATGCTGCCATGAATCATAATATGCGTGCATTTTAAATTGGGATTTTGTAAATATAATCTGGATATTATCTTTTATGATATCCCATTCTTTACCCCATATGTCCCTGACTATTCTTGAAGCTGGATTATCCGGCTTTTTTTCATGTTCTAACACAAAGCTTTTGAAATCAAACGGAGAAAGCAATCCTTTAAACCATGGCAAACGCATCATAAAATTTTTAGAGCTCAATTCAGTGCTGATCATTCCGGCGCCGTCTGTATGCGGTATCAGAACAGGCATTGTTTGTCTTGTAATACTGTAATCAACATCGTTTATATAATCAACTTCCGTAATTACATTTGTTTCAAAATCATCAACGACTATACATCTGTCGATATCAAAATCATTCCACGGATCAGTTGCAGAGTTGCATAATGCCAGGTAAGCGTTAAATTTATTAAGATTCATTCCGCCCTTGTTATTGATTTCATCAATGGTTAAGCCGCAGGTAAGAGAAAGCCAGTGTTTATCAAGTAAATCTTCTCGTACGAAAACTGCTCTTTTCGTACGGATTTGTCCTGCCGAACTTGCAAGATATACATAATGATAACCATTGTAGTTATATCCATTTTTTATCAAGCTCTCGATAACTTCAAAATAGAATACGCTTATTATCATGATTTCTTCATTAACAACAGTGTTTTCTTTAGTGAGCTTCACATTGCAGTTAAGTGGAGTCAGTTCCAGACACCTTGTAAGGGTACTGTCAAACAAAGATATTCTTCTCTTATCAGTTAATTTTTCCGGAATAAGATTACGTACCTTCTTGCTATTGATATTGAGCATATCTATGAGGCAGTTTTTCTTGCCATTAATTCTTTTATTCCAATACTTAATCTTTTCTTCGATCATCATGGCTAAAAATTTATCCTCTGTCTTTCCGAGAGATTCCTTGTAAGCCCTTTTAATAGCTCTAAACTTGTATAGATCACGCTCCATTTCTATCTCCTTGTCGAAATAAAAACATGAGGTATCAATTCCGTACACACAGTATTGTTTATTTAATGCCATTTAACTTTCCTCCAATATCTTATATTTTTTAGTTCCATCAAATTTGTTCTTGCGTATCTCCGCAGCAAAACTCCAACTCCCAAGGTCGAAGATTATCCAAAAGATTATACAAATCATCAATAGTTTTAAACGGAAGCTTTTCTCCGAATTCATCCTTGAAACAGCAAGGCACATTGCCCCAGTCCGCATCAAATATGTAAAGACTGATAAAATGAAAACTGTCCTTGCAAATCATTTCCAGCATATTTATCATGTGATCAATACTTGTCCGCTCGATGATTTTGTCAATGCCGCCTAAACATTCTTCAAGTTTATCGTACCACATATCAAGTCTGACTTGTTCATCCTGTATCTGCCGCATTGCCCTTTCAAAAGTTTCTTTTGATAGTCTCATTTATGATTTCCTCCATTTGCATAAATACCTAATTTTTCAAATTCTCCTACAATAAAATGTTTGCCCTTTTGAGTCCAGTGAGTAGCATCGTGCGGATGACCGGCGTTGTCACAATAAGTTTTGGTTTTGGTATATCCCTTACTCTGATATTTTTTATATAAAACCCACTGATCTCCGACCTTGTATTGGATTCCGATTTCATTAAGCTTGCGATTAAATGCATTTGCGGTCATACCGAATAACTTTGCAAGCTGAGTTGCTGTAATAGTTTCCTTGCTGTCAAGAACCTTGTCCGTATAATCAGCTTTTGGTTTTAACACCTTAATTTCTTCACTTTGTTGTTTACTTCCATCAAGGATAGCCGTAATAAGAGTACGTTGCGTTTCATTTACTCCACCGAAATATGTATTAACGAATTGTTCTGTATTTGAAACGTAACCTCCGGTTCGTCGGATAGTAGGAAGGACTGTATTGGTGATCCATCGGCGGAATGGTTTGACCTTATCGGTTTTCATTTCAAGCATAAGATCGTAGAGCTGAGATTCGGTTATGTATTTGTGTCCGTTGCGGACACATGGCTGTATTTCGGCAGATTTTACGTTTTCGTCTATTCTGTCTTTTCGAGGATAAACTGTGCCTACGGAATTTTTACGAGACTGTCCTAATGCCATCCCTGTAGAATACAACTCAAATAACGGTTCATCATTTTCAATTAGTATGCTCACGTTCATACCCTCAAATTTCATTAATTCATTCATTTTAAAATTCCTCCAAATTTAATGATTTGATACAAAAGTTTTTATTTCTATGTAATTGTCTACAATACTTTCAAAGAGTGATTTTAAATTTTCATAGTCATCAACAATGTCTATTGCAGAGGGATTTATAACGTCAGCGTGATTCTTTAAATAATCTCCTTTGTAATTATTTACATCCAGACCGTAGTCGTTTCGCATCGTATTATAAATTTCTCCGTAAATAGATCTGATTTCGCTTTCAGTTTCAAGACCTAATTGTTTAGCGATTCCTCTAATTTTTTGACCAATTTGTTTTTTCCACTCAGAATGTTTCTTAGGTGGTATTAATGAACTTATCATATTTTCAAGCCTTATGATTTTATTTTCAAGCTCTCTGTTTTGTGAAAGAAGCAAATTGTTTTGCCTTGAGATGCCATCTATTAATGATGTAAAAACAGTAACTTGATTGGACGACATCATAAAACCTTGATTAGAAATAAGATTGTCTATTACTTCCCAACACCAATCCATAAATTTATCAGCAAGTGGCTTACCGCTCCAACGGCAAATTTCCATAATTCCTTTACGGGAATAAAAAGTACGTTCTTGGATGCTGCCGTTAGAAGAAATACCTTCAAATTGAAGGGAGCGATTTATTTCACTTTTAATTACACATGAATACTTATCCAACCTATCTTTATGTCTGTAATGTATTTGTTCAATCGCCTTACTCGGATTACGATATCCTAATGCCGTCCCGATTTGTTCACGAGTAATAAAATATTCTCCATTTACACTCGCCCAAAAATCACAGGGGATTTCATTCTCAAAAATTTCAGTTTTCATAAGTTTAAGATTGTTCATTTTAAATTCCTCCAAATTTCATTTTTATTTTTAATTCATCAATCAATATAAACCTCAACTCTGTTTCCGATACGGCAGCCGCCGAAATTATCGTTTCCTCCGCAAACTTCGATCCATTCATCGTCGGTCAGATCAAACGGCTCGGACAGTATACGGTAAACTTCTTTAGCATAGCCGTATTTTTCAAAGCTGAAACAGTTGTAATTTTGTAAGTCATTTTCAGACAGTTTGTCTTGTAAAGTAAGTTGTTTGCAAATTTTGTTAAGATCATCTGATGACCGCATATTGCGTTTTAAACTTAAATCATGCACTATTCTCCCTCCATTTCTAATAATTCTCTTTCGCATTCAGACAATCCCCAATAGTTATCTCGGTAATCACGCTGACTGCCGTATTGGCTGGTATCGAAATCGCAGTTGCCATAATAAAAACAGCAAGAGCTTTCTTTTTGTTCTATGTAGTCGCAAAGATCAAGCCAATGCTGATCTGACGCTTTGTTCATTTTTTATTCCTCCATTTTAATCCACTTTTTAATTTTTTATTTCATAGCATCCATCGATATATCGAAGTGCTATGTGTCTTTAAAATCGCAGAATATCCTAAGTCTGCTCGAAGAGATGATGGATACCACATGAATGCAGATCGTTACTTAGATTCATTTGTTGTCACCGTCCTTTCTTCTGAAATACTTGAAGTTTTTGCGCCTACAGACAAAATCGGAGCAAAATTATCAACATTATATTTAGTTTTCAATTCATCGATCAATGCGATAATATTTGCTTCTGCATTATCATCAGGTAACACATATATATTAGGCACATTTTTAGGCTTACCTTTCACATAGCAGCTTCCGGTTGAGTGTTTAACAAACAGTCCATTTTCTATAAACGCATCAATGCAAGCATCTACAGTTTTGCGATTAAGTCCTAAACTCCTAACCGCCGTGTCAATACTTCCGCAGAATCCATACGCTTGCTGCTCATTTTCAATGATGTGTCCCCTTATGTAAGTGTAGACCTTTAGTAACGTGGGTTTACTTATGGAACATTTAATTGACATGAGCGTATCAAATGCAGAATATGTAAGCTTGCAGAAACTTCCTGTGGTATCAGAACGGATACTATCTTGCAGGGCAAATCCAATCATCGAGTTGCTTGATTTTTTTATGTCATTGCCGTAAACCTGAACTATTTCATGATTGTTAATAAGCTCCTGTAACGTTCTACGCACATATGAACTAAAAGAATTGCTGTGCCTATCATCGGAATATCCGCATTTTTGACAAATAAAGCTTACGGACGTAAACACAACCCTTTCTATGTTGGCGTATCTTTCCAAGCAAATTCTCACCATCATCTCCTTGAAATCAGTTTCAATGAAATCAACTTGGTCTTTAGGCATTTTGTAAAAATAATTCAAGATTATCAAACCCTTTCATTTCAATCACACAATAAACGTGGATATTTATGTATTTCATATACACATAGTTTGTGGGTGAACTATAAAACAAACCACAAAAAACATATAGATTACTGGAACGTAAAAAGAATAGATAAAAGAATAGATAAAGAATAAATATCGCACATTTTTTGTAATCACTTTTTTATACAAATGTTTTTTATATACCTGTTTTTTTTAAATACACACTTTTTGAAGAAATGTGTACTATGTCGTAATTTAGTTTACAATATTCATTAATTTGAATTAATTCAATTTTAGGAAGTTGCAAATCATATTCTATTTGCAATTTGCTAGAAACGTATTTTTTATTATTTTTTTGTGACCTATTATAAACTGTGGTATTATGTTGTCTGTTAATTACGTTGTAACCTTTAGAAATATACTCTTGTATATAATCTTTTTCCTTTTTTCGTATAGTTTCTTCTGAGTCAGTATCATTAGCAAGATATAATATTCTATATTGTGCATTAGGTCTGTTAATAAGTTCTTTTGTGTGAGGCATGCAACATTTTCTGGTGCATTTACGATGCTGAATAAATCTTTTTATAAAGCTTACACAAGTAGAACCAATGTAAACATCATTGCCATCTTGTATGATATAAACTCCTTTAGACGTTCTTTGTTCTTTAGAAATCAGAAATTTTTCTTCTCCTTTGAAATGACGATAAAATCTTTGATCATCCGTAGCAAAAGGTTCATCGTATATCTCATTAATTACGAATTTCTGTCCTTCTTTATAGAAGTCAAAATATCTCTTCCAACGATTGAGTTGGGCTTTTTTGGAGTTACCTGTAGTTTCGTCCTCTCCAATCAGTCCGCACATCAATTTATAATTTTTTACAGTGTTATCTTCTTTTGTTTCAATATTTGTCTGAACATACTCCCTGAGTTTATCAATGTTCAGATCATTTTTACTGTAATCTGTGTATTTCATTTTAGTGTTCCTTTCATTTAAAATTGTCCAATTGTTTTGAACATTGTCGTTTGATGATTGCGAATTATTCATCGCTAACAGCCTTATGTAAAACCTAACACTTCAAAATCTGCACTTTAATATTATCAATGAATGCTTAAAGGGTAGCATAATATAGATTACAAAATAAAAAGTCTTGAATCTATAAAAATACGTATAGAGGTTCTTGACTAAGGATATTATAACACATGAGATATAAAATGTCAAGTGGTTTTTGGAAATGAACACAAAAAAATAAGTGTAAATTTTAAAAAAAGAATCCTTTCCCCCTTAGGGGGATGTTGACGGAGCTTGCGACGGCAACAGTGGGGGTGAAGCTGTCTGCAAGACATGAGCTAATAAAATAAATATTTATAAATTATTAGTTTGTTGTTGTAAGAATTAATTATATTTCTTTTTGACTCACCAATCCAGATCACCTCGATTTATACGGTCATTGCATTTCGCTTTGCTCATGCCCTGACTCGTAAAATCGGGTACTCTGCCCGTCGCCAAAAAGAAACAAAAAGCGACAGTTATTTTTTTAATTTTCGAGTTTTCGCATAAATACGCATTTTCTTGCACAAATAACAAACAGAACAAATACTGATTTTGGTATTTTAAATTAGCTTCGCAGAAACGGCTTGTTTAGGCGATTTTTTTATTTCTTATGTTGAATTAAATTAAATGTGATATATGATTAGTTTTTATCGAAAAATAGGCATAAAAATAACTCCATTATGTATAGGGAGCGTGTTTTGTGTTTATTGAATTTTAATGATTATTGAGAGTTGAATTTTGGCTTGAATATGGGATTTCTCCGAAGCGGGTTTCCGAACGAATTTTGTGTGTAAAAGGAGAGATTTTGTGGTGAGATGGATTTTTTAATGGATGAGTGAAGTGGAACTCCTTAGACGTATTTTGATTTAACTAAATAGGTTCAAAATGTAAACTATCCCCCTATATATAGCCAAATGAGCAAACAAATTAAAACAGGATGTTTAAATTGTTTAGTGATTTAACCTCTATATTGATGCAATATTTTAATGATTATGGTTAAATATTAACGTTTAAAATGAAAATGATTTTCATTTTTCAAATTGCTCCGATCGGTTCGAGTTTTCCGAACTGCTGTAAAAGCAATAAAATTTTGAATATTATTCATAAAAAATGAATAATAATTTAAAAACTACATAATATAGCCAAATAATCAATGCATAAAATGAATATAAAATAATTATGCATAAATCAATGAATATTCTTGTATTTTATTCAAGCTTAAGATATAAATTATTTTCCTCTTTTTAATAGTATAAGTCCAGTTACTATATCTAACTACCACATACACAGTAAATCAGATCCACACTAAAACCACAAAGAAAGCAACCTGGATTCACTACAATAAACCTGTATCGCGTTTAAACACCCTACAATGCGCTACAACGGTTTATAACTACATCATTAGTATAATACCCTGCTTATTTTACAAGCCTCTTAAAACGCATTTAAAAGCGTGTTGGCCATTATGTAACTGTTATTGCCATGCATCTACACACAATCAACAGAACGAATATAACAAGAACAATAATAACCAGGATCAGAAACAAATAATAGTATCAAATATCAAATTAATATCACAACACACTGTTTAAGCTGTCTGCAATGCGTTCTATGGCATCACAAGTATAGTTATACTACTTTTCACAGCGTGGCAAGTAACGGCGTTTACAAGCGTGTACGAAGTGTATACAAAAAGAGACTACAAAATAAATTGTAGTCCCTTTGATGTTTTGGTTATTGGTTAGTCGATAATTTCTAACATCTCAGATACTTCATTTTATGAAGTGCGGCGGGAACCTTTCCGCCCTCAATAACCTATAATTATTATATTGTTTTCATGCTTATATTATACACTATAAATGTAGATTTGTCAAGTAGTTTTTCAATATTTTTTTAATCTGCCATTATTTAATCTTTTATTTATTTTAACATTACTTATTTCATGCAGAGTGGCAATATAATAATAGTTATTATTGCTATCTAATTTAATAGCTATTTGTAAATTATCTCCAAAGTTTTTTATTAATTCTATGCTATTTGGTTCTTTGGGATTTCTTCCGATATAATCAGGAGTTAACAATATATCATTAATTTTATTTAGATATTGTATACAATTTGGATGTCTCTCTTTAATGTGATGATACAACCCAGCATCTTGATATATATCTAATAATGGTAAATTTATATTTAACTTGGTGTTATAATTCTTCTGGAATTTGCCGACTCGTGTTAATGTATTTTTAATCATTGTTTTTCATCCGTTATACTCAAAGCTGTTGTATGTGTATCAGGCGATTATATTCGCTTTCTGTAGCTCCGTGGCAAGTTCTTCGATCTTCTCGCCGTTGTAGTTGGCTGCTGTTCTGGTGATTGCTGTATTTTCTTTGATATCTTCTATGTCGCTCTGCATTGTTGTTATATCTGATTTCATAGACGTGATATCAGTTTTCATTACAGTTACATCGCTTTCAATGCTATCAAGACGGTTTTCAACTTTATCAAGTCTATTTTCAATCTTGTCAAGCCTGGTGTCGACTTTATCAAGACGGTTGTTAATGCCTTTGATATCGCTTTTCATTTCCTGCATTTGTTCTTGTAATCCGTTGATTGCTGTCAATACAGCGCTTTCAAATTCGGTCATGGCTGGTTAGCTCCTTTCTTTGGTATTCTTTTTATTCCTTGCATGATATCATAAATTGTCACATAGATGATTTATTAAACAATAGATAAAACTTTGTTGCTTACTTCTTTGCAAACTTTTTCTAATTTAGAATAATTACAGGCGAATGGAATTATTATGCCAGAAGATTTTTGAGCGTTATATAGCTTAATAGCCTTGTGAAAAATTTCATTTTGTAATGGCTTTAAAAAATTATATTCTTTTTGTACTAAAGCTCTGTAATTAATATCAGGAATTTGAGAGAAATTCATTTCAGTATAATAATTTTTTGGTACAGGTATCATTTTCTTAATTTCCAATACTGATAAAATATGTTTGATATTATTTTGATTTGCAGTATAAACCCATTTTTCAGATATTGGAGAAAAATTCGCAGGCAACATTTCATATATTATGTAATTTGTTTTACTAACATTGTTCCAATTTTTGTGTTTGGGTTTTGCTGATGTTAGAGGGAGGAAGTAATTAAAATTATTATTTTGGATTACAATTCCTACATACGGTTTGTTTTCATAATTTAAACGCTCATAGAAAACCTCGTGATCTATTTGGTATAATTTTTTTACATAGTCGTTATCTATTGTATAAAATTTCATATAACACATCCTTGAAAAAATAAAGGCGAGAAAAAATCTCGCCTTGTTCTTTAAAGTCTCGCACTTGTTTTAACGGCGGCGAAACACCATCTTTAAAGTCTCGCACTTGTTTTAACGGCGGCGAAACACCATCTTTAAAGTCTCGCACTTGTTTTAACGGCGGCGAAACACCATCTTTAAGGAATTTATTTTTCCCATTATTAACATATCACATTTTTGTTGTTTTGTCAATAGTAAATATTGACAATTATTAAAGATGTTTTTGTGATGTATTGATAAATATGATGTATTGGTAATTTTAAAGTAGTGAAATATGCTTTTATTCTTATATATGTATATGTGTTTATTCTTCCGTATCGGTCAGGGTGTAAAGAGTTTTGCCGGTTTGCTTGTCTGATATAGTTATAGTTATATCGCAATCCATGGCTTTCATGATTTTACAAATAGTTGATATGTGATAGTCATTATACTCATTGTTTAAAGATTTGCTAAGAGATGCCGGAATTATTTTGGCATTTTCTGCGATTTGTTTTACGGTCATTTTTTTATCAATTTTTAAATGTTGTATAGTATTGCTTAAATATAACATTCTGTAATACCTCCTGAAATGGATTTGTTGTACAAATATCACAATAAACATAAACTTATGTTTATGTTTTGGTGTTTAATATTCACGAATTTAAGTTAAAACTTCAAAATAAGTGTTGAGTTTATTAACATAAACTCAAGTTTATGTTATACTATAATCACAGTAAAGGAAACGACAACGCAGCAAAGCAACAGAACAACAAGCGAGGTCAAGAGCCTTTACAGCTTACAGCAACTTGAAAATATTATATCATTTCTCTTCTGGTTTGTCAATGTCAGTATAATTGATAATATCTGACGGCTGACAAGATAATAATTTGCAGATTGTGTCTAAAGTTTGTAAAGTTATTGACGTATCTTTGTTTCTTAACTTGGTCATTGTAGACTCATTCAATAATTTATCATTTCTCAGCTTGTAAGAAGTAAAGCCCTTTTCTTTAAGAGCTTGCAAAATATCTAATTTATATTGTATCATAATATCACCATGAAAATTGATGTGCAAAAAGCATAAATATAAACATCAAAATTCATGTATAATGTGAATAGACAAACCATGAAAATTGGTGTATAATATAGACAGTTCAAAAAAACAGAACACACAGCGGAGCAACGGAAGCCGCTGGAAGTATTCAGGGCTTATAAATAGCGAACGTGTAGGAAACAGAAACTATTTATACTAACTGAATAGAGAACCTTGAAATTTAAATAAATCTGCAATAGCAGCGGAAGTACAATTTCGAAGATCAGAAATGATCATTGTACTACTTGCACGGAGCTAATGAGAAATAACGCCATAATCGACGGTAAAAGCATTAGTGCAAACTGCGGGGAATGAATTACTACTATACATAACAATATGTACATTAAGCGAGTAGCGGCGTTATCCGTTACATACAAATTTAATATCCAAAATTATTATAACAGACAATTCAAAAATTGTCAAGCCTGAAATAAAGGCAAATTCAAAGCGATCAGAACCGCTATAAAAATATCTGATAAAACCGGAGTTGATCCGGTATTTATGGAGCTTGCGGCGCACGAACCGAAAAGCACCACCAAAAAAGCTATTTACTTTTTTCTGATCTTGGTTTTAGATTTATCTCTAAATCACAATTCAGAGCATCGGCAATCATTATCATTTTATCAAGCGAAATGTTATCACGATTTGTAAAGGTAAATTACATTAATATAACGTTTCATGTTTATATTGTACATTTATTTTTAATCCTTCTGCCATTATTTAATCGGTAAAACTGTTCTTCAATCTCATCTTCAGTACATTCAAACATCTGAATAAGAGGAAGATCATAATCCATAATTCTCTCCTGTAAAACTTCCGGCAGTTCTGAAAATTTTTTTCCAGCCAATTCACAAACAGTATTGTCAGGAAGAGTTATTGGATCAATACTTTTATGTAACCTGAATTGGTCATTAACAAATCTATAAATAACGTCACATCGTTGTCTGCCGTCAATTACTGAGTCCTTTGGAAAAGCTCCTGTTTCTGTTCTTACTACCCAAATAGCTGGTATCATAAGTCCCCTTAAAATGGTATCAATCAATAATGACTCTTGTTCTTTTGTCCATTGTCCGGCTACTCGCTGAATTGATAATTTATGTGTAAGCCTTCCTTTGTCAATATCATTAACCACTTGCCATAATGTAATAGTTTTATTTGCTGTTTGCATAAATAAGCATCTCCTTAAATTAGTTTTTTGATATAATTACTATTATTTTAACCTTTTTATCTTCAATAGTTTCGATAATGCACATAATGTAATTATGTTAAATTTTATGTGAATTAGGGTTATTTGTTCTGCCTAAAAGAAAATCAATAGAGCAGTCAAGATAATCAGCAATTTTAGCTAAAGCTTCTACTCTTGGGAAATATCCTCCTGATTGCATAGAAGAAAGGGTGTTGACGCTTAAATTACAATCAGCAAGCATATTCCCGATGGTGATATGTTTTGATTTAGCGATATTTTTTATTGTAATCGCAAGTTCTTGTGAATTTTTCATATAATACCCCTTTTAATTTTGTGCAAGTCTACAAAATCACAAAAACTTGTGATAAAATCATTGACATTCACAAGAACTTGTGATATAATTCAAACATAATAAAACAGTCGATAGTAAGAGGGAAGCGACGAAAAACATCCGCAGCAGTGCAAATCCTCATTTATAATTTATTCTTAATTATACCATTTTATAAAAATTATGTCAAGTCTGAATTGCAACGATATTCAGACGGACACCAAAACAAAAAATAACAGTCCCACGGACTTAAAACGGAGGTTAAATATTATGAATAACAGTGTGTTATTAATCCTTACTGACCGAGTACAGAACCACAGCGAGGAAATCAGAGCAGCACAAAAGGCTTATATAATTGCCAAAGCAGCAGAAGAAACAATAAAAGAGGTTGCCGAGGATATTCAAAGAAAGATTCTTTCCGAAAATGAATATTTCATTGTATCCGAATTTGAGGGCAGACGTGGCATTATGAAGCGTATAACAGAGCCAAAGCGCACTTATATGATGAATGAAGAAATTTTCTTGAATGATTTTCTTGTGAAATGCTATGCGGAATATCAAAAAGCAGGAATAGCAGACAGCAGAGGCAAGGAATACTGTCCGGAAGCAACTGCGCATGATGCCAAAAAGGAAGCTGAAAATTTGTTATTAAAGCTTGCTATTGAATTGATTCCCGATGAATTAGCGGAAGAAAAGGAGACTTTAAGAAAGGCGGTTAATCACTGGAAATATAGAGAACAAATACTTGATTTAATACTGAAATTAGGAGCATAAGAGGAGGTTAATATTATGCTTACACTGGAACAAATTATTGACATGGATGAGGACGGAGCAAAGTTTTGGGCAATCGGTAACAATGGAAGGAAATATCATGCAACTTACAGCGCTAAATTTAAAGTGATATTCTTTGCGATTCCGTCAGAAGTTGAAATATTAGGATATGAAAGGATATAGGGAGGGATATTTTGTATGACAATTCTTGAAAAAGCTATAACACCAGACGGCATAGAAATCCAACTTGAAAAATGGGATGACGGTTTGACGATTGGAGCGTACCCCGTAGCAAGAGCTAATAGCGAAGACGGATGGATTCAATGCGGAAAGAAATTCCGTTTGACCATTTCAAACAGCAAATATCGCAACTATACAAGCGATGACGTAAAGAACGATTTTGAAGCTCTGAAAACAGCCAGAAAGTCAATAGCTTATTTATCGGCACATTTTTGGTATGGTGAAAAAGACTGTTGTTTGTTAGGAATTTAAAAGGAGGCACAACAAGTATGAAATTTAAACATTTTTCGATGTGGGCGATGAAGCGGCGGCGTAGTCCGTACACATAGCGGAATTAAAGGGGATAGGTTTTTGAGCGGCTGCACCTTAAAGCAACCGCATCCCATAAATAAAATTTTGGAGGTAGTAACATGGTAAACACTATTCAAAATCGCAATTATAATTACAAAGAGCGTTCCGCCTTGTATGCTGAGTTTTCAAATTGGAAAAAGAAAACTGATGAAATGCTTGAATCAGCAAGTAATATTGATGATGATGCAGAATATGAAAATGCGATGATTAAAGTAGACAAGTTGTTTGACTTAGAAAATAAACTGTATATGAAATGTTTTTCAGCGCAATTTCATAAATGTAGAAATGCGTGGTTTCAGAAAATTGTTGATGAACTTCCAGACAATGGAGAATATAAATATTTAACAGAAAAACAGTATTATGCATTTAAGCGTTATGCTTACGACGAAGATGAAAATAACTGGAGAGACGGAAAGACATATTGTCGTGTTGGAAATTATCTTATAACGCTTGTATGGCATAATAGTTTGAGAGCTATTAAAAAAGAAGCGATATAAACATAAATCCACTCAAAGCCCTTGCAATAGCAGGGGCTTATATATCAGGTTATCAAGGTAACTACTTGACTATCTGACCATTTACAATCGGAAAATTTACAATAGTTACTTATCTTTAGGAGGTAAATATTTATGAAAAAAACGTATGTTAATAAAGCTAAGTTTATCGTTGAGGTGATTAGCGATAGACTTACAAATAAAATTACAACTGTTTCAGTCTTTGATACTCGCACAGGTAATTACTGGAATAAAGAGAAGATTCATGACAGGGGCATAGAATGGTTTATGGACTTATCAGATCTTAAAGAAACGTTAAACTGGAATCTTAACGGAGATTCAAACAAGTATTGTTTTAAGTGGGGACAATCATCAAAAACAGAATCAACAGGATATGCGTATATTGTAGATTAGGTTATATCCATGCTATTACATACGGTGATGATATTATCAGTTTAATTGAAGATTGAGGAGGTATTCAAATGAAAACATATTACAAAGTAACAAGCAGATTTTATGACAGTGGAAAAACAAGTGCGGATATAAGCACTATTGAGGTAGACGAAAAGCCTGAAAACGGCTATAGCGAATACAGAACACACGACGAATACACGGACTACTTTGAGACTAAAAAAGAAGCTCAGGAGTTTGTAAAAGGCGTGTATGGAGCTTAAATCTATTAATAAGGAGAATGAATAATATGTTAAATTTACAAATTTATATGGAAAATTCCGGTGATATTCAAGAATTCAGGAACGCTGAAATTGACGGCGTCATATCGGCTATTGATGACGGAAAAATTCGCATTGAATATGATGTAAATGATGGAGAAGTGACTGTTAGGGTTTGCGAGAAAAATGAGAATAATGGAGAATTTGAAGAAATAGATAGCTATATAGATAGTTCAATTCTTAGAGAGTGCACATCGTTAGCAGATATTGGAAAATTCATGATAATGGTTATATTAATTTGGAGGTCATATCATGGAAATCAGAGAGATCAATTTTGAAGAATTACAGTCGGTGCGGAAAAAGCGCATTACATTTGCAAAAGACGGAAACAAAATCGTGAAGCCTTATAAAACGCTTTACAGTCTTGAGCAGATAACACACGATCAGTCGCATAAAAATCTATATATTGAAGTTATAAAAGGTCAATACCGTAATGATTATTTGCTGTTTGATGATCTAGAAATTATATGTATTCCTGCTGATCGGATACCAGATTTGTTGACGATTGACGAAATTTCGGACAGAATCAGTAAGTATAATTATTTTGGTACTGACGGATTTTTCAGAAGATTAGAAATGCTCGAAGCGAATCACCAACATATTTCAATGCTTCATATTGAATTATGCAAAATACTTGGAAAATCTGATCTTGCTGAACATTATACAGAATATCGTACGAAATGTATAGAGCAGCAGAATGCACGAATAGAACAAGCACGTCTCGAACGTGAAGCACGGGCAAAGGAAGAGGAAAAACGTAAAGCCGAGGAAATAGAAAATAAAATCCATGATGTTCTTGAGTCTTTTCAGAAGCATACCAAAGTACAAAATTTTGATGTTGACAGAAAAAGCGTTATACTTTATCTTATGAAAAAGTATGGTATTAATATACCGCTCAGAACACAAGGCTGGATAAATAATGCTCTTGCATATGTGGACTGGAATTACAACGGAAAAATCACATATGGATATTACAAAAGTAGTCGAGACAGTAAAGTATTTTGGGAATATTTGCAGGAACTTGAACGGAAAATTTCAGAAAATTTTCAAAAGTAAAGAAGATCATAATTGTTCTTACATTTATTACAGCTATTGTAACAGCACATGAAAAGATATAGGAGGCTTAACAATGTCAACAAAATTTGCAACTATTATTTTTGATCAGTCGGAAAAATGGCTTGACAAACAGCGTGAAATTGATGGTTATACGGTAGACGGATTCAAAGTTGAAAATATACATGGTAAAACGGCAGAAATTGTTTTTCTTTACTGGAGAATTCCGATGGAATACGAACATATGCGGATGTATGAATTACCGCAGAATGTGAGAAATGCTGCATGGGTAAAGATCATTCGAAAAAATAAACGAATAACCTTTGAAAATGGCAAGCTCATCATATCAATATGCGGTTTAAAATATCAGATTGGTACTTATACGGAAGTTTTGAAGAAGCAATCATGAAAACATACGAAATTACTATAATTCAGTCAAACGGAAAAATCCGAACTGAACACATTGAAGCGTGTACGCCCGAAATGGCTGTCAGAAGTTTAGTATGCTGGTATTCCGTTGGCACACGTTTTTACGTTGACGGAAAATCCTTTGAAATAATAAGAACGAGTGACAAAATCAGCGGATATACTGATTTATCGGAGGTACAAACATGATTTATTTTATATCAATGAGACTTGCGGAAGCTTATATTGACAGATATTTAGACGGTATGGGAACTATCCGATATGACAGCGAAGTTGCAATGTATTATGTTCTTGCTTAAATTACTATTCATTTATTGTTGCAATTAAAATTTATCAAAAAAGCTTGCATATATTATTAGAATGTGTTATACTATAATAGTAAATGATAAAAATGATGTATTTTATCATTTACTATTCGAAAGGGAGTGACAAAATGTCAAAACCAACTTTATATAAACTTTTTTATTCTAATCCTGATAAATATGAAACAGAGTATAATAATCGGTTCAATGATGATGATACCATACACATTGGTATAGAAATTGGAAAATTCAATGCATTTGTTTGCCAATCAGCTAATATTATGAATACTATCATAGCAATTGAACGTGTAGACAAAAAAATAAATGATAAATGCTGTCATCTTCCTCCGATTGCAGTTCACCAATTTGCCGGTCGATGTTTGATTGATGAGATTGTTAAAACTAATGATATAGAGGGCGTTCACAGTACAAAAAGGGAAATAGGAGAAGTATTAGAGAATATTTCTGTTAATAATAAGAAAAATCGTTTTGATGGAATTGTCAAAAAATATCTAACTCTTATGAATGATTCGGAAATTTCTATAAAGTCATCTTATGATATAAGGAAAATTTATGATGATATATTCCTTGATGAAATTAAAACAGATGATATTGATAATTCTCCGGATGGAGAAATTTTCCGTAAAAATAATGTAGGTATACAAGGAAATGACGGTAAAATCATTCATAATGGAATCACAGGCGAAAATAATATTATTTCAGCTATGGAAAAATCCATTAATTTTCTTAACGATGATAGATATGATGTGCTGTTAAGATTAGCTATATTCCATTATTTATTTGGGTATATTCATCCATTTTACGATGGTAATGGTCGTACGAGCAGATTTATTAGCAGTTATTTTTTATCAAAAAATTTAAATCGTCTTATAGGCTATAGGATATCGTATACAATTAGGAAAAATATTCAAAAATATTATAAAGCGTTTACAGTATGCAATCATTACAATAGTCATGGAGATTTAACACCATTTGCTGAAATGTTTTTAGCGATTGTGCTTGAATCAGAAAAAGATTTGTTAGATGCTTTGAATACCCGATCTGACAAGCTTGATTACTATAGAAATTTGATTGCTTTTGTGCCTGGCAGCGAAATAGAAGAAACATGGCGATTATACGATCTTTTGATTCAGGCTGCATTATTCTCAAATGAAGGGATCTCAATAAACGATTTATGCGGTTATATTGAGGTATCACCAGCAACATTGCGAAAGAAAATAAAACAGCTTCCAGAAAATTTATATGAGGTTAACACATCTCACAAGAAAAAGTATTATAGCATGAATTTAGAGGAAATGAGTAAATTCGTAAAAAAATAAATTGATCATTTCAATAATAATCACAAAGCTGTACTTGGAAAAATCCTGTACAGCTTTTAAATTTAAGAAGGAGTGATAACATAGTTGAAGGATTTGGAAAAATAAACGGACGAACAGATCCGTGCTTCTGGTGCAGAACAGGGAATGTTATTACAACCAGTACAATATCAGAAGAACGATGCAGAGAGAATCATTTGAAAAAATTAAAGAAGATAAAGAAAGCAGAGGAAAACACCTCTGCTTTTTGTGTAGTCAAAAGATAATATGATAAAGGAGACGACAAAAATGAGAATCAAGATCAACGGTCGGCGGTATCGTCTAAAGGAAAACATTAAAATAAAACTTGACGGACTTATACTTATTTTCCTTGCGTACTTATGCGTCAGAACAGGGGCAGGAGGGGCGGCGTTCTTTATGGGACTCATGGGAATATGCTTTTTATTTCCTCAGCCAAAACCTCGGAAACGCAGTATATTATACTGTTTTGCAAAGACTCTTGTTGAGTATGAGGATGAAAAATCTATACGCAAATCGGCTTAGTTGGAAAAATTAAAGGAAAGGAGGTGGTTTCATGAGTTTTGGGAAAGAAACCGTATTCTGATCTCTTTAATTTAGTCTCAATTGACTAAAATATGGAGAAAAAACAAAAACGACTGCAATTTATTTTGCAGTCGTTACTGTTTTGTAATGTATTGATTCGCACATTACTAAGCGTTAATTGTATCTACAATGTTTCTGAGTCGCACATTGCGAAGCGTGTTTGAATAAGCGTTGGCTATCTTTAGTACCCCCTGATAGCAAGGCACTACACGATTTATAGTGCTCAGCACCCGAATAACGCACCAAATTCCTGTACTGCAAACACTTTAGATAATTTCTTACCTATATTTATTATACACTATTTTTTATTGTTTGTCAAGATTTCTGGGAAAATTATTTGAGTTTTTATAGATAATCTAAAGGATGTTGTGTAAAATGTTACAATACTACTAAGCTATTTATTTCGTCAATTAATTTTTGTTTTATAAACAAAACATTAGGTTGAGTGGGATTAAAAATTACACCTCTGTGAATAAGTCGATAAATGTTCTTGGCTTTTTTGTTTATATTTTCAATATCATTTTTGTTCTTAATAATTAAGGGAATAGCATTAATAGTATAAGGACGTTCAATATATTTTTCTGTAATAGGGAACATATCTTGAATTAACATTGCACTTTTTTGATTGTTAATAGTAATAATATGTACAATGTCGCATGGTTTATTTTCTGATTTTCGCTTTTGAATTAAATTTTCGTATTTCTCAATTCGATGACTCATAGGGATTACCCAAAACAGTTTATTGTTATTTTTATCAGCGAAACAACAGTAATGAGGACGATTTTCGTCTTTATTTCCTTTTAAATAAGCATCATTATAAGTGCGAAAAAATTCATTTTTAATAATATAACATCCATAATTTTCCATAATAAACTCCAAAAAAAGCGTCTCTCATATAGAGATACGAGAGACACTTTCAAACCCGTTATTTAATAGTCGCATACGGGTCAGCGATAAACTTTCAAGCCAGTTATTTATTATACGCATACTGGTAAGCGAAAAACTATTGAGATTTCTCTCTATATATATTATATATTGTTTTTGTTATTTTGTCAATAGTAAATATGCCCAATTGTAAGAAAAATTTTCATGAAATTTTACCAGATTATTATATGACTGATTTCATTATAAATCATTATAAAAAATATGTCAAGTTCAAATTGCAATGATATTTGAATGGACACCAAAAAAGCAGTCAAGCATAATTGCCTGATTGGAAAATTTAAAGGAGGGAGTATAATGGAACTTATCAAGGAAGTAATTGACGAAATCGAGCTGCGTAAACACGGTAAATATGGAGCTTTAAAAAATTTGAGCAATATAGAACTTTATGTTCTGGCTTATCAGTTTAAGATCAAGCTTGTTGGATGATGAAATTAGAAAAAAGGAGAATTAATATGCCAATATCTTTAAAAAAATCATTTATAACTATTTCAACGTTTCGGCATGATGAGTCTGTAGTGCCTCAAATGAAGGCTGATACACAGTACAAAAAAGAATTATGCAGATCTGTCAAAGAAAAAATCGGAATGGATAGTTTTTCAAAACCAATTTTTAATCAGCTTGTGGAGTATTTTTTGGAAAACAACAAATTGCGTGATGCGATGTTTTTGATTTGCATGGCGAACTGGGGAACGAGATTCGGAGATGCCGTCAGAGTGCGATTCTGCCATATATTTGACGAGAATGGAAAATTCAAAGATTCCTTTATGCTTAACGGCGGTGAAGAGAAAACAGGTAAAATGAATATCTATTACAATAATGAAGCTGTTAAGAAAATTATTACAATGTACTTATTGGAAAATCCAAAAGAATATTATGATTATCTTTTCGTATCAGAATCACGAAACAAGAGTAAAATTTCATTAAGAGATATTGATGTCAATGAACGATTTGGAAATAGATTAGAGACTATTGAAGCTGATATGAAGCAAATTTCCGAACAAAAATCGGCTCTTTTAAAATTATTTTCCAAAGAAATAATCACAGAAAACGAATTTGAATGCGAATTACAAAAGCTTCGTGCAAAAGAATTGAAACTAACAAAAGAGTTGAATGAAGTAAAATTGCGTATGGAGAACTATAAAAGTAATGCACCTGATGTGTTTATACAAATGCCAATGAAACGAGCGGCAGCGGAAGTTTTTATCAAGTCTGCCTTGAGGGATTTGAATATTATAACGGAAAATAGGCTGAATAAAACAGATTCAGTCAATTTCAATCAAAAATTTAATACTCATAGCCTCAGAAAGTTTTTCGGAGATGAATTCCGTGTTACCGGAAGCAACTTGAGAGCTATGGGAGAGATCGAGATAGACATGGATATGCTAAAACTTTTGCAGGATAAGTATATGCATTCCAGTTCATCTACTACAGGTAGGTATAGTCAAGTAGAAGAACGTAATTGCAGAATTATCTGTATGAATATGAACCTTGGACTTGATGTGTTGGAAAAATACTGTTGATACAACAAAGCACTCATTAATTTGAGTGCTTTTGCTGTTTCATTTGTGTTTTACAAAATACATTTGGAAAATTTAAAATCAGATAAAACATAAATTTCACGTTGTTAATTCTGTGGACTCTATGTATAGATAATCTATTATGGACGCAAGAAATTCTTGTGAAATTCCGTCAGCATACAGTATTTCATACGGATGTTGGAAGCTGTGTATTGCATTTCTTAACGATAATATAGCGGTTGCTTTTTCCTCATCAACACCCGGAATCGTCATAAAATCTTCAAGAGTAGCCTGATTGATTTCAATCGGTTGAATTTCAGTTGTAGTTTCATCTTCCGGTGCATTTGTAACAAGTTCTGTTTCTGATTCTATCAAAGGGGCAAATTCTGACTCAGTCTCATCTATGTATTCTTCATCTGGATCTGGATCATACTCGTCTGATTCGTCCGGTAGAATCACTTCAACGTCAGGTCGGCACGTCTTACATGGCTCGTATCCTAAGCTTATAGCTTGCTCCTCAGACATCATGGTACAATTATCAGCGTTGATATGATAGCAGTCTGCACGATGATATTTGTTTCCGCTCTTGGAAATATATACAGCATATTCAGGATCTACAATATATATAGTTCCTTCTGTTTCAATTTCTGGATTCAGAGTAGATGTTTCAACTGACGTGGTAAGTGCAGGTTTAAATTCAGACTGTTCTTGTGTAGGTGTGATGATTTCAGTGACAGCTGAAGGTTCTGTTTGCAGAGAAGGTATCTCATTATTGTTAACGAATATACTGCTGTTGCTGCAAGACTTTACAATCAATACAGTAACCAAAACAACAGCCAAAAGCAAAGCAGCCTTCTTTAAATATGTATAGTCACCTATAAGCAGTCTTGCAAACTCATCTGCTTCACTTTCTGCGTTTTGCTTATTTTCGTTATGTTGCAGCACAAGATGTCCGATTTCGTGAGCGATTGCAAATAGCAGCTGCTCGCCCTCTAAGTCATCTCGATAAAGTATGATGATTTCATCTTCGTATTCGTAAGCGAAGGCACGATGTATTTTTGCTGGTTCTTCTAACTTGTGATACTTTATGAACGCTTTAGCTTCTTTGTATGATTTCACTTGCCAGCCATAAGACGTTGCTATTTTAACCAATTTATCAAAATTGGGTTTAAAAAATATTTTATTATCTGTTCTTATTTTCAGTACTAACAGCCGTAAATTTGCCATAAGAAATACCCCCCGATACTGATTCGCTTACTATAAGTATAACGTCAATATCGGGGAATTTCCACAGGTAAATATTGGTAATGATTATTTAGTCATCAAAAAAGTCACTGATTTTAGGCAATCCTGCCGGAGTTTCTTTTTTGCTTACACCGCCTTCGTCAGCGTATATTTTTGAGTATGTGACATCAATTTTTGGTGCTTTCTCTTGTTGTGTGCGTTCTACTGCTTCTACTATCATTTCGAGAATTTTTATTCTGACTTCTTTCGGCAATTTGAAATATCCGTCTATGAGAGACTGCTCCAGTTTATCATTGGATAGCATTTCAACTGGATTTGGTGGCGTGTCATCTCTACCTAACAGGTAATCGGTAGTTACATTGTAGAAGTTGGCAATTTTGACTAATGCGTCCATGCTTACATCTTTACGCTCACCCGATTCGTATTTTATATACGTTGTATAAGGAATCCCTGTCATCTCTGATACGGTTCTTTTAGAGTAACCTTTGCTTTCTCTAATAGAAATAAGTGTGTTTTTAATATCCATTTATATCACCTCTTTTTATGTATTTAGTATAGCATATTCACACAATTGTGTCAATGGAATTTTTGAATGCAACACAAATAGGCAAAATACACAAATTGAAAGCAACACATTTGTGTATATTTTTATCAAAAAACTATTGACAAGTTACCCGTTCAGATATATAATATAATCATTAAATAACACGAACGTGTTAAATGAAACGTGACATAAAATAACGACCGAAAAAACGATAAGAAGAAGGAGTTACCATGAGTAAAAAGTATAAAGTTATCTTCAAAAATATTGGAGTTATAAATTCAAAAAGTTCTTCAGCCATATGCTATATTTCACTGTGATAGGATATAAGTGCAGGATTTATTCTTGTATTTATATTTTACCATAGGTAGGTAATCTTGTCAAGCAAAATAAATTTTTTATTAAAGGAGATGTTTTAAATGCAAACAAAAAACAGAAGCATTAGTATTGAGCAACTCATGCGTTATATCACAAAGGGAATATTTACTTTTGAACTTTTAATTCAGCGAGTAGCCGGACAATGGACAAAAGAACAAGAGTCATTATTGATTGATACCATTTTAAGGGGACTTATGATACCAGCTATTTGGGTAGTAAGAACAGAAACAGGAGCTTTTCCAAAGGACTCAGTAATTGACGGCAGACAACGATGTGACGTTATTTATAGATTTGTTAATGACCAATTCAGGTTACATAAAAGTATTGATCCAATAACTCTTCCTGACAATACTGTTTGTGAATTGGCTGGAAAAAAATTTTCAGAACTGCCGGAAGTTTTACAAGAGAGAATTATGGATTATGATCTTCCTCTTATTCAGATGTTTGAATGTACTGAAGATGAGATTGAAGAACAGTTTTACAGATTAAATAATGGTTCAGTATTTACGAAACCTCAGAAAGCAAGGGTAATTCTTGGCTCTGAATTAGTTGGAAAAATCGATGCTGAAATAAGCAGCTTACCATTTTGGGAGAGAGCTAATTTTTCAAAAGCTCAGAGGAAACATGATGAGATACTTAATTGTATTTTACAGTGTATGATGCTTCTTGTAGGCTTTGATTATAAAAATATGGGCGCAAATGAAGTATTGCGTTTTGCTGAATGGTATGTAGAAAACTATAATGATAAGGACATTGAATATCTTAAGCAGCTTATTCAGAAGCTTGATGAATGTTTTGGTGGAGATGATGAAGATGAAAAGTTCCTGAAGAAAATCAACATCCCTGCTCTTGTCATGAATGCTGTGCTTTACGCAGAGTTGGAAGATGATATTACTGAGTCAGAGTACGAAAATTTTTTGATAGACTTTGTTAGAAATGGTGTATATCAATCGTATTATCTTGATAATTGTGGACAAGGAAGTACAAGTAAAAGTAAAGTTGAAGGGCGCATTCAATGTATAAATGAATGGCTTCAAAATATAGCCGATCAAAAAATGCTTAAAGGAAGTGAGTGCGGTGATTCTTAAAAATATATTTGATTTAGAACCACATCCTTTGATTGAAACCATTTATGGGAATAAAAATAGTAATGATGAACTGAAACGAAAAATTCTTGACAGTGGGATAGTGACAACTCTTATCATTAACCATAAGAACCAGATTATATCGGGACGACGGCGATGGGAGGTATGTAAACAGCTTTTAAATGAAGGATATACACAATTTCAAAATGTGTGTTGTAAAATTAAAGAATATAATGAGGAGGCAGATATAGTGATGGAAATGATATCTTCAAACAGGGCGAGAGATCGCACTAAAGAACAGAGGGCAAGAGAGGTATACGCTGTCTTTTCAGCGGAAAAGAAACGTACCAAAGCACCTAATAGAGAGGTCGCCAAATCTATTTTGGACAAAGTAAGAGCATCATCTTATACGGAAATTGAGATTATGGTATATATTATAGAAAATATAGACGCTCTTATTGAAAAGGCAGAATATAGTCAGGCTGATTTTCTTTCCAAGGTTCTTAATATTGCACCATATTCAGCGACAAAGAGTATTATTCCAGTTCTGGACAAATTAACCTTGAGTGATAAGGATGATATTCTGCATGGACGAATTAAGATTAAAAGATTGATCGAGTTAGTCAAGGAAAGACCAGCTCTGCCAATTAAAAAAATCAATAAACAGTCAGGAGGAGATATTAAGCAAAACGAAGCTGCCGATCAACTCAGAGATTATGATAGGGATACATCAGCATCTCCGTTGCAAATATCGTTAATGTTTAAAGGAGCAGTAGATAATGTAGCTACTACATTTATGCTTATGGAACAGGAACGAAATTTTGATGTTGTAGACGCTGAAAGTAAATCAATATATGTTGAAACGATTAAAAAATTAATGGACATGATAAATGTCATTGAAAACAAGTATTAACTTATAGGAGGAATTTTATTATGAAAAACAATAATTTACAGGCATTTAACGGACAGTACACAGGTAATCAGATCGTATCAGTTCCTGCAAAGGTTTGTTTGGCAAGTCCTTTTCAAAGACCAATCAGTGAAAAAGTTGTAACTAATATAATAAGAAATTTCGATCGAAACAAAGTAAAACCCATTGTACTCAGTGAACGAAATGGGAAATATTATGTTGTTGATGGTCAGCATACTCTTAAAGCTTTGCGGAGACGTTTTGGGGAGAATGTGGTGGTAACAGCTATTATTATTAAAGGACTCACATTACAGCAGGAAGCTGAATATTTTGTAAAACAGTATGACGGATCGCATAGGCTTACATCTCTTGATATGTTCAAAGGAAGATTGGTATATGAAGATAAAGCGCAGCAAATGGAGAATGTTGCTAAATCTCATGGTCTTAGAATAAGGACAAGCGGAACTAAGGGCAAGAACACAATTGTAGCTATAAGACAATATGAAAAGATGTGGGACAAGCTTGGCAAAAATGGAACTCACAAAGCATTAACACTGATTAAAAGGGCATGGGGAGATGACTTGAATGCTTATGATGGCAAAATTTTAAGTGGAATGACAATGTTCATTGACGTATTTAAAAAGGAAATGGATGATAATATATTCGTTCGCAATCTCAGCAAGGTTTCTCCGAAAGAAATTATAAGGAATGCTGAATCTCGAAGATGTTCTACAAAACAAGCTGCTCTTGCGACAGAAATTTGGTTTATATATAACAAGCGATTAGGAGCAAAGAATAAGCTTCCTGATAATATCAGATGAATGATTACAATAACACTTAAATCAATATTTACATAGGAGAACAAAAATTTGATTTTTGCATAATTTACCACTTGACAAAACAAAAAGTTTGTTCTATAATAGTGATACACAGTTGAGAACGAATTTTCTAAATTAAGGGAGAAGGGATATAATGAAAACAGAATTGATAATCAGAGGAAGTATTTATATGGCTGAACTTCCTCTCAATAAAGGCAGCTCGGTTCAAGGCGGTATTCGTCCGGTACTCGTAGTTCAGAATGATCGGCGGAAATACATATGCTCCGACATTACAGGTGATTCCACTCACCTCACGCTGTAAAAATGAACTTCCGGTACATCTTAAAATCACAGGATATGGGCTGAAATGTGAATCAACGCTCCTGACTGAACAGATTCAGACTATTGACAGGTCTGCGCTTCGCCATCGCATAGGCATTGTTGATAATACGGTAATGGATCAGGTCAATGTTTGTATTATGATTCAGTTGGGCGTGTTGGTTAAATAAGAATATGGAGGATAAAAATGAAGATATTAACGTTATTGATGAGCATTATAGAAGATGAGTACAAAGATATATTTGAAATTGGTGGAAGTGTATATGCTTCTATTCCTACCGAAACAATTCACTCAATCCTTAAACCGTTTTTAATGGGTAAGGAGTTAAATAAAAATATAATATCAGAAGAGGTTGCGGCTTCTATCATTTTTGATAATGAGAACATATCTGTACTTATTTGTTCTAAGACAGAGGACACAACTATCAATATCACCGAAGAAGTCCGGCAAATCAGCAAATCGCCAGAAGCACGTAGCATGTATATCTTAATGGTTGATACAATCAAGAGGATGGCAGACAAAGAATAGACTATTAATTTACAAGTTGTTCTCTTGACAAAATGTAATATTTGTGATATAATGTACAAAAATTAAAGTGAGGAGGTTTTTCTATGAAAAAACAAAACTTTGTGTTTTCTGAGGATAACTTGTTTGATCTTTTTGATTTATTAATGAAAGAAACAAAGAAAAGCAAAGAGCAAAATGGTCAGGCATTTAATGAAAAAATATATGATAATAATTTAATTATTGATATATTGTCATGGTATGGATTTACACCGGAGCAAATAGTTGAACTTAAAACATATGATATTACAAGTGAAGGAATTACTGGGTATGATAATGTAAAATTTTCTCTCAGAGCATTGGATTGCCTTTTAGAATATAAATCAATATTGAGGGATGATAATAGATTTTTATCACTTGCATCATCAGCAGGATATGTAATTTCAGTAGACTCTGTACAGAGATTGTTCTATTCACAAAAATTTGATCTTCCAGAAGAAAGTGACTGGGTACGAAGAGCATTGACTCCATCAAAAGTTTATGATTCATATAGATTTTTATGGGTATACAATTATTGTCAACAGAATAATGTTAATTATAAAAGATTTTCAACGGAAGATAAAGTACTGATACAACAATTATATCCGGATGATAATTTACTTGATTTGAATGGATGGAAAACATTTAGAACACGTTTTTATCGTAGTTATAATATATTTTATGCTGAATGCAAGGAATACTATGAGAACCATGAACATGATAAAGATATAATAGATTCTGAAATTCAAAATAATAATAATTCGCAAGAATCAATGATAATTAATTTAACAAATGAAGAGTCCCAGTCCAACGAGATTAAAATGATTAATAATCTTAAAACCATGTTATGTGAATTAAAAGAACAGGAAAAAATAATTGAACAACAGCTTTCCATAATGCGAAAAAAAATAGAGTCAATTGAGAGTACACTTGAATTTTTATAATTAAAATATAAAAATATATTGAATTTCACTTGACAAAATATAATCAAAGCCGTATAATATTATCAGAGACAGGAATGTAAACCTTCTGTCTCTAATAATTATATCCCTTTAACTTTAAAAAATATAATCTTGAACACTTACTGGAACATAGCCAAGCGGAAAGGCAACGGATTTTGACTCCGTGATTACGCCGGTTCAAATCCGGCTGTCCCAACCAGATGCAGATATCTGTATTATATAAATACGAAGGAGAGATTTAAATGAATGAAATTATTATTAATAACACCAAGGGAGAAGCTACTGTATCAAGCGTTCAGGTAGCAACCGATTTCGGTAAACAGCATAAACATGTGCTTGAAAAAATCAGCGATATTATGGCTGAAATGAACTCAGCCGAAAAATCGGCTCAGTACTTTATCGAAAGTACATATATTGACAACAGTGGAAAAAGTAATAAATGTTATGAACTCACAAGAGATGGATTTTCACTGCTCGTTATGGGATTCACCGGTAAGAAAGCTCTCGACTGGAAACTAAAATATATTGAAGCTTTCAATAAAATGGAGAATCAGCTTAAAAGCGTATCAACGAAAGCATTACCAACTACATATAAGGAGGCACTCATACAACTTCTTGAGCAGGTTGAAGAAAATGAGCGGTTAGTTGAAGAAAATCAAATCCTGATACCCAAAGCTGAATATCATGATGAAGTATTACATAAGGCTGGTTTGATAACGACAACAACTATAGCTAAAGACTTAGGAATGAGCGGAAAAAAGTTGAATGCTATTCTTTATCTTAATAGTATAATTTACAAACAAGGTAAGAGCTGGAAACCGTTTTTAAAATATGAATGGCTAATTTCCGACGGTTATGCCGATTACCAAAGCTATACAAACGAAAATGCTGATCCTCAGTTAAAATGGACAGAAAAAGGTAGAAAGTGGATAATTGAACACATAAATGACTGGAAAGCAGCTTGTTAATAAATAAAGGAGTGAAATTTAACAAATGAAAACATTAAAATTCAGAGGTTACGGTGATGATACATTCGGTGAATACAGCATCACAGGGACAGATGTTGATAATTGTGCGAGCTGCAACCCGATACAATGTGTTATAAGAGCAGAGGACAAATCACTTGTAGTTACAGGACAGTATGATCGCTTTAGGAATGGCTGTTGGGATATCGGAGTAAGTCTGCTTGATGAAGAAATTCCTGCACCGGACTGGAATATGCGAATATCCTTTGAGGATTATTCAACAGTTCTTGAGGTGGATGTGCCTGACAATTTTTCGCTTACTTGGTACAGTAATGGGATGGAAGTTTTGTGAAATGACTCGTGAGGAACAAATGAAATTTCTTCTAAACTATACAAATAAGAGTTCTTATTGGATTAAATCACAGGAGGATGGAATGTGCAAATATCAGATATGCGATATGGAAACTAAGAAACCAACACGACCAATGTGCAAGTATACAGGTGATTATTGCACTTATTGTGTTTGTGGAAATGGAAATACATATAATAAGGCGAAGCAAGCGGAGGAGAAATAAATGAAAATATATGAACCAGGACGCAGAGGAACGCACACCATTAGATATACATTACAGAAAGAAGATTATAAAGGTACTTTTTGTATTGAAATTGGTGGTAACTGTAAAGGCGGTTCTCTTTTGGACAGTGATGTTTTTGATACTTTGGATAATGATCTTATTACGCAGTCTGATTGTAATTTGAAATATGATGAATTTTATGATTGTTATGAATGCGTACTTCATAATGAAAATGGCGATGAGATGTTAATCGAGGACTTTACAGATTATGATATGCAAAACATGATTGTTAGTATTGAAATTGTTGATTATCAGGAAGAATGTCAGGGAGAGTGAAATAATGTATAAGAAATGCTGTAAAAAATGTGGAAGCACTACTTTGTATACAGAACTAAAAGGAAATAATGTTGGTTTGTATTGTGGAGACTGTGGTGCTTGGATAAAATGGTTAAACAAGGAAGAATTAAGAGCTTTCGAGCATAGTAAAGAGGAAGCAGAGAACGACGAAATGCATACATCTGATAAAGTTAAGAAATTGCGTATCGAAAATGCCGAGTTAAAACGTCTATTAAAATTGGCAGTTAATGATATCCAAACTTTGTTGTTAGGTGTTTGCGATAACTGTTTTTTAGTTTGTGATAACTATTCGGAATGGAAATGTGAATGCGAAGGTATTTCAGCCGAAGAATGCAGAACGAATTGTAAATGGCGTTATGCTGATGAAGTTAATAAGTTATTCAATAAGAGTAACGATAAAAAGGAGAATTAACATGGAACGAGAAATTTTATTCAGAGGAAAACATGATCCTAAATATGGAGTAGGCTGGTGCTATGGTGTTCCGTATATCGATAATGATGGTGATTGTATTTTGGCAACTAATATTAACAGGAGAGTTGTTATTAAAGAAACAGTCGGACAATACACCGGCTTGACCGACAAGAACGGCGTTAAGATTTTTGAGGGGGATGTTGTCAGGCTTAATAACAGGTCACCGAAAGGCTCGTGGACAGCTGTTGTAGAATTTGGTAATCCAAACGGTACATACAGTTGGGGCTATCAGCTTAAACGTATAGGTGGCGATGAAGGCTTTAATCCTGATATTCTGCTTTGGATTGAAATGGAGGAAACTGGGGCAACTTGCGAAGTCATTGGCAACATCCACGACAATCCGGAGATGCTGAAAGGAGAAGATTTGAAAAATGAATGATACTAATTATTGTGTTTCCCCTGAACATCCTAATTGTCCCGAATGTAAATTTGGATATATTGAAGAAGTGGGTAATTGCTGGGGCTTTCCTACAAGTTTTTTTGAAGTTACTTGTTTCTGTAAAAAATCTGACGTTGAAAAACTTCGTCCAGAATTACTAAAGGATGTTGAAAATGAATAAGACTGATTTTTATATAAATATGCGCCCTTATGCAATCTCATTTGAATGTCCTCACTGCGAATACGATGTAACTGTTAATTGGGATGATTTAGATGAGCCTGAATACTGGGGCGATGATTGGGGAGAAATTGATTGTCCTAACTGTGGCAAAACCGTTTTGCTTGGCGATTATGATATCGACTGAAAGGAGAACCAAATGTATAAAGCAACAAACATCGACACTGATAAGGCATTAAAAATTATTGAGGCATTTCGGTGTGAGGAAATTTTATTGAAAGCAAAACCCATTCTGTTCAACACGGATGTGATCAGAGCTATTTTAGACGGCAGAAAAACGGTTACAAGGCGAGTTTTGAAGAATCAAGACCCAAATAGAATCTTTAATTTTGATTACGTTTTAGATAAAAATAGTGTTATCTACGCAGTAGATTTATATTGTGATAATGGTAATAATGGTTATTGGACGTTGGAGAATAAAGCTCCATATTTTGAAGGCGATATTCTGTATGTGAGAGAGACATGGGGAATATCAAATTTTGATATAGATGAACAGGCAGTATATATTGTATATAAAGCTGGTGATGAAAAAGAAAACTGCCAAAAAATTGTTCTCCCAAAAGATAAATTTGAACATCTATATAATAACTACTCCGAATCGGAACCCGATTGGCATCCCTCAATCCATATGCCGAAAGAAGCAGCACGAATTTTCCTGCGAGTGACTAATGTTAGGATAGAGAGCTTACAGGATATCACACCAGAACAGATAGATGCAGAGGGGTGTAAAGAATATGCATACAATGCAAAAACCGGAGAATTACTGCCTTCAAAACCAACATGGTTTAAGATAATATGGGACAGCACCATAAAGAAATCTGATATCGCCAAATACGGCTGGGCGGCTAACC
>JAAGKN010000302.1_pt1 | contig 65462 bp, 62 predicted proteins | sample 6206371 | NCBI WGS metagenome assembly JAAGKN01 (sample SAMN11533720, study PRJNA540317) | gut metagenome | isolation source: fecal pellets from male and female animal of same cohort | host: Peromyscus leucopus | place: USA:CA | collected 2017
TCTACCAACTGAGCTACGGAGTCTTCCGTTTTGCGGCACAAAATTAATAATTATTTTTGACGTACCAAAATTTTTTTTAATCTTTTTCGTCTCACGGCGATTTTCTAAGCGAGAGGAAGGTTTCATCGGGATGTATCGGGTTTCATCTGGGTGAGTCTGGTCGAATCGGGATGCATCGGGGTGAATCAGGAATGGTCTGCATCTCGATCAGCTTGATTGGCCTCGGGGTTATTGATTTGGTTGGTTTGGATTTTTTTAGTAATTTTGTCGGTGAATTGCTGCGCACGTTGCGCCCGGGCTGTCATGAGGACGTCCGGAGGGAACACGGTGCAAATCCGTGACAGTACCCGCTGCTGTAAGTTCTATTTAAAACGTATCCGCATTTTTGTCATTGAGACCGCACGGTTTCGAGAAGACGCGGATCCGGGAACGAGTCAGAAGACCTGCTTTTCGACATTGACACGACGATGCCCCGGGCAATGGGTCTGATATCTCCTGTTTTTGTGTGATTCGTGATTGTACGCGATTAGATAGATTGGATGCTCCGTTTGCCGACACCGTGCGTGTTTTGTAAACGGATTTTTTATTAATTTAACCAATCACTAAATCACAATGAAAAGACATTTACTTTTTGCAATGGTGATTGCCGCAAGCACGGGTTATGCTACTGCGGCCTCGGATATTATCACCCTCGACCTCACAAAACCCACTACTGCCCTCGAGTTCAACGCCGACAACGGCTCATGGACCGAGACGTACAACGACGATGCTGAGTCGATCGACAGCCAGGTTTTTTCGTTTGTTCACGCTTCGATGGGCGCCTACAAAACTTGGTGGGGTTTCACCGCGTCGAACAAGGTTGACAACACTCGCCAGAGTGATTTCATAACTTATCAGTTCTCGAACATGGCCAAGGGTGGTATCGTGCTCGACGAGGACGGCGCGGTCAAGAAGGACGCCAAGGGTGCACCGGTTGTCAGCGCTGACGTGCCCTATATCGTTGCATATTACAGTGCATATATGAGCCCTCGTCCGGTCGATATGACCTTTACCGATGGTGGTAACTACGACCCTGTTGGCGTCTATGTCAATCTCAACAGCTACGCATACTACTCGGTTGTCGAAGGCGATGCATACTGCAAGCCTTTTGGCGATACCGACCGCTTTACGTTGACAATCCACGGTGTTGCTCCCGACGACTCGGAGAAAACCATCGACGTAAGCCTTGCATCGGGCGACAATGGCGACTTGACTGCCACCCGCGGTTGGAAATATGTCGACCTTTCGTCGCTGGGCACAGTCAACGAGCTGTATTTCACCATGTCGAGTACCGACAGCGGTGCGTACGGTATGAATACCCCGGGCTATTTTTGCCTTGACAAGCTCCAGGTTCGCCGTGCCGAAGACGGTGTAGGTTCAACCTCGATCGACAATGACGGTGTAAACATCGCCTACGACCGCGCATCGAAGACCGTTACCGTTACCGGTGCCGAATTTGCTATGGTATACGATGTCGCGGGTGCGGCTGTTATGTCGGCCGAAACAAACAGCTTCGATCTGTCGTCGCTGCCCGCCGGTGTTTATATTGTTCGCGCCGGAAACAAGCAACTTAAAATCGCAAAATGATTCAAATAGTTAGGAAAATACTATCGACTTGCGTCACATTGGCTTTGATAGCCGGTGTGGCGCTTTTCGCTGTTTCGTGTAACAGCGAGGGGGTTATCGAGGCAGGCAAACGCCCGGTGATTCACCCCGACAACAATGGTGTATACATTGGTTATGTTGGTCACCCACTGACTATTAACATGCAGGTTGAGAACGTCGACGATGCTGAGTATGTATGGGCTATCGACGACCAAGTCATATCGCGCAGCGACCAATTGACAATTGAGCGCGACCATGTCTGCACACTGTACGTCACGCTCACTGTCACGAATGCCGCCGGCAGCGCACGCGACGAGATCCGCATCGATTTTGTCGAGCCCGAGCGACCTGTTATCGATATGGGTGTGGCAGACGGCAATGTGCAGGTGCTGTTAGGTACGACGCGCGTTTTTGCGCCCGTTTTTATCGGGGTCGAGGACCCGACACAGTGCGAGTGGCGCATTGACAATCAAGTAGTTGGCAAAGGCCCGCAGTACACTTTCGAAGCTACCGAACTCGGTACGTACACCTTGTCAGTATGGGCATATAATCAATTTGGCAGCAACGAGGCCTCGGTCACCGTCGAGGTTGTCGATCAATTACCTTATTCAGTATATTTCGAACCGCGCTCGCCCATCGACCCCTCGACCGATATGACAGGCGTTGTCGGCCGACCGGTTTACATCCAATCTTATACATCGAATATAGACCCCCGCTCCTACGCTTGGACTGTCGATGGCCGCGATATCGGTGAAGGTAAATCGACCCTTAAGTTTACGCCTCAGGCAGCCGGCCGATATGTAGCCACCGTCAAAGTGACAGGCACAACGCCCACCGGCGACGGCGACCGGGTCGAAGTCGAGACCGAGTCGAGCGTCATCATCAACGTATATGCCTCGGAGGGCAAGATACGGACCGGCTCATCAGCATCCGTTTCGACAATATTCGAGTACCTGCCCGGCCCGGGACAGTTTATCAACGAGATCGAAGGTCTTGGTGGTTTTGACGGCACGGAAACGAGCATGGCCGCTGCCCTCGGCTATGCGCGCCGGCGAATGGACGCGGGATTGTTTGTGTCGTTAGGATCATTCGGCGGCTACATTGTGACCGGTTTTGACCACAGCGTAACACCGTCGGCCGACGGAGGATACGATTTTGCCGTCGTCGGTAACGCCTTCGATACATCGTCCGAACCCGGCATTGTCTGGGTTATGCAGGATACAAACGGCAACGGCTTGCCCGATGATCAGTGGTACCAGCTCGCCGGCTCCGAAACCGGCACGGCCACAACGTTGACCGACTATGCCGTGACATATCGTCGCGGTGCACCCTCGTCCGATATCGAGTGGACCGACAACCGCGGCAACCGTGGCACCGTACCTGCCATGGCCGCTCTCCACCGCCAGTCGTCTATCTATCCGGCATGGATAACAACCGATACATATACACTCTACGGCGTGCGCCTCGAAACCCGCAACGGCATTGACAGTAAAACGGGCCAGTGGGTAAACGCGGCTTATCCCTGGGGTTATGCCGACAATATGGGCAGTGACGTGCTCGATGCTCAGGTGTCGGCCGGCGACGGACGCCGAAACGGCTTCAGTATATCGAACGCAATTTTGCCCGATGGGACACCTGTACGGCTCGATTTTATCGATTTTGTCAAGGTTCAGACCGGGGCCCTCGGCGCGAGCGGAATCCTTGGCGAAATATCCACCGAGGTAATCAATATTATTGATTTATAACTCAATGTGATGAAAAAAATTGTCCTTATTTGTATCATATTCGCCGCCCTGCTGACCGGATGTATGAAGTGGGAATACGGCAACGCCGACGGTGATTTTGACGCGGTCGGCAGCGGGTTGTTTATCTGCAACGAGGGCAATTTTCAGTATGGCAACGGCTCGCTGTCCTACTACGACCCCGAGACTCGCAAGGTCGAAAACGATATCTTTTATCGTGCCAACGGCTACCGCCCCGGCGATGTTATCCAATCGATGACGATGCACAACGGCCTGGGTTGGGTCGTGTCGAACAACTCACACGTGGTTTTTGCAATCGATCCGGTGACATTTCGCGAGGTTGGCCGAATCGAGAATCTCCCCTCACCGCGCTACATCTACTTTGTCAGCGACACAAAGGCCTATATCAGTCAGATATGGGACAATCGCATAGTCGTTATCAATCCGCGTACCTACGCCGTGACCGGATATATCACCGTGCCCGACATGGCGGCCGGCAGCGGCTCGACCGAGCAGATGGTCGGCATGGGGCGCTATGTATACTGCAACTGCTGGAGCTATCAAAACCGACTTATCAAGATCGACACCGAAACCGACCGTGTTGTCGCTTCGCTGCGTGTCGGCATTCAGCCGACGTCGGTCGTGCTCGACCGCATGGGGCGCCTGTGGACACTGACCGACGGCGGCTACGAGGGCTCGATAACGGGCAGCGAACAGCCGGCACTGGTACGCGTCGACCCCGAGTCGTTCACTGTCGAACGGCGTTACGAGCTGACCGGCGGAGGCCGGCCCGGCGAGTTACAAGTCAACGGCTCGCGCGATACCCTGTACTGGATTGACAACGACGTGTGGCGAATGGATATCGGTGCTACGCATGTGCCGGTGCGACCATTCCTCGAACAACGCGGTACGATTTACTACGGACTTACCGTCGACCCTGTCCGCGGCGACGTCTACGTGGCCGACGCTATCGACTATCAACAAGCCGGGCGTATATACCGCTATACGGCCGGTTGTAAACTTGTCGATCAATTCAATGTTGGTATAACCCCCGGAGCATTTTGTTGGAAATGAAGAATCTTCTCTTAGTCATTGCATTAATCCTCCAGGCCATGCCGATGTTGGCCGCCGGCACCGGAGACGACAACGTGCACCGTCTGTGCGAGGTCGTAGTCACCGGCAAACGCCCCATAAAAGATATCGGTGTACAAAAAACTGCAGTTGACTCGGCCGCTCTAAAGGACAATATATCACTGTCGATGGCCGACATTCTGACGTTCAACTCGCCGCTGTTTGTCAAGTCGTACGGCCGTGCCACGCTCTCGACCGTCTCGTTTCGCGGTACGTCTCCAAGCCACACCCAGGTGAGCTGGAACGGCATGAAGATTAACAATCCTATGCTCGGCATGACCGACTTCTCGACCATACCCGCCTACTTTGTCGACCGTGCCACGTTGCTCCACGGCACGTCGTCGGTCACCGAAACCGGCGGCGGACTCGGTGGGTCGATTGCCCTCGGCACTCTGCCCGATATTGCCGACGGCCATACGGTTCAGTATATCCAGGGCATCGGGTCGTTCTCGACCTTTGACGAGTTTGCAAGATATACGTATGGCAACGAAAAATGGAAGACTTCGACGCGTATTGTATACTCTTCGTCTCCAAACGATTATAAATACGTCAATCGCGACAAAAAAGTAAATATCTACGACGACGACCACAACATCGTCGGCCAATATCACCCGACTGAACGCAACCGTTCGGCATCGTTCAAAGATCTAAACATCCTCCAGGAGGTGTATTTTACACCCCGCCCCGGGGACCGACTCGGTCTTAACGCCTGGTTCGTAAACTCGAATCGTGAGTTGCCGATGACCACAACCGACTACGGCGACGAGCGCGATTTTGACAACCGTCAGCGCGAGCGCACTTTCCGCGGTGTGCTGTCGTGGAACCATTATCGCCAAAATTGGCGCACGACGCTACGCGGCGGCTATATCCATACGTGGATGGCCTACGACTACCGACGCGAGGTGACCGAAGGCAATTATATGACTATGACCCGCTCGCGCAGCCGCGTAAATACCCTCTACGGGCAGTTTAACGGCGACTGGCAACCGCTCCGAAACATCAGTCTGACGGCCGACATCGCCGCACATCAGCATTTTGTGCGCTCCGAGGACCGTGCCGTGGTGATGACCGACGGCGACCGCGAGATAATCGGCTACGACCGCAGCCGAATCGAGCTGTCCGGGTCGCTGTCGGCTCGTTGGCAAGCTACTTCGGCACTCGGGGCCGCCCTCGTCCTGCGCCAGGAAATGGCCGGAACAACGTGGGCTCCGGTTATCCCGGCCTTGTTTGTCGACTACCTCGTTTGGCAACCGGCCAGCCTGATGCTGAAAGCCTCGGCAACGCGCAATCATCGTTTTCCGAGTCTAAACGACCTGTATTTTGTGCCCGGCGGCAACCCCAACTTGCGCAGCGAAAACGGTTGGACCTATGACGCCGGTGTGTCGTTCGATGTCGGCGGAAACCGTCCCCGTCCGTTTGCACTTGGCGGCTCGGTGACGTGGTTCGACTCGTACATCGACGACTGGATTATGTGGTTGCCGACTACGAAAGGCTTTTTTACGCCGAGCAACGTAAAAAAAGTACGTGCCTACGGCATCGAAACTGCGCTCAATCTGTCGGTTGAACCGGCTCGCGGTTGGCTTCTCGACCTAAACGGAACATACTCGTGGACACCGTCGATAAACCGCGGCCCAAAGATGTCGCCTGCCGATGTCTCAGTTGGACGTCAATTGCCCTACGTACCTCGCCACTCGGCCAACATCGTAGGTACATTGTCGTGGCGCACATGGTCGTTTACATACAAATGGGCCTACTACGCCGAGCGTTTTACTCAGTCGAGCAACCAGTCGACACTATCGGGCAAACTTCCACCCTACTTTATGAGCAACGTGACTCTGACCAAGGATTTAAGTTTCAGACCTGTTGACCTGCAACTGAAATTGGCCGTCAACAACCTCTTTGACGAGGAATACCTGTCAGTCCTGTCACGTCCTATGCCCGGCATCAACTTTGAGTTCTTCGTCTCCGTCACCCCCAAGTGGTAACCCCTAAACGAGTTACGAAGCCCCAAACAACTAAAGACCCGGAGCCTTACTAAAGCCCATAGATTTTTAATTTTTAACTCAACTTTTGATAGTTGTTAAATGGTCTTTTATCAATATATTTTATGCCGCCTCCGGCGCTGCTTTATTGACTCTTAACCATCTGATATTGATTAGCTTATTTACTTGTTAAACTTGGAAAAATTTGACTGCAAAGTAAATAAAAATGTTCGGTATTCCGTACGATTTACCGAACAAACTTATATGGGCAACCCTATAATATCTATTTTTGGATAGACCGGAAACGGTCACAATCTAAATTTTTTACGAGCTATTGACTTATAGTTCGCGAAGAATTTGTATATTTGCACGTCCTTTGGGACAACATATTTAATCGGAGGCGTTTAGTGCTTTTCTCAAGCGTGAATCTGGACAATTCATACTGTGTTGAGAGATAGGTAGAAACGCTCCCCTTGGTTCGTGTATGACACACAGTGTCAATATACATTCCGAGGCGTGAGCTTTATTCTTGTATTCAACACAGAGGTAGTCCAGAACCTACGCTTGATATAAGTCTAACGGTCTCACGCCTCCTGTTATAAGTAAACTCATTTCTGTTGAGGCTGTGGAAAGGCTAAAACTCAGCAATGCAATGAGAAAAATGTTGCTTATGGTCATGATTGCGGTGTTTGCCGTATCATGCTCCAATCTCCCGAAAGAGAGGGAGGTTGACGCCTCGAATGTAGAGGTTTCAGGATTCATCAAGGACTACATCGAAGTAGTGGATGGTACTTATAAGTTCACTAACGATGGTCAGGAGGGCCATATCACAGTAAAGCTCAAGTTAGTGAAAAATCCGACTGATGCCTACCATACAACGCATAGGTTACAGCTTCGTATCAATGCCGTCGGTGAAAGCGGAGAAATATTTGACACCGGTGTTTATGGTTTTTCGGCCAAATACAAGGAGTTCGATAAGATTAAAGACTTGTTGGAAAATGGTAAAGTCGGTGATACAAAATCTGTATCATTTACATGGGACTATCTTGGACAAGACAAGGATCTTGCATCCCGCATATTCAATGAGGCCACCACATTCGAACTAATCGATGATGGTTTTGAGGCAGGCGAAGAGCCTGTCAAAGGTGGTAAAGAAGAAGTAATTGAAAATACAGAAGAAGGCGAAGACTATGATGCTATTATTGAAGAACATCGCCTAAACGAGGCCGCAAGCGAGGAAGTGGCTGAGCAAGCTGCGAAATCCAACGCAAAGTACGACAAATGGATTGACGAATACGAAGAGTACTTCAAAACGCTTACTAAGCTAAGTCGCAAGATTAAGAACGGCGATGACGGTTCATACGCTGAATATGCAAAATTGATGCAACAAGCACAATCGCTTTATTCTAAATTGGATGGAGCTGAAGCTGAAATGACTCCTGAACAAGTCATGCGATTGACAAGAATTGTCCAGAAATATTCAATGGAGATACAATGATGTAAAGCTGGTCAACAATCATAGTCCTTGTGTTCGTTTTAACCCAACTTTGACGTTGAATTTTTTCGGCGTAAAAGTTGGGTTAAATGCTAAACTTGTCGATGAATTACAATCACACGCCGATAGGGAGCAAATTAGACATGCTCGGTCCTGAAACAATCGGTGTCCTCACGGACACCCTGTCGAGGGGGAGTACGGCTGCCGCGCACACCTCAACTGCGTCTCGGTTTACGCGGTTACTACTCTGTGTCCTTCGGACACCTGCGGTCACAGAGAGGCCGGAGGCCTCTAATTTGGTTTACCCCGTGCGCAAGCGCGGGGTAAACCTCTCTCACTACCGTCCCCCGCCGGAGGCGCGGGGATATAGGACTGATAACGAAGGACTGAGAGGAGGGGGCGGATACTATATCGGCACCGCCTCCGTGGTGCCCGGAGTAGTTGGGGTTGTTTCCCACGAGCTTACGCTCGGGGTTTGCTAGACCCCCGCGCCTCCGGCGCTGCTGAATTTATACATAGCCTTGTGATATCACGATGTTTATCTACTTGAGAAACTTGAATTAAAAAAATAAAAATTAAAAAATCTCCGGGTCCCTGGCAAGGCTCCGGGTCTTTGGTCATAAAATCAGTTTAGCCGTTTAAAGGCTGCCAAAAATCACTCCGAGGCTCAGGTAAAGCTCCGGCGGCGAAGCTGTGATGAGATAGTTGGGGTGGGGGATTTTCAAGGTTGACAAATTATTTGTAATTTTGTAGACTAAATATTAAGTAAAATGTGTATCAAACGAACTCTGACTATATTGATGGCGACGCTGATGCTCGCCTTTGGTCTGTCGGCTCAGTCGACGGCCGAAAAGCCTGTTAAATGGCGTATGACTGTGAAAATGAACTCCGAAACCGAGGGCGTAGTTACTTTACGCGCCATTGTCGGCGACGGGTGGCATGTGTATGGCACAAGCCTGCCCGAGGATGGCCCCGTACCGACGACATTCGATTTCGAGGGCTCGACCGGCATTGAATTTACGGCCCCCGAGTTCACTCCGTCGATCGAGCCGGTTGTCAAAACCGACAAGACTTTCGGTATGACCCTTAACTGGTGGGAGTCGAACGTCAGCTTTACGCGTCCTTTTAAACTGAAAGGTGATTACTCGGAAGCTACGGTGCACGGTGCGGTGCGCTATATGTGCTGTAACGACCAAACTTGCACTCCTCCGGCAACCGAAACCTTTAAGGCTGCCGTCCGTCCTTTTGAAAATAAATAAACTTTGAAATATGAAGAAGATACTGACTCTGATTGTCTTAGCCATAGCGATGGCGTTTACCTCGACTGCCGAGGTTGTCGAGGCTGTCAAATGGTCGTGGACCTTGACCGAGACTTCTGACGGTTTCGATGCTGTCTTCACTGCCGATATCCAAGCGGGATACCATATATATGGTATGAAACAGCATCCCAACGGCCCGATTGCAACGTCGATAACCTTCGAACCGGCTGTCGGTGTTACTCCCGACGGGCCATTGACCGTCTCGAAGGACCCTGTCAAGGTTGTTGACAAAACTTTTAACCTTCAGCTCGAAGAGTGGGAGGGTACGGTAAGTTTTACACAGCACTTTACTTATACAGGCGATGCCCGTGCAACCGAGTTGACCGGCCGCATAGCGTATATGGCGTGCCGCGAGTCGAATTGTACGCCTCCCGGCAAGGAGCTGTTTACCCTGGCCATCCCCGGTGGCAGCGTCGAACCGTCCGAGTCGGCTGCGGCTGCAGTCAGCGACGATGGCTTTGAATATGATGATGAGGAATACGCCGGCGAGGACGATGAGGACTTCGATATCTATGCACCGGTCGATATGGGCGAAGTGGTCAAGCTGACCTCAGCAAACACATCATGGTGGAAACTACTGCTGATGGGCTTCCTGGGCGGACTGCTCGCCTTGCTGACTCCCTGCGTATGGCCCATGATACCGATGACGCTGAGTTTCTTTATGAAGAAGACAAAATCGCGTCGTCGCTCGATTATCGACGCCGTGACATACGGTATGTCGATTATAGTCATCTTCCTTGTACTCGGCTTGGTAATCACTGCCGCTTTCGGAGCAGGTAAGCTTAACGAGATTGCGACCAGCGCCGTATTCAACATCATCTTCTTTGTGCTGTTGGTAGTTTTTGCAATATCGTTCTTTGGAGCATTCGACATAAAGCTGCCGTCCAAATGGTCGAATGCCGTCGACTCGCGCGCCGAGAAGACATCGGGCATACTCTCGATATTTTTCATGGCCTTTACACTTGTGTTGGTGTCGTTTTCGTGCACCGGCCCCATCATCGGTACATTGCTTGTCGAGGCGGCCTCGGACGGATCGATTGTAGGCCCGGCATGGGGTATGGGCGGTTTCGCACTTGGACTGGCACTGCCCTTTACGGTCTTCGCCTTCTTCCCGTCGCTGCTCAAGGAGATGCCTCGCTCGGGCGGATGGATGAACTCGGTAAAGGTTGTGCTTGGATTTATCGAGCTCATACTTTCACTCAAATTCCTGTCGGTGGCCGATTTGGCCTACGGCTGGCGCATACTCGACCGTGAGGTGTTCGTTGCACTTTGGATTGTGCTGTTTGCTTTGCTCGGTATGTATCTGCTTGGCAAACTGCGCTTCTCGCACGACGATGACAAACCCCGTACGGGTGTCGGCTCGTTCTTCCTGGCGGTCATCTCGTTCTCGTTTGCTGTCTACTTGCTGCCCGGTCTATGGGGAGCTCCGCTGAAGGCTATCAGCGCCTTTGCACCGCCGTTGGTAACCCAGGATTTTAACCTGTACGGCAACGATATTCGCGAGTTTGAGGACTACGAAGAAGGTATGCAATATGCCCGCGAAAACAACCTGCCCGTCATGCTCGACTTTTCGGGATATGCCTGCGTAAACTGCCGAAAGATGGAAGGTGCCGTATTCGATACCGACGTGGTACGCGACATCCTCAACAATCGATACGTCTTTATAAAACTGATGGTCGATGACAAGCACGAGCTCGCCGAGCCCTACACCGTGACCGAGGGCGGCCGTCAGGTGCTTATCGAAACCGTCGGCGAAAAATGGGCCTATCTGCAACGCTCCAAGTTTGATATCAACGCCCAGCCCTACTACGTAATTCTCGATGGCAAAGGCCGACTGCTCGCTCCGCCGCGCGAATACAACGAAAACGTAGCCGAGTTTATCCAATGGCTCGAGGTCGGTATCGAAGAATACAACAAATTACACTCACCTCAACCCTCTCAACACGAAGAACAATGAGAACCCGCGAAGAAAAAATCGAGGCTCTGGGCCGTGTCATTGATACTCTCGACATACTCAGGGTAAAATGCCCGTGGGATGCCAAGCAGACCAACGAGTCGCTGCGCCCCAACACCATCGAGGAGGTCTACGAGCTCTGCCCAGGCTCTGCTGAGCGACCAACCCGACGAAATCAAAAAGGAGATTGGCGACGTGCTGCTCCACGTCCTTTTCTATGCTAAAATCGGCGAGGAAAAGGGGCAATTCGACATTGTCGACGTGGCCGATGCTCTCAACCACAAACTCATCTTCCGTCATCCCCACGTATTCGGCGATGTAAGCGTAAACGGTGCTCACGATGTCGAGATGAACTGGGAACAGATTAAACTGCGCGAAAAAGACGGCAATCACTCCGTTCTTGGCGGCGTGCCTGCTGCACTGCCTGCCCTTGTAAAGGCCTTCCGCGTTCAGGAAAAAGCCGCCAACGTCGGTTTTGATTGGGAAAAGCGCGAGGACGTATGGAACAAGCTGACCGAGGAAACGGCCGAGACCGCCGAGGCTATTGCCAAAGGCAACGCAGCCGATATCGAGGCCGAGTTCGGCGACATGATGTTTGCACTTGTCAACGCTGCCCGTCTGTATGGCGTAAACCCCGAAAACGCACTCGAACGTACAAACCGAAAGTTTATATCGCGCTTTAACCATATCGAAAAATGCGCTGCTCGCGACGGCCTTAATCTCAAGGAGATGACTCTCGAGCAAATGGACCGATACTGGAACGAGGCCAAGGCACTCGAATCGTAAACCGACACGGATGCAACTCTATATAACCGAAAAGCCCAGCGTGGGGCGTGACATAGCACGTATACTCGGTGCAAACCGCCCCGGCGACGGCTACATTGCCGGCGACGGCGTGTGCGTTACCTGGACCTTGGGACACCTGTGCTGCCTCAAGGAGCCTCACGACTACACCGAACGCTGGAAGCGCTGGTCGCTCGGCGCATTGCCTATGATTCCGGCTCGCTTCGGTATAAAAGTCATTGCCGAGCGCGGCATCGAACACCAGTTCGATGTCGTTTCTAAACTCATTGCTCAGGCCGATGAGGTTATAAACTGTGGTGATGCCGGGCAGGAGGGTGAACTAATCCAGCGCTGGGTTATGCAAAAAGCCGGGATTAAATGTCCCGTGCGGCGTCTGTGGATATCCTCACTGACCGACCAGGCTATCCGCGAGGGCTTGCAAAAGCTGCGGGCCGAGGCCGACTACGACAACCTTTACAAGGCCGGGCTGTCGCGTGCTATCGGTGACTGGCTGTTGGGTATGAATGCCACGCGCCTTTATACCCTTAAATACGGTATGCAGGGCACTGTCCTGTCAATCGGCCGAGTGCAAACACCCACGTTAGCCCTCATCGTTGAGCGTCACCGCCAGATAACCGAGTTTAAACCCGAGGACTTTTGGGAGCTCAAAACCACATACCGCGACGTGACGTTCAACGCTACGTCGGGACGTTTTATGTCGGTCGATGATGCCAACGCAGCTCTCGAATCAATCACCGGCAAGGACTTCACGGTCACCGAAGTAACCGAGAAGAAAGGTCGCGAAAGTGCGCCGCGTCTGTTCGACCTGACATCGCTCCAGGTCGAGTGCAACCGCCAATGGGGCTGGACTGCCGACGAGACACTGCGACTCATCCAGTCGTTGTACGAGAAAAAAGTGACCACCTATCCACGCGTCGACACTACCTATCTGACAAATGATATGTACAACAAGGTGCCCGAAATTCTCGGCCGCCTTACGCCCTACGCCGATATCACCGCACCCGTCCTCGCTGCCGATCGCATCCCAAAATCGAAAAAGGTGTTCGACGACTCGAAAGTGACTGACCACCACGCTATTATCCCCACCGGTGAGTCGCCCTCGGTGCTCGTTGGCGACGAACGCAAGATGTTCCACCTGATTGCGCGTCGCTTCATTGCCGTGTTCTATCCCGACTGCGTTTTTAATACCACCACCGTGCTCGGCCAAGTCGAAAAAGTAGGCTTTAAGGCTACCGGTAAGGTCATCGTCGAGCCCGGCTGGCGTGCTATTTATGCTAAGGATAAACCCGTCGACACCAAGGAGGAGGGCAAAGAAGGCGACGACGAAAAGATTCTGCCGCCCTTCACCGTAGGCGAGTCCGGGCAGCACACCCCCGCACTTGTCAAAAAAAACACACAGCCTCCCAAACCGTACAACGAAGGTTCGCTTCTGCGTGCAATGGAGAGTGCCGGCAAGATGGTCGATGACGAGGAACTGCGCGAGGCCATGAAGGAGAACGGTATTGGTCGTCCATCGACCCGCTCGGCCATCATCGAGACCCTGTTCAGACGCAAATATCTGCGCCGCGAGCGAAAAAACATCCACCCCACCGAGGCTGGTATTGCCTTGATAAACACCATCCGTACCGAAATACTCAAAAGCGCCAAGCTCACCGGACTGTGGGAGAATAAATTGCGCCGTATTGAACGCGGCACCTTCGAGGCAGCCGAGTTTATCAACGAAATTAAAACGATGGTCGACCAGGTTGTCCTCACCGTCCTTGCCGACAACTCGGCCCAACGTATCCTGACCGACCAAAAAGCCACCGAAACAAATAAGAAGGTCGGTGAGGCAGGTAAAAAGGGTGGCGAGGCTGCGCCAAAACGAAAACGCAACGTCACGCCCTCGCCCAAAACCTTCGAGGAGATAGCTTGCCCCGTATGTGGCACCGGACACCTGATAAAAGGCAATGCCGCAGTCGGTTGTTCGAACTTTCGCAACGGCTGTCGGTTCGTGATTCCCTTTGCCGACCTTGGCAAAACAGTCAGCGCTGCCTCCGTGTCGCGCTATCTCAAAAAACGAGCAAAGTGATATGGTTCAGACCGTCATAGTCATCCTTATATTGGCGGCCTGCGCGGTCTATATAGCAGTCCGCATTGTCCGGCGATATCGACGCCCGACCGACTGCACTGACAGCCGCCGCGCGTCCGGCTGCTCGACATGCGATGCCGACTGCCCCCTCAAGCGCCCCCGCTAATCAGTCTAATGGTTTAATGGTTTAGCAGTCTAATAGTTTAATAGTTAGACGTTTAAAGGCGGGCTCAGAGAACTCGGAGAACTCAGAGAGCTCAGAGAACTCAGAAACCGCTAAACTACTAAACTGCTAAACTAATTGAGGTTTTTGGGTGGGATGTTTTGCTATGTCAAAAAAAATGCGTAAATTTGCGCGATAAAATGGGCGGCAGTGACATCCGTACGTTTCTACGCACCATTTTACACAGTTAAATCCATGATTAAAATCACATTCCCCGATAAATCTGTAAAAGAGTTCGAAAAGGGCGTAACACCCCTTCAGATAGCCGAATCGCTTAGCTCGCAGTTGGCTCGCGACGTGCTTGCATCCAGTGTCAACGGCCAAGAATGGGACCTTACACGCCCCATCGAAGAAGACGCTGAAATCAAACTGTTTAAATGGGATGATGCCGAAGGCAAACACGCTTTCTGGCACAGTTCGGCCCACCTTCTCGCCGAGGCTCTTCAGGAGCTCTATCCCGGAGTGAAGTTCGGTATCGGCCCGGCCATCGAAAACGGTTTCTACTACGACATCGATCCCGGTGAAAACACAATCACCGCTGCCGACTATGCCCCGCATCGAAAAGAAGATGCTCGAACTCGCCCGTCAAAAGAACGACATCGTGCGTCGCGACATCTCCAAGGCTGACGCCCTGAAGATGTTCGGCGACCGCGGCGAGACATACAAGTGTGAGCTCATCAGCGAACTCGAGGATGGCCACATCACCACCTATACACAGGGCAACTTCACCGACCTGTGCCGTGGTCCGCATATCCCCAACACAGCGCCCATCAAGGCTGTGAAGATCACATCGTTGGCCGGTGCCTACTGGCGCGGCGATGAAAAGCGCAACCAGCTTGTGCGCGTTTACGGTATCACCTTCCCCAAACAGAAGATGCTCGACGAATACCTCGTCATGCTCGAAGAAGCTAAAAAACGCGACCACCGCAAACTGGGCAAAGAGATGGAACTTTTTGCCTTCTCGGCCAACGTCGGCCAGGGCCTGCCCCTTTGGCTGCCCAAAGGTGCCGCCCTGCGCGACCGTCTCGAGCAGTTCCTGCGCAAGATACAGAAACAGTACGGCTACCAGCAGGTGATCACCCCGCATATCGGCAACAAGAACCTCTATGTCACCTCGGGCCACTATGCCAAATATGGCAAGGACTCGTTCCAGCCCATCCACACCCCCGAGGAGGGCGAGGAGTACCTGCTCAAGCCGATGAACTGCCCCCACCACTGCGAGATATTCCGCGCCGCTCCCCGCTCGTACCGCGACCTGCCCCTGCGCCTTGCCGAGTTCGGCACCGTCTACCGCTACGAGCAGAGCGGCGAGCTCCACGGCCTGACCCGCGTGCGCGGCTTTACGCAGGACGACGCCCACATCTTCTGCGCTCCCGACCAGATCAAGGACGAGTTCCTCAAGGTGATGGACATCATCTTCTACATCTTCAAGGCTCTCAACTTCGAGAACTTCGAGGCTCAGATCTCGCTCCGCGACCCCGAACACAAGGAGAAATACATCGGTAGCGACGAAAACTGGCACCTCGCCGAGCAGGCCATCATCGAAGCCTGCGCCGAGAAAGGACTCAAAGCCCGCACCGAGCTTGGCGAAGCCGCATTCTACGGTCCCAAACTCGACTTCATGGTCAAGGACGCCATCGGCCGCCGCTGGCAGCTCGGCACCATCCAGGTGGACTACAACCTGCCCGAGCGCTTCCAGCTCGAATACACCGGCGCCGACAACCAGAAGCACCGTCCCGTGATGATTCACCGCGCGCCCTTCGGCTCGATGGAGCGTTTCGTGGCCGTGCTGCTCGAGCACACCGCCGGCAGCTTCCCCCTCTGGCTCGCTCCCGACCAGGCTGTCGTCCTCCCCATCAGCGAGAAGTTCAACGACTACGCATACGAGGTGGCAAAACAGCTCAACGACCTCGATATCCGTGCCATCGTCGATGACCGCAACGAGAAAATCGGTCGCAAAATACGCGACAACGAGCTCAAACGCATCCCCTATTTGCTCATCGTAGGCGAAAAAGAAGCAGAAAATGGCGAAGTTTCTGTAAGAAAACAGGGCGAAGGTGACCAAGGTTCGATGAAAATTGCTAACTTTGCAGAACTTTTGACAACCGAAATAAAAAATTCTACTAACTAAACCCCTATTGAATGGAGAAAAAACCCTTTCACCCCGGTCCCAGACCACCCCGTCCAAAAGGTCCGCGTCAGCCCATGCGCCGCGGCGAAAAACAGAACCCGAACCTTATCAACGAACAGATTCGCGCCCGCGAAGTGCGTCTTGTAGGTGATAACGTTGAGACGGGTATATACCCCATTCAACAGGCTCTACGTATGGCCGAAGAGCAGGAGCTAGACTTGGTCGAAATCTCGCCCAACGCCGAACCCCCGGTATGCAAAATCCTTGACTACCAAAAGTATCTTTATCAGCAAAAAAAGAAACAAAAGGAAATCAAGGCCAAAGCTACCAAAGTTGTTGTCAAGGAAATCCGTTTCGGACCCCAGACCGACGACCACGACTACAACTTCAAGCTCAAGCACGCCATCGGCTTCCTTCAGGAAGGCGCCAAAGTCAAAGCCTACGTGTTCTTCAAAGGCCGCTCGATCCTCTTCAAGGAGCAGGGCGAAGTGCTTCTGCTCCGTTTTGCCAACGACCTCGAGGAGTATGGCAAGGTAGAGCAGATGCCTCTGCTCGAAGGCAAGCGCATGATCATCATGCTCTCGCCCAAGAAAAAAGCGTAACAAATGCCACGCGCTGGCAAATAATTATATTCACGATTTTTTAAATAAACAAAACAATGCCCAAGATTAAGACTAACTCCGGTGCCAAAAAGAGGTTCGCCCTTACCGGATCAGGAAAAATCAAGAGAAAACACGCTTTCAAGAGCCACATCCTGACCAAGAAGACCAAGAAGCAGAAACGCAACCTCACCCACTTCGGTGTGATTGACAAAGTAGACGAAGGCAACGTAAAGGCTCTGCTCGGCCTCAAGTAATCCCGACACGAAACTACTAAGTCATCAAAATCTAAATGAGTAACGCTTACGTCCAATCTGAAAACCGTTTTTCTTTTGGATTAACAAGCAACTCGTGATTCTATAATTCTTTCATTACTAACCGAGTGACGAGCCACCAAGTGCATAATAACGCCGCTCACACTCAAAACAAAAAGAAACATGCCAAGATCAGTCAACCACGTAGCATCACGTGCTCGTCGTAAAAAAATCCTGAAACTTACCCGCGGTTACTTCGGCTGCCGCCGCAACGTATGGACCGTAGCCAAGAACACCTGGGAAAAGGGTCTCACCTACGCTTACCGCGACCGCAAGGACAAAAAGCGCAACTTCCGCGCTCTCTGGATCCAGCGTATCAACGCTGCTGCCCGTCTCGAGGACCTCTCATACTCCAAGCTCATGGGCCTTATCCACAAAAACGGTATCGAAATCAACCGCAAAGTTCTTGCCGACCTCGCTCTCAACAACCCCGCAGCTTTCAAGGCTATCGTTGAAAAGGTTAAAAACGCCTAATCGATACTTAAGATAAAAGAACAAACCGCGGAGCGTATCCATGCCGATACCCCCGCGGTTTGTTTTGATTGACCGCCCCGGTCAGCAACCTTTGCATCATACCATCGTGCTTCGCACTCACACAGCCACAAAACGAAGCCGGCAAACCCAAACTGACAGGGCAGCTACCACGCCTTTCGCCAGCCTCTGCCAAACCCTCCCCGCCGGGAGATGGAACCCTCGGCCCTCATCCAGCCTTTTTTTACCGTGGTTAATCCCTTCGGTCGGTCGTCGGTGACCGGTAAACTCTTTCAGCTGTGTGAGCGCGGCAGCGCGAAATCGCGGAGCGCTTTGCTTGCAAAGAATAACTTTAGCTCGCCTATTTGTTCAGCTCGTCTTTAACAACTCCAACACTCAAACTCCAAAAATGACTCCACTGCTCCAAATCGACAACCTTACAAAAAGCTACGGCGACCGAATGTTGTTTGCCGACGTGAGTTTCGGCGTTAACGAAGGTGACAAAATCGGTCTCATTGCCAAAAATGGAATGGGTAAAACAACCCTTCTGCGAATCATTGCCGGCGTAGAGGACCACGACAGCGGTACGGTCACTTTTCGAAACGATATCCGCGTGGCCATCCTCGAGCAGTCGCCCGCTTTCGATGCCGACAGTACGCCGGCACGATTCATCGAGGAGTTTTCGGAGGATGCCGACGAGCGTGCCGCGTTGCTCAAGCTCATAACCCAGATGGGAGCTGCCAAGAGTATCGACGAAAAATTCGGCACAATGTCGGGTGGCCAGCGCAAGCGTGTGGCCTTGGCTGCGGCAGTGTCGCGCCACCCCGATTTGCTGATACTTGACGAGCCTACCAACCACCTCGACATCGCAACCATCGAGTGGCTCGAGGGGTATCTGTCGCGTTCGCGATTGACATTGCTCATGGTGACGCACGACCGCTATTTTCTTGACCGCGCCTGCAATCGTATTATCGAAATCGACCGCGAGCAAGTCTACTCCTATCCCGGCAACTACGCCAAGTACCTTGAGCAACGCCAACACCGCATCGAGGTGATGGGTGCAGAACTTGCCAAGGTCAAAAACATACTGCGACGCGAACAGGATTGGATGAGTCGTCAGCCCCAGGCCCGTGCCGGCAAAGCAAAGTACCGCATCGATCAATACTACGACTTGAAGGAACGTTCGCGAGTAAATCTGACCGAAAAGAACGTTGCCCTCAATGCCACTTCGACCTATATCGGCAAAAAGATTTTTCATGCCGAGCACGTCTCGAAACGTTTTGGCGACAAGACCGTTCTCGACGATTTTACCTACGACTTTGCACGCTACGAAAAGATTGGTATCGTAGGTCAAAACGGCGTCGGCAAGTCGACCTTCGTCAAGATGCTCCAAGGCATCGTCAAGCCCGACAGCGGCCATTTCGACATCGGCGAAACCGTCACCTTCGGCTACTACAGTCAGGAGCGTGCCGTTTTCGATCCCGGTAAAAAAGTCATTGACGTGGTCAGTGACATTGCCGACGACATCGAGCTTGGAGGGGGCGGACGCCTCTCGCCTCTGCAGTATCTTCAGCATTTTCTTTTCAGCGCCAAGGACCAACAAAAGTACATCTCGACCCTGTCGGGCGGCGAGCTGAGCCGTCTTTACCTCGCTACGGTGCTTATGCGACGTCCCAACTTCCTTATCCTTGACGAACCGACCAACGACCTCGACATCGTGACGCTCGGCATCCTCGAGGAGTATCTGGCCGATTTTGGCGGCTGTGCTATCATCATAAGCCACGACCGCTATTTTCTCGATAACATTGTCGACCACCTCTTTGTTATGGAGGGCGACGGACATGTGCGCGACTTCCCCGGTACGTATACCGAATATCGAAAATGGGTCAGCGAAAAAGCCGCTGCAGCCGAGAAGACTAAGGACGAAAAGCCCAAGGCTAAACCCCGTGCTGAGCGTCCCGAGCGTATGTCATTTAAGGAGCGCAGGGAGTTCGAAGCTCTGACGGCCGAAATCGAGGCGCTGACGGCCGAGCGTACCTCGCTCGAGACCTTGTTTAACAGTGGCGAAGTTGTTGCTGACGTTGCTACCGCAGCCGCTCGTTACGAGGAAGTCAAAAACCTGCTCGACGAAAAAGAAATGCGCTGGCTCGAACTCTCCGAAAAATCCTGACCACGGGGGGTTATACGGCAGCGTGGCGCAGCGAGCCGCGACGTATCATGTCGGACATCATCACGAATATAAGACGCTGAAACGGTGTCAGTGTCGGGGTCGGCATCGTGGTGTCGACAAACTCGGCAGTGAGTGCATCGGTGACTGCCACGCGTTCGGTGGCGGGGAGGTCGTTAAGTTGACTAATTACGTCGGGGCTAAATACGGTGCTCATAATTTGGAGAGGGATGGGAATTGTGAGGTGTGAAGTGGTGAGGGCGTTTTGGTGCGGTGTGTCGGCGAAGCCAAAAAGAAAAACCAAAGCCGGGGCGTTTTGGTGCGGTGTGGGCGCCTAAGCGCGGAGGAGAGAGGAGAGTAGGGGTGTGGGAGAAGGAGAATGATGTTTACGATGCAAAATTAGCCCTGGGGTTGGGATTAAATCGGTTACATGGGCGTTAATATAAGTTAAATATCGCGTTTTGACTCGTTTTTTACCCTTTAAGAGAACTACAAGGCTCACTTTTTTGTTAATTAACTAAAAGATAACCAAAAATTTTGTGTAATTTTGCGGTCAAGAAACATGACCGTGAATTATATTTGCATTTTTAGGTTATATATAATTATCGATGACATCGATCGAGCGTCGAACTATTGACCCGGTCGAGTCGTTAAATAAGTAAAAAAGATTGTTAAACAACAAAATTCGAAGTAAAATGAATACAGAATCTATCGGTTACAACGCAGGCTCGGTTTGGACAGCCCTCAACGGTGCAGAAGCACTTGGCATCAAACAGCTTAAAAAAATCACCAAACTGAAAGATAAAGAAGTTTTCGCCGCCCTTGGTTGGCTTGCCCGCGAAAACAAAATCAACATTGCTGTTGATCCCGAGGACGAAAAAGAACTCCTCATTTCGTTGGTAGGCGACAAGTAACCGGCGCACCGCATAAAAAACAGAAAGCACTGCCCAACGTTGAGCAGTGCTTTCTGTTTTCTATTTAGATTTTAGAGGGCAAGCAGGGCCTTGGCTTTTTCGACAAGGACTTCGTAACTTTGCGAGCCGACGAGGCGGATGTCGGTTTTTTTGCCGTCCTTGAAAAAGAGCAGGGTGGGGAGTGACATTACGCGGTTGTCGGATGCAAAATCGCCTTCGTCATCGCAGTTGTATTTGCCGATTTCGATTTGTCCTTCAAACTCCTGAGCGAGTTGGTCAACGAGGGGACCCAGAGTGCGGCAGGGGCCACACCATGTAGCCCAAAAGTCGATGATAACGGGTTTGCCGGAGGCAATGATGTCGTTGATGTTTGAGTCAGTAAATTCTTGTGCCATAGGTGTATTTAATATTTTTGTTTAATTTTTTTATGATGCGGTGTTTGTCTCGACTACGTACGATATTTCGTTTTCGTCGAGCATATCGATAAATTTGCGATTCAGATTTATGCGCAGTCCTGAGTTCATGCGGACACTGCGGTTGTACTTCGGGTCGTAGATTTGTATTGACAGTGACACGCCGCGGTCGTCCTTACCGGCTTCGAAGTCCTTGACCAGTCCGGCCATAGCCTTGGTGCTTTTATCGGTCGAGAGGTTGACCGAGATGCCACGGATAAGGTTGCCTTTGACATGGTCGAGCAGCTGAACGTTTTTGACCTCGAGCTGAAGGTCGGACGTCTTGAAGCGGCGGCGGTACTCCATGGTAACGAGCACGGGAGTGCCCGGGATGCCGTAGTTGCCGAACTTGTAAAAGTTTTCGCCAAAAAGACGAATCTCGGTCGAGCCGGTCACGTCCTCAATTTTCATTATGCCGAATTGGTTTCCGGTTTTTGTGGGGCGTACGGTGTAGGATGTGACCATACCGCCGAACGTGATTTCGGTGCCTTCGACAACAGGTTGGTCGTTGACCTCGGATGCACGGCATTTTGTACCGTAGGTCAGTTCCATATAGTAGGGGTCGAGGGGGTGTTCGCTAAGGTACATCCCGACGTATTCCTTTTCTTTGCCGAGGCGCTCGGCCGATGTCCAAGCCGGGGCCGGCTTTATTTGGGGCCGAGCTTGCATTGCAGTGTCGAAAGTGTCATCGAAGCTGAACAGCGACACCTCGTTGCGAGCCTTGTCGGCCTGATAACGGTTGCCGTATCTAAGCAGTATCTCGGCGTTCGACTCGTCGCGGTTGTTTACGCCGAAGTAGTCCTCGCGTTTCATGTCGATGAAACAGTCGAAGGCACCGGCCAGTGCGAGCGATTCGAAGGTGCGGCGGTTAACAGCGCTCGACGGAACACGTTCGACAAAGTCGTATATATCCTTAAACGGCTCGGTGCCACGTGCTTTAAGAATCATGTCGACAACGTTTTTGCCTACGCCCTTAATGGCCGAGAGCCCGAAACGTATGTCGCCTTTTTTGTTTACACCGAACTCGCTGAACGACTCGTTTACGTCGGGACCGAGTACAGCAATCTTCATTGCTCGGCACTCGTCCATAAAGAATGTCAGTTTGGCAAGGTCAGACAGGTTGCGCGACAGCACGGCAGCCATATACTCGGACGGGTAATTTGCTTTGAGATAGGCCGTCTGGAAGGCTACCCACGAGTAGCAGGTGGCGTGGCTCTTGTTGAAGGCGTAGGATGCGAACTTCTCCCAGTCGGCCCAGATTTTGTCGAGCACCTTGGGGTCGTGGCCGTTGGCCTGACCGCCCGACATAAACTTGGTTTTGAGGGCGTTCATCTTGTCGATGAGCTTCTTACCCATCGCCTTACGCAGTGTATCCGACTCGCCGCGCGTGAAGTTGGCCAACAGACGCGACAGAAGCATGACCTGCTCCTGATAGACGGTGATGCCGTAGGTCTCCTTGAGATACTTCTCCATGATAGGGATATCATAGACTATGGGCTCCTCTCCGTGCTTACGCTTGATGAAGGATGGTATATAGTCCATAGGTCCCGGTCGATAGAGGGCATTCATCGCAATGAGGTCTTCAAATTTTGACGGTTTCAGATCGCGCAATGAGTTCTGCATACCGGCCGACTCGAACTGGAATGTGCCCACGGTGCGGCCTTCGCAGTACAGTTTATATGTTTTTTCGTCGTCGAGGGGAATCTTGTCGAGGTCCACCTCGTGTCCGGTAGTCATTTTTATGTTTTTGACGGCCTCCTTTAGGATTGACAAAGTTTTAAGACCGAGGAAGTCCATTTTGATAAGTCCGGTTTCCTCGATTACGCGACCTTCGTACTGGGTGACGAGCAGTTTGCCCTCCTCCTTGTCGTTTGCGGTCGAGACGGGTACCCAGTCGGTGATGTCGTCACGGCAGATGATGACACCGCAGGCGTGGACACCGACGTTGCGGACGTTGCCTTCGAGGCTTTTTGCATACTGAAGTGTTTCGCGCACCAGCGGGTCGGGGCTCGACAGTTCGGGTTTGAAGTCGGCAACGTATTCGTAGCAGTTTTTAAGGGTGCATTTGAGCTCTTTGCCGTTTACTTCGGGCATACGGCCGGGCACAAGCTTCGTGAGTCGGTTTGATTCGCTCAGCGGCAGTTGCTCGACGCGTGCCACGTCCTTGATGGCGCTCTTGGCTGCCATGGTGCCGTATGTGATAATGTGAGCAACTTTTTCCTCGCCGTATTTGCGTGTTACCCAGCGCAGTACTTCGCCGCGGCCGTCGTCGTCAAAGTCAATATCGATATCGGGCAAGCGATATACGGTCGGGGTTGAGAAAACGCTCAAACAGCAGGTCGTACTTGATAGGGTCGATCTGGGTGATGCCCAGGCAGTAGGCCACGCACGAGCCTGCTGCCGATCCACGTCCCGGGCCGACGCTGACGCCGAGCTCGTTGCGGGCGGCGTTGATAAAGTCCTGCACAATAAGGAAGTAGCCGGGAAAGCCCATGGTCTTCATTATGTGCAGCTCAAATTTGATGCGCTCCTTCAGTTCGTCGCTCAGCGGGTCGCCGTATCGCTTTTTTGCGCCTTCGTAGGCGAGCTGTGCAAGGTAGTCGGCTTCGAATTTGATACGGTAAAGTTTGTCGTATCCGCCAAGTTTTTTGATTTTTGCTTCGGCATCCTCTTGACTGAGGACGACGTTGCCGTTTTCGTCGCGAGTAAACTCGTCAAAGAGGTCCTGATGTGTGATACGCTGACGGTATTCGGCTTCTGTGCCAAACTCGGCGGGTATTTCGAAGTTCGGCATAATGGGTGCGTGGTCGATGTCGTACTCTTCGACTTTGTCGGCGATCTCGAGAGTGTTTTCGATTGCCTCGGGGATGTCGGCAAAGAGCTCGGTCATCTCGTCGGTGGTTTTCATCCACTCTTGTTTTGAGTAGAGCATACGACCCTCGTCGTTGACGTACTTGTTGGTTGACAGGCAGATAAGGCGGTCGTGCGCCTCGGCGTCGTCTTCGTTGACGAAGTGGACGTCGTTGGTGCAAATCAGTTTGATGTCGTATTTACGAGCCAATTCGATGAGCTGAGGCTCGATACGACGCTGCAGCTCGTAGGCCTCGTGGTTAGCACGCGGCACGGTGGCTTTGTGGCGTTGGAGTTCGATGTAGTAATCGTCGCCCATAAGGTCCTTCCACCATTTGACGGCGCGTTCGGCACCGGCAAAGTCGCCGGCTGTCAGCAGTTTGGGAATCTCTCCGCCAAGACATGCCGAGCAGATGATAAGCCCCTCGTGGTGAGCGGCGATGGCCTCTTTGTCGGTACGTGGGTGGTAATAGTATCCCTCAGTCCAGGCTTGGGAGACGAGCTTGATAAGGTTGTGGTAGCCTTTTTCGTTTTTAGCCAATACGATGAGGTGACGGCCCTTGTCGTCTTCGTTTCCGCGGTCGGTCAGTTTGTTGGTGGCGACGTACATCTCACAGCCGAGGATGGGCTTGAGGTATTTAGCTTTGGCGGCGGCGAGGGCATTCTTGGCTTCGTCGATAGCGGCGGAGTCACCGGCGGCTTCGGCCTCGGCAAGTGCATTTTTGGCATCTTTGATGGCTCCCTTGGTTTTTTTGTTTACCTTGGCTGCGTAGTTAAAAAACTCCTTTATACCGAACATGTTGCCATGGTCGGTAATAGCCAAAGCGGGCATGCCGTCAGCTATGGCCTTGTCAACGAGAGCGTTAATCGAGGCTTGGCCGTCGAGCAGCGAGTACTGGGAGTGGACGTGGAGATGTACAAATTTTGACATTTATATATGAGTTGAGAGTTACTTTGTGATGTTGGAGCCGATTGGCAAATACGATTACAAAGGTACGAAAAAAAGTTGGGACAACCGCACCTTCCGAGATGTTCTTAAATAAGGGCATCGCAATGCGCTTTTGTTGAGTGGGGTGCGGTAGATTTTGTTTAGCCGGTCGGGTTTGTTTGTAATATTGGTGGGTGGCAAGGGGGATAGTCTCGCGGATTTTTACTACTTTTGTGCCGTGAAACCGAACAAACATTTTGTAGGTGCCAAAAAGGGTCTGTTGTGGCCCTTGATTAGCTTTGTTGCCGCCGTCGCTGTGACGTCGGCCGTTGTGTCGTGCTCATCGGTAAAGCATGTGCCCGACGGCGAGTTGCTTCTTAATAGTGTCGAAATTGATGTCCTCGATAATGACACCATCGAGGGCGAAGACTTTGTAAACTACCTCAGACAGTCGCCGAACCACAAAGTCCTTGGCTTTGCCAAACTCCAACTTGGCCTGTACAATCTGTCGGGCAAGGATTCGACACGGTGGTACAACCGTTGGCTGCGCCGCATGGGTCAGGCTCCAGTGCTGTACGATTCGACATTGACCGATGCGTCGGCGCGACAGCTGCGTACGGCCCTTGTTAACCGTGGTTTTATTGATGCTCAAGTCGAAATTGACTCGACCGTGCGCCGCGACAAAAAACGTATCGATATACGTTATAAAATCAATACCAACGAGCCGATGCTTATCGGGTCGATAGTGCGCGAGTGTGAGGACGAGGCCATAGCCGACATCCTTGACGGCAGCGACGAGCCGTCGTTGATTGTGCCCGGACAGCCCCTCGACCGCAATGTCCTCGACGCCGAGCGCTCGCGTCTGGCAACGATACTGCGAAACAGCGGCTACTACGCCTTTACCAAGGAGTCGATTAGTTTCATCGCCGACACGGTTGCCGGTTCGAACGTCGCTGAGCTGACAATGACCGTGCAGCCGCCGCAGACGGTCAAACTGTCGACCGGCGAGGTCATCGGCCCGGGCGAGCATAAAAAGTACAATATTCGTCATATATATTTTGTGACCGACTACGACGGGCGCTCGTCGGGGCTCAAACTCGACTTTCCCGACCGCGACACCGTTGCCTATCACGACATCGACGTGCTGTATGGCCCTGACCACTATATCAAACCGGGTATATTGTACGAAAAATGCTTTATCCGTGCCGGTCAACCCTACAATGCCACCGAGGTCGACCGCACCTACGAGGCCCTCAGCCAGTTGCCCATTCTGCGATTTATCAACATCGAAATGGACCCCGTTGCAACTGTCGACGACACGATGTGGATGGATGCATATATATTGCTCAGCCGCAACAAAAAACAGAGCATCGCCGTCGAACTCGAGGGTACAAACTCGGAGGGCGACCTCGGTTTCGGTGTTGGCTTTACCTATCAGCACCGAAATTTGGGACACCGCTCGGAGTTGTTTACGGCCAAATTCCGTGCTGCCTACGAGAGCCTCAACGGCGATTTTGACGGCATTATCAACAATCGATACACAGAGTATGCCGGCGAGCTTGGTATCACCTTCCCCAAATTTAAAGCCCCGTTTTTGTCTAAGGCGTTTAAGATGCGCTCGCGTGCCCAGACCCAGCTTGCCCTGTCAATGAACTACCAGGAGCGCCCCGAGTATACGCGCGTCATTGCCGGCGCGGCATGGAAGTATAAGTGGTCGACGCTCAGACACGGTTACAATACCCGTCGCACCTTCGACCTTATCGACGTAAGCTACGTGTACCTTCCGCATTCGACCATCAATTTTATCGACCAGATAGCACCCGACAACCCACTGCTGCGTTACAGCTACGAGGACCACTTTATTATGCGTATGGGTTATACATATTATGTGACAAACCGACGCATACCCACGGCAAACCAAAACGCTTTCGAGCTGCAGCCCTCGGTGACAACGCTGCGAGCCTCGGTCGAGATGGCCGGTAACCTTTTGTATGGCATATCGAAAGCAACCGGTATGCATCGCCATGACGGGGCTTACAAGATATTCGGTATACAATACGCTCAGTATCTAAAGGGCGAGGTCGACTGGATGTACACGCGTTTTTTGACTCATCGCCAGGCGCTTGCAATGCACGCCGGATTCGGTATTGTTTATCCATACGGCAACTCGTCGATGGTGCCGTTCGAGAAACGCTTCTATGCCGGCGGCGCCAACAGCGTGCGCGGTTGGTCGGCACGTACGCTCGGCCCCGGGTCGTACGATGCACGCAACCAGGTGGTCGATTTCATTAACCAGTGTGGCGACATCCGACTTGATTTCAGTCTCGAATACCGATTCAAACTCTTTTGGGTGTTCGAAGGTGCGCTGTTTGTCGATGCCGGAAACATTTGGACAATCAAAAACTATGTCAACCAACCGGGTGGCCTGTTTAAGTTCGATAAATTCTACAAAGAGATAGCAGCGGCATACGGAGCGGGACTGCGTATGGACTTTACCTACTTTTTGCTGCGCTTTGACCTGGGTATGAAGGCCCACAACCCGGCAATGAACCAAGAGCCCTGGCCGCTTGTTCATCCTAACTGGCACCGCGATGCTACGTTCCATTTTGCGGTGGGTTATCCATTTTGATTAAAAATTTGTAACGATGAAAAAGCTTGTAATATTCGACCTTGACGGTACGCTTGTTAATACAATCGACGATTTGGGCGTAGCCTGTAATCACGCCCTCGAAAGTATGGGATATCCTACACACGGAAGGTCGGTTTACCCCTCGCTTGTGGGCAACGGTATATCCAAACTGATAGAACGAGCACTGCCCGAGGATGCACGCCGTCAGCGTGTTATCGAGGCTATGCGTACGCGTTTTATCGAGTACTACAACGACCACCTATGGGACGAGTCGCATCCCTATGACGGTATTCCCGAGCTGCTCGACGAGCTTACCGGACGCGGTGTGGCCGTGGCCGTCGCATCGAACAAGTATCAGGAGGCAACGGGCCGAATCATCGAACATTTTTTTGGCAGCATACCTTGGGTGGCTATTATGGGGCAACGCGACCTTGTTCCTCTTAAACCCGACCCCTCGGTGGTGTTCAATATTCTGCTCGAGCATCCTACGCCCAAAACCGATGTGCTTTATGTCGGCGACTCGGGCGTGGATATGGAAACGGCCTACCGTGCGTGTGTCGAAAGCGTAGGCGTCACCTGGGGATTCCGCCCCCGTGCCGAGCTGACCGCGGCCCATGCCGACCACATCGCCACCAATCCCGACGAGATACTCGGCTGGCTCTGATCTTCGCGCCCCGCGGCGCTCACACAGCACCAAAACGCCCTCGCTCTTTTTAGTTTAGTAGTTTAGTGGTTTAGTAGTTTAGTAGTGGGGCCTTGGTTGCCACGTTCCCCTCGCTCCCCCGGCTTTTTTAGTGGTTTAGTAGTTTAGTAGTGGGGCCTTGGTTGCCACGTTCCCCTCGCTTCCCCGGCTTTTTTTTACCGTGGTAGGTGGCTGCCGTCGCTATTCGAGCATGTTCTTCGGTTGCTATTATAGCGGTGTGAGCGCGGAAGCGCGAATCGGCACGGCATCATGCATTGATGGGCTTTCCGAATCTCGGCCCTCTCGCCTTAAGCCGCTCGTGGAGAGTGGTGTATGGATGGAGATTTGGTAAGATTGAAAATTTTGCATAATTTTGTAATTTATATGGCAAATCAATAATAAACAATAATAATTTCTCTCTATGAACCAATTATCACGAATAGCTCTCGTAGCTGTCAGCGCGGCATTTTTTGCCTCGACAGCCTCGGCTGCTGTTGTTCCTTATGACGAGGAACATTTTCCCGATGCGGCTTTCCGTGCACAAATCGAAAGCAAGGTAGCCAGCCCCGCATCAGCGTCTAACAAATTGACCTTTGAAACCATTGACGGTGTTAAGTATCTAAATACCAACAAATTGATCAATTTCGGTTCGATTGACTCAAAAGTCACTGACTTGACGGGTATCAAGTATTTTGATCATATCACATCGCTGGATATCACGAGCGCCTGCCAGGTTGGGCTTAAGTATGTCGACTTGCGAGGTATGACAAACCTCACCGCGTTGACGTATGCAACGTATAGTTCGACTACTACGGATGAATATACAAAGAATGCAAACTCAAAGTGTATTCTCGAAACCCTTCTTTTGGATGGCAGCGGCATTAAGGATCTTAAGCATCCTAAATGCCAAAAGCTAAAACACGTTTCGGTCCGCAACTGTAAAAATCTCCAGGCCATTAACCTTCAGCACTGCGACCTGATGGGACTTGACCTGACCGGATGTACGGCAGTTTCGACAATCTGTGTTATGAAAAACCCGAATATGACGTTTTTGAAACTGGACGAAAACGATGCCGCCATCAAATACCTTTTTATCGGTTATACAAAAATCACAGAGCTGAACCTGAGCCCGCAGATGAGCAATATAATGACAATCAGTATGGCCAATGTTCCGATTTCCAAACTCGATTTGACCGGGATGTATGGCAAGTCGCTCAGTGCGTTTTATATCAACGGCAGCTCATTGATTTGGGTAAAAGGACTCAAAGATGTTTATAAAGGAAACGGTACATGGACAATGAACGGTACCGGCAAACTCAATGTCGGCTATGTTGACAGTTTCCAAATCCACGAACCCGGCGATAACAGTCTATATGTAGCCGTGAACTCGGTTACCGGCGGTAAATATGACAAATCGACCGGCGTTTTCACCTTTAACGAAGGCGTATACACCGCTACGATCAAAATCCAGTACGGTCACAAATCAGGCACGTTGGGATACGGTAAATACTATACCGTCACCGTTACTCGCGAAAAAGCGCCGCTGAATCTCTTTATCGAGTACTCGGCCAACAATCCCATCCACAATGAGTATTTACATAATAACTCGGCAATGTTGGCAGCGGATGCCAAGGACGGCTGTGAGCGTTTGCCCCTTACACATGTCAAGGATAACGAATACTCGTACAATGGTTATCTGATGGGTAACTTCCGCCTCGTTCAGGTCAAGGAAGATGGTTCGGAAGCATATCTGGGAGCAAACAGCACGCAGACAACAACAATCTATCCCGACATGGAGCAGGGACAGGTCCAAGTCAGCAGCTCGGATCATCACGCCATCCATCTCGATGTAACTACCAAAACAGCTATCAGCGGCGACAGCAACGATAAAGTACAGCGCGACCCTCAGCTCTCGTGGGATTTCACAACCCACCAGGACGAACACGAGGGAATGGGATTGCACATGCCCAATGCCAAACTGACGTTTAACTATGTTAACGGAGCACCTGCCGGATACTTTATCTCGGAGAACACCCCTACCGGCGTAGACGACATCATTGTTGACAACCCCGGTTCGATTGACGATGAAGACGTAGATGCTCAGCCTGAGTACTTTGACTTGCAAGGCCGTCGCGTAGCACATCCTGCAAACGGTATCTATATCGAACGTCGTGGTTCGAAGGTTACCAAACGACTGATTCGTTAACGAAAGTACGAAATAATGTTAAAAATCGACCTTCCGATACAACTTTTTGGTATCTTTGTGCGTCTTATATATACAAAGCAGAGAAAATATCGCTCCCTGCCTGTGTGACTCCCTTAGTGGAGCCGTGGGCAAAGCGTTAAAGATATTGATTAGTTTTTTCATAGGATTAGATTTTTAAGGTTTTATAGAGATTGGAAGTCGGGAGACTCCCAATCTTTTTTTGTATATATACGAAGCAAACAAAGCGAGGTGAGCACTTGCCCGGATAGGGCTAAGGTGCTCACCTCGTTGGTGTTTATGCGTTATCCGCAGGGATCTTACTTGTTCAAGCCGCAGGCTTTGCAGCGTTCGTTGATTTCGGTGAAGAAGTCGTTGCCTTTGTCGTCGACGAGGATGAATGCGGGGAAGTCCTCCACTTCGATTTTCCAGATGGCTTCCATGCCGAGTTCGGGATACTCGAGCAGCTCGACTTTCTTGATCGAGTCCTTGGCAAGGATTGCGGCCGGACCTCCAATCGAACCCAGGTAGAAACCGCCATGCTTTTTGCAGGCATCGGTAACTTGTTTCGAACGGTTGCCCTTGGCAATCATAATCATCGAACCACCGGCTGCCTGGAACTGGTCGACGTAGGGGTCCATACGGCCGGCAGTTGTCGGGCCGAACGATCCTGAGGGCATGCCTTCGGGTGTTTTGGCCGGTCCGGCATAGTAGATGGGGTGATCTTTGAGATACTGAGGCATCGGCTCGCCGCTGTCGAGACGCTCCTTGATTTTTGCGTGGGCGATGTCGCGGCCCACGATGATGGTGCCGTTGAGCGACAGGCGTGTCGAAACGGGATATTTCGAGAGTTCGGCAAGCACTTCGGGCATCGGACGGTTGAGGTCGATTTTGACAACCGCGCCTTCGGCCTCCTTACGCATCGATTCGGGGATGAGTTCGCCGGGATTCGAGTCGAGTTTTTCGATCCACAGACCTTCGCGGTTGATTTTAGCTTTGACGTTGCGGTCGGCAGAGCAGCTTACGCCCATACCTACGGGGCAGGATGCTCCATGACGGGGCATACGGATCACTCTGATGTCATGTGCGAAATATTTTCCGCCGAACTGAGCGCCGAGACCGAGCTCCTCGCTGCATTTTTTCAGCTCTTTTTCGAGCTCGATGTCGCGGAAGGCGTGACCGAGTTCGTTGCCCTTGGTGGGGAGATTGTCGTAGTATTTAACCGATGCTTTTTTAACTACTTCGAGGTTTTTCTCGGCCGATGTGCCACCGATAACAAACGCGATGTGGTAGGGAGGGCAGGCTGCGGTGCCGAGGCTACTCATTTTTTCGACCAGGAAGGGGAAGAGGGTTTTGGGGTTGATCAGAGCTTTGGTCTCCTGATAGAGGTATGTCTTGTTGGCAGAGCCGCCGCCTTTAGCCACAAAGAGGAAGTGGTATTCATCGCCTTCGTGGCGTGGATGTCGATCTGTGCGGGGAGGTTGCAGCCGGTGTTCACCTCGTCGTACATGTTGAGGGGCGCGTTCTGGCTGTAGCGGAGGTTGTCGGTGGTGTATGTTTCGTAAACGCCGCGGCTTATGTACTCCTGGTCGTCAACGCCGGTGTAGACGTTTTGACCTTTTTCGGCGTGAACGACGGCCGTACCGGTATCCTGGCAGAAGGGCAGAGCGCCTTTGGCAGCTACCTCGGCATTGCGAAGCATTGTCAGGGCAACGAATTTGTCGTTGTCGCTGGCATTGGGGTTGGTAAGTATGTTGGCTACCATTTGGTTGTGTTCGCGGCGAAGCATAAAGGCGTTGTCGTGAGTAGCCTGACGTGTAAGGACGGTCAGTGCTTCGGGGTCAACAACGAGGAACTCGTGACCACCCCAGTTTTCGACCTTTACGTATTTGTCGGTCAGGTGGTAGTACTCGGTTGTGTCGGGCCCCAGAGGGAACATTTTCTGGTACTTGAAGGGTTTAGTTGCCATGGTTAATGTGTATAAAGTTAGAGTATTTTCGTATTGTACGGCAAAATTACTAATTTTTCCGATATTTTTTGTAACTTTGCGACATAATAACCAACACAAAAACAAAGCATGGAGACAAAAAGTCTTGTATCGATCGACGACATCACGTGTGACGAGATGTTGGAGCTGTTGGAGGATGCTCGTTATTTTGAGGAGCATCCCAATCATAAAATTTTGGATGGCCGCGTTGTAGCGACGTTGTTCTTCGAACCGTCGACACGTACGCGGCTTAGTTTTGAAACGGCGGTTAATCGTCTCGGAGGTCGTGTAATCGGCTTTTCGGATGCGGCCACGACTTCGTCGTCAAAGGGTGAGACCCTTAAGGATACCATCAAGATGGTGTCGAACTACGTCGACCTGATTGTGATGCGCCACTATCTGGAGGGGGCCGCGCGATATGCCACCGAGGTGACCGATACGCCAATTATCAATGCCGGTGACGGGGCCAACCAGCATCCGTCGCAGACCATGCTCGACCTTTACTCCATTTACAAGACGCAGGGCCACCTCGACAATCTGACCATCACGATGGTGGGCGACCTGAAATATGGCCGTACGGTTCACTCGCTACTGATGGCTATGAAGTACTTCAACCCTACATTCAGATTCGTGGCCTGCAACGAGCTGAGTATGCCCGTCGAATATAAAAAGTTCCTCGACGAGCAAGGTATAAAATACACCGAGCATACCGATTTCAGCCCCGAAGTCATCAACTCGTCAGACATCATCTACATGACCCGCGTGCAGCGCGAACGTTTTACCGACATTCTTGAGTATGAACGCGTAAAGGACCTCTACTCGTTGCATAACTCGATGCTCGACGGCGCCCGCGACAACCTGCGTATACTCCATCCACTGCCTCGTGTCAACGAAATCAACCCTGACGTCGACGACAACCCCAAGGCTTACTACTTTGAGCAGGCCCGCAACGGCCTCTACGCCCGCCAGGCCATCATCTGCCGTGCGCTGGGCATAAAAGTACGTTAATTAAGTCAAAAGTCAGAGGTATGAGTTATGAAGTAAAAACAGTGTAATAACTCAGTGATTTAGAATATTCGGAAATGGATACAAATAAAAACAAAAAAGAGCTGGCCGTGGCAGCTTTGCGCAACGGTACCGTAATCGACCATATACCCTCGACGGCATTGTTCCAGGTTGTCAAGATACTCGGAATATCCCAACTCGACACCAACGTGACAATCGGTTTTAACCTCGACAGTGTCAAACTTGGCAAAAAAGGTATCATCAAGGTCGCCGACGTCGAGTTTCCCGAAGGGATGCTCGACCGCATCGCGCTCATTGCCCCGACTGCCGTCGTTAATATTATCCGCGACTACGAAGTGGTTGACAAACACCCGGTTAAACTTACCGATACCGTGGTCGGGATCGTCAAATGCGGCAATCCCAAGTGTATCACCAACAACGAACCGATGCGTACCGTCTTCCATGTTACGCACGGCGTCGGCCCGATGCCGGCTGTGCTGCGTTGCCACTACTGTAACCACGCAGTCGAGGCCTCGAAAGCGCAGATGCTATGAGCGGAGAGCACAGAAAGGTGTCGTGGAAGCCGGGCACGATGGTCTATCCCGCCCCGGCAGTACTTGTCAGCTGCGGATCGACTCGCGAGGTGGCCAATATGTTCACAGTGGCGTGGGTCGGTACGATATGTACAAACCCGGCCATGCTGTCGATATCCGTCCGCCCCGAGCGACATAGCTATGATATCATCCGACGCGAGATGCAATTCACCGTCAACCTTACGACCGAGGCTATGGTGCGTGCGACCGATTGGTGCGGCGTAAGGTCGGGCCGCGACTATGATAAATTTGCCCAAACCGGACTGACGCCGTTGCCCGGCGTTGTCAACTCGTGTTATATGATAGCCGAAAGTCCGCTGTCGATTGAGTGCGCCGTCACCGACATCATCCACCTTGGCAGCCATGATATGTTTATTGCCAAGGTTGTTAACCTCGTTGCCGACGAGCGTTATATCGACCCTGAAACGGGTCGTTTTGACCTCGCGGCCGCCGGGCTGATGGCCTACAGCCACGGAAAATATTACAAACTCGGCGAGCAAATAGGCTCGTTTGGATTCTCAGTACGAAAAAAGAAATGACCGACCTCGAACTGCTTGCCCCGGCACGCGATGCCGCGACCGCCAAAGTCGCAATCGACTGCGGCGCCGACGCCGTCTATATCGGTGCCGGCCACCATGGTGCACGCGCTGCAGCCGGCAACTCGATTGACGATATACGCGATGTTTGTGAGTATGCCCATCGCTTCGGAGTGCGGATATATGTTACGCTCAACACCCTTGTGTATGACAACGAAATTGACGATGTCCGTCAGTTAGTCTTAGACTTGTATGGTGCCGGCGTCGATGCGCTGATTGTGCAGGATATGTCGCTGATGAAAATGGATATACCGCCCATCGAGCTCCACGCCAGCACCCAGTGCGATGTGCGTACCCCCGAAAAAGCCCGTTTTATGGAGGCCGTGGGTATGAGCCAGATTGTTTTGCCGCGTGAGTTTACGCTCGACGAGATACGCGCTGTGCGTGCCGTGACGACGGTGCCCCTGGAGGTGTTTGTCCACGGTGCTCTGTGCGTAAGCTACAGCGGCGATTGTCGGGCAAGTTTTGTCAACGGCGGCCGAAGCGCCAACCGCGGCGAGTGTGCCCAAATGTGCCGACTGCCCTACGATGTCTTTGACGGCGACGGCCATCGTGTCGATGTTGATCCCTACGTGCTGTCGTTGCGCGATATGAATCGTCTTGCCGACCTTGCCGACCTTGTCGAGGCCGGGGCTTCGTCGTTCAAAATCGAGGGGCGTCTGAAATCAGCCGAGTATGTCTGTAACGTCGTATTGGCTTATTCGTCAGCACTTAATCGCATAGTCGAGACTAACCCCGAGCGCTACCGCCGTGCTTCGTTTGGACGCGTGGATACGGATTTTGTACCCGACGTGTCAAAAACGTTTAACCGCGGATTTACAAACTATTTTTTGCGTGGAGAACAGCCCGCTCCTGCATCGTTGGCATCGATGCGCACCCCCAAGCACGTCGGTCGCAGGGTAGGGCGTGTTGTCCGTGCCGATGCTCGCTCGATAACGCTCAATGCCGATGCCGAACTTGCCAACGGCGACGGATTAGGTTTTTTCGATGCCGGGGGCCGTTTTGTCGGATTCCGTGCCAACCGTGTTGAAGGTAACACGGTTTATGTTGCTACGCCATTGACTGTTAAGCCAGCCAAAGGGGTGGAAATATACCGCAACAACGATAAAACGTTTGTCGACCGACTGACTTCGACGCGCGTAAAACGCAGTGTGGGCCTCACAGCCCGGCTCGAACCGACAATGCACGGTATCTCGTTGACACTGACCGATGAACGTGGTCATTGTGCAACGTCGGTACTCGCCGGCGAATTCGACGCAGCAAAAAAACCTCAGGCCGAAGCGCGCCGTGCAACCCTTTCGCGTTTGGGCGAAACGGTTTATCGACTCGATGACGTCGAAGACGGATTGGGCGATGTTTTTGTCCCCGCCTCGCAATTGACCGAGCTTCGCCGTCGCGCTGTCTCGGCATTGGAGACGGCAACCAAGGCTGATATAGTTGGTAGTCAAAAACGCACGTCTGCATCTGCACTTCGTCCTGATGCCGTCTATCCGAAGGCGCATCTCGATATGCACGACAACGTGGCTAACCACCTCGCCAAGCAGTTCTATGCCGAGCATGGTGCCATTGTCGATGCACCCGCGCTCGAAGTTGCCGACCGCAGCGTGGTTGAGGGCGAGTTGACGGTGATGACTACGCGCTACTGCCTGCGGCGCGAACTTGGCTGTTGCCTCAAGACTCCCGAGGGCCGGCGAGTTAAAGGGCCGTTGACCATCAAAGCACGTGGCACCGTGGCTCGGCCCATGCGCCTCGACTTTGACTGTGCCCGCTGCCGCATGAACGTCATCGCCATCCCCAACAAATCATACTAACAAAGACAAAGTTAACTTTTTCTCAACAAACACTAACAATGCCTTTAGTGACCTTTTACCATACTGCCCCGAGCTCCATTTTTAGACTCGCATGTCGTTGAATGACTTGCGAATACGACAAAAACCTTACACGATTTCTTATTTCATTATATATAGAGAAGTGTATTTTGTCCTCAAACTCATCCCTTCGATTGCTATCAGCTACAATATAGAATTTCGAAAAAAAATCTTGGAGTTCAAAGAATTTAGATAATGAATTTTTCATATCGGTAGTGTGCTCAACTTCATAAAAGTGTGCCGGCATATTCCTGCAGTTGAACCAAATCACGTCCACCGTTCGCGCTTTTCTCAATATGTCGTCGTAAGTAAACGATGGAATATTGGTGAAATGTGCGATGTCGCACAATTCGTTCCCAAGAAATAATCTATGTTTATCTTGAGCGGGGACAAATGTGCTGTGTCCCGATAAGTTTCCAATTTCGACTAATAATCCTTGATAATAACCATGTGTAAATTGTTCTTCGGACTGTTTATTACCTTCTTCAAGTCTGAATTTTTCGAGAACTTTATCGCGATATTCCTCTAATGCCCATAGTCCGGGTCTAATCTTGAAAATTGAATCACTATACTGTACAATACGCCTGATAGAAGCCTCTGGTGTCTTTGTTGCCCAATTAGAGAAATCTACAACCTCGTTTAGTCTTCGCAAAGTAGCCCAACCACCTTGTGATTTTAATGCATCAATAACTTGTTGTTCCTGTGTGATTTTTGTCATGGTTATTTTGCTTGTTTATGTTATGAGTTGGGTTAGTCGAAGCGGAGGGTGCCGGCGGGGGAGAGGTGGGTGGCGATGCGGGCCGGGACAAGGAGGATGAGCCAGGCGGCAAGGAGTGTGGCTATGTTGACAAGCACCATTGACAGGGCGTCGGTGTAGACAGGTACGCTCGACAGGTAGTACATGTCGGGGTCGAGGCTAACTATGTGCCACCGTGACTGTACAAAAATGAATCCTAATCCAATGACGTTGCCCAAAACGATGCCGACAACCGAAAGTTTTAACGAAAGGTAGACAAAAAGTCGGCTGATAGTCCCGGTTTTTGCGCCCAAGGCTCGCAGCAGTCCGATGGTGTTTATTTTTTCGAGTACTTGGATAAATAGCGAGCTGACAAGGGTTGTCGCCGCTACGAGTGCCATGAGTATAAAGATGACAACAACGTTGGTGTCGAGCAATTCGAGCCAGTTAAGGTACAGTGATCCTTGCTGTTGAATGGTCGAAATCAAGTAGTATCGGTCGGGATTCTGTGTTTGATAGGCGAGCGATGCATATTGTTCGGCCAGGCGTCGGCCTATGTAGTCGGCACTGTCAAGTGGTATGCTGCGCAATTCGATGGCAGTCACCGTATTGTCGCCTTGACGGGCAGTGGCCCGCAGTGCATCAGAGTTGGCGTATGCAATCATGTCGTCGTATTCGCTGAGCCCTGACGAGTAGGTGCCGGTCAGTACGAAAGGACGCGATTTGATTTTTTCGTCGATAAAAAAACAGGCGTTGAAGCGGTCGCCGATGTTGATTCCCAGTCGGTTCGCAATTTTTTCGGGCAACACGACCGAGCGGCGGTCGGCGCTGTCGAGCCATTGCCCGGCTGTAATATTAGCACGCTCGAAATCAGCCTTGTAAGCCGGCTCGTGACCACGTAGTACGATGGCAGCAAAATCGTCGTCGGTTTTCAATATGGCCGGCAAGGTGACCATCGGGACGATCTCGGCATCCCGGGCAACCGTCGCGAGCGGGGTCTTGGTAACCTCGTCAAAGGGAAAAAATCCAGACTCGGCCTCGGGCGATGCAGTGACGGTGACGGGGGCGACAAAACCTTGGAGTTTCGATGTAATCTCACGCTTAAACCCCATTGATACGGCTAATGTTACTTCCATCACAGCCAGGGCAAATGCTACGCCGAGAATGGCAATGATCGACCCTGTCCGCGCTGTTCCGCGCTGACTCGACGACATACGTTTAAATAGCCAAAAGGGTAGGGACGCCATTATATTTCGGATTTATCTGACAAAGTTACAAAGAAAAGTTGAAAACCGCAATATGTAGATATGGACGCAGTGTATATGAAAAAAAATAAGTAATTTTGTTGATTAATTCTTATACGGTATATTCTCATACTAAAACAATAGGAATAGAAAAATCATCGATATGAAGTATGTTAAATACATATATACCTTTTTGTTAGCTGCGTTGGCAGTGGTTGTCGGCAGCTGCGGCGGTGACGAACCTAAGCCGTCGCCGAGCTCGGTATCGCGTACGATATTGGTGTATATGGTATCGAACAATAGTCTGGGCGTTGCCGGGTGTGACGACAACGACATCGACGAGATGTGCCGGGCGGCGCGTGCAGGTCATTTTGGCAACGGCCGGTTGATATTGTTTCGCGCCGGTACTGACGGACGTCAAAATCTGTACGAAATTGACAACCAAGGTCGTACGGTGCTTCTAAAGGAGTATGACCAAACACGCTATGCCATATCGTCCGACCGTATGCTCGCTGTCATGGCCGACGCTAAAGCTCTTGCCCCGGCCGATGACTACGGCTTGATAATGTGGAGCCATGCCTTAGGCTGGACGCAGAATGGCCAAAAGGACGACATCGATACCAAAACGTGGGGCGATGACCGTGGCCATACGATGAATATCAGTACCTTAGCGCGTGTACTCGAACAGCAGCGTTGGGGCTTTGTCTACTTTGATTGCTGCTACATGGGGTCGGTCGAGGTCCTTTATCAATTGCGGTCTGCGACCTCAAAAATCGTGGCGTCAGCTTCCGAGATTCCGCTCGATGGTATGCCCTACGACAAAAATCTTAAGCTTTTGTTTGCGGCCGAACCCGATTTGGTCGCTGCGGCTCGCAATACCTTCGAATACTACGACGCCTTGAGCGGTGACGACCGCACATGTACTATTTCGGTCTTTGACTTGAAGGGTATGGAGCAGCTGGCAACGGCTTCCCGAGCCATTTACGAGGCCTCGACCAAGGTGTCGGTCCGCGATTTCGAAAATCTGCCGCTATCGACTGATTTTCGCCCGTTGTTTTACGACTTCGGCGTTTACGTCCGCGGCATGGCCGGTGCAAACGATGTCAGGTCGCAGCTGACCGAAGGCTGGAACCGTGCGTACGCCAACGTTGTTACTTATAAAATGTCAACACCTAAACTATGGGACAGCATATCGTTGAGCAACTTCACGGGTATTTCGACCTACATACCTCGTACGGTTGCTGACATGACCTACCGCAATTACAATACACTCGATTGGTACACCGACGTTGCCTCGGCATTGTACAAGTAATGTTCAACTAAAAATATGATACTACTCCAGGAAATAATCCCCGCGGCGACGACAGCCGCTAACGACTCGATACCGACAATATCGCAGGAGATTGCCAAACTCAAAACGATGCCGTTCGACGACTTGATGAACTCGGTTGTGCAAGGCTTGGTTAAGTTCTCGATTAACCTTGCCTTAGCCATAATCGTTTTCTATGTCGGCAAATTTATAATTCGCAAGCTGTTCAATTTTTTGCGAAATATAATGACACGCCGAAAAGTCGAGCCGTCGCTGATGACCTTTGTGCTGAGTATGGTCAAAATTGTGCTTTATTTTATACTGATAGTCACCGTTATAGGTATAGTCGGTATAGAAACGACATCATTCTTGGCCTTGTTCGGTGCTGCCGGTGTCGCAATCGGTATGGCCCTGAGCGGCACACTGCAGAATTTTGCCGGCGGTGTCCTTATACTGCTACTGAAACCCTATAAGGTAGGGGACTACATCGAAACCCAAGGCTATGCAGGCTATGTTAGCGAGATACAGATTTTCCACACAATCATATCGACCTACGACAACAAATCCATAATCCTGCCCAACGGCGGCCTTTCGACCGGGTCGATAAACAACTGGTCGCGCGAGGACTATCGCCGAGTCGAGTGGACAGTGTCGATATCCTACGGTGACAGTGTCGAGGATGCCCGTAAGGCAATTATGAGTATTTTTGACAGTGATCCGCGAGTCGTCCGCAAATACATAGAAGACGACCGCGAGATGCGTCTGAAATCGGGCGAGATAACCGATAATCCCGAGGTTAAGGAGGATGACGACCTCGAGGACCTGGACGGTGACGGCATCCCTGACAAATATCAGCGCGGGCCATGGATTAAACGTATTTTTACCACGCATCGCTACAAAGTAGCTAAAAAACTGGAGGAGGCAAATCAAAAACGTGCCGAGAAACTCCAGGCCGCCATCGAAAAGATTCCGCGTATGCCGTCTGTAACCGTCGACACCCTCAACTCGTCGAGTGTCGACCTGAAAGCGCGTGCTTGGGCCCGTACTGAGTACTACTGGCCGCTGTTTTACGAAATCAACGAGCGTATATACAACGAGCTGCCCAAGGCCGGTATCCACTTCCCCTTCCCCCAGATGGATGTCCACGTAAATACGGTCGATTAATCTTCAATCTCTTAAATACGGCGCGAAACTCGTGCCGGTATGAACGATACGGCCCTCGATTTTGTTGTTTTTTCAAGGGACCGTAAACGCTCGTGCGTTTTTGGCAAACTTTTTGCTGAACGATACTAACGATAAAACACTACGATATGAAACACAACAAAGATAAAGCCACACAGGCAGCCGAACAACTCGGTGACGACCTCCATCGTGTAGATAACGGTGAAGCCGCCACTTTCGATGACGTCGAGGAACTGAACCCCGAGGTTGTTGATGATTTTGAAAATATTGCAGCTGAGGAACTTAGCGCTGAAGATAAACTCACGTCCGAGCTTAACGATACCAAAGCCGCCCTCGAAAAAGAAAAGAAAGAATACCTCTTTTTGATGGCCGACTTTGACAATTTTCGCAAACGTGTCGTAAAAGAAAAAGCCGACCTGATTAAAAATGCAGCCGAAAATACCCTCCGCGGCCTTCTGCCCATTGTCGACGATTTTGAACGCGGCCTCGAAGCAACCAAGGATGCAGCCGACGCTGATGCTGTTCGTCAAGGTATGGAGTTGATTTATAACAAACTTGTTAAATTCTTGGCTGACAATGGGGTAAAAGCGATGGAAACCGCCGGAGCCGACTTCGATGCCGACCTCCACGAGGCTATCGCCAGTGTGCCCACCGGTGACGAGACTCAAAAAGGCAAAATCATCGATACGACCCAAAAAGGGTACACCATCAACGACAAAGTGCTTCGTCACGCCAAAGTTGTTGTGGGCGAATAAAACGGTGATTGCCCGGTTAATCATCGTCCCCATATCAATACGTATATTATATAGCACAGCTTAAAATAGAAACAATGGCAGAAACAAAACGAGACTACTACGAAGTGCTTGGCGTGTCGAAAAACGCTACACCCGACGAGCTTAAAAAAGCATATCGCAAACTCGCCATCAAATATCACCCCGACCGCAACCCCGGCGACAAAGATGCCGAGGAAAAGTTTAAAGAGGCGGCCGAGGCCTACGACGTACTCAGCGACGAAACAAAACGACAGAAATACGACCAGTTCGGCCATTCGATGGGTCCGCAAGGATTCCCCGGTGGAGGTGCATACTCGGCCGGAGGTATGTCGATGGAGGATATCTTTGCTCAATTCGGCGACCTGTTCGGTATGGGCGGATTCGGCGGTGGCGCAACCGGTCGACGCACCTCGCGTCCGCGTCAGGCTCAACGTCGTGGCTCGGACCTCCGCATCCGTGTAAAACTCACCCTCGAGGAGATTGCAAAAGGCGTTGACAAGACCCTCAAGGTGCCCACATACGTAAAATGTGAACACTGCAACGGTACCGGTGCTAAGGACGGCGTGGCATTCTCGACCTGTCCTACGTGTCACGGAACCGGTTCGATAACCCAGGTGCAGCAGACAATCTTCGGCGGCATGGAGTCGCACGTAACTTGCCCTCAGTGCGAAGGTTCGGGCAAAATTATCACCGAAAATTGTACATATTGCCGCGGCGAAGGTGTTGTGCGTAAAGAGCAGCAAGTGTCCTTCTCCATCCCCGCAGGCGTTAGCGAAGGAGATGTCTACACAATCAAAGGCAAAGGCAACGCTCCCCGCCACGGCGGCATAAACGGCGACCTTTTGGTTGTTATCGAGGAAGTTAAACACCCCGAACTTATCCGCGATGGCAAAGATGTGATTTACAACCTGATGCTTGATATACCGACAGCAACCTTGGGCGGATCGGTCGAGGTTCCGACAATTTCGGGACGTGCCCGACTCAAAATTGCTCCGGGTACGCAGCCCGGCAAGGTGCTTCGACTCCGTGGAAAAGGATTACCCGATCCACAAACCCGAGCCACCGGCGACGAGCTTATCAACGTCATGGTATACATACCCGAAAAACTCAGCGACGACGAACGCGCCGCTATCGAGAAGCTCCAAGGCTCGCCCAATATCCAACCCGGCGAAGCTGAAAAACACCGCATCTTCTCGAAGTTGAAACACATCTTCGGCAACGAATAAAGGCGAGAGGCGAAAGGAGATAGGCGAGGTGCGAAAGGCGAGGCAACTGGAGTCATCCCGATGTATCTCGATGTATCCCGTTGTATCCCGATGAAACCCGATTCATCCCGATGCGAGATTAGTAATAAACTGAAAACCGCATACTATACGAGCCGGGACATTAGCAAATAAACATGTTTGCTGATGTCCCGGCTCTATTTGTATCTATTTGCAAAGTACGGATACAATAAAGAGGGTCTAAAAAAATCTTAAAAATGTTTCGAAAAATACCGAAAAAATGACTATCTTTGTGCCGAAATTGTGTGTGTACACCCCCATTTCGGGGAGGTTATGCACTGAATAAGAACTAACCCTACTGTCCTAAAAGAGCAAATATCAATACATTATCATGATAGCTTTAGACATTTTCGGAATCAGTAACAATGCCCTGCTTGCTGTCACTGCCGCATTGACCGGCGTCGGCCTTGTCGGGCTTGCTATGTGGATTGCCGGTTTGATTTCACCTAAATCGTACAATCCTCAAAAAGGCGAACCCTACGAGTGCGGTATTCCCACTCGAGGCGAGTCAATGTCACAGTTCCGCGTAGGTTATTACCTTTTCGCGATTCTGTTCCTTATGTTCGATGTTGAAACCGTATTTTTGTACCCGTGGGCAGTCCGTATGCGCGAACTTGGCACGGACGGTATCATCAGCATTGCAGTGTTCTTCAGTATATTAGTATTAGGCCTCGTTTACGCCTGGCGGAAAGGAGCTCTTGAATGGAAGTAACGACAAAAGCATGCCCTACGAGGCATGGAAAGACAACGAGTATATCGAAAAACTCGCTGAGGAACTGCAGGAAAGCGGCACCAACGTCGTCGTCGGCTCGCTCGACAAACTTATCAACTGGGGGCGGTCCAACTCCATCTGGCCCCTCACCTTCGCCACCAGTTGCTGCGGCATCGAATTCGTGTCGCTCGGAGCCGCGCGCTACGACATGGCGCGCTTTGGCTGGGAAGTGGCGCGTGCCTCGCCCCGTCAGGCCGACTTCATGATGGTGGCCGGAACGATCGTACACCGCATGGTGCCCGTGTTCCGCCGTCTCTACGACCAGCTCGCCGAGCCTAAGTATGTGATTGCCTGCGGTAGCTGCGCCATCTCGGGCGGCCCGTTCCGCAAATCCTACCACGTGGCCAAGGGCATCGAGGACATCGTGCCTGTCGACGTATTTCTGCCCGGCTGCCCTCCGCGCCCCGAGGCTATGATCTACGCTATCATGCAGCTTTCGCGCAAAATCAAGGTCGAGAAATTCTTCGGCGGCGTAAATCGTCAGGAAAAACGTGCCGAGTTTATGGACGAACATCCTTTAAAGGACGTTGATTAATCGACTCGCTTTGTAAATCAACCACGCGACCAAATCAGAGAATAACTACTATATATAACGAAGTGCTCCAAAACGACATGGCATCACTCCAAGAAAAATTAGCAGGCCTTTACCCTTCGGCTACCTTCGAGGAAGTCGACGGCGTACTGACCGTTACAGTCCCCGACAGTGACTGGCACAACTTAGCTGTAACAATCCGCCGTGACAGTGATATTTCGATGGATTTCCTCGAAACTATCATCGGTATGGACTGGGTAAGCTCCTTAGGTTGTGTATATTACTTTACATCGACTAAATACAACACTCAACTGGCCGTCAAAGTCAGCACCACCGACCGCACAAATCCCATGCTGCACTCGATTGCAGACCTCTGGGCGGTTGCAACGCTTTTCGAACGCGAGGTGTACGACTTTTTCGGCATTATTTTTATCGGTAACCCCGATATGCGTCGCCTGTTCCTGAGCGTTGACTGGAAAGGTTATCCCCTACGCAAGGACTACGACGAGTCGCCCGAGCTCAACCCCGTCTCGACCGACAACGAACGCATTGTCGACACTACCGACCGCTATGTCGAACTCGAGGGCAAGGTGGTTAAAGAAACTGTCAACGTATTCGAACCCGAAGATTTTGTTGTCAACATCGGCCCGCAGCACCCCGCAACCCACGGTGTGCTCCGTTTCCGCACAGCTCTCGACGGCGAAAATATCAAGAAAATCGACGTCTATATGGGTTACATCCACCGCGGTGTTGAAAAACTCTGCGAAACACAGATGTATCCCCAAACCCTGCACTATACCGACCGACTCGACTATTTCTCGGGCCAAATTTATCACCACGGCCTTTGCCTGCTCTACGAACGTGCAATGGGTCTTGAAATTCCCCGCCGTGCACAGGTGATCCGCGTGATGATGGACGAGCTTCGCCGCATCGCCATCCACTGCCTCTTCATCGGTACATTCTGCATGGACCTCGGTGCCACAACGATGCTTTTCTACACGCTGCGTGTGCGCGAGCAGATTCTCGACATCATGGAGAAGACCTGCGGTGCCCGCATGACATTCAACTATCCCTGCATCGGTGGCGTTATGCAGGACCTCGCACCCGACTTTGTCGACGACGTCAAAGCGCTATTGGCTGTTCTGCCCGCAAATATTAAAGAATACAACAAACTCTTTACCGGCAACGTTATTGCCAAAGGCCGTCTCGAAGGCGTTGGCATGCTTAGCCGCGAAGATGCTATCGACTATGCAATCACCGGCCCCTCGGGACGCGCAAGCGGCTGGGCATGTGATATGCGTAAACTCCATCCCTACAGCATATACGGTGAGCTCGAATTTGACGAAATCGTACGCACCGAGGGTGACTCGATGGCACGCTTCAAAGTTCGTATGGACGAGATGGAACAGAGCGCCCGCATCCTCGAGCAGCTTGTTGACAACATCCCCGAAGGCGACTACTGCGCTAAGGTACCTAAGGTTATCAAACTGCCTAAAGGCAGCTGGTGGCAGGTTGTCGAAGGCTGCCGCGGTATGTGCGGTTTCTATGTCGAAAGCCAGGGCGACAACAAACCCTATCGTCTCAAAATCGCTCCTCCTTGTCTGCCCCTTGCCGGGGTCGTCGACCATATCACACGCGATATGAAGATTGCCGACCTTATCACCATCGGTGGCTCACTCGACTACATCGTGCCCGACATGGACCGATAAAATTAACAAGTTTATCGACAACAATCCTCGAATTAACACAATGACAGGACGCTCGCCAAAAGATTAAAGAGCGTCCACACAACAAAATAGACCAACCAAACGCTATGCAAGATTTTTCAGTCATAACAAACTGGATCCACGACTTCTTGATGGGTACCCTCGGTTGTCCCTCGTGGTTGACTGTAACCATCGAGTGCCTCCTTATCGGTGTCGGACTGCTGCTGGTATATGCCCTGCTGGCATTGTTCTACATTCTGTACGAGCGCAAACTCTGCGCCTACATACAGTGCCGTCTCGGTCCTAACCGTGTAGGTCCCTGGGGACTTTTCCAAAGTTTTGCCGATATGTTCAAGATTCTTATCAAAGAGCTTATCGAGCTTAAAAACATCGACAAATTTTTGTTTGCCCTTGCTCCCTACCTGGTAATCATCGCCTCGATGTTGGCTTTTGCCGTATTGCCTTGGGGTAACGGACTGCAAATCATAGATTTTAACATCGGTATATTCTTTTTGATTGCCGTATCATCGATTGGCGTGTTAGGTATACTGCTGGCAGGTTGGTCGTCGAACAACAAATTTACTCTTATCGGTGCACTCCGTTCGGGTGCTCAGATGGTTAGCTACGAACTGTCAATAGGTCTTTCGGTTGTTACGATGGTTTGTCTTGCCGGTTCGATGTCGGTGAGCGATATCGTAGCCGAGCAGAATCGACTTTGGTTCATCTTCTCGGGTCACGTCCCCGCGCTCATCGCCTTCGTAATCTATCTGATTGCCGGTACCGCCGAGACCAACCGTGGCCCGTTCGACCTTCCCGAGGCCGAGAGCGAGCTCACCGCCGGTTACCACACCGAGTACTCGGGTATCCACTTCGGTTTCTTCTACCTGGCCGAATACCTCAACCTCTTCATCGTGTCGGGCGTTGCCGCGCTGCTCTTCTTCGGCGGCTGGATGCCCCTCCACATCCCCGGATGGGACGCCTTCAACCACATCATGGACTATATACCCTCGGTAGTATGGTTCTCGGCAAGGCAATCTTCCTGTCGGCCATCATCATCTGGTTCAAGTGGACCTTCCCCCGTCTACGAATCGACCAACTTCTCAAACTCGAGTGGAAGTATCTCCTCCCCATCAGCCTTGTCAATCTCGTATTGATGGCATGTATCATAATCTTTGGTTGGCAGCTTTAATAGGCCCGGCTAAAAACAGACTATAAGACAACTAAATACCGTTAGAAAAAACTCCAAAGTAATGAGCGACACATACGGAAAAATATCGCAGGTAATCGGCCCGGTAGTCGATGTCGTATTCGAAGGCGATAATGTTATACCGCCTATCTACACTGCTCTCCAAATCGAGCGTCCCGGCGAACATCCCCTTATTCTCGAAGTTGAGCAACACATCGGTGAAGACACCGTGCGCTGCGTGGCAATGGAGAGCACGGACGGTTTGCAGCGTGGCACTCGCGTCGATAACCTGGGTCGTCCCATCGCCGTACCCACAGGTGACCAAATCAAGGGTCGTCTGATGAACGTACTCGGCGAGGCTATCGACAATCTGCCGGCTTTGAACCGCGACAATCTTCGTCCCATCCACCAGCCGGCTCCCGAATTCGACGAGCTCACCATCGGTACTGAGATTCTCGCTACCGGTATCAAGGTTATCGACCTTCTGGAACCCTACTCAAAGGTGGTAAAATCGGTCTGTTCGGTGGTGCCGGTGTAGGCAAGACCGTGCTTATCATGGAGCTTATCAACAACATCGCCAAAGGTCACGACGGTTTCTCGGTGTTTACCGGTGTGGGTGAACGTACCCGCGAGGGTAACGACCTGCTGCGCGAGATGATTGAGAGCGGTGTAATGAAATACGGCGAGAAATTTCAGGAAGGCATGGAAAAGGCGAGTGGAACCTTGCCGACGTTGATATGGAACACCTTCAGGACTCGCAGGCCACCCTCGTGTTCGGCCAGATGAACGAACCGCCGGGCGCACGTCTGCGTGTGGCTCTGTCGGGTCTGACCGTTGCCGAGCAGTTCCGCGATCAGGGTGCCGGCGGCAAGGACGTGCTCCTTTTCATCGACAATATCTTCCGTTTCACCCAGGCCGGTTCGGAGGTTTCGGCCCTTCTGGGCCGTATGCCTTCGGCCGTAGGTTACCAGCCTACACTTGGCATCGGAGATGGGTGCTCTGCAGGAGCGTATCACCTCGACAAAGAACGGCTCGATCACCTCGGTACAGGCTATCTACGTGCCTGCCGACGACCTTACCGACCCCGCGCCCGCCACGACATTCAGCTTCCTCGATGCCACCACGGTGCTCTCGCGTAAGATTGCCGAGCTCGGTATCTACCCGGCTGTCGACCCCCTCGAATCGACATCGCGTATCCTCGACCCCAACATCATCGGCGAGGACCACTACAATACCGCTCAGGCTGTGAAGCAGCTGCTGCAGAAGTACAACGAGCTTCAGGATATCATCGCTATCCTCGGTGTTGACGAACTTAGCGACGAGGACAAACTCGTTGTTGCACGTGCACGTCGCGCACAGCGCTTCCTTTCGCAGCCCTTCAATGTGGCAACTCAGTTTACCGGCCTTCCCGGTGTGATGGTTCCCCTTAGCGAAACCATCCGCGGTTTCAAGATGATTTTGTCGGGCGAGATGGACGAATACCCCGAACAGGCATTCCTCAACGTCGGTACTATCGACGACGCCATCGAAAAAGGCAAGAAACTGCTTGCCGAGGTAAAATAATTGCCTAAAGCAATTGCCCGACTCAAAATAAACTATAATGTGCTGACCGTCAAGGCCGACAATTCAATATAAAAAAAGCACGGACACGATGACACTTAAAATTATATCGACAACCGAAGTAATATTCGAGGGCGAAGTTTCGCAAGTGACCCTTCCCGGTACGATGGGTAGTTTCACGGTGTTGAAAAATCATGCCTCGTTGCTTTCGACCCTATCGCCGGGCTTCATCGAGTATCACACCGATGACGCTGCCGGCCACGAACAGGACAAAGCCCGATTCGAGGTCAACGGCGGTATTGCCGATGTCGATAACAATGTTATCTCGGTCTGCGTGTATTGAAAATGCCGACACCGCGTGCATTATAGTTAACAACAAGATTGCCAAACAAACAGATATCCGAACAAAACCGAACACAAATGACCCGGCTATATAAAATACTCGTATTCGTGATGATTGGTGTGATAGGATGCATCGCCCCGACGGCATACGCATCTGATACCGAGAAACACGAAGAGGACGGAAAAATAAATCCGAAGGAGATCATCTTTGAGCATCTCGGAGACGGATACGGTTGGGAGGTGCCCTTTAACCACCACTCTCGTATGCCGTTGCCCGTCATTGTCAAGGGTTCGGATGGTATACACGTCTTTTCATCGTCGCGCCTTGAGCATGGTGCTGTATGGAAAGATGGCAATGCAACCTTCAAAATTTCGCAAGGTGACAGCATCGCCGGCGAAAAGAACCCCAACAAGGGTAAAGTTGTCGAAATCATCGACGGCAAGGAGGTTCGCCCGGTCGACTTCTCGATGACGAAGAATGTCGCAGGCATTTTCATCTCGATTTTAATAGTCGCTGTGCTGATGTTGTGGTTGGCCCGCTTCTATAAGAAACACCCCTACGGCGTACCTCGCAAGGGTCTCGGTGCAGTCGATGCCTGTGTCAGCTTTATCTATGACTCGGTTATCAAATCGACCCTACACGAAAAGGCCCGCAAGTTTGCGCCCTACCTTTTGTCAGTGTTCTTCTTTATCTTGGTAATGAACCTGTTGGGACTAATTGTAATATTCCCCGGCGGTGCCAACCTTACAGGTAATATCGCCGTGACGCTTGTCCTTGCAATCCTTACCTTCCTTGTTACCAATATTTTCGGAACAAAACACTACTGGAAAGAGATATTTTGGCCCGATGTACCCCTGTGGCTCAAATTTCCCCTGCCGATTATGCCTCTGATTGAGATATTCGGTATGTTTACCAAACCGGCGGCGTTGACCGTACGTCTGTTTGCAAACATGATGGGCGGACACATGATTGTCCTTGTATTGACGCTGCTTATCTTTATATTTGCAGCAGTCAATCCCATAGCCGGCGGAGCAACGACGGTCGTATCGGTACTGTTCTCGATATTTATGCTTCTTATCGACGTACTTGTAAGCTTTATTCAGGCTTACGTATTTACGATGCTTTCGACAATCTTTATATCGCTTGCCCAGGAGCACGAACATAAGGAAGAGGAAAAGAAGGAGCGCGAGGAAGAGAAAACTGTCAAAATCGACAGTCCTGCTGTCAAACCCGTTCCGGTCAGCGCAAATTAAAAACAACGAAAAATATAATCAACCAAATAACAAACTCATAAAAATTCAGAACTATGTTTGGAATACTTGCCGCAGAAGCCCTCGTAGGACTCGGTGCCAGCCTTGGCGCAGCAGTAGCAGCAATCGGTGCCGGTATCGGTATCGGTAAAATCGGTGCCGCCGCTATGGAGGCAATTGCTCGTCAGCCCGAATCGGCCGGCGATATCCGCTCGAACATGATTGTAATCGCTGCCCTTGTCGAAGGTGTGGCTCTGTTCGCCGTTATCGTCTGCGTACTCGCACTCTTCGTATAACTCCGAACTTACTTCGCTGCCGCGGCGGACGGTACATGGTGCCGTCCGCCGGGGAGTGAAGCCATTGACCCCACGAGTATTGACATCGGTATCTAAGTTAATCTAACTCGGTATCAATAAGTGTGGATAGTCATAGGCAAAAAACGAAAACAATTAAAGCTTACACTATCAAAGCTTAACAAATAAGATTATGGAACTATTTACACCCGACTTCGGACTCGTTTTTTGGATGTTTGTCGGTTTTGCCGTCCTTTTTCTGATTCTTTGGAAATTTGCATGGCCTGTAATCCTCAAGAGCGTTGACAAGCGTGCCGATCTTATTGACAAAGGTGTTGAGTATGCTCAAAATGCCAAGGAACAGCTCGATAACGCACGTACCGAAGCTCAGAAATACATTGATGAAGCCCGTCGTCAACAGGCCGATATGCTTCGCGAAGCCGATAAGATGAAAACTCAGATTATCGAGGAAGCTCGCGGCGCAGCCCAAAAGGAGGCCCAAAAGGTAATGGACTCTGCAAAAGTGTCGATTGAACAGCAACAGAAACAGGCCGAGCACCAGTTCCGTAACCAAGTTAGTGAATTTGCTCTCGAAATCGCACGCAAGGTTGTTAAAAACCAAATGGCTGATCCCGAGGCTCAGTCGAAACTTGTCAATACCTACCTCGACCAGATTGACAAAGACGACAACGCAAAATAAATGCCCGTATGAGCAACCCGGCTCCCTCCGGTTTGCCCGATGAGCAACGAACGGTTACGAATCTTTTTCACATCGAACAGAGAACCCTGTCAGATATTTTAAACTATATTTCGACATTATAATTTAAACAAAAGCAAAATGGACAAAGGACTACTTCCTCGCCGATACGCCAAAGCACTCTATAAGTTTGCCCTTGAAAAAGGACAGACAAAGGAGGTATATGCCATAATGCAAAACCTCGAAACGGCGTTCGACGTCAATCCCGATTTGCAAAAAGTCATGTCGAATCCTTTTGTATCCGAAACCGAAAAAGATTCGCTTATATCAACGGCTGCCGGCGAAAAAAACGAAATCATTGACGATTTCGTAAAATTGTTGATTAAAAACAATCGCATCGACATTATCCGCGGCACCGTTCTTGACTATATCGACATATATCGTCATCAAAACAATATATATCACGTCGAAATTACATCGGCTGCTCCGCTCGACGACGCAAGCCGCGCCCGACTCACAAAGATGATCGAACGCAATATCGAGCCCGGCGCAACCGCCGAATATACCTACAAAGTGAATCCCGATTTGATTGGCGGTTTCACTGTCACAATAAACAATCGTCGTCTCGACGCATCGGTTAGCAATGAACTTAAACAGTTAAGATTAAGCCTCATCAACTAATCGAATAGCAAACAAGCATACAAATCAACTCACCATACACACCAATGATTAATCCCAGCGAGATATCCGAAGTACTTAAACAGCAACTCGAAAACGTCAACAACAAAGTCGTCGTTCGAGGAAGTAGGCTCTGTGCTTGAAGTAGGCGACGGTGTGGCCCACGTATATGGCCTCGACAATGTGCGTGCCAACGAGCTCGTAGAGTTCGAAAACGGCGTCAAAGGCGTAGCCCTCAACCTCGAGGAAAGCAACGTCGGCGTGATCCTGATGAACAACGTCAATGCCGTCACCGAGGGTATGACCGTTAAACGAACAGGCGAAATCGCATCCATCCCCGTGGGCGAAGGCTTGTTTGGCCGTGTTATCAATGTGCTTGGTGAGCCCATTGACGGACGCGGACCCATCGAAGGCGAACTGATCCGTTTGCCTCTTGAGCGTAAGGCTCCCGGTGTAATCTACCGTCAGCCCGTTACACAGCCTCTCCAGACAGGTATCAAGGCTGTCGACTCCATGGTGCCCATCGGCCGCGGTCAGCGCGAGCTCATCATCGGCGACCGTCAGATCGGTAAGACCGCCATCGCTATCGACACCATCATCAACCAGCGCGCCAACTTCGAGGCCGGCAAACCCGTCTATTGCATCTATGTGGCAATCGGCCAGAAGGCATCATCAGTTGCCGCAACGGTCGACACGCTGCGCAAACATGGTGCACTCGACTACACGGTCGTGGTTGCAGCAACGGCATCCGATTCGGCTTCGATGCGTTATTACTCGCCCTTTGCCGGCGTTGCAATCGGTGAATATATCCGCGACACGGGCCGCGATGCACTGATTATCTATGATGACCTGTCGAAACAGGCCGTTGCATATCGCGAAATCTCGCTGATTCTGAAACGTCCTTCGGGTCGTGAAGCATACCCCGGTGATATTTTCTACCTCCACTCGCGTCTTTTGGAACGTGCCGCCAAGATTATCGACAATCCCGAAGTGGCATCGAAGATGAACGACCTTCCTGATGTACTCAAATCGAAAGTAAAAGGCGGCGGTTCGCTCACCGCGCTCCCCATCATCGAAACCCAGGCCGGCGACGTTTCGGCCTACATCCCCACCAACGTAATTTCAATCACCGACGGTCAGATATTCCTCGAAACCGCGCTGTTTAACCGCGGTATCCGTCCGGCCATCAACGTGGGTATCTCGGTATCGCGTGTAGGTGGTAACGCCCAGATCAAATCGATGAAGAAGGTGGCCGGTACGCTGAAAATCGACCAGGCACAGTTCCGCGAACTTGAGTCGTTCACCAAATTCGGCGGCGATATGGACCCCGTGACTGCTCGTGTAATCGACAAAGGTCGCAAAAACGAACGTCTGCTTATCCAGCCTCAGTATCAGCCTTGGGCCGTTGAGGATCAGGTGGCTGTAATCTACTGCGGTGTACACGGATTGCTCGAAAACGTGCCCCTCGACAAAGTTGCTGAGTTCCAGAAGCAATTTCTGCAGCTTTTGCATGCTCGCCACGCCGACGATGTCCTTGCAGTCATCAAATCGGGTAAACTGACCGACGACGTAACCGCTAAACTTGACAAAGCCGCCGCTGAAGTAGCCGGCAGCTTCTAAACAACTGAGAAATCATTAATCGGGAAGGGGAACTCAGAGCCCCTTACCCCGAATAAATAGAAAACAACTCGCTTAACAGCAAAAAATGGCAACACTACGCGAACTTAAAGGACGAATCGGGTCGGTGGCCTCATCCGAGAAGATTACCGGCGCCATGAAGATGATTTCGTCGGCCAAGATGCACAAGGCCGAGGGGTCGCTTCGTCGACTCGTGCCGTTCAAGAGCCAGATTGAGACCATCATGGCCAATCTGCTCTCGTCCGATGCAACCTTTACCTCGCCGTTGGTGACGCCCCGAAACGATGTCCGTACGGTAACTTTGATTGTATGGGGCTCGGACGACGGTCTGTGCGGTGCCTATAATGTCAACATATTTAAATTTTTGACAGCACGCATCGCCACGGTACGTCAAACCTATCTCGGCGTCAAAGTCCGCATCGTGCCTATCGGCAAAAAGATGCGTGGAATAGTATCGAAAATTGTTGACATCGAAGACCTTTCGATGGAGACATTCGAGGTTGACTCTAAATCGGACGGCAAACCCGTCGACGAGTTTATGCTCGACCTCCAGGCTCGGTTTATCAAAGGCGACACCGACCTTGTTGAGGCCGTTTATATGCACTTTAAATCGTCGGGACGCCAGATAGCCACCGTCGAGCAGATGTTGCCCATTTTGCCCGAGACATTTACGCCGGGCAATACGGTAGTCACCGGTCGTCCTTACCTGTTTGAGCCTGACCCCAATACGATTTTCAATGCCGTACTGCCGATGTTTTTGCTGTCGACTATGCAACAGATTTTTACTGAAAATCGTGCTTCGGAACAAGCAGCTCGTGTAATGGCGATGCAAAGTGCAAACGACAACGCCAAAAACCTGCTCGAGTCGCTCAACCTCGAATACAACAAACTGCGTCAGCAATCAATCACCAGCGAGCTGCTCGATATCATCGGCGGTCAAGCACGCGATTGAAACTGAACGCCGCCTCTATATTGAATTAACAACAACGACTAATCGAAATAAACAAACCAATCAATGGGTAGTGTAAAAGATTACTTTAAGGATTTCGGAACCGGCTTTATGAGCCTGTTAAAAGGATTGTCGGTAACCGGAAAAGAATTTGTAACCCCCAAGATTACCGAACGATACCCCGAGAATCGTGGTACACACGAGTATCCCGAACGATTCCGTGCACTTTTGCAACTCAAATACGACGACGAAGGCCGTTGCAAGTGCGTTGCTTGTGGTACGTGCGAACGAAACTGTCCTAACGGTACGATCACCATCGAAACAAAGATGGTCGATACTTGGAAAGGTAAAAAGAAAAAACTCGACAAGTACATCTACGATTTGGGTAGCTGCACGTTCTGTGATTTGTGCGTAACGACATGCCCCTTCGATGCACTTGAGTTCACCAACGATTTTGAACAGGCCGTCTTTACACGAAGCAAACTTGTCAAAGTGCTCAACGACCGTGAAGAACCCGCCGAACCCGAACCTACACCCGAGGAGATAGCCGCCTACAAGGCCCAGCAGGAGAAGATAGCAGCCGCTAAAGCTGCAGCCGCTGCCAAAGCCGCTGCCGCCAAGGCCGCAGCAGCCAAAGCCCCCGAAGCCCCCAAAGCTGAATAAGCCTCTCTAATCCTCACTAAAACCGATTAAAAATAAAATCACAATATAGAAAATGGAATCAGTAGGAAGTATCATTCTCTACGTCATCATCGCTCTGGCGATGGTGGTGTTCTCCGTACTGGCCGTGACCACGCGCAAGATCCTGCGCGCGGCCACCTACCTGCTTTTCACCCTGTTTGCCGCCGCCTGCGTCTACTTCATGCTCGACTATGAGTTCCTGGGCGCCGTACAGATAGCCGTATATGCGGGCGGTATCGTCGTATTGTTCGTTTTCTCGATTTTGCTGACCTCGAAACCCGGTCACGACTCGGAAAAGCTTACATCAAAATCGCGCGGACTCGGACTGTTGGCATCCATAGCAATGCTTGCAATCGCCGGGTATGCATTGGTATCACGTTGTCAGATGTTTGCATCCAAACCCGAGATGCGCGACATCGATATGCAGGAGATCGGCGCCAAGATGCTCGGTACGGGCGAGGGTGGATACATCTTCCCCTTCGAAGCAATCTCGGTACTGCTGCTTGCTTGTATCATCGGTGGCATCGTAATTGCCCGCAAACGTTAAGAGTCGAACGCCAAAATAACAATCAACGATGGAAATTACAGCAATATACTACTTAATCCCGAGTTTGATTATGTTTTGCGCAGGCGTATACGGCTTTATGACGCGCAGAAACATGATCGCGATGCTTATATCGCTCGAACTTATGCTTAACTCGGTTGATATCAACTTTGCCGTCTTTAATCGCTTTCTGTTCCCCGAACAACTCGACGGCATGTTCTTCTCACTGTTTGCCATTGCAATTGCAGCAGCCGAAACAGCCGTAGCGATAGCTATAATAATCAACATTTACCGAGCCGCAAAAAATATCGACGTGCGCTCGCTTGACGAAATGAAATTTTAATACACAACGGTTATGGAAATTACACTTCCGCTACTTATCCTTGTCATCCCGTTGGCGATGTTCCTTATACTGGGCATCGGCGGATGCAAGATGAGCCATCGCACAGCAGGATGGTTGGGCATTCTCGGTATGGGAACAACCATGGTGTTGGCCTACACCGTCGCCCTTACATATTTTCTGAGCGGGTCGGCCGACTTCATTGCCGAAAACGGCGAGCGACTCCAGTACGTCGTCTTTAATACAACGTGGCTTCAGTTTACTGACGCTCTGCACATCGACCTGGGATTCCTTCTCGACCCGATTTCGGCGATGATGCTGATTGTAATCACCACGATTTCGTTCTGTGTCCACCTCTACAGCTGGGGTTACATGGAAGGGGAGAAAGGTTTTCAGCGCTACTACTCATTTCTGTCGCTGTTCTCGTTCTCGATGCTCGGTCTGGTAGTTGCAACCAACATATTCCAGATGTACATATTCTGGGAGCTCGTGGGTGCATCGTCCTACCTCCTTATCGGCTTCTACTACACAAAACATTCGGCAGTATCGGCCTCGAAAAAAGCGTTTATCGTTACGCGTTTTGCCGACCTGGGTTTTTTGCTCGGTATCCTGCTGCTGTCGTTCTATACACAGACATTTAATTTTGTCGAGCTGACGTCGAACCCCGGAGCAGTGCTCGCCTCGACCGGCGGTGCAACCTTTATGGGCGCATCGGTACTGACCTGGGCGCTTGTGCTGATCTTCATGGGCGGTATGGGTAAATCGGCAATGATGCCTCTGCACATCTGGCTTCCCGACGCCATGGAAGGTCCCACCCCCGTATCGGCACTCATCCACGCCGCTACCATGGTTGTTGCCGGTGTATACTTGGTAGCCCGCATGTTCCCCGTCTATATGGTCGAGGAAGCATCGACGATGATTGTTGCCGTTGTCGGCGCCGCCACTGCCTTCTATGCAGCGATGGTAGCATGTACGCAGATCGACATCAAACGTGTGTTGGCCTTCTCGACAATCTCGCAGATTGCCTTTATGATGGTCAGCCTCGGTGTAGCGTCGAACGGTGTCATCGGTGACCCGTGTCACCACGGTCTCGGATATATGGCATCTATGTTCCACTTGTTTACACACGCAATGTTCAAAGCCCTGCTCTTCCTCGGTGCCGGTGCACTTATCCATGCCGTACACTCGAACGACTATACGGCCATGGGCGGACTTCGCAAATATATGCCTATTACGCATATCACCTTCCTTATCGGCTGTCTTGCCATCGCCGGTATACCTCCCTTCTCGGGATTCTTCTCGAAGGACGAAATCCTTAGCGCTGCATACGCATGGAGCCCCTACATGGGCGTTTGGATGACAATCGTAGCCGGTTTGACCGCGTTCTATATGTTCCGTCTCTACTACCTGATCTTCTGGTGGAACAAGCCCGACTACGGACACCACACTCCCCACGATGCACCCTGGCAGATGTCGACTCCGCTCATCTTCCTTGCTGCCGTATCGTGCGTGGCCGGTTTCATTCCCTTCGGTGAATTTGTTACCTGGAACCGTATGCCCTACGAGATACACCTCGATGCCACCATCGCCATCACCAGCGTTGTCGTAGCAGTGGTAGCTATCTTGTTAGCAACGAAGATGTACATACGCGAAAACAGCCTGCCGAGCAAATTCCGTCAGGCAGTGCCCGCCCTGTGGACATGGTGTCACCACCGTTTCTACTTGGACGAGCTCTATATGTTCATCACTCACAAGATTATTTTCAACGGTATCTGCCGTCCCATTGCCTGGTTCGACCGTCATATCATCGACGGCACCATGGACGGATTTGCCGCCATCACCAACAAGGCGTCGTGGGCCATCCGCGGTCTGCAGTCGGGCCAAATACAGATGTATGTTTGGGTTTACCTCATCGGCGCACTGTTGCTTGGAGTTGTCACCGTCTTATGCTTAATCTAAAGACAGTGTTCGAGAGTTAAATCACAAAACGGTGCAATCAGTAAAAAGTAATTAACCAATGTTTAGCAATCCACTGATATATTTTGTAGTCATTCCCCTGCTTATGCTCGGGGGACTGGCACTGTGTCGCAACATCAAACAGATACGCGCGGTGGCCGTAGTCGGTTCGGCGGCACTCATAACACTGTCAACCTACGTATTGCTCGAGTACCTCGGGCTTCGTCAGGCCGGTGAGACAGCTCCCATGCTCTTTACCGACTCGTGGGAGTGGTTCGGACCGCTCAATATCCACCTTGCGGTCGGTGTTGACGGTATTTCGATAGCAATGTTGATGCTTTCGTCGATAATCGTATTTGCAGGCTCGTTTGCCTCTTGGAAAATCGACGACCCCAAAGCATTCTTCCTTTGGCTGATACTGTTGTCGACGGGCGTATTCGGATTCTTTATCTCGATCGACCTCTTCACGATGTTCATGTTCTATGAGGTGGCCCTCATCCCGATGTACCTTCTCATCGGCGTCTGGGGCTCGGGCAACAAGAACTACTCGGCCATGAAGCTGACCCTGATGCTGATGGGCGGCTCGGCCTTCCTGATGCTCGGCCTCATCGGCATCTACTATCACTCGGCTCCCGAAGGCGGACAGCTCACCTGGAACATCCTCGAGATTGCCAAGAACAACGCCATCAGCGACGGCTGGCAGACATTCCTCTTCCCGATGACCTTCGTCGGCTTCGGTGTGCTCGGCGCCATGTTCCCCTTCCACACATGGTCGCCCGACGGTCACGCCTCGGCCCCCACAGCGGTGTCGATGCTCCACGCCGGTGTGCTCATGAAGCTCGGCGGCTACGGCTGCTTCCGTGTGGCCATCTACCTGATGCCTCAGGCTGCCAACGAGCTTGCCTGGATATTCCTCATCCTCACCGGTATCTCGGTTGTCTACGGTGCATTCAGTGCATGTGTGCAAACCGACCTTAAGTATATCAACGCATACTCGTCGGTGAGCCACTGCGGTATGGTGCTCTTCGCCATCCTGATGCTTAACACCACAGCGATGACCGGTGCAATCATGCAGATGCTTTCCCACGGTTTGATGACAGCACTCTTCTTCGCCCTTATCGGTATGATTTACGGTCGTACACACACACGTGACATCCGTCAGTTGGGCGGTTTGATGAAGATTATGCCCTATCTGGGAGTATGTTACGTTATCGCCGGTATGGCATCGTTAGGTTTGCCCGGTTTGTCGGGATTCGTAGCCGAGATGTCGATATTTGTCGGTTCGTTCAAAGCCGGTATGGCCGACTTGCTTGCCGGTGAAGGTTCGCTTCGTTTGGTATTTACAGTGCTTGCATGTTGCTCGATTGTAATCACCGCGGTCTACATCCTGCGCGTGGTTGGCAAACTGCTCCAAGGCCCGGTATACGACGAACATCATCTGTCGCTTACCGACGCACATGGTGGGAACGCCTCTCGACCGTCACGCTCATCGTATGCGTAGCAGCTATCGGTTGCTTCCCCAACTTCTTTATGGACCTGATCAAGACAACGTTCAGCCCCGAAGTATTTGCCGTGATCGGCTTGAACTAATCGTCATTAATTGGTAAAAGTAAACAATAATGGATTACTCACAATTCTTAGCAATGAAACAGGAAATCGGACTCCTGGTCGTTTTCCTGCTGGTATTCTTCTACGACCTGTTCATGCCCGAACGTGCCAAGCGGTCGCTCCCCGGTTTCACAGCCGTGGTGATGCTGATATTTACCGTATTCGGATTCGCGGCCTGCTGCTGTGGCCTCGGTTCGTCGACCGATATGACCGCATTCGGTGGTATGTACGAAACCTCGCCTGTTATCTCGGCAATCAAAAATATACTTAACATCGGTGTCGTAATCGTGCTGATACAATCGATATCGTGGGGTAACAGCCACTATATGGAAAAGCGCCGCGGCGAGTTCTATATGCTCCTGCTCACAACGTTGTTCGGTATGTATCTGATGATATCTTCGCGTCACTTCCTGCCCTTCGTTATCGGTCTTGAATGTGCATCGCTGCCTTTGGCCGCAATGGTCGCACTCGACAAAAACCGCTACGAAAGTCACGAAGCTGCTGTAAAGTATATGCTCACAGCCGTGTTCTCGTCGGCCGTCTTTATGATGGGACTCTCGTTTGTCTATGGCCTGACCGGTAGCCTCTACTTCCAAGATATCTACTTTTCGATCACCGGTGCTAACTCAACACTCCTTATCCTTGCATTGGCATTCGTGATGGCCGGCGTGGGCTTCAAACTCTCGTTGGTACCCTTCCACCTCTGGACCGCCGATGTTTATCAAGGCGCACCCACTTCGGTGACAAGCTATCTTTCGGTTATCTCGAAAGGTGCGACAGCCTTCGCATTCCTGGTAATCTTCTTCCAGGCCTTCGGTTGCCTCTACCACCAAGTTTGGGAATGGATGCTCTATGCACTCATTATCCTGACCATCACCGTCGGTAACCTCTTCGCCATCCGTCAGCGCAATATGAAACGCTTCCTGGCATTCTCGTCAGTAAGCCAGGCCGGTTACATCATGCTCGGTATCATTGCCTACAACACGATGGGTGTGGCAGCGATGATGTACTACATCCTTGTATACATCTTCTCGAACCTGGCAGCCTTCGGCGTTATCGGTGCAATCGAAAACGCAACCGGTACAGTCTCGATGGACGACTATCGCGGACTTTCGAAAACCAACCCCAAACTTGCACTCTGCATGATGCTCGCTATGTTCTCGTTGGCCGGTATTCCTCCCTTTGCAGGATTCTTCTCGAAATTCTTCATCTTTACGTCGGCAATCAACCAAGGTTCGGTAGCCATCTACGTCTTGGTGCTCATCGCGTTGATCAACACCATCATCTCGCTCTACTACTACCTGCTTGTTGTCAAGGCAATGTACATCCACCCCTGCGAAAACGATGGAGTATACAGCTTTAAGGCTTCAGTTTCGGAGAAACTCGGTTTGGCCATCTCGGTAGCCGGTATCCTTATGCTCGGTATCTTCAGCCCGATTTACAACTGGCTGCTGACCTTGACCGAAAACAGCTCGTTCCTGATGTGGTTTATCCAGTAAGACTAACACGAACATACATAAAAAGCAAAACGCGGTGAGAAACGCACTCACCGCGTTTTGCTTTTTATTTCGCAGGTTCAGAAGAGCGGGGCAAGGAAGGTCGGGATGTCGATTTGCTCGTTTTTAATGCGTTCGAGGCAGTTATGACCTTTGTCGGTCAAAGCAAAACACATTTGACGTTTGTCAGTGCATCCTAACGAGCGGGTTACAAGGTCTTTCTTTTCGATTGAACGTAGCACCTTCGATGTGTTCGAAGCCGACAACCCTGTCTGGTCGGATATACGGCTTGCTGTAAGCGTATCAGCGCTGATACAGCAAAGGAGCATTGCCTCGTTAAGTGATACACCGAAACGAGATTGGAGTTGAGACTCGAGCTCGGTAACAGCAAGTATCAGCTCGCGCATAACGCATATCGATTTAATCTTTTCCATATCGCACGCAGTTAGATGAATAGATTTACGTTGGCATTCTCGGCACGGTCCATATAAGCAGCCACGCCACCGATGGCGACCTCGTCGAGCAATTCCTCGCGTGTTACGCCCATAACATCCATTGACATCTGGCAAGCTATGAACTCGACACCGTTTTCGATTGCTTGAGCGCGGAGCGATTCGAGCGAATCGACGTTTTTCTTTTTCATTATGTGGCGCATCATTTTTCCGCCAAGTCCGCCCATACTCATCTTAGACAGTTTGAGTTTTTTGGAGTTCGATGGGAGCATAAAGCTGAACATACGACCGAAAAAGTCCTTTTTGACGGCAGGTTTGCGCTCCTTTTTGATAGCATTGAGGCCCCAGAAGGTGAAGAAGATTGTTACCTTTTTGCCCGTGGCCGCTGCGCCGTTGGCAAGTACAAAGGTAGCCAAAGCCTTGTCGAGGTCATCGCTGAAAAGTATAAAAGTTTTGCCTTTTTCGGTGTCAACTTCGACCGGACCCTTTGTCGACGTGCTGCCCTTAGCAACAACAACGGTATGAAGACCGGCGTTCGAAGTAGCCGATACGAAACGGTTTCCGGTTGACTTGCACCAAGCCTCTGCATCACGCGGAAACCCCGGGTCGGTGGCGGTGACCTCGAGTACTTCGCCCTCGGCAATGGCATCGATGTTATTCTTCAGCTTGAGTATAGGGCCCGGACATGAGATACCGCATGCATCGACCTTGACAGTGCGCGACGGGGCGGCATCTATACGGTCATTAGCCGAAGGAGTATCAAAACCTTTTGGCGTTGGTAATATTGCAGTTGCTGTTTTGTAGAGCTTTAGGCCGCCGACAAGATTACGGACTTTTTTAAACCCGTTTTGACGCAGTATACACGATGCCAAGTATCCACGCAGACCTACGCCACAGTATAGGTAGAGCGGACGGTCAATTGGCAGCTGGGCCATACGCTGACGCATATCATCGAGAGGAACGTTGATGGCACCGGGAATGGAACTGAGAGCAAACTCGTCGGCAGTGCGGACATCGACGATTGCAACCTTTGTCGGGTCTGCGTCGCGCATCTCTCGCCAGTAAAGAGGATCCATATTGCCGCTAAGAATATTCGAGGCCACGTAACCGGCAACGGCGACAGGGTCCTTGGCCGATGAGTAGGGTGGGGCGTAAGCTTGTTCAATCTTTTGAAGGTCCTCGACAGTCCCTCCGCGTTTGATTACGAGCGCAAACTCGTCGATGCGCTTATCCACTCCGTCGTAACCCACAATCTGTGCACCGAGCAGCATGCCGTCGGCAGGCGAAAAGACTACTTTTATTGTCATCGGCGTTGCACCCGGGTAGTAACCTGCGTGCGAGTTGGGATGGATTGTGGCCGAAAGATATTCGACGCCCATTTGTTTGAGGCGCTTGGCCGGGAGTCCGGTGGCGGCTACTGTGAGATCAAACACCTTGGCCACCGACGTCCCGATGGAGCCCTCATAGGTCTGCTTGTTGCCGAAGACCATGTTGTCGGCCACGATGCGGGCCTGTCGGTTGGCCGGACCGGCCAGATAGTTTAGCCATGGCTGCTGTGAGATCGGATGGGGATATTCGATGGCGTCGCCGACGGCATAGATATCGGGGTCGGAAGTCTGGAGGTACTCGTTGACACGGATGCCACGCATGGGCCCTAATTCGATACCGGCATCGACGGCAAGCGACGTGTTGGGCCGAACGCCAATCGACAGGATAACCATATCGGTGGTGATTGACTCGCCCGATTTAAACTTAACTTCGATACCGGCGTCGGTCTTTTTGAATGATTCGACGGCCTTTTCGAGATACAACTGCACGCCCTCTGCCAGTAGATGCTCGTGGACGATGCTCGCCATCGAAAAATCGATCGGGGCCATGACCTGGTTTGCCATTTCGACCACGGCTACCTGGAGCCCTGCGTCATGAAGATTTTCGGCCATCTCAAGACCGATAAAGCCCGCGCCGATAATCACGGCATTGGCGGGTCGGGACTGCGATATGAAGCCCTTGATGGCATCTGTATCCGCTACGTTTCGGAGAGTGAAAATGCCCTCGCTGTCGATGCCGGGCAGTGGCGGACGCACCGGCGAAGCCCCGGGCGACAGAAGCAGACGGTCGTACGACTCGGTGTACTCCTTGCCGGTGGCAGTGCGGACAGTAACGTTTTTTGCGTCACGGTCGATTTTGATAACCTCGCTGAGTGTGCGGACATCGATGTTGAAACGTCGGCCAAAAGCTTCGGGAGTTTGTACAAAAAGTTTTTCACGGTCGCTAATCGCACCGCCAATATAATAAGGCAGGCCGCAGTTGGCATACGATATATATTCGCCTTTTTCGAAAAGCACCACCTCGGCATCTTCGCTGATTCGGCGCAGTCGGGCCGCAGCTGTAGCGCCACCTGCGACGCCTCCAATAATTACATATTTCATATAATAGGATTTAAAAAGTTTACACTGGAAATATTTGCAAAGGTAAAATAAATTTTCGAGCCGACAAAATTTCCAATGGAAAATATCTCAATTTTTGCGACAAAAGAGGACAAAAGGACTTTTTTTGATGAAGACAAAAATGTTTAGGCTTGATTATTTGGTTAATTCAAAAAAAATTACGAACTTTGTGACCGATTTATGGCTCATCCTTAAAAGTCGTTTGGAAAGATGCACCATGCGATGATATGAGAACTGAGATGGCGGCCAGTAAATCTGAAACATTAAGATTTGATTTTTAAAAGATAAACCATTAACAGCCATGTCAAAGATTTGTCAAATCACGGGCAAAAAAGCGATTACGGGTAACAACGTTTCGCACTCGAAGCGTCGCACCAAGCGCAAATTCAACGTCAACCTCTTCAACAAGAAGTTCTACTGGGTAGAGCAAGGCATCTGGATCAGCTTCACTATCTCGGCCGCCGGTCTGCGCACCATCAACAAGCTCGGCCTCAACGCCGCCATGATGCAGGCTGCCGAAAAGGGTTATTTAACAGAAAAAGACATTAAATTTATAGGATTCTAAGCCATGGCAAAGAAAGCTAAAGGTAATCGCGTGCAGGTAATCCTCGAATGCACCGAACACAAGGCCAGCGGTATGCCCGGCACCTCGCGTTACATCACCACCAAAAACCGCAAGAACACCACCGAGCGTCTCGAACTTAAGAAATACAACCCCATTCTTAAGCGCATGACAATCCACAAAGAAATTAAATAATTCACCCCTCGCGAACGAGATTTAACTTAAACAACACTGAACTATGGCAAAGAAAACAGTGGCCTCGCTCCAGAAAGGTGAAGGCCGTACATACAGCAAAGTCATCAAAATGGTAAAATCGCCCAAAACAGGCGCCTATACCTTCCAGGAACTCATGGTTCCCAACGATGCCGTTAAAGAAACTCTCAACAAGTAATCCCCGACATCGTTTAAACGATACCAACCATACAACGAAGCCGACTGCATTGCAGTCGGCTTCGTTGTATTTCGTCCCCACCTACGCACTATTTAAGTAT